>Ga0315904_10003802_pt1 | contig 21951 bp, 21 predicted proteins | sample LakEriMetagenome_6_FD_203529 | JGI IMG/M metagenome (GOLD analysis project Ga0315904, IMG submission 203529) | Freshwater fungal communities from buoy surface, Lake Erie, Ohio, United States - Buoy 12 MA120 | ecosystem: Environmental > Aquatic > Freshwater > Lake | place: USA: Lake Erie, Ohio... | reverse complement strand
CACCTTCCAAGGGGCGGTCAAGCCAAGAACCTGCTGGTAGAGCTCCGTGTCGAACATGCGCCTTGCCTCCTGGGGAAGGCCGCATTCTCCCCTACGGAGCTACCCACAAAAATCCCCGATGGACCACGAAACCACAGTCTCGAAAATCGGATGCAAGCTGCCGGGCGTGGAAGCCGTGGAAATGTCCTCCCAGTGGCTCGTAGCACCACCGAAGAACGAACTCCTTGGCCGCTCGGTGGTTCCAGAATCCGAGTAGGTAAAGTCCGATGTTGCGGCAAAAGCCTGGAAACCCTCCGTGGTATGCATAGATCATCTGGTAGACCGAGGTTCCGTACAAAGTCGTGGTCAGCAAGACGACTCCCCCGGGCTTCAGAAGTCGAAAGATTTCGCGGAGCATCGCCCGATAGTCGTCCACATGCTCCAAAACCTCGGACGTGAACACCAAGTCGAAGGTCTCGGCAGGAAAGTCCACGTGCTCGGCATCGCACTGCTTCACTTGGTCATGCGGAGATTGTCTGCACGGCCGGATCGCCTCCGGGGACAAGTCCGTGCCGCTCACCCTCGCACCTTGTGACGAGAGCAGCCGCCCATAAACCCCGGTTCCACGGCCGAGATCCAATATCCGCCGCGGTCTGTTCGCCTGCAGGGCTTCAACGACGTGCGGCATGATCAGCGGATAGGAGATCCGATTCCAGTTCGACTCCAGCGCTGTGAAGTATCGCTCGCAGGAATCGAACGGCTTGTCGGTGGGGGTCATGTGGTGGTTGCTTCGGCGGCAGTCAGAGGGCCGCTGCCCGAAACGAGGGCAGAGAGGGTGGCAGCGACGCCGGCTACGCTGTTGAGAGAGAGGTAGGCCTCACACCCCTGCTCGAACTGCGGAGACCGCCGCATCGCCTCGAGTCTGGCGGCCAGCCCGGGCCGGTGCAGAAGGGCCATGGCTTCGGATTCGTCTCGCACGCAGATGCCTAGCCCGAATCCCTGCACCATGCGTCCGATGTAGCCGGAGTGGTAGGCCAGCACTGGAACCCTGAAGGCGGACGTCTTGCACAGGAAGTTCGTACTAAACCGCCAGTTGTTGTAGCACAAAAAGATCAGGTCGACGGCTGCCACGATGTCGTTGAGTTCGCACGCCTCGAGCCACCCGTCATGGAAGAGAAGACGAGGGGAATCCTCGGTCGCGAGTTTCTCGATGGTCTCCAAGGTTCGTTCGTCGAAGTGTTCGCGGTAGAGACGGCCCGCAAGAACGTACACCCATTCGGAGCCGTCGTTCGCGGCGGCGGCACGAATGAACTCGCGAACGCCCTTTCGGGGCTCGAGTGAGCCTACGAGCGCAACCGCCCGCCGCGTGCCGATTTGACCGAGGAGGCGAGCGACCGTGGGCGACGCGGTGCTGGAGCGGCCATAAGTGCTGAACTCGGGAGCCGAGAGAACATCGTGCCTCGTGTAGGCCTTCAGGTACTGAATCTCCGTTGCCTCGCCAAGCACGAGAACGGGTGCGCATTGTTCCGATCGCAGGGGCTGAAAAAGCCGCCCCCTTCGCGCGATGCGATTCACCGCTTCCCGTACGCTCAGCGGGCGGGCGGGTGGCGGGCGAAACCACAGCCCGGAGAATCGCCACGGCAGGTCCTCAACTGTCGAGGGAGGCGTCGATTCCGTGACGAAACTATCGAGCGACAAGAGGAAGACCAGGTCCACGCGGCGGCCGCGAAGTGCATGCTTCAAGCTCCGCCACAAGACCGTCGATGCCGCCGAAGGGGAGAGCCCGTCGAGCGCACCGTCGGCCACAGGATCCCACGCCACCCGCGCGGCGGGCGGTATTTCGCACGCGTCGGGCAGCCAGGCGGCCGCCGCCGCATCCGCGAGGCGGGGAGGGCCGACCAAAATGGTCTCGCACCCCAAGTCGCGAAGGGCCATCCAGTACCCGGCGACGTACATAGGGTGATGCCCTTCGTCGAATAACTCGACCAGCGCCACTGCCGGGCATCGGTTCATACTTTTTCGAGTTCCGCGGAAATCGGCAAGGCGCAGGCCGGCTTCATGGCAACCGAAGTCGCGCCTGAATCATGCGTGACATCTTGGAGGCCAGCCGACGTACCAGGCTTGGAGGCCGGTAGATCCTGCGAACGCGACTGGCGATCCGATCGTCCACGCACACATGGCAGGGGAATGGCGCGGCGTCACGAGATTTGTGCTGCGATAACGCAGTGCCGTATTTCGTCGATTTTCCGCAGTGCCTTCCAGATCCGTCCATCCCGATGTTCAAGACATGGGAGTGTCGTGGGTAAAGCGTCAGGCCACCGTTGAGAAAACGTGTGTATTCCACCCGGGCCGCCCAGCTGTCGATCTTTCCTTCGACCTGGGACTGAAGAAGGATCGGGAGATCAACTCCGCCGCGGCGATGCGCGGCACGCAGGAAAGGGTACGCGACGTAGTCGTCGTATTTTGGGAAAGACCACTCATTCAACTGCCAGCGGTCGCGCCAGGTGGCCCATCCCCAACAGTGAAACCGCGGAAAGAAAAATGAATTGTAAGGATAGGTGGGTTCAGTCACCGGAAAAGGCGGTGCCCAGGCTGCAATACTGAAGACCGATGGATGACTGACGTATTTGTCGAGCGCGCGACGAAGATAGTCGAGAGTGAAAGGCGAGGTCAGAATATCGTCTTCGATGACGATGATGCTGGTATGGTTCCGCAACATCGTGGAGACGCCGTCTATGACCGAGCCGCCACAGCCGAAGTTGCGTTCGCGGACGACGATGTCGAGAGTGGCGAATCCCCGAGCTTGCCGGGCCACCTGAACGACCTGTTCGCAGGAGGAGGCATCGGCCTCCGACCGCGGGCCATCGCAGAAAACGACCAGGCTCGCCGCAGCAGCCCCGACGTTGGCCGCCAAGGCGTCCAGGGTTCGTTGCAAGTGATCAGGCCGATTGAAAGCGAAAACCGCGATCGGGGGCATCAGCTCAGCCATTCCTGCCCGCTCGAAAAAAAATGCCGTCACACTGCAAGAGCCTCCCTGACTGCTGGTCGAAGAAGCCGGGCACGATGCTCCACAATTGAAATCCTGAGGCCTCGATCATGGCCATCAGATCGCGCCACAGCAACTGGCGTTCATATAGCGGTTCAAGCGACATTTCGACCTGCATCCCGCACAGTTGCGGGAGCAGGCCTGCCGCTCCGGCGAGCACATGTTCCTCGTACCCCTGAGTGTCGACCTTAAGAAAGGGCCTCGCTGCTGCTTCGATGAAAGCGTGGTGAAACTGGTCGAGCCTGGCCACGACGACGTCCTCGGCTGCGACGTATCGTGAATCTGGTGCCGCGGCTGCGTGTGAGTCGAGCATTTCAAGTAATGAACTGCTATCGGAATTCCCGGCTACATTTAGGCGACTGTTTCCGTCTCGGTCGCCAAGAGCCATAGGCGGTGCCACCGCCCAGTTTCTATCTGATCCAGCATGCCGTGTAAGCGCTGAGTGTGCCGACCTTAGCGGTTCGAACGACAGAATTCGACCATTGTATCCAGCAGCGCGGAGCTCTTTTCCATAGCCTCCGGAACTGGCGCCCACGTCGATAACCAAATCAACTCCGTGCCAAGCAAGCATGCGCACGAGACGGAGTTCAGGTGATGTGGCGAGGGCGTGACGCTCAAGGCGTATGCCCAAGCGGCGCAAAGCCCTCTTTGCGGCAGATACGATGATACTTCGTGGCCGCATTGTGTAACTTGCAGACTTTAGATCGCGACTCACCACTGCGTGACTACCTTTTAGGTAAATCGCAGCCAGCCGCGGCATATGCGCCCGCCAGTTCGCCCACAATCGTTTTCGGATTATGGCGTATGTCAACCTGCCGGCGCCCTGCGGCCGACATTGACTCGGCAAGCGGATCCGAACGAAAGACCTGCGAGAGGCGATAGGCCAGCATTTCAGGGTCTCCGGCGGGAAAAAACAAGCCCGCCCGGCCGTCGTCAAGCATCTCGGGCACTCCGCCCACATAGCTGGCAACAATCGGGGTGCCCACAGCTTGCGCTTCTGCGACGCTGCTCGGATTGTTGTCAATATGTGACGCACTCACAAACACGTGCGCGTGAGCCAGTTCGCGAGCCATGCTGGTAGCATCAAGAAATCCGAGAAATGTGACGCGGTCAGCGATGCCAAGCCGTGCGGCTTCGTTCAGGAAGAGTCTTCCGTAACCGCCTTTCGTGCCAAGTCGCCCGGCCAGGCGAAAATGGACCTCGGGGAAGTCACGGGCGAGAATCGGTAGCGCCCTGACAATGGTGTGCCCTCCTTTATGCGCACCCGCAAGATTTCCAAAAAACACGGTATTTCTGCGGTATCTCGATGGATGCCAGGCAGTGTCAAAAAACTCACGCCTTACGGGGTCCCCGACATGATGATAAATCGCGTTCGGATTCGCCGCATAAAGTTGGGCTTTATCCCAGGAGTTGTGGCCGATGAAGTGACGGTGAGCATTGAGAATGACATTCTCAAATTGCGCGGCCTTTCGCCATGCTCTGCGTATGCCGACAACACCGGCCATGCGGCAGAGATCGACAAGTCTCTCTTGACGAATGACATCCCAGAGGTCAAGTTCGCCGAGCGCACGAGGAGCATAAGCCCTTAGGATTCCCTGAAGCGACAAAACCGTTGGTGCTTGCCAACTGGCATGCTGATGAGCCAGCCCTAGGCAATGCTCTGAACCATGCACGTGTATCAAGGCGGGTTTGTAGTCATCAATCAACTTGCCGGCATCGATTAGCCCGTCCATTGGGTAATTCCAGTAGTGCCACTTTCGTGGGCGATTAAGGATCACGTAATGGATGCTTTGCTGTGAAAAAGCAAGGGGCTTTGCTGTGCGAAATGGTGCTGCGACACAGATTTCGCATCGCAGGTGCGTGTGCACCTCCTCGAGTAAGCGGGCGATCCAGGGTCCAGCCATGGCGTGTGGAGCGCCCACGTGCTGAGCCATGGCTGGCATGAGTGTTGAGGTGAGCCAAAGAAGTCGCTTTGTTTCAGGCATGTTTATTCACAGTGTTTCGGAGGTTCTTGCGTCAAACTCGCGACGCGAGATCAGCTAGCTTTTCGGAGGAACGAGAACTCTTCGCCGGAAGGTGAGACGTCGAACAGGCGGTAGCCGAGCCGTCTCAGCAAGGCGATGGACTCCCGTGTCTTGGCGACGCCAATGCCGGGAAAACGGTGGTGGTATTCGACGACTATCTGCCTGGGACGAATCGGTCCGGCAGCCAGGTCCTCGAGCACCTCGTACTCCGTCCCTTCGATGTCGAGTTTCAGCAGATCGATTCGGGAAACCCCGAGCATGTTCATGAGCGAACCCAGCGTGCGGACGGGGCAACGGACCCCGGCGGATGACGCAGCGTGCCGAACGACCGCCGAATGCGACACATGGGCCGGGTTTCGCGGCGGGTAAAACACGACGTCGCCGTCCCGGTTCGCCAAGCCGTAGGGATGAACACGAAGGGCATCGGGTAGGACCTGCGTGCGGAGCCACGCGAGCGATCGTGGCGTCGGATCGAAGGCATGGATCGTCATTCCAAAAGCTTCGATGAGGCCGAGGTCGAACGAAACGTCCTCCCCGATACCAACCGACATCACGATGCTGTCGTGCCCAAGTTCACTTGTTGCCACGGTGAAGCAGGCACCCGGATTGCCAAACCGTTGCTTCACGCACTCGATGTCGGGCTTGACCGACAGCCATTTCCCGGTCACGAGCCGCAAGGGACCGCGTACGAGGCCGGCAAGCCTTCGCAGGGCAACAGACGATCGCAGCGCGTAGAGCATGGGAGTCATCTGCAGCGCGGCGGGGAGGGTCGAAGCAAGGAGTGATAGGCATCCAACTGCGCCGTCACAAATGCACGTCTGTCGAATCGCTGTCGGGAGCCGAGTGCATTCCTCGCCATGGCTTGGCGCAACGACCGATCGGAGAGCAATTGCACCGCGGCCCGGGCGACGTCATCGGCGGTGGGGCGGGTCACCAAAACACCAGTCTTTCCTTCCTCCACGATATCACGGCAACCACGGACCCGCGAGGAAACCACGGGCACGCCCATGGCCAGGGCCTCCATGAGATTGACCGGCATGCCTTCCCGCATGCTGGGGAAGACCACGATGGTGGCGATGGACAATGCCGTGGACACGTCGTTCTGCCATCCCAAGTCGACCACGGTGGAGTCGTTCCTCAAATACTCGCGTTCGGCGGCTGACAGGCCGGTCGCATGCAGAGGATCCTCCGCCCCAACGAGCAGGAGACGAGCGGTCGGTCGCGCCGATCGGATCATCCGAAACGCCCGCACCGTGGTGTCGAAGCCCTTGAAGGCGGTACGACGGCCGATGAAGGCCACCACTTCGGCATCCATGGGTATCCCCAACAGCTCACGGGTGCGACGTCGGTCCGCCGCTGAGAACCGTCCAGGATCGAAGCGGGTGAGTTCGCAGCCGACACCACAGCATGGAAGCCGACTGACACGCTCGCCGAGTGCTCGGTTGCGGAGCCATGTCTCGTCCTCAGCGTTGAGAACCCACGTGTGATCCATGCGGCGGATCGCGAGGAGTTCGGCAGCTCTCACGATCAACGAGCTCGAACCGGTTTCCGAGGACGCGTGCAGTCCGTGGAATGTCGCAAGTTTGAGCACGTCTTTCGGAACGCGAGCCATCGCCGTGACCAGGGCGGCAGCCGTGAAGTGGGCATGCACTAGCTCCGGCCGCCAAATGCGCACGTGCCTGCCGAGCGAGCGGGCGGCCACCGCCAGTCCCCAGGGCGAGCCGTTGCGCAGGGCCGGAAGCGGCAGCCGCTCCACGCCGGGCGGCCAATCCTGCGAGGCGGTGCCAGGAAGTTCCTCTGCCGTGGCGACGGCGACCCGCCCGCCGAGATCCTGCCAAGCGACGGCGACCTGTCGCAGAAACGCGTGAAAACTCGTGGCGGATGGCACCACCAGCATGAGCCTGGCCGTAGTCATCAGGGCTCGATGCGTCGGAGCAGGTACTTGAGGCGCATGGAGGATCGCCACCCGAGTGCCGCCCAGGCGGAGAGCCTGCCTTCGGACTGCAGCGTCTCGATGACGCGAAGTTCACCGTCGTGCATCTGCGCCAGTTGGCCCGTCATTCCTCCCGGGGTCTTCGGGCGACGGCCGAGTTCGGTCAATGGAAGATCGAGCATGGCTCCGCGGTGGCCGGATGCCAGCCAGTCGAGCCACAACAGCAAATCTTCGCAATATCGCCAGCCCTCACGAAAGCGCGGCAATATGTCCCTGCGCGTCATCACCGTCGGTGTCGCCACCGGATTGGAAAGCAGCAGGTCACCCATGCTGATTTCGCGGTAGCGGACGGGAAGAGAGACGTCGCGACCGTGCGGTTTCCCGCACCGATGAGCGCTCCATGAAAACGCGGGATGGTCGAGCATCCAGGCTGTCTGCACGGCGATCTTCCGCGGATGCCACGTGTCGTCGGCATCAAGAAACGCCAGGTACGCGACGCGGGGATCAGCCGCCAACCAGCCGGTGTTTCGGGCATCGCCCGGCCCCTGGTTCCGCTCGTGCGCGAAGGTGCGCAGCCGAAAAGGCCAGTCGTGCGCTTGCAACAGGGCGACCGCCGACGGTCCGTTGGGGTCGGCGTCGTCGACGACGAGTACCTCGACGACCGCAACCGTCTGGGCGGCAACGGACTCGACGGCCCGCAGAAGTTTCAAGGGATCACCGTGGAAGGGCACGATGACGGAAACCAGCCCTGTAAGGTTCCGCTCTGCCGTCAGGGGACCGTCCACACTTTCGGACGACCGCAGCACGTTCGTGCGAAATCGCTGGCGCATTCGGCGGCCCGACGCATGCCGGCCGCGACGAGGAGCTGCCGGCCCGCAGCTGCGGCGAACATACCCCCCCATGCAAGCCGACTCCCGCAGATGTGGTGAACGCGATGGGCGCGGCGGTATTCCGCGAGTGTGCGGAGCGGCGAACGCGTGCTCGCGCCGCCGAAGGTCATCTGCACGGGACTGATCTCCGGGCAGGTTTCCAGCTTCGCCCCGTTCGCACGCGCTCGAACGAGGAACTCGTAGTCGGCGGCGACTGCATACGACGCGTCGAAGGAACCGTACGCGGGCCACATCGACCGGCGGTGGAAGATACCTTGATGCGGCAGTTGGGCGATGCCTGTGGAAAACCGCCCGCCGCACGCGAGCCTGGGCATGGCGACGTCGAGGAGCGATCCGCTTCGCGACACCACTTCGACGGGAAAAAGGCAAGCCTCGATGGACGCCGCCGCCGCTCGAAGGTGGTCGAGGACGCAAAGCCAGCGGGTTCCGTCCGCCAGGCGGTCGTCAGCTCCCATGAAGACGAGCCAGGAACCGTTGGTCGCGGGGATCGCGTTGTTCCAAGCCTCGGCAATCGAGGAATCGTCTCGGGTCACCACTCTGACCGACTTGTTTCCAAGGGCCATGCTTCGAGCGGTGAGCACTTCGCGGGTTCTGTCGGTGGATCCGCCATCAACGACCACCAGTTCCGCTTCCGCGGGGAGTGCCATAAGCCACGAATCCCAAGCCGCCTCAACGAGCCCGCAGGCGTTCTTCACGGCCATCACGATCGAGACCAGGCAGGGCTGACCGCGGAGCGCGCTGTGGCCACTGCGGGCCCCAGATTCCTGGTCGCTGGTCATGTGGCGATGTGCGAAGGAGGGGCCGTCCAGAGTTATGCCGTGCCACGAAAGCGAGCCCAGGCCCGGTGCAGTCGGGTTCTGAGCCGCCCGCTCGCGCTCAATTTCTTATCGCGACGGGCGTGAATTGGATAATCAGCGATCGTATCCCAGTCATTTTCGTCCGGAGTCGCGCCGGGATACTGCAATTCGTAGCCACAGATTGCCGGCACGCCAAACTTGTAAGCGAGGCAATTGAAGACCGCTTGATCGTGTCGATGCTCAATGAACTCCGGCAGGTTGGGCGACCGCGATGGTGAGTCGTCGATCAAACGTATGTCGGTTTCCATGGTCTCGAGCCACGTTTCCATGAACAGGCGACACCCCCGCGTGTTTCCGCAGAACAGAACACCACCTGCGAAGCAGTAATCTTCAAGAAACGGCGTTATCGTACGCAGGCCAAAATAGTCGAGCAGGTCGCCCTTAATCCGCTGGCTATTTCGCCAGTCGAACAGCGTGCGTCCGTCGTAAGGAAACGGCGGAGCAGGTGGGAAATACTTGAAGCCGACGAGTCCCGCCGGCGATGCCTCCGCGTGCCGGATGTACTGTTCGAGGCGATCTCGCCCCCGCTGCGTGAATCGGCAACCCACGTCGCAATAGGCGAGGATGTCGCCTGCTGGCAGTGCCCGGAGCGTCTGCAGGATGATCTGGGGCTTCCAAATCCAGTAGCCGTAGCCTCGGACGGTCGGTTTCAGGATCGCGCCGTGGCGTTGGCGAAACGTGCGATCCAGGCTCCGCTCGGTGCATGTGGCGATGGAGTTGAAAATCCCCGTTCTGCGGGCCTCGTCCGCGATTCGGTGCAGACTCGGCGTCAGTCTCGAATCCGCGAAGGTCAGGAAGTGGCGGGCCGGAGGCATGTTCAGGCGTTCGCGACCGGCCGTCGGCGGGCGACAAAAAGCAGGGCGCTGCGGCTGTCAAACAGACGACATTCGAACTCCACCGGCATGATGGCACCAACGACCTGCCACAGAGGCGCAGCGACTCGGGGAATGTCTTCAATCACGATATGTCCCCCGGGTTTCACACGCGGCATCGCGAAGAGAAGTACCGAGAGGTTCGCGTGTGGGGCGTGCAGTCCATCGTCGATGATGAGGTCGAAATCGTCGCCGACCTGCGACCCCAATCTCTCCAAAGACGACTGGTTCGTCTGATCGACCGCACACGTGGCGATGCGATCCTCCTGGAAGAGAACGCGCGCATCCAGGTCGGCGCCAAAGATCCGGGCGTTCGGCAGAAAGTCTCGGAAAGCCCGCAGGGATGCGCCCGGTGTTCCGTCGCGGCTCATGTTCGACACGACGTCCTCGTTGTTCGTGCCGATGCCGATTTCGAGAACCTTCGTGACTTCCGCCCGCCGCTGGAGGAGCGCGCCGTAGAGGTGATGGTAATCGTGCACGGTTGACTTGTCGCTGCGGCGCGTGACGAAGAGTGCCTCGAGCTCAGCCGCCGCCGCGGCCGCGGCGGGCTCTGACGCCACGCTTCCCGGCGCGAGTGGTTCGATGTGAGTGAAGCCATGACATGGCCGTGCGAGTCGAGCCAAGAGTGGCACGGTGAGATTCGCGCTCTCGAAGGTCAATGCAGCACGGGACGCGATGTCACCTCCCGAGCTCGGCGTGAACAACGGCAAGCCCTCGACGATACGGAGATCACCCGCATGGCGGCGACGCCAAATGCGATGAGGCAAGGCATATCGGACGAGTTGCCATGTCGGCAGAACGCCGGGAATCCTCTTCAGGAAGGCGCGGACAGGCTTGGGGATGGCTTCGACGGACATGGGATCACCGTGGCGACAGCGGCATGCGCGACGTATGCGTTCAGGCGGACCGACGGAAGGCCAGACCGGTGGAGTGCAATCCGGAAATCGTATCCTGCGGCGATACCCAGTGCAGGAGTTCACGGGCCTTCGACGTCGACACTTGGAGGTCGCCGCGCAATTGCCGGCCGAGCCGTCGGCCGCCAGCCGACTTCAGGCAGATCCCGAGCAGAGGGGCAGGGACCCAAAAAAGGCGAGGTGACATCCCCATGGCCCGTCTCAGGACGGCGATGAGATCCGGCGTGGCAACATCGCCGGATTCCGCAACGAGGAAGGTCTGGTTCGCCGCTGCGGCGTGAAGGGTGACAAGAGCCAGAAAGCCGCAGAGCGTGTCGATGCCGACGAGGGATCTTCTGTTCCGAATCCCGCCGAACGGAAGCGGCACGCCGGAGCGAGCCAGTCTAATCAACTTTCCGAAGTTGCCCGGTGCATCGGCCCCGTATACCAAGGGTGGCCTGACGATGACGACATCGAGGCTGGTGTCGCGTGAGATCCGCCTCAATTCCTGCTCGGCTTCAAGTTTGGCCACGGCGTAGGGGCTCACGGGGGCTGGCTGATCTGCCTCGGTGAACGGCCGCAACGATGATTCGCCATTCACGCCTATGGAACTGAGAAAGACGAACCGCGACACGCCGCTGGCGACAGCCTGCCTGGCCAGTCGACTCGTCGGATGCACATTGGCCCTGCGAAAGGCGTCGACGCCATCACCGCCGTCATTCACGTCGACGTGCGCCATGCCAGCGGCGTGCACCACGCATGTGACCCCTTCGAGTGCCGCTGCCATCGCCGCGTCGTCGTACCCAGCCACCTCGACCGTCCGCACTCCCGACGGAAGGTTCGGACACGGCCGTCTGGAACATGCAATCACATTCACGGCTGGGAGTGTCGATGCGTGCACGACAAGGGCCCGGCCGATGAAGCCCGACGAACCTGTGACGAGAAGATTCATCTGCTCCACGCCGACCGTGCGTAGGAGAGGGCTTTCGACGGCAACTTCAGGGAGATCAGTGCGATGTTCGTCCGGATCCCATTTTCTCGGCACGCGCGCACGATTTCGAGGTTTTGATGGAGCCGCCACCACAGACCCGTCGTGCTGATTCCGCCTTCGCGCATCTTCACCACGACGTGCGGGTGGTAGGCGAGCCGCGCTCCGCGGCCCATAAACCGCGCCATGAGTTCGAAATCGGCGGACACGCGATAGCCCAACTTGTAGAGTCCAAAGCGTTCATAAAGTTCCCGCCGCACGTAGAACCCAGGATGTGGAAACATGAGGCCGAAGCGAATCTGCCATCGGGCGAAGCGCTTGGCGCAGGAATAGCGGGTGACCACGGAGAGGTCATCGCGATCGACATGCACGATGTCGCCGTAGAGGCCGTCGACGTCGGCGCCATGCGCCTCGAAGTCGGCGACGAGACGTGAAATGGTGGTGTCGTCCACCAGCACATCGTCAGCGTTGAGAATGCCCACGACCGCGCCCGACGCGAGGCGGATGCCCTTGTTCATCGCGTCATAAATGCCGCGGTCGGGCTCACTGACGATGACAGTCGAAGCGGTCGCATGATTTCGCACGACACTCATGGTGGCGTCGGTCGAAGAGCCGTCGACGACGATGTGCTCGATGTCAGGGTGGGTTTGACGCCGGACCGAATCGAGTGTGTCGCCGATCGTGGCAGCGCTGTTGAAGCACACGGTCACGACCGAGACCTTCATGATGGCGCCCCAAGGTCGGCGAAGATCGACTCCCAGGCGTCGAGATGCCGATGCGGTGCGAAAAGCGTTTCAAAACGGGCTCTTGCCGCGACAGCCATCGTCGTGCGGGTATCGGCATCGGCGGCGAGCCTCTCGATCGCGGCGGCCAGGCTGGCGGGCGTGGGATGATCCAGAAGCACTGCGGCTTTCGTGTCGGGCGGCAGGATCGTGGGAATCTCCGCGATGCCGGTCGTGACGATCGCGCAGCCGCTCGCCATTGCCTCCAACAAGGAAAGAGGCTGCGCCTCCACAGGATATTGGGTGGGCAGTGTGAAGATGTGACACCGTGCCAGTAATTCGTTCTTCGCGGCCCCCACGGCTCCCGGCAACCACCGCACCGTGACGCGCGGCGACCGATTGATTTCCGACGTGATCGATTCGATCCAGGTGCGCGCAGTCCACTCGGAACCGAAAGCGTCATGGGGGCTGGCGACGATCGCGCCGCAGAGGACGGCCTCGAGCTGCGGGCCATCACGGTCGGACATCATCCGCAGCGCCTCGAGGAGCATCGGGTAGCCCTTGGACGTGATCAAGCTGCTCAGGTAAAGGATGCGGACTGGCCGATCAACCTCGCGCTGCTTCGCTGTCGTTTCTTCAACCGTGCAGAGGGGGCAGTCAGCCGTGTTGGGAATGACGCGGACCATCCGTGCGGGAATCCCGAGCGCCGCGAGTCGGTCGCGTTGACCGTCGCCCACGACCGTGATGATCGATGCGTTTCGGGCGAGCCATCGTAGTGCCCGAGCATGAAAACCACGGCGTCTCCAGGAGGCGAACAGATTTCCGTTGAGCGAGATCACCGCCGCACCGCCCCTCCGGCCAGCCGACAGGATCGAAAAAGCGACGCCGTCACGCACCAGTCCCGCAACGGTCTGGCTGCAGGCCAGGAATGTGATGCCAGCAGGAGAACGGCGCCGCAGACGGATGGCGGCGAGCCACGCCTGGATGATGCGACCAACAGCGCGGGCCGATGACACTAGGCCACGTCCCGTGTCGGACGTGCGGTCGGCCGTCGGCAGCGGGAGCAAGTCACAGTGCCAGCCGCGCGCTCGCATTCCATTCCAGATGATTCGGGCGGCGTTGCGCTGGCCGGAAAATCCGGGTGGATCGGCAAACACGAAGCGGACGCTGCGAACGTTCACGGCGTGAGAGAAGGGCTGACCGGGGCCATGAGGAACTCGTCAATCATCGACTCGAAGGTCTGCATCATCCGGTCCAGGGAATACCTTTCCGCGGTCCATGCCGCGAGCGACTTGCGGCCACGGAGGATCGCGTCACGTCGTTCGAACGAGTCGACGAGGAGCGATGCCAGGGCGGCCGGACTATCGGATGCGAAGAAGCGAGCCGACACGCCTTCCACGCAGGCTTCGATCTCGGGTGAATGCGGCTCGCCGTCAGCGACGAGCATGGGCACCCCGAAAGCGAATGACTGGGTGGCCGACAGGCCGACATATCCCGGTGAAACAGAGACGACCGCCTGCCCGTAGATCCGCCGGAGTGACTCGAGATCCGCCTCGTGCCCGTGAAGATGGACACGGCCCTGGAGCCCGAGGCGGATCGCCTCGGACTCCAGGCGGGTCGCCTCCGGGCCCGCGCCAACGAACACCAGCCGAGCATGTCTGGGAAGGCGTGTCGCCGCGTCGGCGAAGGCATGCAGTGCGAGCAGCGGCTTCTTGGCGGCAATCAGACGACCGACGAACAACACGTCCCAGGCGCTGCCCTCCGCGCCGGCCAGAGAGTAGCAGTCGCGCATCCATATCACGGCATTGGGCGCCGTTCGCACGGAGAGCCAAGGGCACTCCCGACGAATCGCCTCTGCCTGAGAGTCCGTATACGCGATGAAGCCCTCGGCTCGCCGCAGCATCCACCGACGCAGTGGATCGAGAGCACGATTGCGGCCTCGCGCATGACCCCAAAGGACGGTGGGAAGTCCCTGGGCGTGCCGCTCTGCCAGTGCAGCCCAGGTGGACGCGGCGCGCATGTTGAACTCGGTGATCAGCAGGGGTGTTCGACGCGCATCCTCGACGACACCCGTCTGCCAAAGAAGCTGTCGTCCGAGGATCGCGACGTTTTTACGCAGCCGGGCGATCTCGATCGCCCGGTCGCAGGACCGCAGCCCCGACGTGGGCGATGAGGCGCCGCAGGTGACCGTCAAACGCGGCCCGTAGCGTTGACGGAGTGCCGCAAAAAGGGGCAGCCGGTAGTCCGGCACCACCGTCTGGTTGAGGATGATCGAAGTTCGGCAGGCGTCCATGATGGCGGTCGGGGACTTCGATGCCGAGCGGCGGGGTGGTTTTAGCCGCCGCAGGCGGCTGTCACCCAGTTGTCGCGCGACACTCGATGCCGAGGGTGTCTGCCCAACGATCGTGATTTTCGACCTCGGCGAATCGCGGCTCGGCCGAGTCGCCGAATGCGGCACGGCGGATATCCGTGAAGCCCACTTCACGAAGCTGGCGGGAAAGGGCAGGAAAATCCCACATCCAAAGATGCGCCGCATTGCCTGCCAAGTGCCGCAGCAGACCGCCGAGGCCGCGGGCACGCGTCTCGGCACCCAGCGATGAATCCCGCATGAACCGACAGCATGCGTCCTCGTCCTGATCTTCGACGTAGGCGTCCACCAGCTTCCTCAAATCGGGCAACACGAGCCGAAAAATGCCCCCTTCCCTGAGATAGGAGCGGGTGTTCCGGAGCGATCGCCGCAGATCCTCGTAGGAAAGATGTTCGAGGACGTGAGAGCAATAAATCCCTTCGATCGAGCCTGGTGACAAGGGCAGGCCCCGCACGATGTCGCCGTACCGAACGTTTGCCGGAAACGAAAACCCGGCCGCCCGCTTCGCGAAGACGCCGACGATCGGCAGGCGTTGGAGCCACAGCGTGGGACTACAGTCGAAGTTTTCCCAGCCGAGCGGTGCGCACATGCCGCAACCGTACTGCACAAACCGTCGGTGCGACGTCTCTACGACCGGAGAAACTCGTGCGTGGTCCGCGGTGGACTGCGGTGAACTCAAAAATCGCACCCTAGGTCTCGAGGCGAGAGTGTGTAACGCGAGAACGGAAAAGGGTCGTCCCCATCGCTTTGACGAAAGGGCCCAGCCACAACAGCGGCCAGAGCGGCCCGCCGTGGTCGCGACAAAAGCGAGCCCGCTCCGACAGTGACTGGCCCTTGGGGCCCGTCATGATCCGCCAGCGCTCGGCCAGCGTCAGATGACCGTCGTCGGCCTTCAAAGGGTCGGGCCGATCCTGGCAGGTACCGATCGGCGCGGCCGTGAGCCACACGCTTCCACCTGCCTTGCGGACCCGCAGGCCGTAATCGACATCGGCGCCGCAGTGATGGAAATGATCCGCCAGAAAGCCCACCGCGGCGAGCGTCTCCCGGGCGATCAGGGCGCAGTTCATATTGAGCGTGTCGATCGTCATCGGCGCTCCGTTCGGCCGCACCTCCTCGAACCGGAGTGGGTGCCAGCCCGGCCGTCGTCGATAGCCGCCGTAGGTGATTCGGTTTCCAGAGTCATCCGTGAACGCCCCGCTGACCACCGTGAGCGGACCATTCGCAAGCCGTGCGTGGCGGTCAACGTCGAGCAGCATGCGCACGGCGTCGCGTCGCAGCCGCACGTCGTCGTTGAAGACGAGCAGTTTGTCAAAGCTCTTTTGGCTGACAGCCGCGCGCCAGCCATGCCGCATACCGCCCGCCCAAAAAAGCGATCCATCACCCGATACTATGTTGACTTCGGGAAACCCGCTGCGGACGACATCGGCCGTCCCGTCGCGGGATCCGTCGTCGACGATCGTCGCCGAAAGCGTCACCCCTGCGGGCAAATCCTGCGCAAAGAGATCGGCCAGTGAGGCGCAGGTCGCCGCGGAGCGATTGTGGCACGTTGTCAGAGCCGCGATATGCATGCGGCGGCATCTCTCGGACTGCAGCTCAGCACTCGGGTCATCGGCCCGAACCTTCGGTTTCGGCGACGGCCACGGCGGCAAGGTTCTCGCGGGTTGCGAATCTGGAGAATAGATCAGGCTCCGAAGAGCTGTGTGCCGCGATCACCGTGCCGACAAACGCCTCGTCCTGGATTGGCAGAAATGTGGCGACATTTCGGCACGCATAGCCCCACTGGGCGAGCAGACGAAGGAGTTCGTGGGAAGATGCGCCGTTGGCGCGCAGCATGCGATCGTCCACTTCAAGGATAACCAGGGGCCGATGCTGATGCAGGACGTCCTGCGCGCCTTGGAGTACGTGCAACTCGCCACCTTCGCAGTCCATTATTATCGCAGTGACTTGTAGGGTATGTGCAGCAGCGACCCCGTCAATCGTGACTCGGGTTGCTTGCACGACATGCGAATGCGCACCCTCAACCGATGCATGGACGAGCGGGCCGCAACTCGTGTATTCGGGCCGTCCCGGTACTGTGAATAAGGTCACGGTACCCTCCGTCGTTGCGCCAGCTGCGCCAGAAATGACGGCTGCACGACTTCTTACGCCTGCGTGTGTCAGATTCCGTTCCAACAGTGCCACGCACTCCGGCACGGGTTCAATGCAGACGACACGACGCTTGGGCCCCGCCAGTAGCGTAGCCACGGCGATGATGCCAATGTTTGCGCCGACGTTGATGAAATCCCCCTCATCAGGAAGGTGAGGGAGTAACGAAACAATCTCCGGTTCGTAGTTGCCGTCGGCGAGAGCCCGTGCCGCAAGATCGCTGCGTGCATCAACGAAGAAGTCAGCAGGAATGTTGCTAAATCGCACTGCCATCAAGCCGCCAACGATCCGCTGACGCATCGTTTCAAGGTGATGCCATGGCTGTGTGGCGGCACGTTTTACTAATACGTAGTCTCCGATAATCAGACGCCGTGCACGGCCTGCAACTCGCCGTAGTAGATCCCAGAACGTCATGCGATGCACTCGATTAGCAACTGGGAAAACGACGGTACTGAAATCGCTGCGCAGTTGCCCGCAGCAGGCGCCACGCAGTCGCGTGAAGGTCGCGATTCCTTTGCAGCACATGCTCGAGTCCGAGTACCGCCGGAATCATGCCAACTCCGATCACAGCGGCAGTTGCAAGGCGAGCGGGATGGTTCGATCCAAGATTCATCATCGCCGATGTGCCGATGGCGACGATAGCCAGGGCCAGCGGAGCCGCGATCACCGCGAGCCGACTCGACAGCACGCCAGTGTCGCATAAGTCGTGGGGCGTCGTCCCCAAGAGCAGAAAGAGGCCGGGAATCGCGAGCATCGGGGCGAGATAAACCGCCGGCACGCCGTCGAAATAGCCGAGCATCGCTATCCCGACCAACAAAGACGGCCCGACGGCCAGGCCGACGAGAAAAGTGAGCTTAGGAAAGCCCGATGCCATGCCGATCGTCACCGGCACGATGAGCAAAGACATGACGAGGCCGTAGGCCGCGTAGCTCTGGATCGCAACGCGACTGAGGTGGGCGACGGCATCGCCGGCAATCGCGTCCACGAGGACGGGGCCGGCCCAGGCGATGAACGTATAGCCGACGGCGGCCAGCAGGGCCGTGAGCCAGAGCATCCCGCCGGCGATGCGGTCAGCGGTGTCGCGTTGCGCATCGCCTAGCGCGCTGAGCGTGGGGCCGATGTGCTCGGTCTGCTGGAGGAGCATGGTATGGCCCGTCACGAACAACTGCTTTCCGATGTTGTAGGGCGCGACGGCCGCAGTGCCGCAGAATGCCGCGAGCACCAAGGAGTCGACGCTGGCTGTCAACACGCTCAAGAGGTTGGCGAGGGTTATCCACGCTCCATAGCGGATGAGAGGCACCAGCGTTTTCACCGCCAGGAGAGGCCGCGCGATGTCGGGAGCCGTCCGACGGGCCAGAAACGCCGCTGCCGCCAAACTTGCCACGGCACCGAGGAACCCCACGGCAGCTACCGTGGTCAGTCGCGGAAATGCGGGCAGAATCAGGCAGCCGCAGAGGCCGGTGAGGAAGGAAATCGGAACCGTGAATGCCGACAACAGGTCGAATCGCTGCGCTGACCGCAGGACACCGGCAAACACGTTCTGAACCGTCGTGACGACGTGGGTGAGCGAGGCCACGACCAGAAAGGCACCGGTATCTTTCGGCAACGCCGTGGCAGGCGAACGGTCGACGACGAGGAACCAGCACCCCGTGACCAGAATCGCCGTGGCCGCGGCCATGGCCGTTGAGAACGCGACGACGGTGCCGAAGAGAGTCTTCGTCTCGTGTTGATCGTTGGCGGCGATCGCAGCCGCCATGCGCGGGATGAAAGCCTCCGAAACTCCCAGCAGCGTGAGTCTCGCGGCAACGCCGAAGATCGAAGCCGTGACCACGGAAATGCCCGCTGCTTCCAGGCCGACGTATCGAATGGTCAGGCCACCAAACAGGAACATCAGCAGCGGCGATGCCACGGCGGCGAAGGCGCTCCATGCGGTGTTGCGGGCGACGGTGCGCGCCAGTCCGCTGGTAGAACCCGATGTTTCCGGGGCCGGATCGCTCAAAGGACAGGCAGTCTCAAGGGCGGCCGTTCACGCAGAAACAGCCAACGGGGCGCCGGCCAGAATCTGGCGGCACCATAATTCAAGAGCGACCGCATCCCGATGGAGTTGGGGAATGCGGCGTGCCGAACGCCGGGCGGCGATTCCCGCGGCGGCGTCGCCGCTCACGACGCCAAGTCCGACCAAGAGACCGTCCTTGAGCAGGGGCGCATAGCTAAAGTGAATTCCTGCGTTCCAGGATGCCACAGGCGGTGTGAAACCGCGCTTGGGCCGATCGAGCAGCCACGACGGGCAAATGCCGGCAAAGGCCTCGCGGAGCAACTGTTTGTTTCCCGCAATGCGGGGGCCTGCAGCGAGTTGATGCGAGTATGCAAGCTCCGCGAGCCGGTAATCGACGAGGGGCACGCGGACCTCGACCGAAGCCGACATCGCGAGACGATCCGCCTGCGCCAGCCCATTCTCCCTCAGATAAGTGTCGCAAATCAGTTGCAGCAACGCCGCCTCAGGGGCCGCATGCCTGATTTCCGGACGGTCAAGTGGTTCGAACGGTCGATCCACGTCAACCGATTTCAAAAAGGCGGCGGAAAAGAATGTTTCCCCGGCAGCGCGTGCCGCGTTGAACTCGGGGAGCGTGTCGAAAAACAACGGACGAGACGGGTGGCTGACCAGGTCCTTCGCCAGGCTTTCGGCGTCGGCCGCGAACCGCCGGCTTCGGCTCAGCAAGCGCCGCAGCCACGATTGGCTCGTCCACCGGCGATCGAAAGCATAGGAGGCCCAGGTGCGCAGAACCGCCGGGATGCCGGTGGCCCGGGCCCGAGTGCGGCGGGCCGCCTCCACGAGCCACGGATACCCCCAAAACAATTCATCGCCGCCCTGGCCGACCAGGAGAACCGGTACGCCGGCCTCCCGGGCCGCCCGCATCACCGCCAGATAACCTGGTCCGGCGATATCGCTGTTTGGATCGTCCTTGAGCCAAAGCGTCTCTGGGTACGACGCGACTACGTCGCGGGTCTGCAGGCGAACAGCATGAAAGACGATGCCGGCATGCTCCGCGACCCGGCGAGCCTCCGCCGTCTCATCAGACGGTGTCTTCTCGTCGTAACCGACCGTGAAGGCGTGCAACCGCTCCTTCGAGTGAGCCGCCGCAAGGACGGCGATCGCGCCTGAATCAAGCCCGCCGCTCAGAGACACTCCTACCGGAACGTCGGCCCCGGTGATGAAGCGAGAGATCTCATCAACGGCAGCCGCCACCTCCCCCGGCGCCGCCAATCGGGGCTTTAGTCCAGCGAACGACCAATATTGCCAGGACCGAATGCGACCGTCGGCGCACGAGATGGAAAGACAGTGCCCGGCGGGCAGTTTCCGAACGCCCATGATCGCCGTGTGAGGCTCCGGAATGTAGCCATAGTGAAAAAAGGCGAACAGCGATGACGGATCGAACGTCGTCCGCACCTCGCCGCTGGCGAGCAGTGCCCGCAGTTCGGAGCTAAAGAAGAGTCCACCATTCACCTCCGCCACGTAGAGCGGCTTCTCACCGAGCCGGTCCCGCGCGAGAAGCACGATTCCCCTTCGCGTGTCGTGCAAAGCGAAGGCGAACATGCCGCGTAATTTGTCGACGCATTTCTCGCCGTACTCCTCGTAGGCGTGGACGATGGTCTCGCAGTCGCTGCTGGAACTGAAGCGATGTCCCAGCTGCTCGAGTTCCTTACGAAGTTCGGCATGGTTGTAAATCTCACCATTTGCAACGACGGCGACAGACCCGTTCTCATTGACCAATGGTTGCCGTCCGCCGGCAACGTCGATGATGCTGAGCCGGCGCATCGCAAAACAGACAGAGGCGGCGACATACTCGCCGTAGCAGTCAGGTCCTCGATGCGTGAGCGCCGCCGCTATCGTCCTGACCGCCGCTGCCCGCGCTGGCGTCGCGGGTTGACCGTCCAAGGCTATGAAGCCAGTTATTCCACACATGGCAAGTAAGCGGTTGCGGAATACGTCATAACCGGCACGACAACAACGGTCCGAAAAACGACGCGAACCCGTTGGCGAACTATCCGATTCAAGGCGGGCCACCCAGGCTAAGCCTATTTGGCCGCGTGGCGTTTCGAGCCCTAAGGTCACTCGCTTGAATCGTGCCCGGCCGACTCATGGCACTACGGCACTCGGCTCTTTGCTTGCCGCTACGTTCAGTCGTGGGCCGATGTGCCCGGGCACGCCAAAGATGATCGAGTCGGCCGGCGCGTTGGCTAGAACGCATGAATTGGCGCTTACCTTGCTGCGGGCTCCGACGGTCTTGCCTGGGCCAATGGAGGCATGGAGCCCGAGGAATACTTCTTCCTGGATATGTGCATTGCCGCCGAGCGTGGCGTAGGGCGACAGCACCGCGAAATCGCCTGCCGATGCGTCGTGACCGAGCGACGAGTGGTAGTTCATGATCACGAACCGGCCCATGCGGCAGGCGTCGCTGGCGATCGCATAGGGACAAAGGATCGCGCCTGCGCCGATGCGGGCCGACGCGGCGACGATGGCTGTCGGGTGCACGAGCGTGAGAAACTCGGCCCCTCGGGCCAGCAGCGATTCCGCGACCTGCCGACGGACGTAGGGCACGCCGATGGCGAGCAGGAGGTAGTCGCCCGGGGCGTGGTGGTACGCGTCGGGATGGCCGATGATCTCGGGGCAGTCGTCGAATCCAGCGAGGACGCCGTCATCGGATGACAGAAACCCCGCGATTCGCCCTGCATGCCCCGGCCACGCGTCGCGGGCCCACTGCAGCACTTCACGGCCGAATCCTCCCGCCCCGACGATCAGGATCCGCTGGCAATCAGCGGGGGGCGTGGGGCGATTGGTCGCCGAGCTAACACCGTTAACGGGCTTGCAGGCGACCGCTCCCGACGGGAGGGGCGAATGGTGGTGGAGATCAGTCACAAGAGGGGTGCGTGCGTCCTGCACTCCGTTCCCTTCGGTGGCAGCATGAGGGGCGATTTCACCGCTTTGTGGTTGTTCGCCATCCCTACCTGACAAATCTTATGATAACGCAAGTTTGCGGAAGGTCTTCGCGGAGAGGTAAGGATTTTGCGAGCGGCGCGTTTCCAGCGGCATCGGCCCGGATTCGCACGCCTGGAGGCTTGCGCCAGTGCGTTTGCAAGTGTATCGAACCAGCGGGGTGAGAGTCCCCGTCAGGACGGAATCGCGTCCTGTAACCGAACGAAACTGCTTCCCGGCAACGGGAGGTGGAGAGCAT
>Ga0315904_10003801_pt1 | contig 21953 bp, 16 predicted proteins | sample LakEriMetagenome_6_FD_203529 | JGI IMG/M metagenome (GOLD analysis project Ga0315904, IMG submission 203529) | Freshwater fungal communities from buoy surface, Lake Erie, Ohio, United States - Buoy 12 MA120 | ecosystem: Environmental > Aquatic > Freshwater > Lake | place: USA: Lake Erie, Ohio... | reverse complement strand
AACATCCAACGAAGTGAGGGGCAGCAAGAACAGTTCGATTACCTCACCTGGGGCCCGCACTGGGAGAGTCTGTTGCCGAGCGCTAAGCAACTTGCAAGGGTCGACATCCCCATTCTCTCGATCACCGGGCACTTCGACAGCACGCAGATGGGCACCTTGGCTCACTGGAAGCGCCTGGAGCGGTTGGCGCCCGTGGTCGCCAACAAGCACCACCAGCTATTGATCGGCCCCTGGGGTCATGGCGGCATGGAGGGCAGCGACCACCTGGGTGAAATCCAGTTCGGGCCGGCGGCCAAAGCTGACATCAAGGCCTTGAAGCTGGCGTGGTACGACTGGGCGCTCAAAGGCGCCGCGCGACCCGCAGCGCTCGAAGACCGCGTGTCTTACTACGTGGCCGGCAAGGAAGAATGGCGCAGCGCGCCAAGCCTGGAGGCCCTCACCTCCAGGCCTCTGATGTGGGCGCTGCACGCGGCTGCAGAGCCTGGTGATGCATACGCCTCCGGCCGGCTGGGCGATAGCGCGGCGCCGCCCGCAGCCGAGTCCTTCGTGATCGATCTGGACGACCCGGAGGCTATGGGCGTCGAGCTTCAGCATCGCGGTGCCGATGCTGGCCTGGGCGACACCTATGGAGTGGCTTTTCCGGAACCGCTGCACAACCTGTTCGGCGTCATGTACGGTGACGACCCCACGGACCAGGTTTATGCGCTGGACCTGCGCGGCCAGGGGCTGGTCTACCACTCGCGCCCGCTGACAGAGGATCTGGAACTGTCAGGCGTCCCCCGCCTGACACTGCGCCTAGCACTGGACGTGCCGGACGCAGACCTGGGTGCCCTTCTGTACGAAGTGCGCACGGACGGGCAGGCCATCTTGCTGTCAACAGACATGCTGAGACTGCGATTCCGGGGCGGCGGACTGGACAGCGGCCAGTCCTTGCTCGCCGTACCGGGCGAGCCCTTCGACGCGGCGTTCGAGCGTTGGCGCTTCATGGCGCGCCACGTGCCCAAAGGTTCGCGCATCCGTCTTTTGGTGCGCTCACTCAACGGCCTGGCGTTCGAGCGCAACCCCTTGACGCGTCAGCCCGACGGTGTGCGGCGTGGCACGGTGCAGGTGTTCACCGGGACGCAGGGGGCCAACCCAGGCTCGCGACTGGAATTGCCGCTGGGCGCCGCACGACCCCGGGCCGCCTGGCTGAACGAGGAAGCGACATGAGCGCCATGCGCTTTGCAGGGTACACGGTGGTGGTCACGGGCGCCGCACAGGGCATCGGTTTGGCGGTGGCGCGCGGGTTTGCGGCTGAAGGCGCGCAAGTGTTCGCCGGTGATGTGGATGCCGGAGGGATCGAGGCCGCCTGCCAGGCCATTCGGGCGCAGGGCGGGCATGCGCGCGCGTTGCACTGGGACATCGCCGATCCGGCGTCCACGGCCCACGCCGCCGAGGTCGTGCAACGCGAGGGCGGTGGTGCGGCGGTGCTGGTGAACAACGCCGGTGTGGTGGCGCGCGCAGCGATCGACAGCGACGACTACCTGGCCGGCTGGGAGCGGGTCATGCGCATCAACGTCGACGGCACGCTGCGCGTCTGCCGCAGCTTCCTGGCCCAGCTGGAAGCGGCACGCGGCGCCATCGTCAACGTGGCCTCGGTGCAGTCGCTGATCGCGCTGCGGCCCGCCATGTCGGCTTATTGCACCTCCAAAGGCGCAATCGTGCAGCTGACACGTTCCCTGGCTGCGGAACTGGCGCCACGGGGCATGCGCGTCAACGCCGTCGCGCCCGGCGTGATCGCCACGTCGCTCACCGAGCCTGCGCGCCAGCAACCCGCCCTGCAGGCGTTCTTCGAAGCCCGCACGCCGATGGGGCGTGTCGGCGAAGTCCACGAAGTGGCCGCCGCCATTCTCTTCCTGGCCTCGCCTGAGGCGTCTTACATCAACGGCGCCATCCTCCCCGTCGACGGGGGGCTGCTGTCCCTATGAAGGCATGACGATGCAAACCATTCAGCGGCCCGGCGCAAGCTTGCCGACGGAGGTGGATGTCCTGGTGGTGGGCAGTGGCGCGGCCGGCCTGACAGCGGCCATCACGGTGGCCGAGGCTGGCCTGAACGTGGCCATCATCGAGAAGGCGGATGTTTTTGGCGGCACCACCGCCTACTCGGCCGGCGTGGTGTGGGTTCCCTGCAGCCAGCAGGCGCGCGAGGCCGGCATCCAGGACTCTGAAGACCGCGTGGTCCAGTACATCCGCCATGAAGCCGGCCCCGCGTTCGACGAAGCCAAGGCGCGCACCTTTGCGCAGCAGGCGCCCAAGGCGCTGACCTACCTGGAGTCGCACACCCACGCCCACTTCGTGCTGGCGCCGGCATGGCCCGACTACCACCCGCTGGCGCCCGGTGCGAGTGAAGGCGGGCGCTCCCTGGCGCCGCTCGCCTTCGAAGGAACGCGCCTGGGGCCGTGGTTCAGCCGGTTGCGGTGGCCCTTGCCCACCACCTTGCTCTGGGGCGGGCTGAGCATCGCGCGGGGAGACGTGCCCCACTTCATGGCCATGACGCGCTCGGCAGCGTCGGCGTGGCATGTGGCCAAGCTGGTGGCCCGCTACGGCTGGGACCGGTTGCGCCACCCGCGTGGCACGCGCCTGACCAACGGTAACGCACTGGTGGCGGCGCTGGCCACGTCGGCGTTGGAACGTGGCGTGGGCCTGCACCTGCGCACGCCCTTGCTGCGCCTGCAGCTTGCGGGCGGCGACGTCACCGGCGCATGGGTGGGCACGCCGGCCGGTGAGCACTTGATCCGTGCCCGCAAGGGCGTCGTGCTGGCCTGCGGTGGCTTTCCGCATGGCGCCGCCTTGCAGGCACAGACCCACGCCCATGTGGCGGCCGGCCAGCCGCATCGGTCCATGGCACCGACCGACAACACGGGTGATGGTATCGCCGCGGCCATGGCCCTGGGCGGCCAGCTGGTGCGCGGCCAGCAGCCGGCCGCCTGGACGCCCGCGTCGACCGTGGTCGACAGCGCCGGACAGCGCCATCTGTACCCGCATTTCCTGGACCGCAACAAGCCAGGGTTCATCGCCGTAGACCGCCATGGCCAGCGCTTCGTCAACGAGTCGGACTCGTACCACGACTTCATCACCGCGTTGCTGCGCGCATGCAGGGGCGATGAGGAGGCGTTTGCCTGGATCATCGCGGACCATCCAGCCGTTCGCCGTTATGGCATCGGCGTGGCGCCTCCGGCGCCAGGGCGGCTGGCGCCGTACGTTCGTTCGGGCTACGTGGTGCAGGCCCAATCGATCGCGGAACTGGCAAGCAAGACCGGCGTTCCGGAAGGGGCTTTGTCCGACACGGTGGATGGCTTCAACGGACCAGCGCGCGAAGGCCGTGACCCAGTTTTCGGCCGTGGTGAGAACGTCTACCACCACTTTGGCGGCGATGCCTCGCGGGGACCGAACTGCTGCGTCGCACCCATTGAGACCGGGCCGTTCTACGCGCTGAAGGTGACCGCCAGCGACCTGGGCACCTTTGCCGGCCTGTCCACCGATGTCCATGCCCGGGTACTGAACGAGGCCGGCCAGCCCATTCGGGGGCTGTACGCCTGCGGCAATGACATGGCCAGCGTGTTCGGCGGGGAATACTCCGGCGCGGGCATCACGATCGGGCCCGCCTTGACGTTTGGCCACCTGGCCGGACTGCACCTGGCCGCGCTGGGCTGACGGGTCAGGCAGTCGGTGCTGGCTCGATCGGCCAGATCGGGACGCAGGGGCCTGGCTCCGCGTCGAGCGGGTAGACCGGGCGGCGGACCTTGCGATAGGGCAAGGTGCGGAAGTCGTTGGTGGTGGTGCCCGGGGCATCGCAATAGACGATGCGGCTTGCCATCGGCGCGAAGCCGGCGTGGAAGTGCTGCGTCGACTTCACGACCACCACGTGGTACTTCATCGGGTCGATGTCATGTTCGGTGAAGCAAAGGGGGCCGAAGACCTGTTGTCGAACGCTGCACAGCACAACGTCCACGCTGCCCACGCGAACGGCGGCCGATCGACCGAGCGGCTGGTCCGCCACGGCGTTGCCAAAGAGCGACTGCTTGGCGTCGGTGCGCAGGCAGAGCACCTGGGCATCGAGCTCCAGGCAAGGGCCCGACAGAGGGCCGGTCTTGCCGCCCAGGCGCAGGCGAACCCGCGACCCTTCGCCGGCCGCATGGGCTGCTTCCACGGACTCGGCATCCCAGATCATGCCCAGGGTCGCCTGGTCGGTTCCGGCTTCGAGCAGAGCCTGCAGCAGATAGGTCGCGTCACCCGCCGCACCACCTCCCGGATTGTCGGAACGGTCCGCAATCACGACAGGGCCAGTGGAGGCCTGCTTCGCCATAGCCAGGGCATCGGCGGGCCCTACCGCCGGATTCTGGTAGCCGCGGATGGTGGTCAAAAAGTCGTCCGCGAGACGCTGCGCCAAGCGGGCCGACAGTACAGGGTCATCGTCCGTCACGACAATGATGGAGGCCGCCAGCCACGGGTTGTCGGCACCAAAGAACCCGTGCAGCGCCGAGACATCTAGAACGCCGGGTTCGCGTTCGGCGGCACGAAGCCGGGCCATGAAGGCATCAAATGGCGGCGCCGTAGTGGGAAAGGTCCCGAACGCCGGCACGCGCACAGCGGCGCTGGTTGGGCGAAGCGTTCCGCGCGCGGTGCCCAGCAGCAAGGTCAACGCCGCGCGGGCGCACTCAGGGAAGTCCACATGCGGGTACTCCTTGCAGGCCATCACGAAGGTGGCCGCCGCCATGCGCTGCACGGTCAGGTTGGCATGAAGATCCAGCAAGACGCCGACCGGCACATCGGGCCCCACCACGCCGCGCACGGCCGCGATCAGGTCACCTTCGCAGTCATCGCATCCCTCGGCCATTTGCGCCCCGTGAAGCAGCAGCAGCACGATGTCCACGGGCATGGCTGCGCGCAGATCCGCCAGCAGGGCCTCCCGGCGGCGGCTGAAACTGTCGGCATCGGCCGGGGCGCCGGGTTGTGCGCCGCAAAAGCTGCCGCGGTGCACGACCAAGCCTTCTCGCTCGGCGGCTTCGCAGAAGTCCTGGTATCCAGGCCAAGGCGGTACTGCCGGTGCGCCTAACGATGCGTGCCGCGGCGCCAAAAAATCAAAGTCCTCGAATCGGGTCGGGATGGGCGAGAACACATTGGTTTCCTGGACCATGCCGCCGACGTAGGCCTTCAGTCGATCAATGTCTTGCATTCATGTATGCTACCAGTCGACAAGAATACTCGAGCTGATACGATGCGACTTATGGAGCCTGCCGCATGAGCCAAGTTCGACTGCCGTTGACGGCGCTGGTGTCGTATGCCATGCCGTCGACGTTGTTCCTCATGGTGCGCGCCGCTGCCTACGGGATCATCCCTGCCCTGTATGCCGAACGTTTCAAGCTGAGCCTCGCAGACATCGCCGGCGTGCTACTGACCATGCGGGTCATCGAGGCCTGCCTGCAAATTCCGGCCGGCTGGCTGTCGGACCGGCTGCGCCATCCGCGCTGGGGTCGAAAGCCGATGCTGTTCCTGGGCATCGTCATTGCGGGTGCGGCAATCTGCAAGGTCTACGTGCCGCCGGATGGTGCCAACCTGGCCTACCTGAGTCTGTGGCTGATCGTGGCCACGGTGGCGGCCTCCATGGCCGAGGTGGGCTATGGGGCCTGGGGCACCGAGATCACCAGCGACTACGCCGAGCGAGCGCGCGTAGCCTCGTTCCATACCTGGGGAGCGGTGGCCGGCAACGAGGTCTTTGCCGTGGTGCCCTTGCTGTGGTTCCTAAGTTCCAACCGCGTCACGTTCGAGGCGCTGGCTGTGGTGGCGGTGATCGTCGCCGTGCTGGTGCCGGCGACCATCATCGCGTGCGCCTGGTTGGCACCGGTTGGTACCCGGGTGGTGCGCGAGCAACGTGGCAACTTGAGGGACCTGTGGAATACGGTCCGTGCTAGCAAGCCCGTGCAGCGCGTGCTGCTGATCAACGCACTGTGGGAAGCAGCCATCGGCGCCCAGATCGCGCTGATGTTCATGTATGTCGACTCGTATCTCAAGGCAGGCGAGGCCGTTCCCATTCAAGGGCTGGTCGGTGTCTGGGCCTCGATGGCCGGCTTGCTGACGCTGAACTTCCTTCTGCGCAAGCAGGAGAAGCACGTGCTCTGGACTGCATCCATCTGCACCATCGCGGCCTTGTATGTCTTGCAGGGGCTGTTGACGCCTTCCGTGCCTGGCATCGTCCCGATTCTGGTGGCCTGCACCTGCCTGACCTACTTCGCGGCAGCCGGTGCTGTGGTGGTGCCGATGTCGGTGGTTGGCGATCTGGTGGACTACGAGGCCATGCGCACGGGTAAGCGCTCGTCAGGCCAGCTTGTCGCGGTCCTGCAACTCAGCGGCAAGCTGTGTGCGGGCGGCGCAGGGTCGGCTGTCCTGTACTTGTTGAGCCTGTTTGCATTTGAACCCGGGAAGGTAAGTTACTCCGAGACGGAAGCATTCGGGATCAAGCTGCTCGGCTACGCCTTGCCGGCTGCGCTGGCCCTGGCGGCTGCTGCGCTTGCGTGGGGGTACCCGATCACTGCGCGCCGACACAGAGCCATCTTGCGGACACTGGCGCGCCGAGGACAAAGCGCCTCGCCAAACTGAAGAGCCCGAAAGTGATGACCACACGAAATGGCGAGCGGTTCAATGCCACGGACAGGGACCATACCTTGCCCGGTGCCTTGACGTGGCTGTGGCTGTGGCAGGGCTATTGCCCCTGACGAGGGGTGGTTGCGCCGAAGAGCGACGAGGGTCAGGGCGGCGCGTGACGCTGATCCGGCGCATCGGATCGGTCGCCAAGCTGAACATTCTCCTGCACTGCCTGGTGCCGGACGGCGTTTTCCGCTTTGTCACTGATTGAACGGAGGCGATGGTCCGGCGACCCTGACGGGCACCAACTTGCACCCATTGGCCGCGGTCCGATCGTGTCGCGCCGGAACACAGTGAAACTCTAGACACCGCTGTGTTCTCTACGTATACTTGTTGTCGACAACATGAAATAGCCACTTGTCTGAGTTTTCGAACACGCTGGAGTTCACATGAAGAATCTGTGCCGCCCGAACGATCCCGCTGCGCTCCGCCAGTCCCACGTGCTCCCAGCCGGAGGGTTGTGCATCTGGTGGGCACTGGCCACTGCTGCCGCACTCCCAACTGCCGTCCATGCACAAGGCGCTCCTTCCGCAACCGACGAGCAGGCCGTGCAATCGATCACCGTCACAAGCGCGCGAAAACGGAAGGAACTGATCCAGGACGTCCCGATCTCGATGGATGTGCTGACGAGCAAGGAACTGAAGGACAGCGGCGTGGCCGACGTGAAGGCACTGCAATACAACGTACCAGGCTTGGCCATTCAGTCCTACGAAGCGGGCGGTCGGACCAGCCTGCGTGGAGTCGGCTCTCAGACAGCTGGCCTCGGGACAGATGCGTCCGTCGCCGTCCACCTTGACGGTGTCTACCAGGGCCTGTCTGCCACGGCGCTATCGCGCTTGTTCGATGCCGACCGCGTGGAGGTGCTTAGAGGGCCCCAGGGTACGCTGTACGGGCGAAATGCAAGTGGCGGCGTCATGAACATCGTGACCCGCGCACCTGGAAAGGTGTTTGGTGGCAACGCCGACGTGTCCTACGGGTCCTATGGCACTCTGCAGTTGGAAGGCGGACTTGACATCCCGCTTGGCGCAGAAAGTGCGGTGCGCGTGTCCTTCGCCAAGGCTGATGGTGATGGCCGCATCACCAACACATTTGACGGGAGCAAGGTGGGCAAGGAGGACTTCGACGCTGCACGCCTGCGGCTGAAGTCGCGCCTTGGCGCGGTGGACTTTGATCTGTCCGCGCAAACCATCCGAGACCGCAGTACTCAGGGTGTTGCTTTGGTCGCGCCACCGTCCGTGGCGACAAACGTGCCATACGGTCCCAGGTTCCGTGCGCCAACCTCGCTGGGCTACGAAAAGACCTACTCGGAACGTCAAAGCAGGTCGCCCAAGCAGGACGACAACCTGTCGATGACATTGACAGGATCAGTGGGTGAATTGACCTTGAAGTCCATCACTGGCTACTCCAAACACAAGTCCACTCAGGACTTCGACTGCTCTCCTGGCAATACTTTCAAGTGCGGCCTGTTCATCGACACCGACTACGACCAGACCTCCCAGGAACTGCAGGCGCAATTCACGAGCGGGCCCGTTGACTGGGTTGTCGGTGCCTATTACTTCAAGTCGGAGGGAGCGGAGCATCGGATCATCGACATCCCGGCATTTACGCCGCCGGGTCGCGTCCTGCGTGACGGTCGTCCCGTTGTTTCGGCCAAGGCCTCGGCGCTGTTCGTCGACGCCAATTGGCAACTGGCCCCACGGTGGCGCCTGAATCCAGGCCTTCGGTTCAACCAGGAGACCAAAGGTGCGACTTTCAGGGGCACCGGCAGCGGTGACAACCCGAACACCATCACCGCCGAGCGGTCATTCAACGACGTGACCGGGAAGATCGGCATCGATCATCAACCGAACAAGGACACGCTTTACTACGCCAGCTTGTCCAAGGGATTCAAGAGCGGTGGAGTGCTCGGTGCGCCGACCACCGCAACTTCCACTGAGTTGGTGAGCTATCGGCCCGAGACCCTCTATGCGCTGGAGACCGGATTCAAGCGCGTTCTACCCGGCAATGCTGGCCGGGTCAACGCGTCGGTCTTCTACTACGACTATCGCGACCTACAAGTCCAGGTCGGTGAGTTCAACCCAAACACGAACACGTTCGTCTTCGCGACCACCAACGCGGCCAAGTCACGGGTCTACGGGCTGGACTTCCTGGCTGAACTCAAGGTGAGCACAGCAGTATCCGTGGATGTCAGCGGTGAGCTGTTGAGCGCTCGCTACTTGGAATTCCAGACACGCACCTCAAGAAACGTGCCGGTGGACTACACCGGCTTCACGCTGCAGCGCGCGCCCAAGGTGTCGGTAGCTGCTGGCTTGAACGCCACCAAGCTGTCTTTGGGCCAAGGCCTGTTTGGCAGCTTCCGGCTGGAGTACACGTACCGCAGCAAGGTCTACTTCGACCAGGACAACAACGCCCCGTTCCTCTCGCAGGATGGGTTCGGTTTGGTGAATGCATCGCTTCGCATCGAGCCCCTCGGCTCGACGTGGTCGGTTTACCTGACGGGCCGCAATCTGGCGAACAAGAAGACGATTGACTTCGCGTCGTCGGCGTTGAACGTTCCAGGACAGTTCAGAACAGTGAACATCGGGGCGACGTACAAGTTCTGACATGCACCGCCACCGCCCCAGGGGCACCCGCGGGGGTGCCGCCCCCGTCGTCAGCAGGCCAGCAAACTCATGAGACGCCGATCGTGGATCGCATTGACTGCGGGGATGGCGGGTAGCTTCTGGGTGTCGGCCGCAGTGGGTGCGCCGCCTGCAATCATCGATACCGAAGCGGCGACCATCCTGGGCAGAGGTCCAGAGACGGTGGTGTTCGTCCACACAGTTGCCGGCAGCCGGGCGGACTGGATGCAGCAAGCCCGCTCCCTGGCTGATCGCTATCGGGTGATCGCACTGGACCTCATCGGGCATGGGCGCCGTGCCGGACAAGCGAAAGACGGCGTCACGATCCGGGCGATGGCCGATGACGTCGTCGCTACGCTCGATCGCCTGGGCGTGCGTAGAGCCTACTTCGTGGGCAACCTCGCCGGGGCGACGATCATCTATGACTTGGCCGCGCGGATGCCGGATCGGATTGCCGGCGTGGTCACGGTCAACTCGACCGGCGACATACCCGCCGGGCCATTGGCACCCCGCGAGTCGGCATTTCGTGAGTTGGGTGCAGACCTGCCGAAGTTGTGGGAGGGCATGCTGACGACTTCGACCCCAGCGACTCGCCGCACGGTACTGCGGGGCGTGCGGCAGACGAATCCCGTCGTCATCCGTACGTTCTTCCACGAGTTCCTGTTCACCTTCGACCCGAAGCCCGGGTTGCGCGCGATCGCCGACCGCATGGTCTCCATTCACGGGCCACAGCCCGACGACCCCACGGCGCCGCACCGGCTGGAGCGCGCGATCGGCAACCTCGTCATCGACACGAAGAGCGCCTGGCCGCAGTTGGACCAGCCCGAGCTGTGCACTGCACTCATTCGAGCCGCCCTGCTGGGCCTGGACCGTGACGCACGCTGATGCGACATCTTCGCTCGGCCTGACTCGGCGCCAAGCCGGCGGCTAGATCCGCAAGACCTTGCCTGGATTCATGATGTCGTGAGGGTCGAGCGCGCGCTTGAGCGTGCGCATCAAGTCCATGGCGTCCTCGCCCGCCTCCTCAACCAGGAAGCCCTGCTTGTGCAGACCAATGCCATGTTCCCCAGTGCAGGTGCCATCCAGCGACAGTGCGCGCTCCACCATCTGGTGACTGAGGCGCTCGGCAGTTGCGCGTTCTTCGGGTCGGGCAGGATCGATCAGGTATCCAAGGTGGAGGTTGCCATCGCCCACATGGCCCACGATGAAGTAGGGAATGCCGGCTTCCTCTACTTCCTGTACGGAGGCATTGATGATTTCCGCCAACCTTGAGATCGGTACGCAAGTATCGGTGGTGACGCAGCGGCAGCCCGGCCGCATTTGCAGGGCCGAGAGATAGGCGTGGTGGCGCGCGGTCCAGAGCTTGCTTCGCGCCTCAGGCGTGACAGCCCATTCGAAGTCCTCGCCGCCGAATTCATGTGCAACCTCCTGCACCGTGGCGGCCTGTTCGCGTACGCTGGCATGGAGCCATGGAACTCCATCAAGAGCATCGCCGACTCGCGCAAACCCAGCTGGTCGCGCAGGTTGACAGCCCGTACTGCGTGGGTGTCCAGCAATTCGCATCGCGCGATCGGCACACCCATCTGGATCGCCTGAATCGTGGTCTGCACCGCTGCATCAATGCTGGGGAAGAAACACACCGCCGCCGACACTGCCTCGGGCAGGGGATAGAGCCTCAACGTCACCTCGGTGATCACGCCCAGCGTGCCTTCACTGCCCACATACAGGCGCGTCAGGTCGTAGCCGGCGCTGCTCTTGCGTGCGCGTGAACCGGTCCGCGCGATCTGGACCTGTGCAGTCACCACTTTCAGGCCCAGGACGTTTTCTCGCATGGTGCCGTAGCGCACCGCATTCGTGCCGCTAGCGCGCGTGGCGGCCATGCCGCCCAGCGACGCGTCGGCATCTGGGTCGATCGGGAAGAACAGTCCCTGATGCCGGACTTCACTGTTGAGTTGGTTGCGCGTCACGCCAGCCAGCACTGTTGCGGTCAAGTCCTCGGCATTGACTCGCAGAATCTTGTTCATGCGCAACACATTCAGGCTGACCCCACCCTGTACCGCCAGCAGATGGCCCTCCAGCGAGGTACCCGCGCCATAGGGAATCACCGGCACACGGTGTTGATTGGCCAGGGCCACGACGTCGGCAACCTCCTCGGTAGATTCGGCAAACACCACGGCATCGGGAGGCGGGACATCGAATGGTGACTCATCCCGGCCATGCAGCTCGCGGATCGCGATTGCCACCGAACAACGGCTGCCAAAGTGCGCCTGCAGGTCACGCAGCATGGCGGGAGCCAGAGGCCTGGCCGAAATGGCGGCCTGCAGGCCGCCAGGCAAAGCAAGGTCCAGGGCGTCTTTCCGGGCCAGTGAAGCAGACCTACGCGGCCAGGTCAGAACTTCACGTTCGCACCCAGCTGCCAGGTCCGGAAGCTGCCGGGCACGTTCAAAGCCGATGACGCGAAGTCGATCGTCTTCTTGTTCGTCAGATTGCGGCCGGTGAAGTAGACGGACCAGTTGCCGTTGGCCGGCTCGATGCGGGCCGAGGCATTGAGGTAGCTGAAGGAATCCTGGCTGAGGAACGGTGCGGCGTTGTCCTGGTCGAAGAACACCTTGCTGCGGTGGGTCACCTCGACCCGGAGCGTGCTGAAGAGCCCCGCTCCCATCGCCAGCCGGTTGACGTTCAGGCCTGCCGCGAAGCTGACCTTGGGCGCACGCGGCAAGGTGTTGCCGCTGTAGTCGACAGGTTGCTGGTTGTTGTCGAAGGTCGGGAACCTGACGTACTTGGCGCTGAGCAATTCACCACTGAAGTCGACAGACAACAAGGCGTTGAGTTTGAAGTCGGCAAAGAAGTCCAGGCCGTAGACGCGCGCCTTGGCGGCATTGCGGGTGAAGAAGTTGACCTGGTTGTTGGCGGGATCGAAAGTGCCCGTATCCACCTGCAGGTTCTTGTAGTCGTAGTAGAAGGCTGACATGTTGACGCGCCCGGCGTCACCCGCCAGGGTGTGCTTGAAGCCAGCCTCCAACGCGTACAGCGTCTCGGGCTCGAAGTTGTTCAACTCTGTGCCCCCGCCCAGCAGAGTTGGAATCACGCCGCCGCTCTTGAATCCCTTGCTCAGGCTGGCAAAGAGCAGATCGCGCTTCGTCGGCTGGTAGTCCAGGCCCAACCGACCAGAAACATCGGTGAACGAGCGTTTGGTGGTCACGGGCGTCGGGTTGTCGACGGCACCGGTGCCGACGGCCGTCGCCGACTTTCGTTCGGAGTTGAATCGGATGCCTGGGTTGAGGCGCCATCCAGGAGCGATCTGCCAGTTGGCATCGGCAAACAGCGCGTAGGCCTTGGCGCCCACGGTCGGCGTGGCGTCGATCAGGAAGGGTGGCGGAGGCACGAATGCGGGGATGTCGATCACACGGTGTTCGCCACCGCTGGAGTCGAAGTAGAACGCACCCAATACCCAATCGACCTTGCCCGTGGTGAACAGGGCCTGCATTTCCTGCGTGATCTGCTTGTGGTTCTCGTCGATCTTCAGGCTGCAACCGAAGGGGTTGCCAACCGAACAATCGAAGTCCTGCAGAGCCTTGTGCTTGCCGTAGCCGGTGATGGACTTCAGCGTGACTTCGCCCACATCGGCGGACAGCGTCAGTGCCACGTTCTGGGCGTCCTTCTTCGACACGTTGGTGCGCGGCGCATAAGTCTTCTCGTAGCCCAGGGACGCCGGCGCGACAAAGGCGTCGCCGTAGGGAATGCTGCTGGCGATGCTGGGCGGCGCGATGAAGCTGACGCCAACATTGCTGCGGTCCTTGATGGACTGCACCGAGAGATCGGCGGCCACTGGCCCCAGCCGGGACCTCAGACGCAGGCGAACACCATCGTAGTCCTCGTTGCCGACCTTCGTGTTGTTGAAGGTGTTGGTGATTCGGCCGTCGCCCCTGGCCGTCGAAAAAGCCACACGCATGCCCGAGTCTTCCGAGAACGGCACATCCAGGCCGCCTTCGGCGCGGACGGTGTTGTACGAGCCGTAGGAGATGTCGGCATTGCCGCCGAATTTCTTGCCAGGTGCCCGGCTCGCGAGGTTGACCACACCGCCGGTGGCATTGCGGCCGTACAGGGTGCCCTGAGGCCCCTTCAGGACTTCGACACTGTCCATGTCGAACAGTCGGGTGAGTGCGATGCCTGACAGGCCCTGGTACACCCCATCCAGATGAATGGCTGACGAGGTGTCGGTGCCGAGGCCGGCCGTTTGCGAACCCACGCCTCGCAGTGCCACACGCCCGCCGCTCTCGTAGGACTGGATGGCTAGACCGGGGATGTTGAACTGCAGGTCGACCGCTTGCGTGATGCCGCTTTCCTTGAGTTCCTTGCCGGTCACCACGTCCATGGTGATCGGCACGTCTTGTACGAACTCCTTGCGCTTGCGGGCGCCGGTGACGACCACGCTTTGAGTGGCCTCCAGCGCCGAGGCGCCGCCCGACTCCGACGTCTGGGCATTCACAGGCAGGCTGATCGCCGCAACCATTGCCATGACGGCCATGGCAACGGGGGCGAGACCAACGTGCAGAGTCGAATGGGGCATGGGAGCCCTGGGAGCTGAGCCAGAGGCCTTGTGAGGGGACGTGATCATGGTGCTCCTTGGGGGGGCGTCATGCCCTTGTCTGAGTGGATGGGTGACGCGTTGACAACGTATCAGACACAGTGTCGACACACAGAATACATGACATGGTTACGATCGGCAAGTACCCATCGGCGGCGTCCGGGGCGTGAACCGGAATGGATGAAGACCCATGACACAGGAACATTGGCACGACAGAGCCCGCAAGCTCCAAATCGACGGCCGCGCGGTCGTGGACGGACGGCGGGTTGACCCGTCTATGGGCGGCCGCTTCGACGTGACCAACCCAGCGGACGGGAAGGTCGTGGCTCAATTGGCCGACGGTGCGGAGCCAGCGGTGCAAGCTGCCGTGCGCGCTGCGCGAGCCGCGTTCGAGGATGGCCGATGGAGCCTCCTAGCGCCCACGGAACGCGCCGCTCAAGTGGTCGCCTGGGCCGAACTCGTCGCGCAGGAGCGCCAATCGCTGGCGCTGCTGGACAGCCTTCAGATGGGCATGCCCATGTCCTGGGGTGCTGACGACCTGTTGATGGCCACCGACGCCGTGCGCGCGATGGGTGCACTGGCCCCGACGCTGCGCGACGAACTGGCGCCCGGCGTGCCGAGCGCGATGTCGATGAACCTGCGCGCGCCGCATGGTGTGGTGGGCATCCTCTCTCCCTGGAACTTTCCCACCTTCATTGCGCTGCAGAAGGTGGCCGCAGCGCTGCTCATGGGCAACACCGTGGTGCTCAAGCCGTCCGAGGTGGCGCCGCTGGCCTGCCTGCGCCTGGGCGATCTGGCTTCGCAGGCCGGCATCCCCGCAGGTGTGCTCAACGTGGTGCCGGGGCTGGGTGCCACGGCTGGCCGCGCGTTGGCGCTTCACGCCGATGTGAACGCACTGAGTTTCACGGGCTCCACGGCGACGGGGTTGCTGCTGATGCAGTACGCGGGTCAGTCCAACCTGAAGGCGTTGATGCTGGAGTGCGGCGGCAAGTCGCCCCAGGTCGTGCTGGGCGACATGGGCAACCTCGACGCCCTGTCGGATGCCCTCGTACAGGGCTTCACCTTCAACACCGGCCAGGTCTGCGTGGCCGGCACGCGCATCCTGGTGCCCAGGGGCTTGCTGGCCGATCTGCAGCCGCGCCTCATCGAGCGCATGGCGGCGCTGCGGGTGGGCCATCCCTTCGACGAGGACACGACGGTGGGCCCACTGGCCAGTGCCGCGCAGCACCGCCGCGTGACGGCACTGGTGGAGGCCGCGCGTTCGCGCGGTGTCGTGCTGCACCAGCCAGGCACCACGCCGGGCGGCCTGCACTTCCCGGCCACGCTGGCCACGGGCATGGGCCCGGACGACGAACTGGTTCAGGAAGAGATCTTCGGCCCCGTCGCGGCCTTGTTGCCCTTCGACACGCCCGAAGAAGCGGTGGCCTTGGCCAATCGGTCGCGCTATGGCTTGGCGGCCACCGTGTGGTCTCAGGATGTCGCGCACGGGTATCGTGTGGCGCAGCAGATTCGCGCCGGCCATGTCACCGTCAATGCCGCCGTCCAACCCGGCGGCGCGAAGGCCCTGCACGGTGGCAGCGAGCCGGTGGGGATGTCGGGCTTTGGTGCAGAAGGTGGGGCGGCTGGGCTGCGGGCCATGACCCGGTTGCGCAGCATCGAGATCCATACGGTCTGATGCCGGAGCGCTGGCCGATGCAATCGCCCTCCAACCAACTCCATCCCGCCGCGCCGCCCTCGGCCACCGGTCGTCTTGCCGTGGGTGAAGGCCACGCGCTTTACTGGGAAACCGTGGGCTCACCTCAAGGCGTGCCCGTGGTGATGCTTCACGGCGGCCCCGGCGCGGGCTGCTCGGAGCGTGACCGCCGCCTGTTCGACCCCGCGCGCACCCACGCTGTGCTCTTCGACCAGCGCGGTGCCGGGCGATCCACACCCAGCGGTACCATCGCCGGCAACAGCACTGCCCAGTTGGTTGCCGACATCGAGCGGCTGCGCGAGCACCTGGGCATCGAACGCTGGTGGGTCTTTGGCGGATCGTGGGGCACCACGCTGGCGCTGGCCTACGGCCAGACCCACCCGCAACGCTGCCTGGGGTTCGTGCTGCGCGGGACCTGGCTCTACACAGCCGAAGAAGTGCAGGCCATGTTCGGGCCCGCAAGCGCCCATGCACAGGATTGGCATGCCGACCTGTTCCGGCTGACCAAGGCCAGCACGGTGACCCAGATGCTGGCGCGCGCCCATGCGCTGGTGCAGTCCGACGACCCGGCAGTGCATGGGCCCATCGCCCGCGCTCTGCTGAGCTACGAGTGGGTGTTGTGCGACTTTCCGCCCTTGTCGCTGGACGAAGCCTTACAGCCCGAGAACCTGGCAATGGCGCGCATCGGCCTGCACTACCAGGTGCACCAGGGATTCCTGCGCGAGGGTCAACTGATGGACGGCATGGCCGCCATTCAGCACCTGCCGGGGTGGATCATCCACGGCGGGCAGGACCGGGTGTGCCCTCTGGCCACGGCGCAGCGTCTGCACGCACGGTGGCCCGGCAGTCAACTGCGGGTGGTGCACGGCGAAGGCCACGCTGACAGCACGCCCGGGATGCAGGCGGCCGTGATGGAGGCGCTGGCGCGCATCGTCTCGGCGGCGCCATGAGCACGCCCGCTTGGGACCACGACGCCGACATCGTGATCGTCGGCGGCGGCTCGGCTGGCGCCGTGCTGGCCGGGCGGCTGAGCGAGGATCCTGCCACTCAGGTCTTGCTGATCGAGGCCGGCCGGTCCGGACGACATCCGCTCTTCCTGGTGCCCGGCGCCCAGGTCTTCGTGCGCGATTGGTCGCGTCATGCCTGGGCCTACGACATCGAGCCAGATCCCACGCGACTCGGGCGCACGGAAACCTGGCGCCGAGGCAAGTCGCTTGGCGGCAGCAGCACGATCAACGGGTTGATCTTCGCGCGCGGGCTGCCGTCGGATTTCGACCGCTGGGCGGCGGCCGGACTGCCGCAGTGGTCGTTCGAGAAACTGCTGCCGTACTTCCGGCGCATGGAAGCGAGCGCGGACTTTCCGCATTCGCCGCTGCGGGGTGACGGCGGACCGGTGCCCGTGGAGGTCCTGCGTTCTGCCCATGTACTGGCGCAGGACCTGTTGGCGTCGGCACAGCGCATGGGCATTCCCATCCATGCGGACGCCAACGCCATGCAAGGCGAAGGGCTCGGCCTGGCGCAGACCAACCAGCAACGTGGCTTGCGCGTCAGCAGCGAAACCTCGCACCTGCAGCCCGCGCGGCGCCGCCAAAACCTCCGGGTGCTGACGGACGCCACGGCCCTGCGCATCCTGTTCGACGGGCGTCGCGCCGAAGGGGTGGAAATCGACCTGGGCGGCCGCCGGCGGCGCGTGCGTGCGCGGCGCGAGACCGTTCTGAGCGCCGGGCCCATTGCCTCACCCAGCCTGCTGGCGCGCTCGGGCGTAGGCCCTGGCCGCGCGCTGCAGGCGCTGGGCATCCCCGTGGTGGCCGACTCGCCCGACGTGGGCGCGCATCTGCAGGACCACCCCGATGTGTACGTCGAGTACGAAGTGCGCGTGCCAACCTACTCGTCGGCCCTGCGCGGCGCCAACCTCGTCAAGGCTGGCTTGCAGTTCCTTCTTCGCCGCGACGGGCCGGCCACGTCGCCCGGCACGCACGTGCTGGGTTACCTGAAGTCTCGTCCCAGCGAGCCGGAGCCGGATCTGCTGTTCTTCAGCGGCCCGTGGAGCCGCATCGAGGACGGCGGCACCTTCACCAGCCCCAGGGCCGTGATGTCGATGTCGCCGTCGCTGTGCAGGCCGCGCTCGCGGGGCTGCATCAGCCTGCGCAGTGCCGACCCCACTGACCCGCCTCGAATCCAGGCCAACATGCTGGCCGACGCTGACGACATCCGCCGCCTGATCGCGGGTGTTCGACTGGCGGACCGCTTGGCAATGACCGCGCCGCTTTGCGATCAGGTCATCCGGCGCCTGACACCGGACGCCTCCAACCTGGACGACGACACCGCCCTGGAAGCCTGGTTGCGTGCAGACGCCACCACCTGCTACCACGCCTGCGGCACCTGCCGCATGGGCGCGGACGCGGCATCGGTCGTGGACGCCGAGTTGCGCGTGCGCGGCGTCAACAAGCTGCGCGTGGTGGATTCGTCGGTGTTCCCGGAGATCCCTTCGGGAAACCTTAACGCGCCGACTGTGATGTTGGCTGAGCGGGCCGCCGACCTGATGCGCCAGGCGTTGGCGGGGGACGTCATGCGCGAAAGCTGATTCACTGTTCGGGCGAGTTTGCACCCTTGGGTGCAGCCTGCCGCCGCCGACCGGTGTCCGCATCGCCTTGGAACCGGTCGCTGGTGAGGTGAACAAGAATCAAATTGAATGACTGGAAGTGGCCGACAACCGTCGTTTGGCCGGATCACTTGATCGACCGCTGTCGCTGCCTATGCGCAGATCGCAACTATGCGCATGTGCTGGAGGGCGACGGCGGCGGCCTTGAGGGTTACGGCCGATTTATGCCGGCGCCTCCTGCGCATAGTTACAGCGACTGCAGGAACCGCATGAGCGCGTCCGGTGCTCGAAATTTCCTCATGTTGGTATCGGGTGGATCGAGCCTGGCCAGGGCCTTCTCCTTCATGGCCAGATTTGCCTCGACGTATCGATGGGTCGTGTTCATGCTCTCGTGCCCGAGCCACAGGGCGATGACGTTGAAGGGTACGCCGGACTGCAGAAGGTGCATGGCGGTTGTGTGCCGCAACGTGTGCGGCGAGACTGCCTTCTTGAGGATGCCAGGCTCCTTCGCGGCGGCTCTCGCCACGGCCAAGTGCAGACGTTGCGCGACGTTGGATCGGGACATGGCTTGTCCATGGCGGTTGGGTAGCAATGCAGCCTCACCGCGCAGTGTTGGATTCAGCCGCAGCCAGGCACGGACTTCCACGACGGTCGTGTCCCACAGCGGTATCGATCGCAGCTTGCGACCCTTGCCGTGCAGATGCACGCAGGCTGCGCCGTCGAGGATGACGTCGACCACGCGCACGCCGATGATCTCGGAAACGCGTGCGCCGGTGTTGTAGAGCATCGCCAGCAGGAGATGGTCGCGCTGCGACGACCAAAGGGCTCCCGGTTGCCCGAGGACTGCCTCCATCTCCTGCCGCGTCAGATAGCCCAACATCGGCTGTTCGAAACGCTTCATCGGCACGGCCATTGCCTGCTCTACGACGTGAAGCGACGTCACGTCGCGCCGACCGGCAAACTTCAGGAACGCACGCAGCGCGGTGAGGCGCAGATTGCGACTGCGGATCGTGTTGTGTCGGTCTTGCTCGAGATGGTCGAGAAACGCCAGGATCAGATCAGGCCGCAGGTCAGTCAGCCGCATGCCCGTCGGGGCCCTACCCAGGCGGTGGCTCGCAAAATCCAGGAAGAGCATCAACGCATCGCGGTAGCAGGCTACCGTCAGAGGGCTGAGCGCACGCTGCGAGACGAGGTATTCGGTGAAGAACTGCTGAACCATCGAAGCAAAGGACGGAGGCTTCGGCGCGATGGCGTTACGCATCGGGCACCTCCGTGTGCGCAGCGAACGCCGCGAATCGATCCCCGGCAACTGCCAGCAACTGGGGCGCTGCCGAAAGGTACCAGTAGGTGTTGCCTACTTCCGCGTGCCCGACATAGGTGGACAACGCCAGCATCGCCTGGTCGACGTCCACGCCCTGCTTCTGCCACTGGGTGATGCGGCGCACAACGAAGGTGTGCCTCAGATCATGAATGCGTGGCGCATGATGGTCGCCGCGGTTGCGCCAGCCCAGTTGCTCGCGCAACTCGACGAAGACACGATGGACTTGGCGTTTGCCCAGCGGCAGCCCATGCCGTCGCCCTCGTGTGCCAATGAAGAACGCGGCTTCGGGCTCGGCGGGTTCTCCCGCCCTGTCAAGCGTCCGTCGGTAGCGCCGCAGCGCTTCGATGGTGCTAACGTGCATCGGCACTTGGCGTGACTTGCCGAACTTGGCCTTGCGGATCAGAAGCATCCCCTGCCTGAGGTCCACATCGGCATTGCGCAACGAGAGCGCCTCGCCAATGCGCAGTCCACAGCTGGCGACAAGACCGAACAACGTCTCGAATACGATCCCGCGCGGCGCCGTTGCCGGGCCGAGCCGCCGCGCGGCTGCCAGCAGATCGACGATCTCGGGCTCGCTGTAGATATGCGGGGCTTGGCGCTCGTCGATGCGACCGAAGATCGTGTGGTCCGGAATCTCGGTGAGCGGCTCGAACTGCCGCAGCCAACGTGCGAATGAGCGCAGATGCTTCAGGCGCCGTGCCCACGTGTGCGGATCGTTGCTGCCGTGGCTATCACGCCGCGCCCAGTCGGTCATGACTTCTACAGTCAGGGCTCCGCGGTGGCGGACGACTTCGATATGGCGTACGAAGCCGCGCAAGGAGTAAGCCACGGTCCCATCGTTGAAGCCCAAGCGGCGCCGCTCGGCGAGATACTGTTCGGCACGTGCATGCAAAGAGGTATTCGCCTTCATGATGCGCTCCCCGGCCAGGGCAGGGCCACCTCAACGAGCTTGCGACTGTCGAGCTTGGCGTAAACCTGCGTGGTGCTCAGGGCCCGATGACGTAGTACGTCGGCAACCTCCTTGAGCGAGGATCCTCCTGCAAGCAAACGGCTGGCCATCGTGTGTCTCAGCAGATGCGATCGGGTGTAGGGCAGCCCGGCCCGCACATAGGCCTGGCGAATCGTCTTGCGAACCAGGTCAGGTCCCACCGGCTTGTCGCGAGGCGCAATGTGCCGTACGAAGACCGCCCGATTGGATGTCTGCGGGCGCTCGTTCTTCAAGTACGCGGCGATGGCCTCGCCGGTGGTTGCGGGCAGCGGCAGCACGTCTTCACGCAGGCCCTTGGTGTGGCGCAAGGTGATCGTGCCAGCTCGCCAGTCGATGTCGTCAAGCTTGATCCGTGCGACCTCTCCGCTGCGCAGACCAAGATCCAAGGCGCAGCGCACGATCGCGTCGGCGCGCCGCATCGAATGGCCGGGCTGGGCGAGGGAGGCCACCAACTGCTCGACTTCTCGGTCCGTGAGTGCCTTGGGCAGCGTCGAAAACCGCCAGTTGGCGGGAGCTGAAGCCGCTCCGATCAAGCCTTGAACCTGATCTCCCAGCGAGGCGCGGTAGCGGAGATAGCCGTGCAGCGCCGCCACCACCGAGCCGACGCCGCCCGGCTTGCTGTGGAGCGCGGCCTGCTGTGCGTAGAAGCTGCGCACATGTGTCGGCTTGATCAGCGCGATGTCGACGCAGCCGCTGCCGAAGCGCTGGCGCAGCAGGCGTCCGACGACGCGCAACACTCCAGTACGGGTATTCGGCGCCAGGCCACGAACGCGACCCATATGCGCGTCGAAGCGCCGCAACTCCTCATCCACAGGCGTCATGCTCTTGGCCGGCGATGCGATAGCTCCCTTCGCGCGCAGCACAAATAGCAGGTGGCCCAGCGCGGCCCGGTGGTCGCCGCGGTCGCGGCGAACCGAGCCTTCACATCGGCAATGCGGAAGATGCTGATCGAGGAACTCGGTGACCGACGCCTCGTCGATCCTGCGAAGGTCCAGACGCCTGCTCCGAGCCCATCGCGCGAAGTGAGCAATGTCGATCAGATAGCTTGCAGTCGTGGTTGGCGCGTACCTGCCGTCGACGAAGTGCTGCTTGATCGCATCGGCGTGCGGCGCAATTGGCCCAATGGTCAGCCAGTCGATGGCGGCGCAACGAGAGTGACGGACGATGCCCATGGCGGCCTCCTGAAGTGGAGCCACCAGTGGACTTGCGCGCCGAAACTATGACCAGCTCAAGGATCAACCTTGGCGCTGATCGCCCCGCCACCCAAAGCTTGTCGTGTTCCGTCCGCCGGTGCCTGCGCATGGTTCCTTCCTGCGCATAAGCAGCGGGAGGAGCCCGTCGGCGCCGGTGGGCGTTCTCACGGTATCCGTCATCAAGCCGACGTTCGGTTCGGCCACCAACGCTGGCCCGAACGGCAGCTATACAAGGTACAGCTGACCTCGGGTTGCGGACGGGCGGT
>Ga0315904_10003793_pt1 | contig 21976 bp, 19 predicted proteins | sample LakEriMetagenome_6_FD_203529 | JGI IMG/M metagenome (GOLD analysis project Ga0315904, IMG submission 203529) | Freshwater fungal communities from buoy surface, Lake Erie, Ohio, United States - Buoy 12 MA120 | ecosystem: Environmental > Aquatic > Freshwater > Lake | place: USA: Lake Erie, Ohio... | reverse complement strand
ACTCTTCTCCCCTGGCAACCGCATCGCCGCCACGTCCGATGACAGCAATGCCATCCGCGGCCCCAGCTCCAGATAGGTCTCCTCCGCCATCACCAGATCCCCAATGACCCGCGCATCAGCCACTTCCTGGCCGACCCGACCACCCCCGCGCCACCACCAGCCCAGCGCTGCGCCCGCCATCACCAGCATCCCGCCAGCAGCAAGGGCAGCCCGCCATTTTCCCCGTTTACTCCAGTCTCCAAGTCTCATCTGCCGTTCATCGCTACCAGCCCACGCCCCAGTCAGCAAGAACTGAGTTCACAAGTTGCCCCCGGTTCCATTTTCTTCACAAATCGCTAACTCTAATCTTGACAATTCTTCACTTTTTAGGCTTCCTCCCGGAAATTCCATCCCCCCGTCCCGATGAAACACACCCTTTTCTGCTTCCTGATCGCAGCCTCCACGTCCCATGCAGCCTCGGTCTGGTCGGTCGGAGTTGACGACAATGACTGGCCCGTCAACGGCATCGGCGGCGGACCCGACGCCGACTTCCTTCAGGAAAACGGTTCCATCAATGCCCTCCCCGGCAGCCCCATCTCCCCAAGCACGGCCCCGCAGACCAGCGATAACGATTACTACTTCGCCGGTTCCTACACACTCGTCCCTTCTGGCGTCGAATCCTTCTACGGTGCCTACACCCCAGTCGGGACCGTCGCCTCGGACGAAACCGCATGGGAACGCGCCTTCGCCGGCGGTGACAACGACCTCCGCATCCATTTCAACCTCGGCAACACCTTCCAGCCCGGCGACCTCGCCACCATCTCGTTCGATCCCTTCAACCTCCACACCGGCGGTGACGTCCCCGATTCCCGCTACGGCATCGAACTCTACTTCAATGGCGTCCTCGTCCGCTCGGAACAAGTCATCCGCCCCGGCGATCTGAACAAAACGTACACATCCGACCCCTTCACCCTCGGCAGCGTCGGTGCCGTCACCGGATCAGGTGCCGATAACATCGTCTCCCTCCGCGGCATCAGCTACAGTAACGCAGGCGGCGGCGCATGGATGGGCATCGACTACGTCAAACTCGACGTCACCCCCATCCCGGAACCAGGCAGCGCTCTGCTCGCCTCGGCTGCCGCCCTCGGGGCTGCCCTCTCCCGTAGACGTTCGCGCAAGGCCTGATCCCTCTCGCAAAACGGTGGCCCGCGCCCGCCAGCAGGCTGATCCCTGCCGGCACGGCCTCCGTTTCTGAATTCGCGGCCGCTCTCCGGGGACCCTAATGGGTGAACTTCTCTCCAGAATGGCGGGATAAGCCCATCCGTTTCCCGGAGGCCTCTGTTCCCCAGAGGCAGAACCCCTCCACCAATTTCTTCACCGGCCCGTCCCTACCGGGAATTCGTCCCCCGCCCGACGAATATGATTGCCACACCCGGCGAGGAATTGCTTTCATTCACCCCAGATGAAGCTCTCCCCTGCTTTCCTGCTCGTCTGCGCCTTCCTCAGCGCCCATCCCGCGAGTTCCCACGCCGCCGTCCTCTGGACCTGCGGCCTCGACGATAACACATGGCCCGTCGGCGACGGAGGCGGACCCAATGCCTCCTTCGTCCAGGAAAACGGCGCCATCAACGACCTCCCCGGCTCGCCCCTCAGCCCGGAAGTCAATGCACAGTCGGATAACGATTACTACTTCGCAGGCACCTACTCCTCCATCATCGCCACCAACGGATCCTATAACCCCGTCGGCTCCGTCACCGCCAACGAGGAATCCGCCGAACGCGCCTTCGCCGGAGGCGACCTCGCCCTCCGCTACCACTTCAACGTCCCCGCCAGCTACGGCCCCAACGACCGCCTCACCGTCACCTTCGACGCCCTCAACCTCGACGGCAGCGCTGCCGACCCGCGCTTCGGAGTCGAAATCTACGTCAATGGCTTCAAAGTCATGGACGAAGTCCTCATCCGAACCGCCCAGTTCGACACCGACTTCACCTCCACCCCGAAACGTCTCTCGGAACTCGGTATCGTCACCGGACCCGGCACCGACAACATCGTCACCCTGAAAGGCGTCAGCTACAACGCCGCCGGAGGCGGCAACTGGATGGGCGTCGACTTCGTCCGCGTCGATATCGATTCCACCCCGCTCATCGTCAATACCTTCACCACCAACGACAGCATCCTCCGCCCCGGCGAGTCGGCCATCCTCTCATGGACCCTCGTCATGCCGGACGCCACCGTCTCCATCTCGCCAGGCATCGGCGACGTCACCGCCCTCACTTCCCAGGGCTCCGGCAGCATCAGCGTCTCCCCGGCAACCACCACCGTCTACACCCTCACCGCCTCAGCCAACGGCCAGACCCAGACCAAAACCGTCAGCATCTCGGTCTCCACATGGGCCGCCATCTTCGAAGCCGGCCGCGACGACGCCTCCATGGCCGAGTTCAGCCACGAGAATGCCGCCGATGACGATTACTTCTTCGCCGGCAATCACACGGCCTCAGGGGGCCTCAACCAGCCAGTCGACGAATCCCTCAACGACGACACCAATACCAATACCCCCGCAGGCCAGACAGGCAATCCGGCCATCGGCTTCGAACGCGCCCTCACAGAAGCCGACCCCCGGCTGAATGTCTGGTTCATCCCGACGTCTTCTCACGTCGACCCCACCGCCAGACACCGCATCACCGTCGATGTCCTCGGAGTCGGCAGCCCAGCCGGCGGAGCCCAAGCCCACCGCCTCGAAATCTACCTCAACGACAAACTCCTCCGCTCGGAAAATTCCCTCACCTCGGCCCGCACCATCCAGTTCGAAGTCACCGGCATCACCTCCGGTCTCCGCAACGGCTCGAACCGGCTCTCCCTCGTCCGCACCGGCGGCAATCTCGCAGGCTGGATCAATCTCGACCACGTCATGATGGAATACGCTCCCGGGGATGCCCCGCCAGCCATCTCCATCTCGAAAGACCCCATCCTCGGCACCCGGCGGCTGTCGTGGACTTCTTCGCCCGGAAGAACCTACCGCGTCCAGGCCAGCACCGACACCGGTGCCTCATGGCTCGACCTCATCGGCGGCTTCCCCACCAGCGGGGCCCCCGGCACGAGCCTCCTCTTCGAAGACCGCGTCACCCCGCACAGTGCCCCGGATCCCGCCTACCGCGCGCTGCTGGAATAAGAACACCTCCCGTCTTCCCCGTTTCTCATCCCAGCATCAGGCCTCTCCGGCTCTCCGGGCCAACTGAAGGCACCAAACTGGCTCGGCCCCCTCAAACTGGGCCGCAGACGCCAACGCGCTCTGCGACGAATTCCGCGCCTGCAACCGCTGCCCTCAGCAACTCCCAGATCCGTCAGAACCTCCTCGGCTGACCCAACGTGCTCACCATCATCCCAGTACCTTCCGCGGCAATCCGCGGCCCCGCTGCCCTTGGCTCACCTGGCGCACAACGCCGCCGCATCCACTGACCAACTGCCCAGTCAATCCTGCGAAAGCGCGGCACCCCTCCCCGGACGCCGCGCTTCTCCATTTCAGGGATGCCCCAGCGTCGAAACCGCAAAGACCGACCGCACCACCCCGCCGGCCCGCTCCTCGCTGCGCCGCACTGCCGTCCGCAGCACATCCCCGAAAAACTCTTCCTCAATCCTCAGCAGCACCGGATACACATCGGCAATCCGCTGCACCGGACTGTGATACTCCACCACACACAACCCATGCTGCGGATGATACTCGGTCGACGCAAAATGCCCCTCGCCTGCCCGCAGCTGCGCCAGAGAAGCCGCCCGCTCCGCCACCGTCCGCCCTTTCACCTTCTTCCTCCATCGGTCCGCCCGCTCGGCATGCACCGCCCGCAGCAGCGACTCCGCGGCCCCCGGCCCATGCAGCCGCTCCGCTGACTTCAGAATCTCCAGCGTCAACCCGTTCCCCGCCTCCGGGAAAAATCCATCGGCCCTCTCCGTCAGCCGATAGTGCTTCTCAGGCCGCCCATTCGGCACAGGCACCCGCCACGTCTCCAGAAAACCCTTCTTCTCCAGATCCAGACAATGCTTCTTCACTCCCATGTAACTCAGCCCCAGAGCCCGCGCCATGGCCGCCACAGGCATCCCGACCGACCTCTTGAGCAGATCAATGACCGCAAACTGCTGCGGCTTCGCAATGTCCCGGATAGTCTTCAGATACATACGATCATCTCCTGAATCGACCACCACCCTACCGGATCCGCACAGCCCGCGCCACCACGCGATCACAGGATTTTCCCGCCATCACCCAACTTCGGGGTTTTGCCATCACAGACCAGCCACTACGCGGAGTCATCTCCATGACCCCGGAACACCGCGAACGCCTCACTTTCCAGATGGAACGGCTCCGCGCCTTCGGGATGGGTGTCCTCGAAACCGCCAGCGCCACCTTCCTCCTCCTCATCGCACACCGGATCTTCTCCGCAGGGCCCGCCACCAAAGCCATCATCCAGGGAAGCGGCAGCCTCGGTCTCCTCCTCAGCCCCATCGCCGTTCTCTGGGCCGCCCACCGCAATCTCCACGCCGGCACCGCCGCCGCCCGGCTCTTTTTGTTCGGCGCCATCAGCCTAACCCTCGCCGCCCTCACTCCCACTCTGCCAATCTTCGTCGCCGGCACGCTCGCCGCCTTCGTCGCCATCACCGCCGCCGCCCCGTTTTTCGCAGGCATCTACGAAGCGAATTACCGCGCCGACCGCCGCGGCGACCTCTACTCCCGCAATATCATCATCCGCATCGCCGGAAGCGTCTCCTTCGCATGGGCCGCCGGTCTCCTCCTCGAACGCAGACCCTCCGCATGGCCCGCCATTCTGCTCTGCTACGCCGCCGCCCTCGCCATCGGCGCCGTCTGCCTCCACCGCTGCCCCGCCGTCCCCATCAGATCCGCCAGCGGTTCCCACCCGCTCCGCTCGTTCAAGGTCGTCCGCGACGACGCACGCTTCCGCTGGACACTCGTCAGCTGGATGCTCATGGGCTTCGCCAACCTCACCATGTTCCCCCTCCGCGTCGAGTACCTGTCAAACACCCGCTACGGACTCAACCTCTCCGCCACCGACATCGCCCTCCTCACCAGCATCATCCCCAATGTCGCCAGACTCTGCTTCTCCCGGGCATGGGGCCGACTCTTCGACCGGATGGATTTCCTCACCCTCCGCGCCATCCTCAACACAGGCTTCATGCTCGGGATCCTCTCGTTCTTCACTGGAACCGGCTGGCCCGGCCTCACCGCCGGAGCCATCCTCTTCGGCATCAGTAACGCAGGTGCCGATGTCGCATGGACCCTCTGGGTCACCAAATTCGCCCCACCCGGCCGCGTCACCGAATACATGGCCGTCCACACCTTCCTCACCGGCCTCCGCGGCATCGTAGCACCCTTCGCCGCCTTCTACCTCGCCTCCCACGCCGGAGTCGGCCCCACCGCCATCGCCATGGCCCTCATGATCCTCGCCGCCTCCCTCATTCTCTCACGCAAAGTCAACCCTGCCGTGACAGCATGATGCCACCCCGCCTGGATAGCCCGCCGCCTCCCAAGCACCCCAATGCAAACGCCCACCCACCTCAAGCCTCGGACGCCAGCCGCTCATTCCCCTTCCGCGCCCGCCGACCCGCCAGCACCAGCAGCTCCTTCAGAATCTCACAGCCCGCCACCGGATGCGACGCAAGGAACCGATTGAAATCATTCCGGTGAATCGACCACACATGCGACGGCACATTCGTCGTCACCGACGCACTTGCGAGGACCGAATCCGCCTCATCCAGAAATCCCATCTCCCCCACCGTCTGACCCTCCTCCACATACCCCAGTGTCCGGATCTCCTCAGGAGACCTCAGAGAAACCAGCAACTCACCGGACACCACCACATGCAGCGCATCGGCCTCCGCACCCTGTTCCACCAGCACCGATCCCTTGCCAAAATGCGAAAAGGAACCGAACCCAGCCAGCGCCTCGCGGGCGAGCGCCGAAACCCCGGACAGCACACCATGAGCAGGAAGAACTTCAAAAGCATGGGAATCAGCACTCATCCGGCACGCCTCACCCGCCCAGCCAATTCCCGCAACCGGAAACGATCCCTAAGGCACACCCGCCCCAGCCACAACCTGCAGACGACTGCAGCTTGCCGGACGCCCCTTCCCGTTCACTGTGAGATCAGTCAATGACCTGCGTCCTCACATGGCTCGGCACTCCAGTGCTCCGCCTCATCAGCTACTTCGGCGAACTGGCCGTCCTCACCGGAGAAATGACCTATTCCCTCGTCGGCAGCCGCATCCGCTGGCGCGAAGTCGGACGCCAGCTCGTGTCCATCGGCTTCGGCTCGCAGATCCAGGTCATTGTCACCGGAGCCGCCACCGGAGCCGTCTTCGCCGCCCAGGTCTACTACAAGTTCAATCAGCTCGGCCTCGATAGCCTCGTCGGCGGCATCGTCGCCCTCGCCACCTGCCGGGAACTCGGCCCGGTCCTCACCGCCCTCATGCTCGCCGGAAGAGTCGGAGCCACCATGGCCGCAGAAATCGGCACCATGAAAGTCACCGAACAGATCGACGCCCTCCGCTCCCTCGGCGTCCACCCGGTAGACTACCTCGTCGCACCGCGCTTCCTCGCCATGATCTTCTCAGTCCCTCTCCTCATCGGGGAAAGCATCCGCTTCGGCATCGCCGCGGCCCGCCTCATGGCCGTCGGCGTCTACAATGTCCCCGAAGCCTTCTACAACGACCAGCTCTACAAGAATGTCGACCACATCGATGTCCTCTTCGGCATGACCAAGGGCCTCGTCTTCGGCTACCTCATCGTCATCATGGCCTGCCATCAGGGACTCAATGTCCGCCAGGGAGCCGTCGGCGTCGGCCGCGGCACCACCGCCGCTGTCTTCTTCAGCTCCATGGCCATCCTCATCGCCAATTTCTTCCTCTCCCTCCTGCTCAATTATATCTGGCCCATCGCCGCCACCTGAGCCATGCCTGCGCACCCCACCCCCTTCATCACCGTGCGCGGACTGGAGAAATCCATCGGCACCCAGCAGATCCTCCGCGGCATCAACCTCTCCATCCACCACGGCGAAAGCCTCGTCATCATCGGCGGCTCCGGCACCGGCAAAAGCGTCTTCCTCAAACTCGTCATGGGCCTCATGCCCGCCACCGCCGGCACCATCACCGTCGACGGCGCGGAAATCACCAGACTCTCGGAACGCCAACTCGGCCCCCACCGCCGCAAAATCGGCATGCTCTTCCAGGACGGTGCCCTCTTCGATTCCATGACGGTTACCGAAAACGTCGCCTTCCCCCTCATCGAAGCCGGTCTGCGCGACGGACCGGAACTCCAATCCCGCATCCACGAAGTCCTCGCCGCCGTCGGCCTCGCCGAACACGGCCACAAACTCCCCGCCGCCCTCAGCGGCGGCATGCGCAAACGCGCCGCTCTCGCAAGGGCCGTCGTCACAAGACCGTCCTGCATCTTCTACGACGAACCAACCTCAGGCCTCGATCCCATCGTCTCCGACAGCATCGACCGCCTCATCCGACGCACCCAGCAGCACTACCGCTGCACCTCCGTCGTCGTCACCCACGACATGCGCAGCGTCCGCTCGGTCGCCGACCGCGTCGTCTACTTCCGCGATGGCCTCGTCCACTTCGAAGGCACCCCGGACCAACTCTTCTCCTCCTCAGATCCCATGGTCCGGCAATTCGTCGAAGGCCACTGCGGAGAAGATGACTGACCCCAAGGAGCGCACCCATGGAATCATCCCGACGCACCACCCTCATCGCCGGCACCTTCGTCCTGCTCGGCCTCTTCCTGCTCTTCGGCCTTATTCTCGAATTCGGCCCCATCCGGCACCGCATGCGCCGCCCCTACACGGTCATTGCTGTCTTCTCGGACGCCCAGAACCTCATCGCCGGTTCCCCGGTCCGCCGCGCCGGAGCCGTCATCGGCCGGGTCTCCACCCCACCCGCCCTCCTCGGCGAACTCAAGGGCGTCAAAGTCGATCTCGAAATCTACCCGGAATTCCAGATCCCAGCCGGAGCCCCCCTGCGCATCAATTCCATCGGCCTCATGGGCGACTGCGCCGTCGATGTCGGCGTCCCACCCCAGGGCACCACCGCCTTTGTCAAGCCAGGCGAAACCCTCTACGGCGACGTCGCCGCCGATTTCACCAGCCTCGCCTCGCGCCTCGGCGACGAAGGATCGGCCGTCATGAAGGATATCCGCGACAGCCTCGCCCGCCTCAATACCACCCTCGACCGCCTCAACTCCGGCATCCTCTCGGACGACAACATCCGCCACGTCTCCAGCACCCTCTCGGAACTCGAAGCCACCGTCCGCCACCTCGACGAGGAACTCCTCTCAGGGAATGTCATGACCGACCTCAAAGCCGGTGTCTCCGCCTTCCGCCAGACCATGGAAAGCGCCGCCGCCCTCACCAAAGGGGCCGATCCCGCCATCGCCTCAGCCCGCAGCGCTCTCGCCAAAGTCGACAAGGCCGTCGACCAGCTCGGACCCGGACTGCGCGACTTCGGCGCTGCTTCGGATGGCATCCGCGACGCTGCCGACGCCCTCGAAGCCCTCCTCGGCGACGCCCGCAGCGGGCGAGGAGCCCTCGCCGCCCTCCTCAACGACGCGGTCGTGCGCGACAACCTCGCCCGCCTCATCGCCAACCTCCGGAAATCCGGCATGATGTTCTACAAGGACCGCGAACCATCCAGCCTCTCCCCAGCCGCTCCCCCGCCACGGAAACGCTGACCCCCAGGCTCCCCCAGCCACCACCCGCAGCGGTCACTTCCCGGCACCCGGGGCCTCTGCCGCCCCGTCACCCGCAGAGGGCTTGCCCCCGCCTGCCGCCGGCGCTGCCTTCCAGTGCAGCAGTACCGGGCGCCTGCCGCGCTCCACCGGGGCCGGCACCACCGTCTTCTTCACAACCTCCACGACCTGCGGATCCTTTCCACTCAGCCCCCACTGCGGTATCCCACTGCTCCCGGGAAACTTCTCCGCAAGCCAGCCCAGCAGCTTCGCCTGCCCGCCGGGGGCCCCCGGACCGACTTCAAGGACTTCCGCGCCTACCCGCCCAGCCAGCGCCTGCGCAGCCTCCCAATCCATCCTCCGCGAACTCATCCCAACCACCCCTCCCTCATATTCCCCGGCATCAAGCAGCCACACCAGATCCTCCGGCTTCACCCGCCCTCCCTCCACCAGACCCCGCAGCACCGCATCCCCACGCTTCGTCTCCGGAAGCTTCTCGCCCGTTCCCTCTTCCACGGCATCCACCACCGCAGGCTTCACCCTATCCATGCGGCTGAAATAATAAAACATCCCCGCCGCCCCCGCCAACCCAGCCACCCCCAGCACCCACTTCCATGGCAGCCAGCGCAGCAACGAAGGAGACTTCACCCGGATGCGGCCCGTGCAAGCCGGACAACCTATGCTGCGGCCCTCCGAACTGTAACGTCTCGCCGTTTCGTCGCTGATGTCCACGGACGCCCGGCATTCAGGACACTTCAGAACCATGACACAGCCCTCCATGCTCCAGGGTTTCGTGATGCGCTCATGATTTCAGAAAGTCAGTGCCGTGCCGACGGTGAACCAAACTGCTTCATCCAGCCGACTACCTCCATCATTCCATGCTTCCTGCCTCCAAATCAAAATGAAAATCAGGAACCTGAGGCCGCCGCATTCTTCACCACACAGCATACGTCACCGCTTCACATCGCTCACCACCCGCCCGCCAACCAGAACCCGGATGCAGTGAGTCGTCGTCTCCAGCGGGTCGCCATCATACATCGCCACGTCCGCATCCCTGCCAGCCGCCAGACTGCCCACCCGGTCCCCAAGCCCCAGTATCTCCGCCGCCCGCACGGTGCACGCAGCCAGCGCCTGCTCCCTCGGCAATCCATGCGCCGCCGCCATCCCGGCCTCGAACAGCACCACCCTCGTCTTCGGTACATACGACTCATAGCCAGACTGCAGCGCAAACGGAATCCCCGCCTCGAACAGCTTCGCCGCCGTCCCGAAACTCAGATTCTCCCGGCTGCCCGCCGGCCGGCCCATGGTCGCATGCAGTATGACTGGAACTCCCGCCTCCCGGATCTCCGGAAGCATCCGCCACGCATCCGCCGCACTGTCCAGAATGAGCCGGAAACCAAATTCCTCCCGCAGCCGCAGAGCCGCCCCCAGATCCTGATGCCGGTCCGCCGTCACCAGCAACGGAACCTCGCCACGCAGGACCGCCACCAGCGATTCCATCCTCAAATCCCTCTCGGGCTGCTTGTCCGCCTCCGACCGCGCCAGCTTCTCCATGTAAGCCTTCGCCCGGATCAACTCCGCCCGCAGCAAAGCGACCGACTTCGCCCGCGTCCCGGGTGACTTTCCCTCTTTCTTCAGAGCCCCCTCCCCCAGCGTCACCGCAACCCCCGCAAACGCACGCAGCGCATCTCCCGCCTTCACCACGGACGCCACATCAGTCTTCACCACCATCGTCTGACCAGAAATCAGCTCGCCAGACGCATGCCCCGTGTGAATCGTCGTCACCCCGAATTCCCGCAGCCACTGCACGAGCGGATCCCGCCCGTTATAGGCATCAATGGCCCTCAGCTCCGGCTGCAGAGGCCCGGAATTCTCAAACTGTTCCTGGTCCCGCTGATCCCAGTTGAGGATCCCGGAAATCCCCGCGGTAGCCCGCGCATCGACAAGACCCGGAATCGCCACGGCCGCCTCATGAACGGTCCAGCCTGCCGGAATCGCCACCTCGGAAGCCAATCCCACCCGCTCAATCTTCCCATCCGCCCCGCACAGCACCACCCCGTTCTCCAGCGGCTTCAGATCCCCGGTCATCGTGTACAGCTTCGCCGCCCGCACCGCCACCTGCGCAGGCAACTCCCCAGCCATCAGCATCATCAGTATAATCGTCCTCATTTGGTAAAACAGCAGGTCTCCTGCATGACATCGTCTCCCGCTCCCTCGCCCCCCTCCGCCAGCAACCGATCCTCCGCCCGCTCCAGATCAAAGACCCGGCGCCCCTCCACCCACGTCTCCTCCACCCGCGTGTAAACCGAAAGCGGTTCGCCTGTCAGTACCACAAAATCAGCGTCCTTCCCCGCCTCAAGCGACCCCACCCGGCCCTCCAGACCCAGCAGCCGCGCACCCGCAAGGGTAACCGACTCAATCGCCCGCGCCGGACTCATGCCAGCCCGCACCGCAAGCGCCGCACTCCGCAGCATCCACCGCGAATCCGTCACCGGATCGTCCGTGTGAATCGCTGTCACCACCCCGCGCTTCTCCAGTTCCGCCCCGTTCCGCAGATCAAAATCCCGCGCCTCCAGCTTCCCCCCAGGCGAATCCAGCATGATCAGCGAACAACCGGCACCCGACGCCGCAATCTCATCCGCCACCTTCCAGGCATCGGAAACATGATGCAGCACCACCCGGAATCCAAATTCTTCCCTCAGCCGCAGCACGGTCAGAATGTCGTCGGCCCGGTGCGTATGATGATGCACCACCCTCCGGCCCTCCAGCACCTCCACCAGCGACTCCATCGCCAGATCCCGCTCAGGTGCCTTCTCGGGATCTCCTCCCGCCGCCTTCTTTTTCCGCTGATAATCCAGCGCCTTCAGAAATGACTGACGCACCAGCGCCGCCGACTTCCCACGCGTCCCCGGAAAGGGAGCCCCGCGGATGCTGTTGGTCCCATTCGCCATCTTCAATCCCCCCAGCAGCCCGCCAGCACCATCCCGCAGCGCCAGATCCTCGATCCGCCCGCCGTCCCGCAGCTTCAGATACAGGGTCTGCCCGGAAATGAGATGACCAGACCCCGGCATCACATTCGCCAGCGTCACCCCGCCGGCCCGCGCCCGCGCCACCGACTTCGCCCGCACATCCACCGAATCAAGTACCCTCGCCTCAGGCTGCACCGGCGAGGACATGTCGCCACCACTCGGCGACCCAATATGCGAATGCGTGCACACCAGCCCCGGCATGATCACCTTCCCCCGGCAGTCAATCACCTCGGCACCAGCCGGAATCGCCACCGCTTCCCGCGTGCCCAGCGCCACAATCTTCCCACCCGCCACCACCATCACCCCATCGTCCAACGGAGCCGACGACACGGGATGCAGCCTCGCCCCCGCAAATACCCGGACCACGTCCCCCTCCGCTGCCTGCTCCGCCCCGGCTTTGCCTGCGGGCCCCCCGGCCACCGCCACCCGGAAGGCCGCCGCCAGCAGCAGCAACCCCGCCGGAATCATCACAATCGCCTGTTTCATGACCACACCCTTCACACCACCTGCCCATCCGTCAATCCCCCGCCTCTCCGCACTCCCGCCTCCCCAGCTTCACCAGGAACCTCCCCTCCTTGCTATTTCCCAGCCCCTGCCGTATCCCGCAGCGTAACTTCCGTAACCCCAGAACCCGTCCCCGCTCCACGCCAACCCATCACCCACACCACTCCCATGATCCGCAGACTCATTTCCACCACCGCCCTCGGAGCGTTCGCCCTCACCTCCTCCAGCTGCCTCAAATCCGACAGCACCACCACCATCAATGGCGATGGCTCCGGCCGCTTCTCCATGACCATGGAAATGAATATCGCCGGCCTCATGGGCATGATGGGCGCAGCCGGCGGCGGAGCCGCACCCGCCGAACTCCCCAAGGCCCCGGAACCCAAAGACATGCTCGTCGACATGATGCGCAGCATGAATTCCACCGTCGATGTCTGGACGGAAGCCAGCGCCGAAACCACCAAAATGGGAGCCACCCGCATCAAGGTCTCCGGCCTCACCAAGGACTGGACCGCCATGGGCAACCTCTCCTCCGCACTCGACACAGCCGGCATGGGCGATACCCCCGTCCCCGTCCCCACCGACTTCCTCAAGGACATCAAAACCATGACCGTCACCAAGGACTCAGGCGGCAATACGGTCATCACCATGATGGGCCTCGACGCCGTCGCCGCCATCTTCGAAGGCATGCGCAGTCAGATGGTCAAGGACGGCAGCGCCCCGGAACCAGACAGCTTCAGCATCAGCGCCGACGAAATCGAAGGCCAAATGGCAGTCGTCCGCGAACAGTACAACAGCATGAAAGGCGTCGTCGCCCTCATGCTCAAGGACATGAAGCTGGAAAGCACCATCACCACCGGCGGCACCATCGTCGAAGCGGCCGGCTTCACGAAAAGCGAAGACGGCAAGTCGGCCACATGGACCATGAACGGTGAACAGGTCATGGACATGCTCAATGCCATCATGAACGATGAGGAAATGCCCGGCAAAGCCGCCGAACTCGTCAAGTCAGTCATGAACAACTTCTCAAACGGCGAATCCACCGCCGCCGTCCGCAAGTTCGCCGCTCCATTCTTCGAAAAACTCTTCAACGGCTCGCCCAACCCACGCCTCGTCATCAAAGGCGATGGCAATGCCTTCGACTACGCCGCCGAAGCCGAAAAAGCCAAGGCCGCCCAGACCCCGGAACTCAAGGCCCTCGTCGAAAAGGCATCGCGCAAGAACAGCGTCAAACTCCCCGGCAGCACCACCGAGGAAGCGTCCAGCGAAGAAAAGTAAACGGACCCCGCGGCACTGACCCCAGTGACCCCTCCACAACCATCTGAATCTCCGCCAGCGGCGGGGTCCGGCACCTCCGGACTCCGCCGTTTTGCCCGCCAGATCTCGCTGCCGGGATTCGGACCCGCCGCCCAGCAGAAACTCGCAGACGCTTCCGTCCTCTGCCTCGGTGCCGGCGGTCTCGGCTGCCCAGCCCTCCTCCACCTCGCCGCAGCCGGCGTCGGCCACCTCGTCATCGTCGACGACGATGAAGTGGCCCTCTCAAACCTCCACCGCCAGACTCTCTTCTCGGAAGCAGACGTCGGCCGACCCAAGGCGGAAGCCGCCGCAGACCGCCTCCGCGCTCTTCATTCCGCTCTGCGCATCACCATCGTGCGCGACCGCTTCCGCGCAGCCAATGCCATGGCTCTCGCCAGAGACTGCCACGTCATCGTGGATGGCACGGATAACTTCGAAACCCGCTACCTGAGCAGCGATGTCGCCTGCTGGCTCGGCATACCCAATGTCTACGGTGCCGTCTCCCGCTGCGAAGGACAACTCTCGGTCTTTCACCCAGCCGCCGGAGGCCCCTGCTACCGCTGCATGTTTCCTCACCCACCCCCTCTCGGCTCCACACCCACCTGCGCGGAAACCGGCGTGCTCGGCACAGTCACCGGCCTCATCGGGACTCTTCAGGCATCGGAAACCATCAAGCTCCTCACCGGACTCGGATCCCCACTCACCGGCCAGCTCTTCCATTGCGACCTGCTCACCATGCAGACCCGCACCCTCCAGCTGCGCCGCGACCCCCACTGCCCGGTCTGCAGCCAATCACCCTCCCTCCACCAGCCAGCAGACACGCCCCCGTCCTGCCAGCTCCCGCCAGCACCTGCTCCCATCCGCCCCGGGGAATTCCACGCGGCCCTCCAGCAGCCGCATGTCACCATCCTCGACGTCCGCGAACCATGGGAGGTTGCGCTCGCTCCGTTCGCACATACCACCACCGCCATCCCAGCCAGCCACCTCCCGGACGCCGCCAGCAGCCTCCCCCGCCACCACCGCATCATCGCCATCTGCTCGCTCGGCCCACGCAGCGCACACGCCGCCGCCACCCTCCAGCAGTCCGGCTTCCCCTCGGCCACCTACCTCGCAGGCGGTATCGACGCTCTCCCGGACTGATTCCCGCACTCATGCCAGAATCGGCCGCACGACCTTCCCATGCACATCAGTCAGCCGGTACCTCCGGCCCTGGAACTTGAAGGTCAGTTGCTCGTGATCAATCCCCATCAGATGCAGCATGGTCGCATGCAGATCATGCACATGCACCGGGTCCTTCGCTATGTTGTAGGAAAAATCATCGGTCTCCCCCCAGCTCATCCCTCCCTTCACCCCACCACCCGCCATCCACATCGTGAAACACCGGGGATGATGATCCCGCCCGTAATCCGTCGCCGTCAGCTTGCCCTGACTGTAACTGGTCCGGCCAAACTCCCCGCCCCACACCACCAGCGTGTCGTCCAGCATCCCGCGATCCCGCAGATCCCGGATCAATCCCGCACAGGCCTGATCGGTCTCCCGGCACTTCTGACGGATCCCGCCAGGCAATCCCCCATGGTGATCCCAGTCCTGATGATACAGCTGAATGAACCGCACCCCACGCTCCGCCAGCCGCCGCGCCAGCAGACAGTTGGCCGCAAAGGTCCCCGGCTGACGGCTGTCAGGTCCATACAAATCAAACACATGGTCAGGTTCCCCACTCAGATCGGTCACCCCGGGAACACTGGTCTGCATCCGGTACGCCATCTCATACTGCGCTATCCGTGACTCAATCTCGGGATCGAGTTCCACCGCAGCACTCTGCCGGTGCAGACCACCCAGCGCATCCAGCATCCTCCGCCGCGTCCCCCCATCCACCCCCTCGGGATTCTCCAGATACAGAACCGGTTCCCGGCCCGAACGGAACTGCACCCCCTGATACCGCGATGGCAGAAAACCCGCACCCCACAGCCGCGCATACAGCGGCTGACCTGACATCCCCTTCGTAATCAGTACCGTGAACGCCGGCAGATTCTCGTTGAGACTCCCCAGCCCGTAACTCAGCCAGCTCCCCATGCTCGGTCGCCCCGCCTGCTGCGCCCCCGTATGGAAAAACGTAATCGCCGGATCATGATTGATCGCTTCCGTATGCAGACTCCGGACGAAACACAGATCATCCACCACCCCAGCCGTATGCGGCAGCAACTCGCTCACCCACGCCCGGCTCACCCCATGCTGCGCAAACTTGAAAAGCGATCCCGCCAGCGGCAGCCGTGCCTGGTTCGCACTCATCCCCGTCAGCCGCTGCCCCCCACGCACACTTTCCGGAAGTTCCTGCCCATTCAGACGGTTCAGCTCCGGCTTGTAATCAAACAAATCCATCTGACTCGGCCCCCCGCTCATGAAAAGATAAATGATCCGCTTCGCCCGCGCCGCAAAATGAGGCAGCCCCGGCAACCCGCCGCCCCCAGCCTCCGCCGCCCCCACACCCTGCCCCAGCAATCCCGCCAGCGCCGCCACTCCCAGCCCATGACTGGCCCGCCCGAAAAAATGCCTCCGCGTCACCGCCGCCGCCACGTCGCATGGGTTGTTCATCCCGTTGAAACGCAATCCATCCCCACCGCTTTCACCCTTTCCACCCGGGCCACCCCCACAGCGATTTCCGGCTTGCAGCCAGCCCCTCCCCTCCGAATGCTCGGAAACCGTCCGCCCGCTCAAGCGTACCTACCAGAATCATGCCGAAAAACCGTCAGTCGCCTCCGCCAGCCGAAAGCCTGTCCTTCGAACAGGCCATGGAGGAACTGGACGGCATCGTCCACCAGCTCGAGGATAGCCAACTGCCTCTCGATGAACTGGTTGAACGATACGAAAGAGGAACCTCCCTCCTGAAGATCTGCCAGGAGAAACTCGACGCCGCCCAGCAGCGCATCGAAATCATCGCCCGCGGTCCCTCCGGCCGTCCGGAAACTCAGCCGCTCACCCAGCCCACCACAACGGAAACCCCAGCCCGCAGACCCGAACCAGCGGCCGCACCCGATTCCCCAGATGACGAAATCCGACTTTTCTAGCGAACCACCCCTGCCGCCCATCAACGGCCCGGAAGACGTCAAGGCTCTCAGCGAAAAACAACTCGCGCAACTCGCCGAGGCCATCCGCCACGACCTCATCACCACACTCGCAGGCACCGGTGGCCACCTCGGCCCGAACCTCGGCGTCGTCGAACTCACCATCGCCCTCCACCGCATCTTCCAATCCCCGCAGGACAAGTTCATCTTCGACGTCAGCCACCAGGGCTACGTCCACAAAATGCTGACCGGACGCTGGAGCCGCCTCAGCTCCATGCGCCAGTACGAGGGCCTCAACGGATTCCTCCTCCGCTCGGAAAGCCCGCACGACTGCTACGGAGCCGGTCACGCCGGCACCGCCGTGAGCGCCGCCCTCGGCTTCGCCGTCGCACGCGACCTCCTCGGCTCGGACGAACACGTGGTCTGCGTGGCGGGAGACGCCGCCTTCACCTGCGGCCCCACCTTCGAAGCCCTCAACAACATCGCCAGTTCCACCAAGCGATTCATCCTCGTCCTCAACGACAACGAATGGTCGATCGACAAAAATGTCGGGGCCATCGCCAAATACTTCAATTCCATCGCCACCAATACCACCTACGCCCACCTTCACGAGAAAGCAGCCGGCTTCATCGAGAAGATCGCCGGTAAAGGGGTCCGCCGCCTCGCGGCAAGGGTCGAGGAAAGCGCCAAGAACCTCATGATGCCGAATCCCACGCTCCCCAGCGTGATCTTCGAGGAATTCGGCCTCCGCTACTACGGCCCCATCGACGGCCACAACCTCCCCCTCCTCCTCCGCACGTTCGAATTCCTCAAAACCCAGAACGAACCGGTCATCCTCCATATCATCACGGAAAAAGGCCGCGGCTACGAACCAGCCCTCGCCAACCCCCACAAGTTCCACGGCCTCGGTACCTACAAAATCGAAACCGGCGAGACCGACCCCTCTCCCACTCCCACCTGCTCCCAGATCTTCGCGGAAAGCATGGTGAAATTCGCCCGCGAGGACCCCAAAGTCACCGCCATCACCGCCGCCATGCCCGGCGGCACCGGTCTCAGCATCTTCAAGGAACAGATCCCGGAACGCTACTTCGACGTCGGCATCGCCGAAGAACACGCCGCCCTCTTCGCCTGCGGTCTCGCCGCCCAGGGCCTCAAACCAGTCCTGGCCATCTACAGCACGTTCATGCAGCGGGCCTACGACATGATCATCCACGACATCGCCCTCCAGAACCTCCCAGTCCGACTCTGCATGGACCGCGGCGGCCTCAGCGGCGATGACGGCCCCACCCACCACGGCCTCTTCGACATCGGCTACCTCCGCCACGTCCCAGGCCTCATCCACATGCAGCCAAAGGATGAAGACGAATTCGTCGACATGCTCTGGACCATGATCAATTACAACGCCGGCCCCACCGCCATCCGCTACCCTCGCGGCGCCATCACCGGAGCCACCATCAAGCCTTCTCCCCAACTCCTCGAAATCGGCCGGGCCGAAGTCGTCCGCGAAGGCCACGACGTCTGCCTCATCGGACTCGGAACTCTCTTCGAAATGGCCGAAACCGCCGCCGGCATGCTCTCCGCCATGGGCTACAGCGTCACTCTCATCAACCCACGCTGGATCAAACCCCTCGACACCGCCACCATCGAACGCCTCGCCCGCCGCTCCCGCGTCGTCTGCACCCTCGAAGACCACGTCCTCCACAACGGATTCGGCTGCGCCGTCATCGAACACCTCCACGGAGCCGGCGTCCACATTCCCGTCGAACGCATCGGCTGGCCCGATGCCTTCGTCGAACACGGCAAACCTTCCATCCTCCGCGAAAAACACGGCCTCACCGCCGAAAACTGCGTCCGGCTCGTGCTCCGTCACCTCGACCAGGCCCGACCTGCCCAGACCGCCCCAGCCCTCGCCGGTTCGGGAATCTGAGGGCTTCCGCGGACGCTGACTTGCCAAGCGCTCGGACGGGCCCCATCGTGCCCCTCCAGCCTCGCTTTCCCATGTCCTCGCCTTCCTCCGTTCCCTCCCAAGCCGTCTCGCTCGACCCCGCAGGATGGCCCGCGCCGCGCATCACCGCCGGATCCAGGGCCTTCACCCTCTGGCTCAACCCGGAAACATGGCCGAAACCACGGCTCCGGCTCCCTTCGAACGGATTCACCCTCTGGCTCAACCCGGAAACATGGCCGAAACCACCCCTGCGGCTGCCCAGCCGGGGATTCACCCTCTGGCTCGATCCCGCACGCTGGCCCAAGCCTCTCCTCCAACTCCCAGGCCACGCCTTCACTCTCTGGCTCGACCCCGCAACCTGGCCGCAGCCTGTTCCGGCACCGGCAACCGCTCCCGCCACCACCGCAATTCCCCCCAGCGAGGTCCCGGCCCCGGTCCCCGTCCCCGTCCCCGTCACCCCATTGGCCGCAGCATCTCCAGCCACGCCGACGGCCGCTCCAGCCACGCCGACGGCCGCTCCAGCCACGCCGACGGCCGCTCCAGCCACGCCGACGGCCGCTCCAGCCACGCCGACGGCCGCTCCAGCCACCACCGCGGCCGCGCCACCAGGTCCCCCCATCGTCATCAAGGATAGCCAGGCCTCGACGCTCTGGCTGCCCAAGGCCCCCGCCCCGGCTGCCGCCAGCATCCCGGCTGCCCCACGACTCCGCCTCCCCGGCCACGCCTTCACTCTCTGGACCAAACCAGGCCTCGTGGAACCCATCCCCATGCGCAATCCTTCCTCCCAGGAAGAAGCCGCCGCCACTGCTCAAGGCACCCACTCATCAAGCCCTCGCCCCGCGTCCGCCATCAGTTGGCTGCCAGCCGTCGCCGGCCTCGCCATCGCTGCAGTCGCCGGCCTCATGTACTCATCCGCAGAAGCTGGACGACGCAACATCGAAGCCTCCATCGCCAAAACCAGCGAAGCCACCGCCGCCGCCACCGCCGAACGACTGGCAGCCCTCTCCGAACTCGCCAGCGCCCGCAAGGCCATCACGGACAAAGAAGCGGAAATCGCCGCGAAACAGGCCGACGCACTCAACACCACCGCCGAAGTCAGAAAACAACTCGCCTCCACCGAGGAATCCCTCCGCAAGGCCACTTCCTCCCTCAAGGAGAAATCCACCACCGCCGCCGCCGCCGAAAAAGCCCTCGCCGACGCCCGCCGCGATGCCTCCACCCGCGAAACCACCCTCCAAGGCAACATCACTTCCCTCACGGAAGAAGTCAGCCGCGTGAAACGCGTCGCCGGCGAGGAACTCGCCAAAGCCAAGGAAGCAGCTTCCCGCCTCGAGGAAGAAAAAGCCGCCGCTGTCCGCGAGGCCGCCGCCGCAGCCGCCGAACGCGATGTCCTCAAGGCAGAAGTCGATAAACTCCGCCGCCAGCTCCAGGCACAGCCACAACCAGCCGGAACCCCGGAAGCCTGAAAACGCAGCTGCCGCGCAGCCCATCCTCAGAACTCAGGGTCAGGATCAAGCTGCCGCCGATCCGCAAACCGCTTCGCCCGCTCCCGCTGCTCCCGGCGCGCAATCCGCTCAACCGTCATCCGCCGCTTCTGCCGGTTCCTCCGCAGCTCGGCTATCTCATCGTCCAGCTTCAGAAAAGCCTCGTACCGCGCCTCGTCCAACCGCCCACCCTCGAGCGCCTCCCGGATCGCACAGCCCGCATCGCTCCCATGTCGGCAGTCATGAAACCGGCAGCCCGACGCAATCACCGCAATGTCCGCAAACCGCTCGCGCAGCGTCGTCTCGTCTGTCCACATGTGCACTTCCCGGATCCCCGGATTGTCGATCAGGATCCCACCTCCCGGCAGTATCATCAACTCGCGCGCCGTGGTCGTGTGCCGACCCTTGCCTGTCACCTCATTGACCTCATCCGTCCATTGGTACTCGTCTCCCAGCAGCTGATTCACAATCGATGACTTGCCGACCCCGCTCGATCCCACGAGGGCAACCGTCACTCCGCGCTGCAGATAGCCTTTCAGTACCTTGAGCGATTTCCCCTTCTCGGCACTCGTGATGTGAATGTCGGCATCGGGACTGAGCCTCCTGAGGGTCTCGGCGGCCGCACGGTTTTCCGCCGCACTGTAGAGATCCGACTTGTTCAAAAGGACCACAGGTCGCGCGCCGCTCCGGCCAATGATCGCAAAGTACCGCTCCATGCGACGCTCGCTGAAATCAGGTCCCGCATCAGTCACCACCACCACCACATCCACATTGGCCGCCATCACCTGCTCTTCCGTGCTCCGCCCCGGTGCCTTCCGCGAAAGACAAGTCCGCCGCGGCAGCCTCGCACGGATGACGGCTTCGTCCTTCTTCACTTCCAGCGCCACCCAGTCGCCCACCGCAGGAAGCTCGGCATCCGTCGCCGCATCATGGTAAAGCTTTCCGCAGATCACGGCATCGTGCTCTTCCCCATCCCCCAGCAGAGCCCCGCAGGTCAGATTGTTGTCCCGCAGCAGACGCGCGGGCTGCCAGCCCTTCGCCCGGAATGGCACAAATGCCTCCGCGAACCATTCATGCCAGCCCAGATCCTTCAGCGTCATCTGCGGAACCGGAACGTGCTCAGTCTGCGTAGGAAACCGCTCCCTGATTCCCCACCGTCACCACACCCTTCGCCACCAGCTTCGCCAGCACGCGCCCAATGTCCTCCTCGGACGGGCCCGCTCCCAGCTGATCCCGCACCAGCCGCCGCAGGGCCGCTTCCCGCCGTGGTCGGTTACCCGCCCCGGGTGCCAGCCTCGCTTCCATCTTCCCAAGCCATTGCTCCAGCGCATCACCCCGCACCGCAGCCCGCCGTGCCACCGGAGCCACCACCGCCGCGGTCTTCCGGGCCGCCGTTCCCGCAGACTTCCGCGCCACCGCCGGACCCGTCCCGCCAAACGCAGGCACCTTTACAAAGGCATCATGCCGAGCCGCTTCCCGCCCCATGCTCCGGAAATGCGCCACCAGCGCGTCAAATCCCTTGTCCCGCGACACAATGTGAAAACTCGCCTTCGTATCCACCACGCCCTGCGCCCCCACCTCGGCCGACAGCACGAAATCGAGCGCATTCTTCCCCTTCACCTCGGTCCGCACCAGCCGCACCTGCGACGAATGCTCCATCAATTGCGCCACCAGATCCAGGGGCACCTTGGTCTGATCCTTCCCCACCACCATGATCACCATGACCGGCCGTCCCCGGATCAGCTCAAGCTTGACCGCCTGAACATTCTCAAAGTCCACAAATACATAATGCTTCACTGTCTCCTGCGCCATGATTCCTCCGCTAACCCGCCCGGCCCGCCGTGACAACCGCGACCGGTCCACATTTGCAGGCCCCATTGCCATGCACGCCTCCCATCGCGCAACCCGCAGGAAACAGTTGCCCTGCCCACCCGTTCTCATGGTAC
>Ga0315904_10003792_pt1 | contig 21978 bp, 16 predicted proteins | sample LakEriMetagenome_6_FD_203529 | JGI IMG/M metagenome (GOLD analysis project Ga0315904, IMG submission 203529) | Freshwater fungal communities from buoy surface, Lake Erie, Ohio, United States - Buoy 12 MA120 | ecosystem: Environmental > Aquatic > Freshwater > Lake | place: USA: Lake Erie, Ohio... | reverse complement strand
AGGTCGCGTGATCCTGCTGAAAATTGCACCCCGTGGTCAGGTTGTGCGCCTGATGCGCGTAGAGCTGCGAGGCGCGGAGGGCGATGGCGAGTTCGGGGAGGTTCATTTTTTGAGCCAGCTAACGACGGCGCTGACAATAAGCCCTATAACAAGACTGGTGCCTGCGGCGATCACCGTGACCTTGCCCTCAAACGTGTCTCGCCAGCTTTTCAGGTTCGCGATCTCGATCTCGGTCAGTCGGCCGTTCTCCCGGATCTCGGCGAGCATCGCGGCTTGTTCCTCCAGCTTCGCCAGCACCTTCGCGAACATCGCGTCGGTTGAGTGTGGGTCGTAGGCTGACATCGGATCGGTCATCGTCCGTGCTCCGCGTCAACAACCGCCTTGAGGACGGCAGTTGTGAATTCCGGCGCGAACTGGGCCGCGGTGCGGAATTCAGGGTGTTTGAGGAGCGCCTCCACTCGGCTGGGCCGGTTCACGCAACCGATGGAAAGGACAGTCGCTGAAAGGACAAGCGCGAGGAGCACGCCTTGCGTCAGCGACTGCGTCGTCGATAAGGTCATTGAGCCTTTTCCGATTGCGCTCCGCGCGCTCATCCTCGATGGCGTCGAGCAACCGGTTTAACACCGGCGCCAATTTCGCCAGAGCGAGGATGAGCCCGACGAGGTTAGGCAGCATCCTTGGGCTTCTGCTTGGCCCACAGGGACCAGCCAACCGCGATCAGCGAGCCGAGGGCGCCGGAGACGGTCTCGATGGTGCCGGCGTCGAGCGAAATGCCCTTGGCGAGGAGCCAACCGCCCGCGATCCCGAAGAGGTGACGTACAACAGCAGCAATGGTGGTAGCGTTCATCGCGGCTCAGTTTGATTCGCCCTTGCAGACCGGCAAGAACATACTTGACCCACAGAATCTTATGAGGATATCCGACCTTATGCCCGCCCTGCCCACTATGCATATGGTGGCGTGTTTCCACACGCTGCTGACCGACGAGTATTCCCATTGCGCCTTCACCGGAAAGTGCCGGCGCTGGGCCAAGATGATGCAGCCCTACGGATGGGACGTGATCCGCTATTGTAACGAGGGCAGCGTCGACGATCCGGCGGCTAAGGAGACGGTCCACATTTTGAATGCGACCGAGTTCGCCGAATATTACTCGCGCAAGAGCAAGACCCAGTTCCACGGCGATCACGCCGTGATCGGGGAACGGGGCTGGCCGACTTTCAACAGCCGGTTGATCGTCGAGCTGTCCAAGCGGGTGCAGCCGGGCGATTTCATCCTGCACCCGTTCGGCCGGGCCCACGACCAACTGGTCAAAATCTTCCCCCAATGCGTTCACGTCGAAAGCGGCATTGGGTACTCGGACAAGCCGTTCGGGGCGTGGCGGATTTTTGAGTCCGAGGCTTGGCGGCATTACCATTGGGGCCATTGGGACCACGACTCTTCGGTCAGCCCGGGCGAGCCGGGCCAAAACCGGTTTTACTCTTGGGTCGTCCCCAACTACTTCGACCTCGACGACTGGCCCGTCGGTGATGGCTCAGGCGATTACGTCGTTTATATGGGCCGAATCACCCCGCCCAAGGGGATGACCACGATCGCGGCGATCATCCGCGAGTGCGCCAAGCGCGCCGCCGAGACCGGCGCCGTGCCGCCCAAGTTCGTTTTCGCCGGTCAGGGCGATTTTCAGGCCGAGGTGATGCACCACGTCCTGAGCGACCCTCGTCCTGAGGACCGCCACCTCGACGTTGAGTACATTGGGCCGGTTCACGGCAAGGCCCGCGCTGAGTTGATCGGCAAGGCCCGTTGTATGCTGATGCCGACCAACTTCATCGAGCCGTTTGCCGGCAGCGGAGTGGAGTCGATGTTGTGCGGCACCCCGCTCATCTCGGTCGACTACGGCGCGTTCACCGAGACGGTGCGCGAGGGAATAACCGGCTACCGCTGCAACACCCTCGGCGATTGGATCAAGGCGATCGAGCTGTCCAAGGACATCGACCGGGGCATTTGTTCCACGCTGACCCGCAGCCGCTACTCTCTGGCGCGGTGCGGGCGCCTGTACGATGCGGCTTTTCGCCAGCTTAACGAGCTAAGGGGAGCCGGTTGGTACTCTCCGCAGCATTACCGGGTTTCCCGGGTTTCGACTGGTTGAGTTTCGACCGGCTGCGGACGGCTTTCACTAGCTGCGAGAAGGTAGGCAGCCTTCCTTCTTTGTTCATTCGGCGAATCGCTGCGTCGAACTCGCGGACGCTCGATGCCCCGTTTTTCGAGAATCCGGAGGGCTCCGTCTTTGAAAGAGTACGATTCGACTTTGGCTCCGAGCCGCTTCCAAAGCTGTTGTTCATAGTACCAGAGAGTGGCTTGCAGCTCCTCGATGGTCAATCCCAGCCGCTGGGCGGCCTGATTGGCGATCGCGTCCATCCGGCGGCGGTCCGCGTCGTTGCGGGGCGTCTCCTGAATGCGGAATTCTTGCGCCTCCTCCTGCTGCTCGGTTTGACCCTCCCCCTCCTCGTCGGGAGCGGCACGCACGGTCTCCTCCATCGTGCCAAACCAGCGGTTGAAGGTGCGGCTCCACCAGAGGTCCTTGGTCATCTCCTCCCGGATGCCGTTCATATTGAGGAAGAACGGGCCGCCCTTGGGGCCGAAGATGTACGCGCCGTACTTCAGGTCGCCGGCCCTGCCAGACACGTTCTCGTTGTACTGCCGCAGTTCTGAGATCGGGTGCTTTTTGAGAAGCCAATTGACCGTGCCGCGTTCCCCGCGTTCCTCCACCAGTTGGTTCAGGCGGCTGAGGCCCAGCTCGACGGCCTTGCCGCGCGTGGTCCAGCCTTTGCCGCTCTCCTGCCGCGGAGGCAGATTGCCCCACGGCTTTTCGCCGGCGGCCTCGTAGATGCGGACGGCGGTGGCGACGTTGGTCAGCGGGTTTTGGCCGAAGGAGGTCGGCGCCATCACCGCGGTGAAAAGCACCATATCGGTGTCGGTCTTCAGGCCCGGCAACGCCCGCCGCAGGTATTTCTTGGCCGTGTCGATGTCGGTGTCGTACCAGTCCGCGCCGGACTTGTCGCCCAGCAGCAATTGATGCCGTCCTTCGGCCACCGCGTTCATCACGCCGTGCGCGATCGCGAGCTGGTCGTCGTCGAACTCCTCGCCGCCCAGAAGACCGCGGCTCATATCGTTCAGCGCCTTGGCGACCGCGCTCTTGGGCACCGCGCCCTCCAACGGCAAGTTCAGCGTCTCGCGGGTGACGCCCACGGTGCTCACGCTCCGCGGCTTGGCAGAGGTCAGGCTGTAGCGCGGCTGGCCCCGGGTGCGAAACTCCTGCTTCATCTCTGGCGTGATCCGCACCGCGTTAACCGCGGCGGAGGTCTGCGGCATCGTCACGGTACTACCCTCTTCACCCGGAACGTCGAGCGGACTCGGCTCCTCCGCCTGCTTTTTGAGCACGACATTGATATTCTGGGGCTTGATGCCGAATTTCTTCAGGTACTTGGCCGCGAATTGCGGCAGAATCTGGTCGTAGAAACCAGTCATTCCCTCCGAGTTGATGACCAAGTCTCGCGTCTCGGTGCGGCCAGACGGCTCGTTCAGGATGCGGCTGGCAAGGTCGGCCCCGATCAACTCGCTCAGGCTGGCGCCCTCCATCCTCGCCGTCGCCGGATTGCTGCTCCCAAGCGGATGAACGGTCCCATCGGCTTCGACTTTCAGATCGATCGGGTATTCCGAGCGGACGGTAATGAGGCTCACCAGTTTATCGGTTTCCTTAACCCTCCTGTCCCTGAGCGCGATGGGCAGCTCGTATGTCGCCGGTGTGTTCCACTCGACGGCCTGCACTTGCGTCTCCAATCCGGGGTATCGGTTGTTTTGTTGTTCGCCGGTGGTCCAAGCCAGATAGTCGACGCCGTTCCGGACCGCCTCGTGGAGGAGGTACTTGAAGGCCATCTCGTGCCAAGTCTTTTTGAACGGCGCGCTGGGCAGACCCCGCTCATTGGGAACCTGAGACAACGCTTCCGCTTGCCCCTGCAAGTTTGCATAAATCCGTTCCAGATTAATCGCGGTTTGAAGCAGCACCTTAATTTCTGCCATTAAACGGTCCTGTTCCACAACGTCCCGGTTTTTGAACGCCTGAGCCAGAGAATCATCCTCAAGTTTCCGACGCTTGGCGTAAATTCGGTCCTGCTCGGCCGCGTTCTCTTCCATTTGGGCGCGGATTTCCGCTATTTGACGAAGTCGCTCCGCTTTTGCCTCCGGCGATTCGGCGCCCCTGTACTTTTTCTCTCGGGCCTGCTGATGCAGGTCGCTTTGAATTTCCTCCACGAACAGCACGGGCTGCCCGTCCGGGGTCACGCGGTCCTTGGTCCGGACGTGCGCGAGGTAATTAGGGATGTCAGGGTAATGATTGGAGCGATAACCCGCTCCACGAGCGCCTTTGGGCAACGTGAGCACGTCCTCCTGATAGTTCTCTCCCCCGGGCAGCGTGTACTGTTCAAAGGTAGCTGACGGCTTCCCTACTACATTATACCGCTCGTACTCTCGGTCCCCCAAAAGGGAGATTTGATACTTCAGGAAATCCCTAGCCTCGCCTAACGTGAATTGTGAAGTGGAAATGACGGAGTCGGGATTGTTGGGGTTAATTATTTTGTAAGTACGTGCCCCTTGTTGCGAGCTTGGTTCAATCTTCAGAATTTCCTCTCCCGACGGATCGTACAGCGAATTGTTGCGAATTCTGAATTCGGACTGGTAATATTGAATTTGGGATTCGATGTACTCTCTGGCCGCTTCCGGGCTGTCAAAAATCAACTCGGTGCGCTCTCCGTCCTGAGTGATCTCATATTGCTTTTCACCCTCAAGCAGCACCGGGGTGACTGAGACCTGATTCTCAGCCACAAACTGGGCGATCTGGTCCTTGGTCGCCTTGGAGTTGTCCTTGATCCAGTCGGAGAACGACTGGCCGCTCAAGTCGCGGATGTCGTCCATCTCCTCCTTCTTGACGTTGTACTTCTCAAGGTGGCTGCGGAGCTGCTCCTCGGCGGTCACGATCCGCGCCGGCTTGTCCGGTTCGGTCCGCGCCGGGATTTCCTTGATCACGTTGCCCTCCTTGTCGCGGATCGTGCGGGCCGGGAAGCTGCGCCCCGCCACCGCCGGCGTCGCGACGTAGTCGGAGAACCCGCCCGGGGGCATCGTGTCGATGGCCCGCTGGAGCGGCGAGAAGAAACCCATCTCGTCAGGCCGGCTTTCGGTAAGGCTGAAACGAGTTCCACCCCGCGCCAAAGCCGCCCGCCAATCCGTCAGCTCCACCGGCAGCAACGCCACCTTCTGTTTGGCGTAAGGACGCTCCGCGACGGGGATGTTTAGGTATTGGTCGCCATCGTAATTCTGAGTGCCGTAATTAACCCACGAATTTTGACCGCGGGTCTCGGTCGACAGCGCCCGTTGCGCCTCGGGGCTGAACATTTGGCTGTGCTTGATCCAAGCATTCTCCTCCCCCCGTGGCCCGAATTGGTAGTCCTCGGCCGCGTGGCCAAACAAGTCGTGAACGGCCCGGAACTTGTCGTTGCTGGTGAGCCCGGTCTCCGGGTCGATCCGGCTCATATAGGGGTGAGGCTCGCCGCCTTGGAAGAAGTACAGGTGCTTGTTTTCCTTCACGTCCTTCACCATCTCGCGGGAGTTGGCGTAGGGCTGGCCCTCCTTGGCCCACGGTTCAAAGGTGATCCCAAGCGTCTTGGTGGCGTAATCCCACTGCTTGTCTACTTCCCGAGCCAAGGCAGCGTAGGAATTAACGGTCTCAGCGGAATCGTCGAGTTCCGGCAACGCGTCGAACGCGGCAGCCACTTGCCGCGCCAAGGGCTCGTCCACCGGCACGTAGTGCCCGTGGGTGATCGGCCCCATCCCGGCCTCCTCGTTGTATCCGTCGGCAGCCCGTCTTACTTCTTCGTTTGGCTGCGCGCCCAAACGGCGTGCTGCTTGCGCGCCTGCTCCAGATTCCATCCCCGCGGCGGGCGTCGGAACTCCACCTCGTTCTGTTCCGACGGGGGCGGGGCCGCCCTCGGGGGCTGCTCCTGTTTCGACAGCAGGTTGGACTTGGTCTTCATCGCGTGAAATCTTGTTAAGATTGGCTTCCTCTTCCGTCAAGCTGAACTTGCCGCTCAAGGCACGACGCAGCCGACGCGCTTGCTCCCGTTCGTACTTGGCCGTCGCTTTTGCCAGCGCGGCTTCATCAATTTCAATTTCGGGCTCCTTTTCGGGCGCCACCGTGCGGTTGAGTTCTCCCGTCTCCAAATCGGTCGGATAAAACAACGCGACAAAGGTGCGATTGTCGTCGGTGCGGGCCAAAAAACCGTCGTAACCCAGTTCTTTCAGCATCCCCTCGCTTTTCTCCGGGTTCGCGGCGAACCAGAGACTTAGCGGGTCTTTGTCCATATTGTAAATGCGCGAAGAGTCGATGCTGGTACGGTAGCGGGTCATCCCCTTGCCGGAGACGTTCTCGTTGCCCCGGGGCTTGCTGTTCCCGACGAAGAAAAAGGACTTGTTGATGCCCTTCATCATCCGGTGGTAATGCTGCCCACTCCCCGTGCCGTAGAAGGCAGGGTCAATGTCGGTCAACCCCGTAAGGTTCGAGTAATGGCTGACATCGAGAGTTTTCTGGGGAACCGTGTATTTAAGGTTCCCATTGGCGTCCACCACGTCGCCCGTCGTGGGCAACTTCTGAAGCGACATCTTAGGTTTCGTGCGCTGCCCGATAAACGAGTTGTAGGCTTCAGCGTTGGGGTCGACCGGCACAACGCCACCGTCGCCCATCGACGTGTCCGGTTGCACCCGATTCTCGCCCCGCTGGCGCAGGGTGCGGAGCATAATGTCCGCAACCTCCGCGTCGCTCAGGTCGACGATGCCCACGCCAGCGAGCCACTCGCGGATGCGGGCAACGATCCGCTCGATCACGCCCGGAGCCTTCTCCTGATTCTGCGCGATCCATTCCTCCAGCAGCACCCGGCGGTCCTGCGTTTTGTACCGGGCGGCCAGCGCGTCCAGCTCGGCCTGCGGAATTTCGCGCTGCACAAAATCGGCGAACGCCTGCTGACCCTCTGGCGTCGCCAGAGTTTGGTGGGCCCACTCGTGACTCGCGATGCTGGCAACACGATCCGGAGAAACGAACGCGGCGTTAATGGCGATGGTGCCGTCGTCCTTGTAGTACCCCTGCACGCCATACCCGTTGTGCAGTAGTTCAGGGTCGAAGATGACCTCAACGGTTTGCGGCGCGTTGGGCGTAGAACTCACCCATTCCTGCAACGCGCTTTGGGCTTCCTCAATCGCCCGGTTGGCCTTCTCCGGGTCGATCTGCACCTTAGGCAGCGGCACTTCGCCGGCGATCCGGATGTCCTCAGGATTGGGCTCCCCGCCCATCAGCCGGGCTTGGCGGATGTTGACGGCCGCGTAGAACTGCTCGGGCGTCAAGCCTTCGGAACTCTCCAGCGCCACCTCGGGAGCGCCGGCAAGGGCACTCTTGGTCGCAGCCGACGCCGGAGCTTCTCCGGTTTTGCCCGCCGTAGTATCTGACTCCGGCGCCGGCTGCGTTGTGGGGCGGGAAGATGCGGCCCCAAACGCGGCGCCGGGGATACCCCCGACGACCGCCGCCTGACCCACGGCTTCACCGACGCCCTTGGCCAAGGGACGATCGGGCTCGAATTGCCGCGCCAGAAGATTTGCCGCCACCCGGCTGCCGCCTTCCTCCACCGCCTCGCTGGCAGCCTCGCCCAGTCCGCCCCTGATGGCGCCAGCCAAAGGGCGGCCGACGCCCCTGCCGACGAAAGCCCGTTCGACCGTGCGGCCGCCGGGCAGCATCTGCGCCCCCGCCGAGATCGTCGCGCCCAGCGCGAACGCCTCGCGGCCAAGGGCCAAGGCAAAAGCTGTTTTGGCCTCGTCCAGACTGGCCCCCTTCTCGTCCATCAGGCGGGCGATCTCGGGGATCGAGCGAGCCTGCTCGTCGGTGATCTTGTCGAGCGATGAGACGGCTTCGTCGTACAGGTCCGCGCCGACATCGGTGCCCTGCATCCCGGCGCCGGTGGCCACCGCCGTACCAACGCCAATCTGACCGGCCCGCTTGGCGGCAAGGCGCTTGGCCGCCTGATCCGCGGCAGCCTTCAGCAGCACCTTTTCGGCGCCCGCTTTGGCAAGGGCACCGGCACCACCGATCCCCACCAAGTTGGGGAGCTGCTCGGCCAAGGCCCCGCTCAACAGGGATGGGTTGGTGAAAGTCTCACGGGCGTAGGTCAGGGCCTTGTCCAGCTCGTCCCCTTCCGCGTCGATCGCCTTGCGCCGCGCTTCCTCGGCCTGCCGCAGTTGCGGGCTCTTCCGCTGCTGGAGGTACTTGATGTTCTCCCGCGCCTGCTGAGAGACCACGTTGCCCATATCCCCCGTCACCAGACCGTAGAAGTCGCCCGCCATCTGAAGCAGGCTGTTGGCGCCAGAGCTAAAAGAGATCGCGGTGTCCTTGGCTTTGGACACCAGCCCCTGCGGCTCGGGCTCGATCAAATAATCTCCCTGCGGTTCGGCCGAAGTTTCGGGCTCGATCAGGTAGTTACTCTCCTGCGGCCGGTCTGAAGCTTCTGACTCGATCAGGTAGTTGCTGCTCGGAGAGTTCACTTCTTTTTATTTTTCTGCGCGTCTTTTGCCGACAGCATCAAGTACTTGTCCGACGACCCCTTGCCGTACATTTCCTCAAAAATGGGTTTCATTCTCTGGGGATCAGACTGCAAAGCCTCTACATCCTCCCGGATGACTTCCGGTGTTTCGTCAGACAGGATTTTACCGGCTTGTTGACCAATCATCCGGGTAGTGGCCTCGGCCGCCCGCAGCCCGGTGGGGACCGGGATTTTTTCCCGGCCCACCCGTTCGACTAGAGCTTCAGTGGCCCGTTTTTGCGTACCCTCAGAGGTCAGTAGGCCCCGGGCAGCCTCGCGAGCCAGAGGTAACGCCGCCGCCGCAGCAACCGACAACAAGGGGTCCTTAGTGGTCAGCAGCGTTCCACCGCCCGCCAACATCGTGGCGGCGGTGCTGACGCCCGGATCTGCCGCTTTGGACGCTTCACGGACACTTTGGGGGAACGCACTTGCGAACTCCGCAATGGTCGCCATTTCCCCGTCCAATGGCACCTTGCGGGCTTTCTGCTGGGCCAGTTTGGTCGGGTCTATATTGAGGTTACCCGGGTTTAGCGCGTCTTCCGCCGCATAGGTCCTCGCAATCTGGCGTCGGGCGGCAATCAAATCGTCGGCCAGCTCGGGCATCCCGCTGTTCCGCGCCGCCACCTCCATAGCCTCTTCAATCTGCTTGGCCTGCTCGCGCAACTCAAACGCCTTGAGCTGGGCGTCGACATTCTTTCCTCCGGACGAGTAGTACGAGTCCATCATCTTTTGCGCTTCCCCGCGCACTCGCCGCAACTCAGTCGGATCGGATTTCACCGCTGCTTCCAGTTCTGCGCGCCGCGTCGCGGTTCTCGCATCGAATTCGTCAAGTAGGGCCTGACGTTGGGCGTTACCGGGATCGTTAGAGAAATATGGAATCTCATCTCGCCACCGGTTGAATTGTTCCAATTGCGGTTTGGCGTCTTCGGCAATGGCGGCAAACCGCTCATAGACCTCGCCCGCTTTTTTGCGGACCTCCTTGAGCGCCGCCGGACTAATCTCATCGCCCTCAATTCCCAGTTGGCGCCGGACCGCGTCGTTGATGGGTTTCTGATTCTCCAACTGGATTTGACGCTTAGACGCGGTCGCGCCGCTCAAACTCTCCAATTGAGTGCGGAAAAAACCTTCGGGAATTTCCTCGGTTACCCCAACGGCGCCGGTTCCCGCTTTCTTGATGTCTGACGGCAACGCCTTGAGGCCGAGTTTTTGGGCCGCCTCAAGCGCCGCCACTTCCTTCGGGGGAGACATCCGTTGCGCTTGTGCGGCTTGGGCTATTTCGGGAGCGCCGGACAAAAGCCTTTGCGCGCCCGCCCCTGCCACCGCCGGCAAGACTCCAGAGAGAAGGTTTTCTTTGCCCGTTTGTAGGCGCTGCTCGTCGATAACCGACTGGACGTTACCGCCAACAAGACCGCCGGCGCCTTGTTTCAGGCCCTCTTTTGCCGCCGCCTTGACGCCCGTCTTCATCAGCGGGCCGCCCGGGATTGCCCCGGTGCCGATGTCCGCAGCCAACTCCCCGTACTTGAACCGATAGTTGGGATCGGAACGCATCCGGATGAGCTGATTGGCGACGTTGGCCAAACCAGACCCGATGGCCCCACCAACCGCCATACCGACCGGGCCACCTGCGGCACCAACGGTCTGGCCCAAAGCTCCGCCGGCGACGCTCATCCCCATCTCCGCGGCCATCGTGCCTACCCCCGGGCGGGATTCCGACACACTCTCAGGTTTTACCGTAAAATTTGGAAAAGCCAACTCAGCCGGGGGCTCACTCGGAAGTCGTTCGCGGTCGGTGCGTTGAGCCTCCGCGGCGCGACGGTCGTGCTCCGCGAACAACTCCGCGGCAACCCGGTCGTCAGGTTTAACCCGGGATTGGACCCGCAAGCGTCGCCCAGTCCCCTTCTCGGTGATGATGTGAGATGGCTCGGCCATAAATTAACGCGTCGGAGCGGGAACCGGAATTGGGGGCAACGTCTGCACGTCGTACCTTTCGCCTCCCACGCTATAGTTGAAAGATTGCCCACCCGTTGGGGGAGCGATCAAAGGAGAAGCATCCAGTTTTTTGCTTGAGCGGTATGCTTGCACCGCGTTCTGATCCCGCTGAAACCCTTCTTTAAGACGTTTAACAGCCCCTTGGCGATATTCGCGCAGTTGTTGAAGCCGCCGAAGAACCGTTTCCGCAGATAAAGTGAGGTCGATATTCGCGATGCTAGAGGATAGCCGTTTGTTTTCCTCGTCGCTTACCGCGCCCAACGCCGCCCCAGTAGGGGAACTGGCGCGCAATTCCTGCAATTCAGTAAAACCCGTATTTGCGTCAATTGTCACTAAAAGACTAGCTAGTGCTCTGGCTTCCGTCAACGGAAGCGGGGCAAGAGCGGCAATTCCAGTACTGTAAGGGCTCACCAAAGCTTCCGCTTGGTCGAGAACCGATTGGAAATTGTCGGATTTGGCCTCAAAACTCAGTATCGCCGTTTCCTGTTTGGGGAGGGCAGCCTCAATCTTGGCTATTTGAGAGCCCAATTGACCTTCAAATTTTTGTTGACCGATTAAATTTGGATCAGCGTTCGGGGTCGGCGCCACTTTCATCGCGACCAACGCGGCTTGCCGGTCCTCGGGCGTGCTGTTCGGATCGGCCAAAATCATCTTGGCGTACTGAATTGTACCAATTGAAGCCGGCATCCCCTTAAACGCTTTGGATCGGGCAATTTGAGCAATAAGTTCCGGGTCGCTCAGGGCCTCGGCCTCCCTCTTTTTGCGCTGCAATTCTAAACGCTCGTACTCTGCCTCCGAGTCAAGCAGACCAAGCCCGCGTTGTGCCCTTCCGGCCGCCAGTTGATTCTGGTACATCGCGGCCTTGGTGCGGGCGTCGACCACTTCCGGAGTGACCGCTTGAGCTTCAAGCTGCTTTTGCCTCAATAGCGCCTGATCAACTTCGGAAGCTAACGGCAGATTGCCGATTGCCAGCTCATCCCGCATCGAAGCCAACGCGTCCTGAGCGCGTTTGGCCCGTGCAGCGCCCTCAACGCCGGGCATCGCAAAAGCGGCTTCGCTGGCGAGCAAGTTGGCCCGGGCACGCCGAGTGGCCGCTTCAGACTCCAGCAGGGACTGTTCGGTCCGTGCTTTGTCTCGCGCCAAAGTAAGCTCGGCGTCAGTCTTGGCCTGAACCAGTTGCGTGGTACGCAGGGCCTCGTTCGCCTTGAGCGAGTCTACGACAGCGTCGTAGATACCTTTTGTATCGACGACGCCGATGTTCGACGGGATGGTGGGAGCCCGATCAAACTGGGAAAGTTGGAAGCCTGACGTTTGGAGAGCCATAGTGATTAGCCGGGCGGGGGTCCGAAACTGTAATTAAACAAGCCCGGCGTGGTGGGGCTAACTTGGTTCGGGATTCCCGCGGTAGAGAATGGAGCTGCCCCACTTAACGGGGTATAGTTCTGAAGAAGACCCATACCTGCTCCTCCCGTACTGGGGGTAGAGGGGGCAGAAAATGCACCGCCCAACGCCTTAATACCGCCAAAGACCGAGGGAAGGGCGTTCAGGATCGCCATATTGGAACTGTGCTGACCAGCGGCTTGAGCCGCAGCAACCTGTCCCGCGCTTTGGGCAAGGTTAGCATTAATCCCAGCTTTACTAGCGTTGAACTGGTTTATCGCCGCGTTCTGACCGACGATTGCGGAAGCCAACGCGCCCGGGTCAAGCCCCACGGGCCGAAGCGGGTTCATCTGCAACAACTGATTGGCCTGTCCCAAACGCTGAGAGCGGAGCCCCTCGGCGGTCAGGCCGATCTGAGCGGCGGTCAGAGGGCCGGCCGGGGCGCCGCTCATCGCACCCATCGTGCGGGAAGCGCGGGCCACCTGATTGGCGACATCAGGCGAAAGCGCCCCGCCAAGGGCCAGATCGCTGCGGACCCGTTCCGCCACCATCTGGCGCGTGGCCGCAACTTCTGGGGTTAGCTCACGCTCCAGCGCAAGCGATTGCGTCGCGTTGGCGATCGCTTGCTGGCGCGTCTGCTCCTTCAAGTTCTCCAGATTGATTGGCTCGTACTTGAGCTTGTCCGCGATGTCCTGTTGCCGGAGCATCGCGTCTTTTTGAGCGGCAGCGGCTTTCCGTTGGGCGCTAACGGCGCTGGCAGTTCCCACGGCAGTAATCGCCGCCGAGGCAACTGCGCCCCAAGTGCCAAGGCCGCAGCAAGCAAGCCCGTCCCGGGCGAGGGAGAACGATCGCCCTTGGCGCCCAAACAAAAACGCGAGCGGGAAGAGGAATTGAAGCAAGTTCACGGGAATAGTTTTAGCACCGATTCAAGAGTCTCGTTCGATTTACCCACGATAACGTGCGGCAAAATGATCGACTGTTTAATTTTGCTCACGTCGGTTTCATTTACCGCGTGAAAAGTCGTCCAGATCGTCTCTTCGAGAGTCCGAATCACTCGGCGCGTTCCCGGTTTAGTAATGCCGGTATGCGGAGCCGAAAGGCGCACCCAACCAGTATCGTGACACCAGACAATCGCCGAGCCCTTGGAAATCACAAACGGATGTTCCGTACGGTGGATTTCGGTGATGAATACTGTATCAGCCGGTAGAACGCATTCGCGAACGTAAAGACCAGAGTCCAGATTGCCGTTTTTGGGGATGAAGTGATGAGCAAGCGGATACTCCGTTTGGGGCAGAGTCAGCATATACGCCTCAAGCCGGTTAATCGGATCGCAAGCCAAGGCGGCCCTTTCCGCCGGCGACAACTCCACATCCCCCGGCACAACCGCCGTGATGCTCACCTCGGAAACGACTGGAGTCTCCAGAACCATCAGGGATACCCAACAAACACCTGAGCGGTGAGCCCGGTGACCGGGCTGATCATCGCCTGCAACACCTGATTGGACAGGCCCTGCATCGTCACAACCGCGGCACGCAGGTCGTCCTGACTGTCACGCAGAGTCTCGGTGTTGGCCGCCAGATTCTGGGACTCGACCGCGCTGTATTCACCAGAGAAGGGTAGGTTGCCGATCTGGCCGTTGGGCGGGGTCGTGTTCGGCACGTTCACGCTGGCAAAGGCATTCGAGGTCGGTAGATTCGAGAAACCCTGCACCGGAGACAGGTCAGGCAGGGTGCCGCCCACGCCAAAAAGGGCATTGAGCACGCCCTGCTGGGCCGCGCTAATGTTCGGCACCCCGGTGATCGGCCGCCCGTCGCAATCGATCCACCCCGTCTGGGGGCTGTCACCACCATTAAACGTGTTTTTGATGTCTCCCGGTTGAAACGGGCTAATTGGAGTGTACTTACCAACCGTGGTGTCCCAGTACTTGAAGACGCCCTGAGCCGTATTGAAGATCAGGGGCGTTGTGATCTGAGTCGGATCGGCGCTGACGATCTGGAAGAACGAAACGTCCGCGTTCACCGACGCGGCGGTGAACTGCGTGATGATCGTGATCAACTGGTTGATGTCCGTGGCTTTAACGCCAACGGGCACCGGAACCGGTGTAAGGGTGATCGGAATAGTTGCGCTCATCAGGACGCCGGGGCTTGGTAGTTGGACGAGTTATCGAATACCGGTTGATACGGACTCAAAGCAAGCTGAACCGGTTGATCATAAAGCGTGTATTCTGGAGTCGTCCCGTCCAGATGCTCCGGGCACTCCACGGCGCTGACGATATTAAACCCATCCTCGTCGACGCCGGTGGGCATAACCGCCCGACCTTCAGTATTGTCAGGCCGGGAATCGACCGCGATGCGGTAGGCCACAATCGCCCCGCGCCCGTTCATCTTCAGCAGCAGGCTGAAAGCGTGGTCGGTGCCATCCTCAAACTCGGATTCGACCCCGGCCGAGGAACACTCGTCGTTCACGCCGCGAACGTCCTGAGAGATGACGGTCCGCATCTGGGGGCCAAAAGCGTAGTGGTCGGTATTGTTGTCGACCGTGGAGAAACCCGGAATCGGGGTCAGCACCGAGCCCGGGGTGGAGGTGATGCGGGTGTTGAGCAGCTCGTGATAGGCTCCGCGCATACCACGCCAGTAGCCCACGAGGTCGAGGTTGCCCACCACCTGATCCACGATCAGGCGGAAATGGCGGAAATTGGCGTACTCGAAGACTGAGTTCTGAACCCGGTCCAGCCGGGTCTCGACGAGCCAAGGGATCGGGTGCCCGTTGTCGGCCCGGTTCGACTGGAAAGCCTCCCAGATGCGGATCACGCCATCGTTATCGATCGACAGGGCGTAGGTGTGCTCGGCGGCGCGCAGGATCGAGGCCCATTCGACCGGGCGAATGCCCGTCCAGACGCCCTGCCACCCCGAAGTTCCCGCCGGGGTGGTCTGGCGGTCCAGAACCTGAGTGTGCCGGCAGTAGCAACGCCCGTTGGTGACCGGTCCGACCGGCATCGACCAGAACACGTAGCTGCCGCGACCGCCCACGCAGGTCAGATCGCCGCCCACGCTGTTGGGCGGAGTCACCAGCCGCTTCGAGTAGGCCATCTCCTGATCGATAACCGGCAGGTTCTGCGTCGAGTTGACCGTGTTGACCGAGTCAAAGACCACAACCCCGTTGAGCGACCTCCAGTAGAGCAGGCCGCGGTGGACGATCATACTCTTACCGGCGACGCAACCGACGCCGCTGAAGATTTTGGTCATCCACCCAGCGGTATTGGCCCAGCCGGCCGAGTACTGCGAAGGGATACGGGCCCGCACGCCGCTAAAAAGGGTCCAAGTCGTGGTGCGGGTGCAGACAATTACCGCGGACTGGTTGTTGCCAGAGGTGCCGCGATCAATCGCGCCAGTCACGTCCTCGGGAAACACCATCACCTGAAAGCTGCTCAGGTTCAGTTCCTCGGTGAAGTGGGTCGGGTCGCCCAGATCGGAGGCGAAGCCCAAACGTCCGTTGAACACAAAGAGCCGGTCACCGCTCCAAGCCGACCAAAGGCCGATCCGAGTCTCGTTGTAGCCCGTGTCGTAGAGCGTGTTGCCGTTGGCGTCCGAGGAGACCCTCTTTTCGGGATTGGCGTGCCGCCCGTTCTGGCCGTCCCAGATGCCCGCCCGATTAAGCCCGTCCTGTATGATCAACAGGTTTTTGGGGATAATGTTGTTCACGTACTGCCCCGCGACAATCGTGTTGGTCTGAGTGCAGACCGTGCCGGTCATCTGATCGGCGTAGGGGCAGAACTGAAGTCCGGTGATGCGCTGGGCCGGCTGAAGCGAACCGTCAGGATCGATGACGCTGTACCAGACCGTGCCGCTGACCGCGAAAACGAGCTGGGGCGAGGCGTTGGACGGCGAGAAATCCACCAGCATCTGCGGGTGCAGCACGGGCCTGCCGGCCGAGACCCACCAAAGGTTGAACTGGGTGCCCGCGGTCGCGACATCGAACGTCAGGCGGGTCTTGAAGCCCGGGCGGGTCTGCACGAACGCGCCCTGCGTGACCGCGTTCTCCAACCAACGGACCTGACTCTGGCGCACCGCCAGAGGGTGCGAGAAACTATCGCACCCTTCCGGGAAGCCGGCAAAGCGGGCTCCATCGAGCCCGCCTTCGATCATAATCCGGCCTTGGGTGACGCTCTCGGACATAGGTCAGCGATAGTCGATGGTGCCGATGCCGAATGCAGGATCGACCTGCATAGGCATCCAAGTCGCGGCGTCCTTGATCGTCTGGATGTCGGTCAGAAGCTGAACGGCCTTGATCTCGTACTTCTCCGCCAGATCGATGTTGTTCGTCTCGCGCAGTCGGATAGCTTTAAGCAAATCCAACGTCGCCTGATACGAATCCAGCGGGATAAGGTCGTAATCATTTACAAGAGCGATGGTCTTCCTGCGGTACTTGATGCGGACCCACTCGCAGGTACAGGAGACCTTCATCCGCTTGTAGAGCGGGTTGGTCTCGTGAGGGGCGTAGTAGCCCAAGGTGACGGACTGACTGAGCTGCTCCGGCTTGAACCCGATCAGCTTGATGTAGCCCCGGGTCACGGGCTTAGTAACCTGAGTGATCTTTTTGAACGGCGTCGATTGCGGGTCGACCGCAGCGTAGCCGGCCAGAATCGGCACCCGCACACCGGGCGTCGAGGGGCCGGAGACCGGGATGGTCACAGCCATCTTCTGGTTGAAGCCCGCATCCATCGTTTCGCCCTGCACGATCAGCTCCAGCGACCCGTTGCCGTCGATCGGGTCCTCGCAGATGGCGGCCACCAGAGACCACTCCTTCAGGTCTTGGAAGGTGGGGCTCCACATCTTGTCGTCCCAGTACACGCCGCACGCGCTGCCGCAGCACGAGTTGGAGCCGAGCCCGTTGATGTGGAACTCGTACCAGCTCGAACGACCGAGGGCAGGACGCCCTCCGACGTTGGCGGCCAACACCGTCTCCACAAAGTCGGGCAGGGTTACGCACCCGCTGTTGTTGGAACAAACGTCGACAATGCCCACGTACGGGTCCCAATTGGCCCGGTACGCGGCGATCTCGATCGCACGGGTGATATAATCGATGATCTTGGCGCGGTCGGAAATGCCGAGCAGGTCGTTCGACTTCGAGGCGTTGATGACTTGGCCAAGCGTGACCTGCATAGGTTACTTCTCCTCGTCTTCGTTTTCCTCTTCTTCGGTCTCCTCGACTTCCTCGCCCTCGTCTTCATCTTCGTAGGACTCGATCAGGCCGCGCTCTTGGGCCATCGAGGTCAACGCGTCCTCCATATCGCCCATCTCCTCGTCGGAGCCCTTCTCGGGCAGGCGAATCTCGTGGATCTCCAAATCGGCGGAGCAGCATTCCTCGCCGTCGCGCTCGCCCATCGTGATGCTGCGGCGCTTGAAGTGGATCAGCGCGTAGCCCTCACGCGGCAGGCTCTCCAGATTGGAGACGCCGGAGATGTACAGGGACGGGTACATCGTCTCGGGCTTGCCGCGCTTCTTCTCCGAGGCGGAAATTCCCATTTCGGGAACGTCGATGGCCAGATCGATCGATACGGGAAAGTCGTTGTGCATACTCAAAGGATGAATCCGGGGGAAGTGATGACGTTGGTGGGAACGGGGAATGCGGTGAGCTGTGCTCCCAGCAAGTAGAACTGCGGCGAACAACTCAAACGAAGATTCTGACCATTCGTGACCGTGGCGATGAACCAGAAGTCGTAAGACTCAGCGACGCCGTACTGGTAACCGGTCGCCTCGCTCTTAGAACGGCCCCACTTGATGGTTTTCACGACCGTGGTGCCGTTTTGAAAGTCGACCGATCCGTTCAGGTCGTTGGGCCCCACCGCGGCGGCGTTCCAGCCGATCTGCATCTTGAGGCTGAAGAGGTAGCTTCCGCCCGTGAAGTTGACCGCGCCGAAGTCCAGCACCCGGCCGCCCTGAAGGTTCACCAGATCGGCCGTAGCCGAGGCGGGGTCCCAAGTGACGCCGGTGAAGAACGCCACCGGTGCGCCGGAAGCGCCGGTCGGGCCCGTGGCGCCCGTGGTGCCGTTAGCGCCGATGGGTCCGGGGATGCCCTGAGCGCCCGTGGGACCCGTGGGGCCGGTGACGCCAAAGCCGGCGGGGCCGCTGGGGCCGGTGGCTCCGGTGGGACCAACGGGGCCGGCGACGATGGTGACAACCGGGACCGGGGGAGCGCAGAGGTCTCCCGTCTGGTTGCAGTCGTTGCAGTTATTGTTTCCGCATCCGCAGCTCATAATTAAAGAACCTCCAAGGTGAAGTAGGTCGCGGGGTCCGCGATAATGTCCAAATTACCGCCCGTGCTTTGTTGCGCCGTGACGTAGAAGGACGAAACTGAGGAAGCGGTAACGTCGATGATCGGGCTGATGATGCTGACGCCTGCGCCTACGCCGGCCGAAGCGTAGCGGCTATCGCGGGCCCAAGAACTCCCCGCTTGGTCTTTGATCTTCAGGATAAAATCGCCCGACGTGACCCCGTACCGGATGCCCGCGCTAAGTCGGACGCGTTTTGCTCCGGCAGGTACATAGAGGTTAATCGTGGAAGTCGTCGGCCTCCACATATCAAATCCGCCAGAATACCTTTCCGAAGCCCAAGTTACCGCCGTTTCGACGTTGTTCGCGAGAGTCTGGTTAACGGATTTTTGCAGGGTCGTATTCACCCCAGCTACCACCGAGTCCTCGATCTGGTTGTACGATCCGTTGTCGACGAAATTGATGTACTGGATCGTGTTTGAGTAGTTGGAGCTGCCGTCCGACTTGGTGTTGCTCCTCGCGACGATGTTCCGAGATTGGGTGTCGGCGTAAATCTCGGTCGTCTGGCCCCGGAAGTTACAACCGATGATCGTTACCCCGATACTGTAAAGATCGCCCTGTGGGGGAGTATAACCCGCTCCGCTTAACCCACCAAGGTAGATGCCGATGTTGGCGGGGCCATAAATCTGACTGTTGGTGATGCCCGCCTCAAAAACTCGCAAAAAGTAAACGAGCTCGTTGCTCGTACCCCCGCCACCGTTGTTGAACAGGCAGTTGGTGACAAAGACTTCAGACACGTTCTCAAACCACAGAGCGCGACCTCCGTTACGAACGTCGATGTGAGTGCCGGTGATGAGGTGGTTAGTGTTCCTAAGCCCGGCAGGGTCGTTGGTCTTGGAATAAATGCCCCACTTAACCGCGATAAACAACGAGTTCACCACGGTAATCCCCTCTTGGTAAACTGGACAACGAATCCCGAACTCCAAGAAGTTGAAGTTACAGTTCGAGATCATCGTATTGACGGAATTTCCGTCAATCTGAAGACCTATCCCCGGGCCGGCATTAGTGGTGCCGCAGATGGTGCAGTTGTTGAAAACCGCGTTAGACGCGTAAGTGATGCGAACCCCAATCAACCAGTTTTGCGTGGTTCCGTTAGACCGGATTTGGACGTTATCCATCAGGACGAGGTTGTCCCGATGAGTAGTGGCTGACGGGAGGCAAACGCACCGGACCGCAGTAAGGGTCGCGCTGCCGATGTCCGACAGCATAACCAAATCCCGGAAATGGAACTTGGTGTATTCGGCCGTAGCGGTTAGTTGGATAAAACACGCGTCGGTTTGCGTGAATGTCGCGGTGGCTTTAAGGACCGAAGCAGGACCATCCCCGATAAACATCAGGGATTTGGCACAACTGAAGTTTAACGTGGACGTGATGTTGTACGTGCCCGCGGGGAAATACACCGCGCCCCCATTGGTGGCGGCCAGAGCTGCGGTGATCGCGGCGTTGACGGAAGTCGTGTCGTTGGCGACGCCATTGCCCAGCGCGCCGTAGTCCTTGACGTTAAAAACGTCCTGATAAAACACGTTTTCCGTCGTGGCCCCGGTAGTGCCATCAAGATATCGCCGACGAGCCGGACCAAGTGTGGTTTTGGCGGTGAACGTGGTGCCGCTCACGCCCGTAGCGCCGGTCACGCCCGTAACGCCGGTAACTCCCGTAACGCCAGTCACGCCCGTAGGGCCGGTTACGCCCGTGACCCCCGTGACACCCGTAGGACCGGTGACGCCCGTGACGCCGGTAACTCCCGTGACACCGGTAACCCCGGTGACGCCAGTAACACCGGTAACGCCGGTAACGCCGGTAACCCCCGTGACGCCCGTGGGTCCGGTAACGCCGGCACCCGTGGCGCCAGTAGGGCCCGCCACACCGGTAGCGCCAGTTACCCCGGCTCCGGTAGGACCGGTAGCGCCAGTAACTCCCGTAGGACCGGCAACGCCAGTAGCACCGGTGACACCCGCACCAGTTGCTCCAGTTGCGCCAGTAACGCCGCTCGGGCCCGTGGGCCCACTAGCTCCGCCGCCCGGTCCGGTGGGACCCACAGCGCCAGTAGCGCCAGTAACGCCAACACCTGTGGCACCAGTAACGCCGATAGGGCCAGTTGCACCTGTGGCGCCGCTCGGACCCGACGGCCCGCCCGCAGGGCCAGCAGGGCCCGTGGCGCCCGCCGGACCGGCGGACCCGTTTACGCCGTTACGGCCAGCCACCCCGGTGGCGCCTTGGGGCCCCGTAGCACCAGTCGCTCCAGCGGCTACACCGCTGACAAGGGGTGGGATGCTGAATTGGATCGGGTCGGCCATTTACTTCAGGGAATGATGCTAATCGTGATCGTGGCCCGAGTTGGGGCTTGAGGGATCACGATAGCAATCTCGTTCGAGTCCATAAATCCAGCCGCGTTCGAGATGCGTACCTTGTAGGTGCCGGCGTCGGCGGCGGTGACACTTTCGATGGTCAGGGTCGACTGGGTCTGGTTAGGGATGATGACGTTGTCCTTGAACCAAACGTAGGTGAACGGAGTGGTGCCTTCGGCCGAGGAGATGAACACCACCTTGCGCCCGGCCAGAACGGGCGTGGAGGCGGCTTGGGCGAAGGCGCTGCTGACGAGGAGGAGGAGTGCGAGGATGAGTTTCATTAGGTGGGAGGGGTGGGCCAGACTACTTCCCAAGGGAAGCCGGGCTGTTGAGGGACGTTCCGCAATTCCTGACGATACGGGCGCCAGATTAGTGGATCAACCGGAGAGTCGGCAAGCTGGGTCCAGTCGCACGCCAGCAGGAGCTGGTCACGTTGGGCGCGGACGTTGGCAGCCTGCGCCTCATTTCGGGCCTCAATCTCCTCCGGCGTGAGCGGCACCACCTCCACCGTGTACACCCAGTCGCCATCGATGTAGGGCGGGCAGGCCGACAGCTTCTCAGTCATCTGGTCGTACGGGAGCCAAGTGTTCACCTTCATCGCATTGTTGGCGGCAAGGAACTCGTCGGACGGGCCGGACGGTGGGAAGGACGTCTGCGGGAACAGGGCGCGGTAGTCGCCCACGGCGGTCACCTGTCCGTTGTCAATCAGGGCGATGTTCATAGGTCCGGGAAGGCGGCGGTGGGCGGGGTGAAGTTGCTGGTGTAGCGGGCGACGCCTTTGGTGATGCGGAGGTCGTCGATGTAGCCGTTGAGAAAATGCGGATAGGACGCTAGGTCATTCCCCCCAACCCACAGGTCATAAATCGGATTGATGGTTTGGTTGCCTAGCGTTCCGCTGCCGATGGATGTTCCGTTCAAATAGAGTGTAGTGGTTGTGCCACTCCTCACCACAGCAATGTGATGCCAAGTTGATTGGCTAATTGTTGACGCGCCGAATACCGAGTAAGAAGTCCCGGATATGAACGTGGTCAGCGTCAACCCAATACCAGTTGTGGTTGTATCGCCGCTGATTTTGAACTCGTATCCGGTTAGGGTTCCCGAACCCAATGAGGAAAGAACTGCGGCGTCCCTGTTTCCGCCGGCATTTGGAGAACTATTACCTGCAATGTAGACCCAAGCCTCTATGGTGAAATTTCCCGTCCCAAATGCTAGATCGGGATTGTTGCGGCTTCGGAGGTAGTCGCCCGTCCCGTCGAACTTCAGCGACCC
>Ga0315904_10003784_pt1 | contig 22014 bp, 22 predicted proteins | sample LakEriMetagenome_6_FD_203529 | JGI IMG/M metagenome (GOLD analysis project Ga0315904, IMG submission 203529) | Freshwater fungal communities from buoy surface, Lake Erie, Ohio, United States - Buoy 12 MA120 | ecosystem: Environmental > Aquatic > Freshwater > Lake | place: USA: Lake Erie, Ohio... | reverse complement strand
CCCACAGCCCCGCTGAATCGTCGAGGAACATCGACCCGCGACGGTTGTTGGCGCCGTCGTTGACATTGAGCGAGAACCCGATGACGGCGTTGTTGCTGTCGGACTGAAGATAAACGCCTTTGTTCAGCGAGGGCGTCGTGCCAATGCTGCCCCCCACTCCGAGGTTCGTGCCGTTATAGGTCAGGTCGCTCCCGCTCGTCGCCGCCTTCGACCCGTTGAGGTAAAGGACGCCATTGGCGGTGCCGCCGTTCAGCGTAAGCGCACCCGACACATTAAGGTTTGTGTACGAACCGGGGTTGAGCAACTGAAAGCGCGTACCGTCATACACCACCACGCAGACTTCACCGGAGAGGATGTCACCCGCGACAAGGGCAACCGATCCGTGGCGCGTCACATTCCGCGCACCCAGACCGTCGATGTTCAGCGTGACCGCACCCGTGTTTGCACCACCCGCGACGAAGTAGAACATCTGCCCAGAGGCATACGCCGTCAGCGCAGGAATCATCGTCCCGGTGATGGCGTCAGTACCCGTGACCGTCACCAGTTTGGTCGTGGATGCCTGTACCTGACCAAGCGTGGCAGAGTCGGTCGCAGCAGACCCAACGCCAAGATTGGTGAACTTGAAAGTCCCCATCGGGATGTTCGCCGTGGGCGTGGTCTGACCGTCCTTCGTGATACAGGTTGAAAGACCCGTGGCAAGGTCAGCCGTCAGCGCGTTGAACACCGTCGAGGAAATGACGGTGTTGGCAACGACAGGCTGGCCTGACGAGTTGATGACGAATGTGCCGGAACCGTTGAAGGACATCTGTGATTACTCCTGATCCTGCGCCGCAACGCCCATCGTCTGCATGAAGCGCACGATAGATTCGCGTTCTTGCGGGGTAAGTTTACGCCGCGCCGCCCGTTCTGCGTTGCGGATAGCCTGTTGCGCTTGCGTTTGCCCCGTCAGCACCCGCCGCGCCGATTGCCCAACACCGCCCGACAGATACGGAAACGCACTCATGCCGAGGATTCCTGCGCCCACCGCTTGCGTTGCAGGGCCACCAACGACCGCTGCGCTTGCCGGGACGCCCAACGCCATCAGCGCACCCAACTGCCGCCCCGTTGCAGGCTGACGCGGCTGAAACACATCCGTTGCAGCGCGAGATACATCGCGCATCCGACCGCCGCCCGCCGCGTACTGTGTTTTTGAGGTTGTGCCAGCGCGAACAGCCTGCGAAAACTGCGACGGAGTGAATCCCTCGGGCCGATCTATAGCACGGTCAAGAGCGTCCCTTAACACCACAAAATTGCCATACTTGGCATCAATAGCGCGAACCTGTTGCACTACATTCGGCGGCAACTGCGAATCTAGCGCAGCGGTGATTTTCTGTTCCGCGTTGGTCAGAATTTCATCCGCGCCAAGAGGGGCATTTGGTTTTCTACGCAGTTCACGAACTTCTGTACGGATACGCGACCGCATCGCAAGCAGGTCATCACTTGACAGTCGTGCGCCAAGACCACGGATGCTCGACAATTCGTTGTTTAGCACCGATGCGGCGTACTTGCGCCCCTCATCCGTTCCTTTTGCGGTACGCGGAACCTGCAACGCCTGTGACAGCGGCACATCCGGCCCCGTCGCAGGACGGATGACAGGCAACATGGGGTAGCCCTTGCCGACATCGTAAGCCGTGTCATAGGCTTTCAAGAGGTCGCGGAACATATCCTGCGGGTCTTGCCGAGGCTGCAACACAACGCCGGGAGGCGCGGCCTCTTGCGCGATGACATTCTGCGTCTGCGTCCATCCGCGCCCGCGAGCCTCGCGGATTTTGGGGCCAATAACGGGTAAGCCCTGTAGAACTTCCTCCATCATTGCCCAATTACCTTCAGGGTTCATTTGCCCCGGCGTCAATTCAACGCCGCGCCGCGTCAAGCGTCGAGCGTTGGGCGTCATTTCCATGCCGCGCCCAAGCAACTGCGCCATGCGCTGCGCCGAAGGCAACGCGCCACCCGTAACGCCGCCCGTGATTGCGCCACCAAGCCGATCATCAGGGCCAGCAGCGGCAGCACCCTGCGCCGCACCCTCCGTCACGCCTGCCAATACGCCACGGGCGGGCATCCCGAGCCGTGTAGCCACGCCCGCTACACCCATGCCAAGCGGGGCAAGCGTAGCCACCTCGCCCGTAAACGCGCCGACATTACCGGGGAACTGCCCCGTAATCGGCGCACCTTCGGTCTGCGCTTCACGGACGCGCTCGGGCGAGGTTAGGCCGACCATTTCCGCTGCGTTCAACCCAATGTTTCGCGCACCGAGTCCAAACCCGTAGCGGAACTTTTCCATGCCCGTAAGTGGGCGCATGGCTCCCGTATCCCTGTCCATAGTGAACGGTGTCGGCCCACGCGCAGGCTCGTTTGACTGCGGGGTGGATACGGTATGCGTCAGAGCAGCAGCCGTGGGACTACCGGGCTGCACAGGCCGCGATACAAACTCCTGCGCGGCACGGGCTTGCGCTTGCTCCTGCGTCACATTGTCAGGCACATCCTCGTAAGTGTGCGTCCGACCATCGGGCAGCGTAACGGTGATGTTCTTGGGCATTACCACTTGCTCCGCGACGATGTGTTGGGAATGACTCGGTTAGGATCAAGCCCGTAATCCTTTGCCAAATTGCGATACTGCTGCTCTGTTTGCTGTGCAGACGATTGAGACTGTTCATAGATGTTTTTTGCTTCTGCTCTGAACGAGTCTCGCAAAGTGCTTGCCAATCGCGCACCAGATTGAAGTTTCTGCACCGCACCTTGAATCTGCTCGCCAAACGAGCCAGACGCCGCTGCCGTTGCAAACTCGCTTTCTCTGACCACAGAGCCGGGGTCAAGCAATTTCACATACTGATACAACAGCGACATATCGCCCGCGCCATTGTCAGCGGTAGACATTATTTTGTTGTACGCGCTGCGGATGGTTCTAAAATCACTCGTTTGCTGCAAAAACTCATCGCGCAAAGTGTTTTCGTTAGAAAACTGCTGATTGCGGCTCAACCCAGTATCGACATTGATGCGCGGGCCGGGGGCAATGCGCGTTTCTTTTGCAATTGCTTGATCGTAGACCGCTCGCAACGGACTGTTTGGCGGCAACCCTTCGCGTTCAGAAAGCAACTTGGCGAGCGATGACCTGCTTTCCGGTTTTGCGGGTTCGTCGGCAAGTTCCACACCCAACGGGCGAACTGTCCCCCGCTCGCCAATCAATACTGCGCCATCTTTCGTGCGAACAGGCGTAGTGCCAAACTGCTCGGCAGTCGGCTCCTTCATCTGGTTTGCCAACATCGCCGCAAGCATCGGATTGCCCTTCATGGCCGCGCCACCCGCAGGGGTCAGCGCAAGACGCAAAGCCGCTGCCGAATCTTTTTCATACGGCTTGATGTACGCGCCTTCGGGGGTTACTTCGGTCAAATCTGCCGCCGTCTGCGGGCCAAGCCGCCCAGCCGGGGTTACTTCCGTAAGGTCAGCAGCGGTCTTTGGCATACGCCCGCCGCCAAAGAGATAGTTAGAAATCTGCTCACCGGCACGGGCCTGCGCCGACGCAACGCCTTCCTCGGCCTCGTCTGCCTTGCGACCAGCACGGGCGGCAAGGAACGCCTGTAGACCCTGCACAAGCGGGGCGGCGGCAGGGGTTGGGCCGGGGCCGTACTGCGTAGGCTCCACAACCTGTTGCGCGAGTAGGTCAGCCATGCGCCGACGCTTTCGAGCATCTGCGGCCTGACGGTCGTAATCAGTCGAAACGCGAAAGACCGTGTTACCCGCCATAGTCGAAGTCTCCGCGATCCGCACCGCCCTGCGGCGTGTTGATGCCTGCCGGACTCACGCGCCGGGGACGCTGACCCAACTGCGGGGCGATGCCCGGCTGACGGGTCATCCGTGGGCCGTTGAAGTTCATCGCCTGCGGCGGCATACCCGATGCCGTGTTGGGCGTGGCCCCCGCGTAGGCGAGGGACGGACGCATCGCGGGCATACCGTCGCGCTGTCCAGCGGGGGCGTTCAGGCTCTGGTTGCGCTCCTGCATTGCAAGCATTTGCGCCATGCGCTGCGGGCGGTCGGGGGTGTATCGGTACATCATCAGCCTCCCGGCTTGCCAAACGGATTGCCAAAGAACCCGCCGCCAGCGGCAGTACCCGCCGCGCCGAGCAGCGAGCCGTACATACCAAGTTTGGCGTTGTTCGCAGAAACTTGGTTGCTGTAGTTCTGCTGCGCGAAGTTACCCGCCGCTTGCGTAGCCCCGAAGATGGGAGCCGCCGCGACTTCAGCACCCTGATAGGCTTGGAATTGCGGCATCTGAATCTGCGACCCACCCATCAGAGCGGCGATCTCGTTTAGCGGCTGATTCCGCAACGCCAACTGCTCCTGCAACGCCGCCTGACGCTGCGCGTTCTGGAACGCTGCCGCCGCCTGCGACTGGTTGAACCCCTGCGCCTGCAATGCCGCCATCGCCTGCGCCTGCTGCAACTGCGTCTGCTGGTTCGCCATGACCGCCGCATTTCGCGCAGCCTGCACATCCATGCCCTGCCCGAACTGCTGCGCCGCCGCCGCGTTGTACGCGCCCTGACCCTGCAACGCCTGTCCAAAGTTCTGCGCGATGGCACGGTTTGCCGCTTCCTGTGCCGCCTGCTGCGATTGGAAGCCCTGCAAGGCTGATTCTCGACCAAACTGCTGGCCCGCCATCTGCTGATTGAACCCTTGTCCCTGCGCTTGCAACGCCGCCTGCTGTGCATCCAAAGCCTGCTGGAAGTTCTGCCCGATGGCTTGATTGCCCATCTGCCCCGCCGCCTGCGCCTGCCCGAAGTTCTGGGCAATTGCTCGGTTTACAGCGTCCTGCGCCGCCTGCCCCGTCTGGAAGGACGCCATCTGCGCCTCGCGCCCGAACTCGCCAGCCGCAAGACGCTGCGCGAACTGCTGCGCCTGCGCCGCGTTGGCAAACTGACCGCTCTGCAACGCCAACTGCGCGTTTTGGGCAATCGCGGCGTTCTGGGCTTGGGTAGCCTGCTGACCCATCGAAAACTGCTGTCCAGTCAGCCCCGCCCCAACCTGCGCGGCTTGTACCGCCTGATTGAACCGCTGCTCCTGCGCCGCCCGCGCAGCCTGTTCTGCCGCTTGAGCCTGCGCGAAGTTCTGACCAACCGCCTGATTTTGCATCGCCTGCGCCGCTTGCCCGGTCTGGAACGCTGCCAGTTGCGCTTCCCGCCCGAACTCACCCGCCGCCACGCGCTGTTGGAAGTTCTGCGCCTGCGATTGGTTCGCCAACTGCTGCGCGGCCTGCGATTGGGCAAAGTTCTGCCCGATTGCCTGATTGCCCGCCGCCTGACTCGCCATCGCTGCATTGAAAGCCGCCATCTGCGCTTCGTTGCCGAACTGCCCAGATTGCGCCCGCTGCGTGAACGCCTGCTGCTGGGCTTGATTCGCCGCCTGCTGCTGCGCCAACGCATTCTGGAAGTTCTGTTGCGCGGCGACATTCTGCGCTTGGGTGGCCTGCTGGCCCGCGCCAAAGCCCGACAGAGCCGCTTGGTTGGCAAACCCACCCAGAGCCTGCGCCTCGCCCAAGCCCTGCTGACGCGCCGCCATATCGAGTTGTAGACCCTGTAGCGCAGCCTGCGTCCGTAGGTCGTTTTCGCGCTGCCCCTGCTCCTGCATGGCGACATCGTAAGCCTCGCCCCCACGGACTAGACCCTGATTCGCCAACTGGGTTTCCAATTGCGACCGCTGACGCTGCAACGACGGATCAAGCCGCGACAGGATAGCCTCCTGCGCCGTCATGCCCGCATTCACAGGCATCGCGGCGAGGTTGGAGGTGTCAAGCCGCCCCTGAAGCGTCGGCGCAGCAGGGCCAGACACCGCACGGTCAAACGCCCCCGGCGCGGCGGTCACGTTGCCAACCCCGGTCAAATCGTACTGGGTCGCCAATCGGGGCGCAGCCACGCCGCCAGTCGCCGTTCCAAACGCCTGCCCACCGGGGCCGCTTGCGGCAGCACCAAGCCCCGAGGTGTCCAACCCGCCCAACGACACGCCACCCGGCCCGCCGCCTGCGAATCCGTACAATCCTGCGCCCGTGGTCGGCCCCACGCCGCCAACGCCCGCAAGGTTCAATCCCTGCACGGTCGGCGCAGCAGGCCCACCCTGCGCTGTGCCAAATTGACCCACGCCCGCTTGAACAGGCGAAACCCCAGACACATCCAAGCCCTGAAAGTTGACCCCACCGGGGCCACCCGCAGCCATGCCAAACTGGCCCGCCGCAGGGCCACCCGTTGCTGCACCAAACTGACCCCCGGTCGGAGCCGCAGCGATGCCGCCAACGCGGGAGGCATCAAAGCCTGCAAGGTTCAACCCACCGGGGCCACCCGTCGCCATGCCGAACTGCCCCGCAGTCGGCCCGAAGTTGACCGGGAGCGCAGACACATCAGCCGTCGCCCGACCCTCAAGCGGCCCAAGCGTCGGCAACGCGCCACGGTCAAACGAGAACTGCTGCGCCGGAAGCCCGGTCGGGGTGAAGTTCTGCCCGTAGATGTCCTGCACACGGTTGATCGCGCCTTCACCGAGTCCCGCCAACGCCCGCTCGACGCGCTGCTGCGCCTCAAGGGTCGCCTGCGCCTCGGGGGTCAGGTACTGCTCAATGAACGGGGTGTCCAAGTCCGTCATGGTCGTGAACATTTCGCGGGTCGGCATGACATCGCCCATGTAGCCGCCGAAGTTTTGCCCCGCACGACCACCGGGGCCGCGCCCCGTAAAGCCGTCGAACTCAGCAAAGTCTCTGCCCGTCTGACCGCCGCGCATCCCGGTGTCGCGCATCATCGTATCGCGGAACATATCGCCGCCCATCTGCGCGGCTCTCTGTTGGGCAGGGCCACCCATCGCGTATTCCCTGTCCTCAAACCCGCCGCGCATCGGCTCAAACCCTTCGCGCAGCGGCGCACCGCCCACCTTCAAGTCCTGCCCACCCGTGGGCATCTGTGCGCCACCACCGATGTCGGCAGTCGGCGGGACGGCATTCGGCTTGCCGTAAGACCCCATGCTTTCGCCACCGGGCGGCTGACGATTGGGCTTCGTTGACTGACCGCCCGAGAACGACAGGCCATTCTGCACACCTGACGGCTGCTGCGGGTTGCGGCGGTTCCAATCAGCCATCGCAGCGTCATACGCTCGCTGGTCAAACTGCGAGCGACCCCACGACACACGCTGACCACCGAGCGGGGTGCGGATGTTGGGATTGGAGAGCCGCGCAGTAAGACGCGCCGCCTCAAGGTTGGCAACGCCCTGCTGCTGTGCCGCCCCTGCGTAGTCAGGAGCCGGAGGAGGAGCCGGAGACTTTTTTGACATACTTCGCTTCCAAGAATCGGCATTGATCCCGATTCATCGTCATCATGCACAAATCTTCATCGCTGAACCGCAACCGCGCTTCCTCGACAAAGCCCATGTTCTTGACTAGCCGCAACGCTTTGGCATTTCCACTCAAGATAGGGGCGATGATTTTCTCAACGCCGCAAACCCGAAACGGATAGTCAAAAATTGCTGCCACAAAGCATGATGTGAGCCGCCCTGCGATTGCGATGTGGCACACGATACTGCGCCCTGACCAGTCCTCGTAGATGACACCCGCTTGGATGCCATCACGCTCCAGCCCAATCGCTTGCGACCTTTCCGCGAAGTAGCCTCGTCCTAAAACTCCTGCAACCCACGCACCAACGGGTGCGCCTGTGATTATACGCCCGCCCATCCGAGTTGGTACACGATGTCGGTGGACGCCCACTCCAACGACAGGTTTTTGCTGCTGCTGTTGAAGTTCACCGCCCCACAATACCCAATGCCCTGCAACCCTACAAGGTTGTTGGATACCACCAAGTCCGACCCCCAGATGGCCTGATCCCACAGCCCCACATCCCACAGCCCGTAGGAGGTGGCCGAAAACGACAGCGGCCCCACAAGGTCGGCGGTCTGAAAGTCCACATTGATGCCGATGTTGATGGCAGGCGTACCGTTGCTGTAGATGGTCGGACGCCCACGGGTGAACTGTTTCACCACCCCGCGTGTCTCAAAGTAGTTGAACGCCTGCAACGCCCGGGTGGCAATCGCCGCCCCGTTGTCGGCATAGCCGTTTGCCCCGCTTTCGGTTGTCCACGCCTTCGCCACCACCCCGTCCCCGCCGAAATAGGGGGTCGAGTCGAGCAAAGTCCATGAGTTCGCAGGCCAGCCCGTGAACCGACACCACGCCTTCGTGATGTTGTTCATCACGAACTGCTGCTGCGACCCCACCCCGACCGGGACATTGACGATAAGGGCATTGTTCAGGGGGTTGTACAGCACCGCCCACCCGAAATTGCCCTTGTAGGTGCGCGTAGCCGCCGCAAACGCGCCCTGAATCTTGTCCGACAGGGCTACCTGCGGGTCAAGGCGCGAGGACTGAAGGGCCGAGGCGAGCGGCATAAGCCCGTCCAGCGTCAGGATGAGCAGGTCGCCACCGTACTTCGTCAGCCCACGATGGTCAGCAACAGGCGCACCTACCACCCAGATGCCAATCAACGCCCAAGTCGCCGCGCTCGACGGGTCTGTACCACGGTAGACGATGATTTCGCCCTGATCCGTGACGAACACAAGGTTGTCATCCACGCCATACCCGGCGTCAATCGTCCATGTCGCCATAGCGACCAGACTGCCGCCGAGCCGCGCCACAGCAGACAGGTCAAGGACATTCGCCGCCCCGCCGACGCTGGAAGTCGGCAGATACCACGCCTTGAGCGTGTCCTGCTGCAAGAACCACATCCGATTCTTGAACAGCGTCGGGCTGTGCAGCGTTGAGGTCGTGACCCCGGTAATGGCAGGCGAGGACGCGCCCGTGATGGTTGTCCACGTCGATCCGTTGTACAGGCGGGGGGAGTCCACCCCGTTTGCCATGTACATGAACGAACCGCCCGAAGTCGTGATGTTGGCAGACTCCCACCGGGAGTTGGTCAGGCCCGTCACGACAGGCGAACCGACCGCGCCCGCGCTCGTCACATCGTAGACGCTGCCCGACGCGATGGCGAACATCCGATCCGTCGCCCCGCCGTTGAAGGTCATCAGCGTTTCGACCTGCCCCGACATCCCCGTTGCGTGGTTCACATACCCGCCGCGCAACGACACGCTGGACACGCCCGGGAACAGGTTGTCGAGCGTCACCGCATCGGTCGGAGCCATGTTCGCCAACGCATCACGGGCGTTCCACCCGCCCACAGGGGCAGGCAGGGACGCCACATTGTTGGTCGTGCGCTGAACAAGGCGACGGCGACGAGGGCTAGCCATTACTGCGAGTCAGTCCCGTATCCGCTGTCGGGGATGTTGTCGTAGCCGATGAGAACCGTTCCCGGCCTCGGGGCAAACGACAGGTTGGGCGATGCGGTGTCCTGACCGATGGCGGTTTCAAGTTCCATCAGGTAGTCGCGGTAGATGGCGGTCGTGTCAAAGCCCTTCGCCTCGAAATACTTGAGTTTCGTACCCAAGACCATGAGGCGATCCGAGTAGATGCAGGTATCGTCATCAGCCGTCAACGAGGTCTTGGCAACCCCCGCCACGCTCTCGGCCCATGCGTTGCTGCGGTACTCGAAACCGAGCAGTTCGCCCGCGTTCATGCCGGGCCAAATCTGGAACTGCCGCCCGAAGATGCGCCAACGGATGCGCGGCCCGGTCGAGATATACCCCGACAGGAGCCATTCCCATTGCTGTGCGCTCTCGGGGCCGAGCATTTCCCAACGCTTGCTCTTGTCCCAATGCGTCCGGTTGACCGTGCTGTAGTAGTCGGACGGCAGGTCGTACTTGACCTTCTGGAACACCAACGCGCCGCCCGTCTGTGCTTCGGTCGGCTGATAGTTCAGCGTGACCTGCGTGAGCGAGTCCACCGACATGATGTAGGTGGCATTCGGGATGCCGACGCCCTGCACTTGATAGTCTGTTGACAGCGTAGCCGTCGAGGGAATCCCGGTGATGGTGTACGCGGTATCCGTCCAAGTCCCCGTGGTCGTGAGGGCTTCGGTGTAGAAGGTATGCTGCTTGGTCAGCCCCTGCCAGTCGGCCCGACGCATCAACTCATACCCGCAGGCGTTCATCAGCGCGAGCAACTGCACGACATCTTGGCTGTTGTTGCCCGCTACCGTGGTCGGCGTGGGGATGCCGAGTTCACGGGTAGACTGCTGGATGAGTTCAAGCATCGTCGCCATGTCTTACTCCTTCGGCGGTCTGCCGCGCCGCTTCTCCGCGAGCAGTTCAGCCATCTGCTGCTGAAGCGCAACTAACTGCGCCTTCGTTTCCTCAAGTTCCGCAGAGGATTCCTGACGGTTCTTGCGGTTCAGATACATCCGCGCCCGCTCGCGCAGGCCAACGCCACCCATCCCGACGCGCTGCAACTGCGAGTCAGAGGCCAACGCCAACTGCTCGACGGTCACAAACTTGAGGATGCCAAGTTCCGCAATCTGATCGCGGGTGATTTCCTCGGGCGCAGCCTTGAACCAGTCGGTAAGCGGCGTCCCGATGGTCGATGCCGCACCCTCGTTCTGCTGAATCTGGAAGTGCAAATACTGACGGGGGAACCGGGCCTTGTGATCCTCCCGCAGCGGCTGGTCAACCACATTGGTCTTGTCGCCGGGGGCTTGGATACGCACATAGGTCTGACCCGCGCTCGGGCCGTCCTCGCGCAGATAGAACTCGACATGAAGTTGGGAGTCTGCGTTGTTGATGTCGCTGTCAAGAGCCATGCTTTTCTCCTGTGGGGATTATGAGCGTTGACCGTTCAGCGAGTACCACCCGCTGTTTGCGATCCCGAAATACAACGACGAGTGATTTTGTGCAATCACCGCCGATGTCGTGTTGTTGATGGTGTCCCCTGTCTGGGGATACACCGTCAACGAATGTGCGCCGCTGTTCGATATGAACACCAACGCACCCGTTTCTGCTTTGGGCAACTTCACGCCTGACCCGTTTGGCGTGGTGTCCACCGAGGTCATAATCGCAACCAACTGCGTTGCGTTACCCGCCGAAGTCCCGGCAGCAACCACATCGTCCTGCCCATCGCCGCAGATGGCGACCGTGGACAGGCCCGATATGCCGCTGCCGAGAACCCGGCTAGGCAGCGTCATGCGCCCGCCAGAGACACCCAAGTGGTCGGGCTAGTGCCGAGCAGCAGAGCCGCCTTCGCCGCCGCGATGGTGGTCGAGGCCGAACCGTTGATGGTTCCACCCGTCGCCGGGTACACCGTCACGGTGTTCGCGCCGTCGTTGCGGATGAACATGAGCGCACCCGTCTCCGCAGGCGGCACACGGATGCCCGTGGACGCCGCAGCGGTCGCCACACGCACATTGGGGGCCGAAACCACCGTGGCATCAGCAGCGGTCGTACCCGCAGCCGTCACCGACGCCGTGACCTCGCCCGTGATGGCGATGGACGAAGCGGCGGCATTGCCCGAACCGAGAATCTGTGAGGGAAAAGCCATGTCAATCTCCTACGCGGCGTCTGCCGCCAAGTGTTTACGCGCTTCCATGATCGCCGCCAGCAGTCCCGGCCCCTTGATGTCAAGTTGCAGGTCAGCCATCACAGCGAACAGTTTCTGGAACTCCGTGGCCTGTTGAGCCATCGCCATGTTACAGATGAACTTCTTGCCCGTGTGTCCAACATGGATGTCGATGGTCGGGCCTGTCATCGCACCCGTGAAACGCTTCACCCCATCCGCACGGTTGCACGAATCGTAGCCGTACAACACGAACTTGCGGAACCCGAGGGTGTAGCCGATGTTGATGGCCCGCAGACCCGAGGTCGTGCCGCCACCAATCGCAATCTTGCCGGGAGGCAGGGAGTCATGTTCCGGCCCCGCCGACCACGAATGCCACAGCACCACATTGCGCCCCTGAAGGTGGTCGAAGATGACCGGGGGGCAACGCGAGGCGACCAGATACACCGTGTGGTCATTCGCCTTCTGGATACCGTCCCGCCGATCCCGTGGGTCAAGATTGACCCACAGGTCGGGGACGATGCCGCGCTCCATCAAGAAGTCGTGCGCGGCTTTCACAGCCACGATGGGACGCCCACAGGCTTTGTGAGCGCGGATTTCGTCCACGAAGTCGGGCATCGACCAGCCCGAGGCTACGCAAACGAAAGTCCCATCGTGCGTGAAAGGAACGGTCTGCAATTCGGGGAGGCCACGGCCCAGAGCGGAACGGATATTGCCCACCAGTTCTTCCGGTGTACCCGCCGCCTGAACCGTGATCTCCACCGGGTGCATTACACCGCGCCTGCGCCGCCGCTGATGTGCGGATAGGCCGCGATGCAGGTCAGAGCCGTCGTACCCGACGCGGTGCTACCCGCGTTGGTCACGCCGACCACAAGGCCCACACCGTTGCCCGACACCGTAGCGTCATCCAGACACCCGGCAGTCGCCGTGGTGAACAGGGGGACATTCGGAGCGCAACCAGTCAGCAGGTTGACCTTGACCACGCCACCCAACTGCACCCACCCGTACTGGGCAGAGGCAATCGAAGCCTGCGCGAAAGCGACACGCTTGCTGTTGGCAGCGTTGGTCGTGGTGAGCGGGACAGCCGTTTCGTCCGAACGGACGGACACCGCAGCGAACTGCGAAATGTCAGAAGCCGCCTGAACAAACATGGCCTGACCGCCATCATCCAGATTGACCACCGTGCCGACCTGAAAAGTTGCCGTAGGGCTGACATCGCCCAGAGCAACGCCAATGATTCCCGAAGTAGAAACAGGCATGATGATCTCCCTTTAAGCGATGAGGACGCCCTGAAACTGCGAACCGGAGCAGGTCAGATTGCCAGCCCAGCCGATCAGTTTCACGACGGCATCCTGATTGACCGCCTGCCGCTCGCCACCGATGGGGACGAAGTTCCGATCCTTGTGGGGACGGAAGTGCAGGTACTTGGTGTTGAGGAACCACATGTGGTTCGCGTTGCCCGCGCCGTTGTTGTACGACGAAGCACCGATACCACCGTCCAGCACGACATCGGACGCCATGCCAGCACCGTAGTACTTCAGCGAAGCGAAGCCCGCGCCAGCCATGCCCGAACCGGAGTCCGAGATACGCTGGATGGCCTGCAACGACTGGAGGTACAGACGGTAGTAGTTGTTGTCAGCCACGATGAGGTCGGGCTTATCCGTACCACGGATCAACTGCACCGCCAGCGCGTCCATGTACTGCTGGATGTTGGAAGCCGACACCGCCGCGCCACCATCGGTGACACCACGGTAGCGAACCGACTGCCAGAAAGTCCACACGGCGCGGTTGATGCCGCCGTAGGTTCCGGTGGTCGGGTCATCCGGCACAGCCGCAGCAAGACCCGTCAGGTTCTTGCCCGCGTTGCCCGTGCCGTCGCCGTAAAGGTCGCCGCTGATGCGGTTCGCCAACTGCGCCTCGGCAACTTCCATGCGACCGTCGAGGAGGTCAATGATGGCCTCCTTGCCCGAGTTCTGGATCATTTCCAGACCCGAAATGGTCACAGCAGAAGCGTACTGCGTGATGGAGAACTGCGCCGCCGAAATGGGCGAGTTCTGACCAACATTCAGCACTTCATAGCCGCTGTACGAGTTGGTGTTGTTCGTGGTCGGGTCGGTGTACATGATTTCCTGCAAAATCACGTTACCGCCCGAGAACGTCTTGACGTTCCCACGCTCCTTGAGGCGACGAAGCAACGCATTGTTGTTCGTCACGTTGTCAGCGAGTTCACCACTACGGCTCTGGATGGTCGTAGCAATGATGTCGCTGATACTGGAATTGGCAAAAGCCATTTGTTACTCCTGAATCAGATTGGTTACAAACGCGACTCGGTTTCGGCTAACGCCTCTTCCAACATCGCGCGACGGTTTGCTGCCTTCGGAGCCGTGTTTGTGCCGGGTGTGGCACTTCTGACGCTGACCGCTGCTGCACGGGCGACCTTCGCTGCCCGATTAGCGTCCTGCGCTGCCTTCGCCTGCGCTTCGGCCTGTCGGGCCGAGTTCACGCGCTCAAACAACGCAGAATCAAGTCTGATGGCCTTCTCGTATGCCTCGTCAAGCGTCTGGGCCATGCCACTCTGTAGGAGTTGGATCATGGTCGGACGGGCATCCTCAAAATGCTCGGCCTTCTGACTGAAACTCTCAATCTCACCCAACAGGGCTTGGTTTTCGACCATTTCCTGCTGCTGTTTCCAGCCCATGACTTCGCCACGGACTTTGTTGAGTTCATTCTGCAACTGCCACACCACGGGGTCAACCCCCTGCTGCGTATTCGCTTGCGGGGCGTTCTGGGAGCCTCCGAGGTTCACCCCATACGCCTGTGCCAACTGCTGAAAGTACGCCGCACGGGCGGCAGGGTCGTTTGTGGTGCGTAGGGTGTAGTCGGCCTTCATCAAGGCGGCGACCGCCTCATGCTCGGGGATGCCGAGGCCACGGATAGTCTCGCGGTACGGCTCAATGGCCTGATGCATCGCGTCGGCAAACTGCGCCTTCGTCAGTAGGGGTTCCACCCCCTTCCGCATCTGCTCCTCGCGCTGCCAGACATACTCCCGCACCTTCGGGTCAATGGTTCCCCATTGCTGGTGGTAGTCCTTCTTCCACGATGCCGGGGGACGCTCCCACACCGGGGGGTCGGCAGGCGGCTCTGCGGCTTCCTGCGGCTTCGGGGCAAATCGCCCTGCCTCGTCCCGGGCTACGCTCGGGATCGGTTCGCCCTTCTCCGCAGCGTCAAAGCCCTGCTCCAGAATGGCACGGCGGTCATCAGTCTCTACCTGTGGGGTATCCATTAGCCTCTCCTGTGGGGATTGGTGAAGTTCAGTTCCGTCCGAATCTGGCGCAGCACACGGTCTGCCTGCTCGTTGGTCATGTTGTTGTTGACCTCCCACTTGATGCGCTCAAGCCGGGAACGGTCAACCTTGCGCTTCGGGCCATGCTTGGTCGGGTCTTCGTTCCCCACCTCGACGCAGTTATGCGCCTTCAGATGCGCCCGATGCTCCGACCGGGAAGTGACCATCCGACCGTCAATCATGCTCTTGTAGGGCTGGATATCAGGCATCACATAGTGATACCGCCCGCGCTTGTCACGCTTGCGCTCGACCCATTCGTTGTCGATGAGGATGTAGGTTTTCTTCATATCAGCAGCAGCACTTCTTCATCGTCCAAGTCCAAGTACAACTGATACAGCCGCTCGGCAGCGTCCAAGTCTGCCAACAGCGCATCGAAGTCCACGGACGGCGCACGAAGCGTTGTGGCGGGCGTGGCGAACTCTGCCACTATCTCTGCCGCTTCCTGCGGGCGGGCCTCTAGCAGCGTCTGATAAGCCGCGATGACCTGTTCCCGTCGCAGTTCGCGCTCGTCGCGCACCTTGCGGATGCGCTTGCGATGCCTGTCGCCGTCGTGCGTGTCAATGTCGATGATTGGCGGCGGTGGTGGCTCTCCTTGCGATTGTAGGAGCGTCAGGAACATCAGAGGCCGCGAAGCGCGTTCAGCGTGGTCTGCGTTTCGGTGATGTCTCGGTCACAGCGGGCAATCATGTCCACATCGCCCGTGTCCTGCGCGGCGACCTTACGCTGCTCAAGGTAAGCGATGCGCCGTTCAGCCAACTGGATCAGTTCTGCAATCGTCATCTGTTTACCCTTATGCGTGAAGCGTGAAGCCCGTGACATCATCAAGCGTGATGACAGAGTTGTTGGTCGCCCCTCTGCCGCCAGTCACCGCGCAAGTGATGGCGGTAGCAAAGCCGATGCCGCCCTCGAAGGTGATTACAACAGGTTGGTTTTGCGGCAGCGGAATATCAAGTATTGCTGCCGTGGTGCCAAGCGTCGGGGCCGTGGCGTTAAAGACCTTGAAGAACCGGGCCGTTGCGTTGGTGTTGTTCAGCACCACGCCCAACAGTCTGCCCGCCGTGCCTTTGATGGTCTGCACCGCTGGCGTAGCCGGGGAGTTGATGATGGTCGGAGTACCCGCACCCGTCGCGCTGGCTCGGTACTGGATGCCGACATCGCCAATCGCCGCAGTACCCGCCACCAATGCAGGCTGCGTAAAAGATACCGTGCCAGAAATCGGAAGCGGGGCAGCAGAGCCGGTCGGCCTTGCGCCTGCGATGTATGTCGGGACATTGGCGTTGTCCTCAACCGACACAAATCCGATCGTCCAAGTTGTCGTGCTGGCGGGGTTTGTCGTGCCGTTGTACGCCCAAAGGTACACATACAGTTCCACATCGTCATCAGGAAGCGATTCGATGCGGCTTGCGCGGGTGGTGATGGTCGGCGTGGTCGCAGACGCTACCAGCGCGTCCGACCACGCGACATTGCGACCATCGGCGTAGGTGTTCATCACATGACCGGGCGATGCGGTCGTGTTGACGGTCGCCGTGGTAAGGCCCGAATTCCAACCGCGCCGCTGCGCGTCAATGCTGGCGTTGGTCGCCGTCGTGCCGCTGTACTGCGTCCAGATGTAGTTCCACCCGAACAGGTCGACGGTACAGGAACCCGACGCAGGCCACCCCGCAACCGTAAAGTTGATGGTGTCGGCGGTCGGAACGGACGCGATGGCATAACGACCCGGCACACCGTTTGCGCCGCTGATCGCGCCAACCATCATGAACTGCCCGACATTCACCGCCGTGTAGCCGTGAGCCACCTTCGTGACGGTGATACTCGTCGCGCTGTTGATGGTGCAGGACAAGCCCTCGCCAATTCTATCGGCCATCATCACCGCAAAGTTGTTGTTGGCGATGCGCTGCGAAAGGATGGTCTTGTGCCGCCCGATAAACGCGCCACGGAATGCGGTCGTGCTACGGGCAAGGTACTCGGCGTTGGCGGTCGTGCCCGCCGCGATGACGAGGTTAGACGAGGACTGCGATACGGTGACACCCGTACCCGCCCGACGCTGCGTGAACTCGGTCGCAAGCAAGCCCGACCCAGAATCCGCAAAGCCTACCGACCAGATGTCGGCGGGAGCCTGACGCACGACCGACCCACGGTCGCCATATAGCGGGTGCGTGGTGCGAATGTCAGGCTGAAGGGCCGAGGTCGCAGCACCCGAAGGCAGCGGCAACGCCGACGCACTCACCGGGACAGCCGTGGCCCGCAACTGCGCGTCGGTCAGCGGCCCCGTGACAGCCTGCGAAGCGGGGAAGTTCCCCACATTGACATCAATCGCGCTTGGGGTGCTGATGGGCAACGCCGAGGGGGCGGTAATCGGCATCGGATTAGCCGACGAGACATCTACCGCCGTGCCATCCGATCCCACGCCGATTTTGACGCGCTGGTGCAGTACCCCGCCGATGTCATCGGCAGCGACGGTTGCGCCTACGCCCGGTGTATAGCCAACATTGTCAGGCACGGACTACCTCAATTCAGTTGTTCGCGCACAGGCTCAACGCCTACCGCTCGACCGTCTGTCCCACGGATGATGCGCTTTGGGGCAGACAGGGCCGCAAGAGCCGCCGTGATCTGCGCCATGTTGCCGCGCTGGTCATTCGCCATCTGCGCGTAGAGCGCAGCAAGCCTGTCCATCTGCGCCATCACACCCGCGCCCAAGTCTTGTACGACTTTCTCGTTGACCTGCTGCTGCGCTTCAAACATGGGGATGTCCAAGCCGGGGTTGGCAGAGATACGCGCAACCATCACCTTCGTAGCGGCGTCGAGGTTGGCCTTGAACTTGGCAAGTTCGGCCTCCTGCTGCATCTTCTGGGCTTCCAACTGCTGCTGGAACTGCTGACGCTGCTGCTCCAACGCCATTTCCTGCTGCATCTTGGCCTGTTCCAACTGCATCTGGGCCTGCGTCTTGGCCTGCTCCATCTGCATCTTGGTCTGCTCGGCCTGCATCTGCGCCTGAACCTTCGCCTGTTCAGCCTGCGCCGCTGCCTCGGCCTGCTGCTGCATGGCATCCTGCGGGTTGGGCGCACCGCTCTCCTGCAACTGCTCAATCGTCTGCGTCAGCACACCTTCCACGCTGCGGCTCTCCTTAAACGCTTGGATGCCGAATTTCATCAGTTCCACGATGGCAGGGGCCAACTGCGGAACCGCCTGCGCTACAGGAAGCGTCTGGTTCATGAAGCCGCCGAATGCCTGTAGGAACTGCATCCGATCCTGCTTCATCTGCGCTTCGTCCAACTGGACGAGGCTATCCGCAGCGATGTCCACGCGGAAGTTGCGTAGCGGCTTGTTGCGGATGAGTTCGATGGCCTGCGGGATGTACTGCTGGTCGGCAGGCGACATCTGGTCTGCCGCAGCGTAGGCGAGGATGGTTTCGGGCTGGAACTTCAGGCACATGACCTGTGCCTTCAACTTGATGAGTTCCGACGCGAACAGGGCAACCTGCTCCTGCATCGACCTCAAGCGCAACCCGGCGTACTGGCCCTTGATCTGCTGCGCCGTCGCTGTCTCACTCGCCGCAGTCTGCCCACGGATGATGTCAGCGATGCCCGTGATTTCGTATATCTGCCCCTTGATGTCCTGCCGTGCTTGGTAGCATTGCAGGAGGGCAGCGGCGAGCGTGTCGAGCGGCAGCAGGTCAATCGACCCCTTCAACCCGCCCTTCTCGCTAAAGGCCATCCACTTGTCGACCGGAATCAAGGCGTTGTTGTCGCCCTCGGTCAAGAGTCGCTGTAGGGCAGGCTGCGAGGCGTCATACACGCCGCGAACACGCAGAGCCTTAACGAGTCCGTCAATGCGGTCGGACAGGATGTCGAGTTCCTGCGCCTGATCCTGATACAGCACGAAGTCCGGGACGGGGACGAGGGTGTCGCTAGTCGTGGTCGCATACAGCGGCTTCGGGCAGGGGAAGAACCCCTCAAGGCCGAGCGGGTCATCGCGCTCGTCGATGATGGACGGCATCCCCTTGCTGAACCACACGACCTTGTTGCGTTCCTTGTCCCACAACTCGCAGATTTTCGCTCGGTTGTAGATGCGCTTCTTGTCGTTGTAAGCGTTCAACGGCTCGGGGCCGCTGTCGAGGGGTATCTGCCGCGCTACATCCTCGCCAAACCGCTCCACAACGGCATCATGGGTCATATAGACCCATCGCCATACACAGGTGACTTCCTCCCATGTGCGCCCGGGGGAGTGTCCAAAGTCCTTCCAATGCACATAGTCAGTCGTGGCGCACTCGTAGTCAATGCGCTCTAGGTCAGGCGGCGCACCCTCGCCCTGTTCGATGTCAGAGGTAATGGCAACGCCATCGTCCTCAATGCCGACAGGGGCCACATGAGGCTCATACCGCACCCACGCCGTGCCGCGACCGCCCAAGAACCTATCCTCAACGGAAAGGCCCATCGTGCTGCGGAAGTCGGGGTAATGCTCTATCTCAAAGTCGAGGGCGCGTTCTACGAGCGAGGCGGCAACACGGCCCACCGGATCGCTGTCACCGAACCTGCGCCGCACATCGGCTTTCGGCAGTCGTGCATAAACGGCAGGGATGAGCGTCTGGACATTCGACCACAGGATGTTGAATTTCGCGCCTTCGGTCAGCGACTGCCCACGGGTGTCATCGCGGTATCGCTTCAGTACCTTCTTGACCCGCGCATTCCACTTGGCGAACTCGCTGTCATACGCACCGACCGTGCGTAGGTACTGCTCTAGTTCCTGACTGGCCTGTTCCATTACGCGCTGAACACGCCAACGCCGACAGCCGTGACATTCGACCCGGTGCTGACATTCCACGCACCGTTGCGCGAGACGGCGTTGACCTCGACGCTGTACACGCCGATGGGGGTCGCAGCAGGGGTCGTGAAGATGGTCGTTGCACCGTCCTTCAGCGTAACCGATGCCGTCGATGCCGTCGAGACGCTGATGAGGAGGCGATGCAGGTAGTCACCCGTGCCGCCCGTCGTACCCAACGCCTGATCGGTCTGGGAAGCCGCTACAGCCTCGTAAGCATAGCGGTAGGGATTCATTACGCCGCTCATATCCTCGCACTCCTGTTGGGCCGATGCGTGGCCCACATATCGTTCAGGGTCACCGTGTTCTCGGGGCCGACCATCAGCGGTCGGGGTTCGGCAGGGCGGGCAGGTTCCAACCGCTCGCCCCACGCTACCGCCATCATACGGAAAGCGTCGGCAGGATGGGAAGTCCAATCATGCCGGGGGGACTGCCGGAACGCTTTCTTGTCCTCGTCCCACTCGCGCTGATACTGCCGCAGGGCTTCGATGCCGTCGCGACACCGATCCGCGTCAAACCACACCTTTGGCAGCATCAGGCGCACCGCTTGGATGCCCGACTGGATGCCGATGTCCGGCACGACAGCGAGTTTGCCGACATCCAGATGCGCCGCCAACTGCTCCACAATGCTCTTGCCCGTCTGTAGCGACTTGGCGCGGGCATCGTGCGGTAAGAAATGCCGCTCATAACGGTATCCCTTGCCCAACACGACACCCGCAATATCGCGTATGTCTGCACCGCTGACGGCATAGAAGTCGATGACCCGCAGCTCGCCCCGGGCCTGCTGCCAGAACCAAATAGCGGTATCGTCCCGGTAGCCCAAGTCCCACGCCGTGTAGACGGGCAGGGCGGGGTCATAGTCCACCCGCTTGATTCTGGGTTCGGCCTCGCGCATTTCCCGACCGAAAAAGGCTCCGAGGATGGCTGCTTCAAACGAGCATTCGTACTCTTGCAGGTACTGATCCTCGGACAATTGCGCCCGCGCCGCCTCAAGTTCACCCAGAGGAAGGAGGTGCGAGGTGGATGCTGGCAGGCGAAGCAAGAACCAATCGTCAGGAAGTCGCTGCGCCGTCTGGTAGATGTCCCAGAAGGCGTTCTTGCCCTTCGGCGTTCCGGCGAACACGCACCAGCCCTGCTTGTCCGACAGGGCAGGACGGATGACATTGCCGAACACCGAGGGCTTGAAGTCCCCGTACTCGTCGAGGTAGATGCCGCTGAAGCCGAGGCCGCGCATCGAATCGGCGTTGTCGGCTCCGAACAGGCTGACCTTCGTGCCGTTCTTGAGCGTCAGGGTCATCTGCTGCTCGTTGGCGTCAGCGATGAGCGGCGCACCGTAGAACTTGAAGTAGTCCCATGCGATGCGGCGGGCTTGGTTCAGGAACGGGGCGACATACCCAAAGAGGCCATTCGGCCCCCGGTACATGATGCCTGCCCGCAGGATGTCGTTGATTGCCGCTACGGTCTTGCCTGCGCGTCTGTGCGCGATGAGGCAGGCCCACCTTTGGGTGCGGTTGTGGAAGGGCATAAACTGCCTACGGGGTTCGTAGGGCAGCAGCACCTCGGTCACTTCGGCTCACCCCAACGGTAGACCACCACCTGATCGCCGCCGTCCTTGCCCGTCAGTTCTGTGCGCTGCAACTTCGGGACATGGTATTCCAGCAGGCTGCTGAAGCAACTGAACGCCGCCTCTGCGCCCTTCTCTCGGTGTATCTCGTCGAGCCAGCCTTGCAAGCGGTCTGCGTTGCCGTCTACAAAACGAGAGATGGCCTCCCTTGCGGCTTGGGTTGACTTGTTTGGGCTTCCTTTAGGGCGACCTGCTGGCATACCGTGGTTAATATATCACGATTGTTTATTGGGTTAATCAATCACTTGGGTGTTACTTTGCGTTAACCCTTTTTGCTTCTTCTTGGTGAAGCCGTTGCGCAAATCGGTCGCTGCCTTTAGCGGTTTTGAACTTGCCGAGATGTTCTCCCGTTCTGCGGTAATGGGCGATGGCCTCGTCCTCGCTGACGATGCGCCCGTTGACCACGGTCGGGATAAGCACCTCTTCGCCGTCGATGTTAACGCCCATGCTGCGAATGGTGCTGATGCCGCCTTCGCCGGGGATTTCGTTCTTTACGCCGAGCCTTTCGTTGAGGTTGATGTTACCCGGCTCTGTTTGGTCGAACATGGCGCGGTTTTCCCAACGATAATTCCGCAGCGCGTCGGCTATCTTTTTGGGCTTGTACGGCATTACCGTTTGCCTCGCTTCAATGCCTCTGCCAGTTTCTTGCCCCTATCCGCTTGGTTGTACTCGCGGGCTACGCTCTGGGGGATGCCTGCGCGTTTAGCGAATGCCGAATCGTGTGCGGCTGCGGCCATG
>Ga0315904_10003782_pt1 | contig 22017 bp, 17 predicted proteins | sample LakEriMetagenome_6_FD_203529 | JGI IMG/M metagenome (GOLD analysis project Ga0315904, IMG submission 203529) | Freshwater fungal communities from buoy surface, Lake Erie, Ohio, United States - Buoy 12 MA120 | ecosystem: Environmental > Aquatic > Freshwater > Lake | place: USA: Lake Erie, Ohio... | reverse complement strand
ATGGCGGGGTGGTATTCGTGGCCGGAGTCCCCGGGTTTCCACCCGGGGCTTCTTGGCGCGGTGTCCACAACAAGCCCCCGGTGGGAGCCGGGGGACTCCGGGTCGCATGCCTTCCCGCGTGCCATGCGATGCGGGTTTGCACCGGGAAATTGCCCGCCGTCATGCGGCATGGATGGCGGGGTGGTATTCGTGGCCGGAGTCCCCGGGTTTCCACCCGGGGCTTCTTGGCGCGGTGTCCACAACAAGCCCCCGGTGGGAGCCGGGGGACTCCGGGTCGCATGCCTTCCCGCGTGCCATGCCAAGCAGGTGAGGGGGCGTCAGCCGCCCGAACTCATCCGAGCTGGGCCATCGCCTCGTCGGGGATGCTGAAGTTCGCCGCCACGCTCTGCACGTCGTCGTGGTCGTCGAGTCGCTCCATCAGGTCGAGCACCTTGCGGGCGGTGTCCACGTCGTCCACCGCGACGGTGTTCGTGGGGATCCGCACGATCTCGTTGGCGTCGACCTCGAGCCCGGCCTGACGCACGGCATCGACGACCGCCGCCATCGCGGCCGGCTCGCAGGTCACCTCCCAGCGGTCACCGGCCAGCTTCACGTCGTCGGCACCGGCCTCGAGCACGATCTCCATCAGCCGGTCCTCGCTGCACGAGGCCTGGGACACCCGGACCACGCCCTTGCGCTCGAAGAGATAGGCCACGCACCCCGTGCCGCCGAGTTTGCCGCCGCACATCTCGAAGATCTTGCGGATCTCGGGGGCGGTGCGGTTCTTGTTGTCGGTGAGGATCTCGCAGAGCACGGCCACGCCGCCGGCGCCGTAGCCCTCATACAGCGACTCCTCGAGATCGCCTCCCTTGAGCTCGCCGGTGCCGGTCTTGATCGCCCGCTGGATGTTGTCCTTGGGCATGCTCACGGCCTTGGCGGCGTCGATCGCATACCGGAGCCGCAGGTTGGCGTCCGGATCCGGCCCGCCATGCTTCGCGGCCACGATGATTGCCTTGGCGAGCTTGCTCCACAGCTTGCCCCGCTTGGCGTCGATCAGCGATTTCTTGCGGGCGATGTTCGCCCAGTGGGAATGGCCGGCCATGGATCACCTCGGCTTGCGTTTGGCGAGTTGCGCGGAGGGCTTCGCGGCCGGCTTCTTGGGCTCCTCCGGCTTCTTGACGGCCGGTGCGGCCGGCTTCGCCGGCGTTTTCTCCTCGGCCGACGGCGTGGTCTGCGGCTTGATGGTGATTGGCTTGCCGACGTTCGGCTTCACAACAAAGGGCTTGGGCCCGGGCTTGCCGGTGGCCGACTTGTCACCGGCTCGTTTGGGGCCAGACCCCGGCGGGGGCAGTGGCGTCTTGCCCGCCGGACGGGCTGCCGCCTGCGGGCCCGCGGGCCGATGCTCCTCGGCCGCGGCGCGGGCGGCCTCGGCGGCCCGCGCCGCCTCGCGCCCCGGCGCCGGCGGGGGCGGGTTGGGGGCAGGCAGAGGCTCGCCGCGTTTGGGGAAGCGGTCCTTGGCCGCCGCCGGGTTCACCGCCTGAATGACTTTCTTCACCGTCGTGCCGTGCAGGTTCGCCAGGCAGTCGACGCCGAACTGATGCAACAGCGAGGAGAACTCCACGCCCGACTTCTTCGGGATCAGCCGCTCCAGTCCGGGCACCTTGCCCGAATCGTACTCCTGCTGCGTGACGAGGCCCGTCAGGTAGAGGCCGGCGAGGGCGCCGCGGTCGAGCGGGATCATGTGGCCACCGAGCGCCGTCGAGGCTACGTACTGCACCACGAACGGCGGCACACCATGGAGGTTCTCGAGGGTCTTCAGGCCGTGGGCGAGCGAGTGCTTCTTGGCGTGCTCCAACGAGAAGCTGTAGGTCGACTCGAAAACGCTTTGCAACGCCCGCCGCAGCGAGAGCGCGGCCCGGGCGGGATCGGGGAGGTCGTGGAGCACCTCCGCGAGCTCGGCGACGGTGGTCACCCGCACCTCGTTGAGATCGAACGCCTGCGCGAGCAGCCGGGCGAGGGCCTTCTCGGCCGCCTCGGGGCGGGCGTTCTCCAGGCAGCAGGCATAGAGCACCTGCTCCAGGAGCGGCCGGGACACATTGGCGGGCACCGGCTTGTACGACGCCTTGAGGGCCTTGAAGAGCCGTGGGAGCAGCTGGGCCCGGGGGGCCGGCTTCTCGACCGGTGGCTTCACCTCGGCCACGGGCTGCGGCGCGGTGGCCGACTTCGGCTTGGGCTTCGGCGGCGGGGACGCCTTGGCCGGCTTGGCGGATTTTGTGGGCTTGGCGGCGGGCTTGGCGGCTCGATCGTTGCGCTTCGATGCGGTCATGGGGTCCTGTCACTCCTCGGGGACGGTCTCGGCCGGTTCCTCGACGTCGGGAGGCAGCACGGTGTCGAGGACGCGGGCAATTTCGATCGCATGCTTGACGCCCTGGTCGAGTTCGAATCGCAGGCGGGGCGTGTAACGCGTCTCGATCCGCTCCGCGATCTGCGCCTGCAGGAATCCCGCCGAGCGGGCCAGGCCCCGCAACGCGAGCTGCTGTTGCGCCGGGCTGCCCATCACCGAGACGTGCACCGTCGCGTTCCGCATGTCGGGCGCCATCTCCACGCGGGTCACGGTCACGTCCTTCACCCGCGGATCGCGGACCTGGGTGAGAATGGCCATGCTGACCACCTCCCGGACCGCCGCAGCTGCCTTGAGAAGACGGCGTGCACTCACGACAGCGTGCGTGCGACTTCCTCGATCCGGTAGCACTCGAGGATGTCGCCCTCCTTGATGTCGTTGAAGCCGGCCAACTTGATGCCGCACTCGAGGCCGTCACGGACCTCGCGGGCGTCGTCCTTCTCGCGTTTGAGCGACTCGATGCCATACTCCCCGATCACCCGGCTGTCGCGGATCACCCGCAGACGCCCGTTGCGGGCGATGATGCCGGCGATCACCCGGCAGCCGGCGATCACGCCGAGCCGACTGATGCTGAAGGTCCGCTGGACGATCGCCCTGCCGAGCTCCGTCTCCTTCTTTTCCGGCGCCAGCATGCCTTCGAGCGCCTTCTTCAGGTCGTCGGTGACCTGGTAGATGATGTCGTAGCGCCGGACCTGCACGCCCTTGTCCTCGGCGAGCGACCGGGCCCGCTCGTCGGGCACGACGTTGAAGCCGATGATCACGGCGTCGGAGGCGTCGGCCAGCTGCACGTCGGCCTCGGTGATGCCGCCGACCGTCGACTGCAGCACGCGGATCTTGACCTCCGGGTGCTCCAGTTTCTGCAGCTCCTTGAGGATCGCCTCGATCGAGCCACGCTGATCGGCGCGGAGGATGAGGTTGAGGGTTGGGGCTTTTTGGCTCCCCAGGCGGTCGGCGAGGTTCTCCAGCGTGACGTGCACCGGGGCGCTGGCGAGGTGGCTCTGCCGCCGAATACCGCTCCGCTTCAGGGCGACCTCGCGGGCCATGGCGATCGATTCGACCGCCTGGAACCGCTCCCCCGCGCCCGGGGCGATGTCGAGGCCGGTGACGAACACCGGCACCGCCGGGATCGCCTCGGTCATCTTCCGGCGGGTGAGCGTGTCGAACATCGACTTCACGTGGCCGCTTGCCTCGCCGCAGACGATCGCGTCGCCCACCTTGAGCGTGCCCTTCTGAACGAGCAGGCAGGCGACGACCCCGCGGCCTTCGTGGATCGAGGCGTCGAGGCAGACGCCCGCCGCGTCGCGATCGGGATTCGCCCGCAGGTCGTGGAGCTCGGCAATCGTGAGCAGCGTGTCGAGCAGATTTTCGACCCCTTCGCCCGTCACGGCGCTGGTCTTCACCACCTCCGTCTCGCCGCCCCACTCGGTGGGCAGCAGCTCGTTGGCGGCCAGTTGCTGGTAGACCCGCTGCACGTCGGCGCCCGGCAGGTCGATCTTGTTGATCGCCACCACGATCGGCACGCCCGCGGCCCGGGCGTGGCTGATCGCCTCCTCCGTCTGCGGCATGATGCCGTCGTCGGCAGCCACGACGATCACCGCGCAGTCGGTGACGTTGGCTCCGCGGGCCCGCATCTGGGTGAAGGCCTCGTGACCTGGAGTATCGACGAACGTCACCGCCTTGACGTCTGCGCCGTCCGCCTTCCGCTTCACGGAATAGGCGCGAATGTGCTGGGTGATGCCGCCGCTTTCCCGGGAGGCGACGTTGATGCCCAGGATCTTGTCCAGGAGCGACGTCTTGCCGTGGTCCACGTGACCGAGAAAGGTCACGACGGGCGGCCGCGGGATGCGGAGCGCTGGATCCTCGTCCGCCGCGTCGAAGCCGGCCAGCAGTTCCTTCTCCAGATCCTCGGCGGTCTTGATGTCGAGTTGCACGCCGAACTCAGCGGCGAGCAACTCGACCGTGTCGCGGTCGAGCATCGACGCCATGCTCGGGATCGAATCCATTCCGAAGGTGAGCAGCTTCTTCAGCACCTCGCTGGCCGACAGGCCGATCGCCTCCGAGAAGGCGCGGACGTTGCAGGGCACCTGGATCGCGGCGTTGGTCTTGCGCGGCGCGGCGGTGGAAACGGACGACCCCTTCCGCAGCCGCGACGCTCGGCGGCGGCGCAGCCCGCCGTCGTCATCATCCATGCCTCCCCGGCCGTCGCCGATCTTCTTGCGATTGAGCTGCCGCTGCTCGCGGCCGCCGAGCAGGTCGTCGGACTGGCCGGCGCCCGTCTTGCCCGGCTGGCGGCGTGGCCGCACGCCCGGCTCGAGCGGCGGCGGCATCGGGGCCATGCCCGGACCCGTGCCTCGCAGCAGGCCGCCGAGCCGTGGCCGCTGCCCCTCGGCCTGCCGCTGCTGCTCGTGCTTGCGCATGTGGTCGGCCAAGGGCTTCGCGCCCCCTGCCTTGGCACTGCGGATCGCGTCGAGCGGCAGCTTCACGTCGGGCTTCTGGGCGGCGGGCTCCTGCGTGCCCGGTCGGGGCGTGATCGGCGCCCGGCCGGCGGCCGGCACTGGCGCCAGCTTGAAGGCCGGCCGAGGCACCGGCTTGGGGCCGTCGCCCCCGGGCCTGACCATGGGGCGGGGCTTTTGTTCGGCTGGCTTCGGTGGGGAGGCGATCTCGGGCGGCTTGCCCTTGGCCACCCCTGCGGGGGCGATGTAATCCTCGCGCTTCAGCGGAGCGCCCGCGACCGGCCGAACCGGGGCGGCGGCGGCAGGCTTTGACACCGGCCCCTTGTCAGCAGGCTTCGAGCGGCCCGCGATGAACTCCTTGAGCTTCGCGACCTCCTCGTCGGTCATGCTCGCGAGCGCCGAGCCCTTGTCCTGGATGCCGGCGCGCGTGCACAGGTCGACCAGCTCCTTGCTGTCGATCTTGAGTTCCTTCGCCAGCGTGTAGATCCGAACAGCCACTCAGCCCTCTTTCCGCCGGCTTGCACCGGCCTGTCGTCCGTCGAACGTCCAACCAACCCGAAACATCTGATCCTATCCTGTCCATCGCGATGGCGGCCATCACGATTCGCCAGCCGGTGCCGCGTCGACGCCGTCTGTGGCCACCTGCTCGGCAGCCAGAGCCTCCGCGGCATCGGCGTCGGCCGTGGCTTTCGCGATCCGCTCCTGCTCCCGCTGCTTCCGCCGCTCGTCGGCCGCCGCAACCTCCGCTAGTGCCGCCCGCCGTTCCGCCTCCGTCACGATCGCGTCCACAGCCTCCGCGGACAAGTCGCCGATCTCCATCAGGTCGGACGGCTCGATCACCGACAGGTCGTCGTAGGAGAGGAAGCCTTCGCCCACGAGCCGCTCGGCCACCGCCTCGTCGAGGCCCTCGATCGACGCATAGCCGCCGATCGCCCGCTCGATCTGCTGGTCGAGCTCCTCGCGGGTCATGATTTCGATGTCCCAGCCGCAGAGCTTGCTGGCCAGACGAACATTCTGCCCACGGCGACCGATCGCCAACGAGAGCTGGTCCTCGCGGACGAGCACGATGCCGCGGCCCAGCATCTGGCAGAGGATGACCTCGTCCACCTCGGCGGGCTGCAACGCGTTGGGAACCAGCACCTGGAGGTCTTCGCTCCAACGCACGATGTCGATCCGCTCGCCACCGAGCTCCTCGACGATGTTCTTGATGCGATTGCCACGGACGCCCACGCAGGCACCGACGCAGTCGATGCGGTTGTCGGAGCTGATCACGGCCACCTTGCTGCGGTAGCCGGGCTCGCGGGCGATGGCCCGGATTTCGATGACGCCGTCGGCGATCTCCGGGATCTCCTGCTCGAACAGCCGCTGCACCAGCTGGGGCCGGATGCGAGAGAGGATGATCTTCACCCTGCTGCCGACCTTGCGGACCTCGAAAATCGTGGCCCGGATCCTCTCGCTGGGATGATAGGCCTCGCCCGGGATCTGCTCGCTGCGAGGCAGGATCGCCTCGGTGGCGCCGAGCTGGACGGTGGCGGCGGCGCCCTCGAACCGGGTCACCACGCCCGACACCATCTGCCCGATCTGCTCCTCGAACTCGTCGTGAATCGCGTCGCGTTCGGCCTCGCGGATCTTCTGGATGATCACCTGCTTGGCCGTCTGGGCGCCGATCCGCCCCGAGAGCTCGGCCGTGTCGATCGTCTGACCGTCGCGGCTGCCCGACAACTGGCCGTTGTCGCGGTCGATGGCGATCGTGATCTCGGTGCCTTCGCCATACTGACGCGTGAGCGCCGTGACGAGGGCGGCCTCGATCGCCTGAAACACGACTTCCTTGTCGATGTTCTTGTCGCGATGGATCGCATCGACGATCCGCAGGATTTCTTCTGGCTTCATGGTGTGCTCGGTGTCGCCGCGAAACGGCACTGCCGGCACAGCCGACGCCATCTCACAACAGGGGCGCCGAAACACCCTTCCAGAAGGTGTTTGGAAGCATATCCGCGGACCAGCAGACAAAATCCATCGACGGGACCTGTGCAGCCTAAGTGCCCAGGAGGCAACTGTCAAGGAGCGACAGTCGCGAGCGGCCGGCTCACGCTGTCCGTGGACAAAGCCCTCCATGGCCTTTGTCCACTTGGCCGACCGGTGGAAACGCCGAGGGTTTCCCTGGTCGGCATCCCTCGCATCCTGCTCCGGCAGACTTGTTCCACAGTCTGTTAGGCGCTTGCGGGCCAGCCGCGGAGCACGAGAGCCCCCGCCTGCCCTTGGGGCGTCACGGCGGAGGAGAGGCAAGTGTCGCCGGCCGGGTCACCGCGGCGGGCGGCCCGAATCCGGCAGTCGGGGTCGGCGGTCTCGTAGTTGAGCAGCGGGAACAGCTCTCCGTGCCGCATGGCCAGCAGGCTGGCGACGCACTCCATCAGGCCGCTGGCTCCGCCGAGGTTGCCGAAGTTCGCCTTGGCGGCCACCGTCGGCGCCTGTTCGGCCGCGGCGCCGAGCACGTCATGCATGGCGGCGGCCTCCTCGCGGTCGCCGACCACGGTGCTGGACCCCACCGCGTGGACGTGCCCGACGTGGTCCGGGGGCAGGGCTGCGGTCCGCAGGGCGGCGCCGAGCGCATGGGCCAGCACGCGGCGCCGGTCGCCCACACCGCTGGTGTCGGCGACACAGCGGGATGCATGGCCGATGATCTCGCCGTAGATCCGGGCACCGCGAGCCTCCGCGTGCCCCAGTTCCTCGAGGATCAGCACGGCCGCGCCCTCGCCCAGCACCATCCCGCGTCGCCCGCGGTCGAAGGGGCGGCTCCACCTGGCCGGCTCCGGTCCGCCCCCCTCGTCGACCGCCACCTGCTCGCTCTGCAGGGCATGCACCGTCTTCATGGGGTGCACACGGGTGCCGGTGGCGCCGGCCACCATGATGTCGGCCGCGCCGCGCTGGATCGTGACGACGGCTTCCCCGACCGCCAGGTGGCCGCTGGCCTCGCGGAGCGTCAGCGAGTTGCTCGGTCCGCGCAGGTCGTTGTAGATGGCGATGTGGCTGGCCGGCATGTTCGGCAGGTACTTGAGCAGCCACAGCGGATTGAGCAGCGGCATGCCACTGGTCGCCCAGCGATCGAAGTCGAAGCTGCCGTCCGCGGCTCGGCAGGCGGCCACGCTGGAGGTGAAATCCTCGGGCAGCGTGAGCATGTAGTCCGAGCCGAACACGCAGCCGAAACGCTCCGGCGGGTGGTGGGCGGCGGCGTCTCCGCAGTCGTGGAGGGCCCGCTGGGCGGCGGCCACGGCCATCTGGCTCTCCCGACACATCACCTTGCAGCCCTTGCGGATCGCCTTTTTCCGCTCGCCGTCGAGCGGGCCGAAGTCGGCGATGTCGCCGGTGAATCCGCGGGCCTCGGCGGCGTGGTGCAGGGGCAGGCCGCCGGTGCAGAACGACTCGATCGGCACCACGCCGCTGCGGCCCTCCAGCAGCCCCGTCCAGAAGTCATCCAGCGACAGCCCGAGCGGCGAAACGACACCCATGCCCGTGATCACGACCCGCCGCCCGGTTCCGTCGCTCATGGTTCCTGCCTCGGGCTCATGGGGTGCGGATCGTCCGCGGAGAGGTCGGCCTCACGGCAGCCGGGCCAGCACCAGCGAGGCGTTATGGCCGCCGAAGCCGAAACTGTTGCTCATGGCGACGTCGATCTTCGCCTGCCGAGCCACCAGCGGCGTGTAGTCCAGGTCGCAGTCCGGATCGGGCGTCTCGAGATTGATGGTCGGGGCGATCACGCCATGGTGCATCGAGAGGGCACAGACCACGAGTTCGATGCCGCCGCTGGCGCCGAGCGTGTGGCCGAGCTGGCTCTTGGTGCTGGAAACCGCGAGCCGCCGGGCGTGCGGGCCGAACACCCGCTTCACCGCCGCCGTCTCCGCCTTGTCGCCGAGCGGCGTGCTCGTGCCGTGGGCGTTGATGTACTGCACCGTCTCGGGGGCCAGGCCCGCATCCTCCAACGCCATCTGCATCGCCCGGCCGGCCCCCCGGCCTTCCTCGTCGGGCTGCGTGATATGGCCGGCGTCGCCGCTGGCGCCGTAGCCCTTCAGTTCGGCGTAGATCCGGGCGCCGCGCCGGCGGGCGTGCTCGAGTTCCTCGATGACGACCACGCCCGCCCCTTCGGCGAGCACGAAGCCGTCGCGGTCGACGTCGAACGGGCGGCTGGCCCGCTGCGGCGCGTCGCTGCGGAACGACAGGGCCCGCATGTTTTGGAAGCCCGCCAGTCCGATCGGCGTCAGCGCCGCTTCGCTGCCGCCGGTGACCATCACGTCGGCGTCACCATATTGGATCGCCCGCAGCGCCGACCCGATCGAGTTGGCCGCGCTGGCACAGGCGGTGGCGACGGCGAAGTTCGGGCCCTTGATCCCGTAGAGGCTCGAGACGTGGCCGCTGGCCGAGTTGACCATCAGCTTGGGGATCGTGAACGGCGAGACCTTGTCGATCCCCTTGTGGAGGAGTCGCTCTTCCTGCACCTCGAACTCCCACAGCCCGCCGATGCCGGAGCCGATCACGACGCCGCAGCGATAAGGATCCTCCGTCGAGAAGTCGAGGCCCGAGTCGGTGACGGCGTCCTTCGCGGAGGCGATGGCGAACTGCGTGAACCGGTCGAGCCGCTTGAGCTCCTTCGGGTTGGCGATGTCTTCCCGCTCCGGCTCCCACGGCACCTGGCCGCCGAACTGCACCCGATAGCCGGCGACGTCGAACAAGGTGATCGGACCGACGCCGCTGTCGCCGCGCACGATCCGATCCCAGAATCCGGGAATCGCCCTGCCTAGAGAGGTGACGACACCGAGTCCCGTCACCACGGCCCTTCGCTTCATGCGCTCGTCCACCGGCAGATCAGGCCTGGTGCTTTTCGATGAACTCGACCGCCTGACCGACGGTCTGGATCTTCTCGGCCGCGTCGTCCGGAATGTTGATCTCGAACTCCTCCTCGAGTTCCATGACCAACTCGACGGTGTCGAGCGAGTCGGCTCCCAGGTCGTTGATGAACGACGTTTCGGGCGTGATCTGTTCCTTGCTGACCCCGAGCTGAGAAGCCACGATGTCGATCACCCGCTCTTGGACTGATGCCACCTTGCAATTCCTCCTGAAAGCCGATCCTGGCCGGCCGCACGCAGCCCTTCAGGGTCGCGTACCTTGCCCGCCTTCACGGCGAAGATATACCCGTTCCCGCCCGGACATGTCCAGTCCTGGAAAAATGCCTGATGCTGCCGTTTCGCGCCCCGCTCATCCGATCAGGCCGCCGTCCACAACGAGCGTTTGGGCGGTGATGTAGCCCGACGAGGGGGCGGCCAAAAACAGCACCGCCTCCGCGATCTCCCACGCCTCGCCGAGCCGCTTCGCCGGCACCCGCTTCTTCACTTCGTCGAGCAGCGCCGGCCCCAGGGCGGCGGTCATGTCGCTGGCGATGAACCCCGGCGCCACCGCGTTGACGGTGATCTTGCGGCCCGCGAGCTCCTTGGCCACCGTCCGCGTGAGGCCGACGAGGCCGGCCTTCGAGGCGGAGTAGTTGGCCTGCCCGGGATTGCCGATCAGGCCCGAGACGCTCGCCACGTTCACGATGCGGCCGTACCGCTGCTGCATCATCGGTCGGCTTGCCGCCCGCATGAACAGGAACGGCGCCCGCAGGTTCGTCGTCAACACCTGGTCCCACTCCTCGTCGCTCATCCGCGGCAGGAGCGTGTCGCGGGTGACGCCGGCGTTGTTGACGAGAATGTCGAGCCGGCCGAGCTTCTCGACGACGGCGTCGACGACCCGCTGGATGTCCTCGCCCTGGGTCACGTCGCAGGGGAAGGCCTCGGCCCGGCCCCCAGCCGCCGTGATGCCGGCGGCGACGTCGGCGAGTTTGTCGGCGGAGCGGGCCACGAGGGCGACGGCTGCGCCGGCCGCCGCCAAGGACTCGGCGATCGACCGGCCGAGGCCCTGCGAAGCGCCGGTGACGAGGGCCACCTGGCCCGTGAGATCGACCTGGAGCCGCTTGGGGGGCGTCGTGCCCGCGTCTTTTTCCGCCATCGATAGCCTCCGGGTGAATGTGATCGGGCCGCCGCCGGGCGGCGGTTCAGTCGAACACGCCGTGGCAGGCGACGCCGCGGTCGATCCGCTTCATCAGGCCGCGGAGCACGCGGCCGGGGCCCACTTCCCACACGGTGCGGACGCCCGTGGAGAGGATGTATGCCATGGAGGCGTTCCACTCCACAACGCCAATCACCTGCCGGGCGAGCAGGCCGCGGATTTCCGCGGGATCGGAGTGGGGCCGCCCATCGACGTTGCTCACGACCGGGATCCGCGGAGCCCGCAGCGTCGTCTGCTCGAGGGCCGCCGTGAGCCGCTCCACCGCCGGCTCCATGAGCACGGTGTGGAAGGCGCCGGCCACCTCCAGCGGCACGCACTTCATCGCTCCGGCGGCGGTGGCGGCCGCCGTCAGCCGCCCGCAGGCGGCGGCCGACCCGGAGACCACGACGTTGCCGGGGCAGAGGACGTTGGCGATCTCGAGCACGTCCGTCCCGCGGCACTCCGTGCACAGGGCGGCCAGTGTCTCGCGGTCCATGCCGAGCACAGCCACCATCGCCCCGGGCCGCTTCTCCGCGCACTCCTGCATCGCCCGGCCGCGGACGTCCACGAGTCGCACGGCGTCGTCGAAGTCGATCGCCCCGGCGAAGACCAGCGCGGTGTATTCGCCGAGCGACAGGCCCGCCGTGATCGGTGCCGCGTCGAGCGGATGGTCCGCGCGGCTGCGGAGCACGTCGAGCATGGCCAGGCTCGTGACGAGGATGGCCGGCTGGCTGACCGCGGTGGTGTTGAGCCGCTCGGCGGGGCCTTCTCGGCAGAGGGCGAGCAGGTCGTAGTCGAGGATGTCGGCCGCCCTGGCAAAGCGTTCGCGGGCGGCAGGACTTTCGTCTACCCAGGAGGCCGCCATGCCAACGGCCTGGGCGCCCTGGCCGGGAAACACGATCGCAGGTGCCGGACCCGCGGAGTCGGGATCGGTAGCCAAGGTGGTCACTCGTGCGCGACGGCTATTCTTCGGACTTCACGACCGCGCGGCCCATGTAATGGCCGCAGGTGCCGCAGATCCGGTGGGTGGGCACGGCCTTGCCGCAGTTCGGGCAGAACGTCAACTGGCGGGGCGTGAGGAAGTCGTGGGCCCGCCGAGAACGGGTCTTTTGATTGGATTGACGTCGCTTGGGAACGGCCATGGAGCACCTGGGTCGAAACGAATTTGAGACCCGATACAGTAGCCAGACGGAGCGACTGCGGTCAATCCATCGGAAAAACGAACTTTGCCGGCTTCCGCCGGCGGCGGAGTGACCGTTGCCCAGACTTTCTGCGTTGCTCGTCATCCTGGGAGCATGCCTGACGCTGGTGACTGGCGGTGCCGCGGAGCCGCCGCCCGCCGATCCCGGGCCCGAGCCGCTGGCCGCGGTGGAACTGCCGGAGGTTCGCTGGCACACCTTCCCGGACGACGTCCGCAGCGTGCTCATCGGGCCCGACGGCCGGGCGTGGTTGACGCGGCGGGAGGCGGCCGCCCCGAACCGCCTCGCCTTTCGCCGGCGGGTCGAGGAGGCCTGCACCGAGAAGGTGCCCTGGATCGGCGGCGGAGAATTGATCCTCCTCGATCGCCGTGGCCGCGTCTGGTGCTGCAGCAGCGCCGAGCCGGGAAAGCTTCTCGGCTTCGATCCAGCGACGGGCGGCTGGCAGGAGCGGGCGATCGACGGGCCCATCGGGCCGCGGCATGAATTGACGGTGTGTCGCCCCGAGGCCCACGAGAGTGCCGCGGGGCGGCTGTTCTTCGTCGCCGGCCAGGTCGCCCACGTGCTCGACGGCGATGCGTGGACCGCCGAGTCGCTCGTGCGCGAGAACGACGAGCACCGCCTGTACAACGGTGGCAACCGGGCCTTCAACCCGTTCCAGTTCGTCGAGGACGCGCGGGGCAACGTCTACGCCTGGAGCGGCTGGGAGGAGTTCGGGTGGAGCGGCAGCGTCGGCTGCCTCGTGCACGACGGCCGCAGCTGGAGCCGCCTTCGGCTGCACGAGTGGGGCGACGACGACCGGGCGCTCGTGAAGCGGATCCGTGGAGGCGAGAAACTGGGGGATGAACTCGGGAAGCGGTACGGCGTTCGCGGCGTGCTGCCACTCGCCGACTGGGTCGTGCTCTTGCCCCAGGCCGGCGAGCCGCGGGCATTCGCGCTGCCGGGCGCGGATCTGCCGGTCGGCAGGCGGGATTTGCCGCCGGCGACCGCGGCCCGCCTCGCGGACATGAGCCCGCTGCTCCGCGGCCGCGGCGGCGAGTGGTGGGTCGGCTCCTGGGGAAGATCCGATGGTCCTGAGCGGCTGAAACCGCAAATGCTGATCGTCGCCGCGGATGGCGCGGTCGGGCCCGTCCCCGCAGCGGCCACGGCGTTCGGCCGGCCGACGACGGCCCTCGAGGCGGCCGACGGCCGCGTCTACTTCGGCACGCACGACCGCGGCTGCGCCGCCGTCGATGGCACCGAGCCGGAGGTGATCACCGGCCTCGGCCAGGAGGACATCGTGCAGATCCTCGCCGCAGATCGCACGGGCCGGATTTTCCTCCGGGGGCGGAACCGGGTGCATGCCTGGCATCCACGGTTTCCGGAGATCCGCCGGTCGCTGCCGACCGTGATCTTTTCCGTTCCCCGCGGCGCCGGCGAGGTCGGCCGCGACGCCCGCGGCCGCGTGTGGGCCCAGGTCCGCCAGCCGGGCGGCGGTCCGATGCGGCTGTCGGTCAACGACGGCGCCTGGCAGGTGTGCGAGCCGGAAGGTGCCGAACGAAAAGGCCTCGTCTTCATCCAGCCGCTGCGTGACGAAGGGCTCGTGGTCCAGTGGCGGTCGGAGGGCGCGGCCTTTTTCTACGACGGGGCCGCCTGGCACCGCCACGAAAACCTCACGGCGCTTGTCGCCGCCCGCCATGCGGAACTCGTGAAGCGGATCGACAATCGGATGACGGGCCGCGACTACTACGCGAAGCTGCGGGTGGACGCCGCCGGCCGGATCTGGATCGTCGAATGGACGACGATCCGCGTGCACGACGGCGCCACGGTCGAGGACATCGCCCACCACGTGAACGCCGCCGTCCAGAACAGCTTCCGCTTTCGCCACTGCTGGCAGATGCCCGGCACGACGGGCATGGTGTTCGTCGGCGAGGGGGTCGGTTTGAAGGTGACGGATGCCGACGGCCGGTGGCGGTGCGAGCGGCTTCATGGGGGTGTGATCATGCGCATGGGCGGGGCGGGCGAACTCGGGCCCGACACGCAGGGCCGACTCTGGCTGTCCAACGACGCCGAGTCGGCGTTCGTCATCGAGGCCGACGGCAAGGGCCTGCGCACGGTGCCCGACTCCGGGCGGCCCCGGTTCGAGGACGCGGCGGGCCGCATCTGGTTCGCGGCTAAAGAGGATTTCGTCGTCCTCGACCGGAAGGGCCGCCGCACGCGGGCGCCGCTGCGGCCGGGTGCCTGGCTGGCTGAGGACGGTGCGGGATCGATCTGGGCCTTGTCCCCCGACGGGCTCGAACACTGGTCGGTGACCGATGGTACCGATGGCCCCGAGGTGAAGTCGGTGGCCCGTTACGCCAAGGACACACCCGGCGGCTTGGTCCTCGACGTGTTCGTTGACGAGCGGCACCGCCTGTGGTGCTTCGGCTCCGGGCCCGACAGCTACCGGCTCTGGCGGCTGGAGCTGCCGCAGCCGGCCGCCGCGTCAGAATAGCCGGCCCTGCGGGGGCGTTTTCGGCATCACCCCGACGTGCTCCTCCCCCTTGGGCGTGATCTTGCGGCCCCGGGGCGTGCGGATCACGAGCTCGCAGCGGAGCAGATAGGGCTCGACGTCGTCCTCGAGCGTGTCGGGGGCGGCGCTCATCGTGTGGGCGATGGCCTCGATGCCCACCGGCCCGCCGGCGAACACCCGCTGAATCGTCTCCAAATACTTGCGGTCGAAGCCGTCGAGCCCGAGTTCGTCGATGCCCTGCATCTCCAGGGCCGAGCGGGCGATGTCCACGCTGATCTGGTCGCCGGCCCGGCTGGTGGAGAAGTCGCGGATCCAGCGGAGACGGTTGTTGGCCAGCCGCGGCGTACCCCGGCTGCGGCGGGCGATCTCGTCGGCCGTGGCGTCGTCCATCGGCATCGAGAGTTTCACGGCCGAGCGGCGCACGATCTCGGCGAGCTCCTCCGGCGAGTAGTAGTCGAGGTGCTCGCGGATCACGAACCGGTCGCGGAGCGGGGCGGAGATCAGGCCGGCCCGCGTGGTGGCGCCGACGAGCGTGAACGGCCGCAGCGGCATGTTGATCGTGCGGGCGGCGACGCCGTCGCCGAGCGTGATGTCGATGCGGAAGTCTTCCATCGCCGGGTAGAGGAACTCCTCGACGGCGATCGGCAGGCGGTGGATCTCGTCGATGAACAGGACCGACCCCTCCGAGCAGTTCGTCAGATACGGGAGCAGATCCTTGGGCGCGGCGAGCGCCGCGCCGCTGGCGATCTGGAGCGTGGTGCCGAGCTCCCGCGGAATGCAGGTGGCGAAGGTGGTCTTGCCGAGGCCGGGCGGGCCGTCGAGGAGAATGTGGCCGAGCGTTTCACCCCGCTTTCGGGAAGCGTCGATGGCGATCGAGAGCCGCTCGTGGACGGCCCGCTGGCCGACCATCTCGTCCATCCGCTGCGGCCGCAGGGCGCGGTCCTCGGCCGGCGCGTCATCGGCGGCTGCTTGGATGCTGGGTTCGCGGAATGATTCCATGGCCGATCACTCTACCCGATCGGTCACGCCCGCGGCTTGTGCATCTGCCGGTAGATGACCTCGAGCGCCTCCTGCACGTCCTTGGGCTTCTTCTTCTCGGCCCGCAGGGCGTCGACGAGCCGCCGGGCGTCGGCGTCGGAGTGGCCGAGCGACCGCAGCACCTCGAAGGTCTCCGAGAACACGTCGCCGCCGGCCGCCTCGCCCGGCGCCTCGCGGCCCACGAGGAGGGCGAACTTCGGCATCTTGCGCCGCAGCTTGGCGATCATCCGCTCGGCCGTGGCCGCGCCGATGCCGGGCAGCGTGGCGAGGGCCTTGGCGTCCTGCTCCTCGATCGCGGTGGCGATCTCGCCCACCGGCCGGATGATCGCGCGGAGCGCCTTCCGCACGCCCACGCCGTCGACCTCGCAGATCAGGTCGAAGAACTCCCGCTCCACTTCCGAGAGGAAGCCGACCAGCCGGGGCACGAGGTTGCCGCGGCCGGGGTTGCCCTCCAGGTACTCGATCGTGTGGAGCACGACCGGCTGGCCGATCTTCTGCTGCAGGCCGCGGCGGACGAGCTCCGTGACGAGTACCTCGTGGACGACGGGCCCGATCGCGAGCTCGACGGCGTTGGCGGTGTGATCGATGCGTTCGAGCGTGCCGGAGATTTTGGTGATCATGGGGGGCCGTGCGGTCGGGTCGGGTCGGTTTAGGTCAGGTCAGGTCAGGTCAGGTCATTTAGCCCAAGCCGGCATGCGGGCGGCATGAGTTCGCTCGCTGCGGCGAAGCGCCGGCACGCTCGCGATCCTCACGCCGACCCGCATGCCTCCCCGGGACGGGGAGGACAGTCCTCACGGTCGTAGGGTGGGGCAGGCGCACGGTCGTAGGGTGGGGCAGGCGCACGGCCGTGGGGTGGGGGCAGGGGCAGGGGGTGGTTCATGCGCGGCTGCTCCTGACCCGCACGATTGCGGTGCCGAAGAGAAGGGGCCGGAGGCGGAGGTGGTAGTCGGCGAGGGCGACGGCCAGGGCGTCGGCAGCGTCGGCCGGCTCGGGGCGGGCCGTGAGGCCGAGTTCCCGCTGCACGGCGGTCTGGATCTGCTCCTTGCCGGCGTGGCCGGAGCCGGTGAGCGTGCTCTTCACGCGGTTGGGGAGGTAGTGGTGCACGGCGAGGCCCGCCTGCACGCCGGCGAGGCAGATCACGCCGCGGGCGTGGCCGAGGAGGATCGCCGTCTTGGGAAACCGCGCGTGCGAGAAGACCTGCTCGATCGCCATTGCGTTCGGGCGGAAGGCCTCGATCACCTCGCGGACGCCGGAATGGATGGCGTGCAGCCGCTCCTCGAGCGATTCCCCCTTCGACCGCACGGTGCCCGCCTCCACGAGCCGCACCGCGGCCCCGTGGCATTCGACGACGCCGTAGCCGGTGACGTTGAGTCCCGGATCGAAGCCGACGACGCGGTGGGCGGTGGCCAGGCCTGGCATATCGGGAGCCTAGCCGGGGTGGCGGGAATCACCCAAGGGCAGTCGGGGCGCTGTGGCGCGTGGGCGGTTTTCACGCCCGGAGTCCCCGGGTTTCCACCCGGGGCTTTTTGGGCCGCGCGCGTCACTCCCACAAAAAGCCCCCGGCGGAAGCCGGGGGACTCCGGGTTGCAATCCGTCCCGGGTGCCATGCGGTGTGAGCTTGAACCGTGGAATCGCGGGCCGTCATGCGGCATGGACGGCGTGGGCGGTTTTCACGCCCGGAGTCCCCGGGTTTCCACCCGGGGCTTTTTGGAACCGTGATCAGAACGATTCACTTTCCAATGGGCCGCCTTCCAGGCGACTGATCCAAGGCAACTACACCCGGAAGGGCTCGAACCTTCAACCTTCGGTTCCGTAGACCGATGCTCTATCCAATTGAGCTACGGGTGCGTGCCTGGAAAGATACCGTGAATCAGCCGCGGCACCAAGATTGCCGCGAAAATCGCGGTGTCAGCCGCGAGGGACGAGGAAGCCGTCCTTGTCCACGTCGAAAGCGTCGGCCAGCAGCGCCGCACGCGGCGCGGCGGTGCGGCTGCCGTCGGCCGGCCAGGGGAGCGTGGCGCCGATGACGAGCGTTCGCGGCTCGCCCGGGCCGACACCCTGCGCCGCCAGCGACTCCAGGCCCAACGCCGCGCGGTCGGCCGCGCGCGGCCATACGACCACTCCGTTGACCACCCGGCCCACCGTCTCCGGCCGGTGGATTGTTTCGTGGTCCCAGCCGATCCGCTGCGGCGGCGTGTTCATCGCCACCAGTCCGCCCGCCTCCGGCGGCGCGTAGGCCACGACCGGCATGATCCCGCAGGCGGCCTGGAAGGCGTCGCTGGCGGCCCTGGCCCGGGGGAGGTCGGCCGCCGAGCGGATCGGCATCACCACGGCCTGCAGGGCCGACAGGGCAGGGGGGGCGGCGATGCCGGCGACCGCGGCCACCTGTTCGATGCGGGCCAGCCAGAGGGACGATTTTTCCCTGGCGAGGGCGGCGACGATGTCGGCCGCCGGCGCGTCGGCGGCGAGCGTCGCGGCATGGATGCCGAGCAGCCGGCCGCCGTGCGTGCCCAGCGACTCGTGGAGCGGATCGCCTGCGGCCAACGACGCGAGCAGCCGGTCCTCGCGGCGCACGAGGCAGCAGCCGTCGAAGGCTTCCGCCGTCGCCGCCCATGCGGCCTCGTCGCCGGATTGACCGCCGCCCCTGCGGTCGACCATGCGGCGGCGCACGGCCTCGGCCGTCACCTCTTGGAGGGCGAGGCGGGCCTGGTCGGGGTGCGTGCCGGCCGGCAGCGGCGGGCCGAACGTGAGCGTCACCGGCCGCCGCCAGAGCCGCGGCCACTTCGTGAAGTAGCGGCCCTCCGCAAACGAAAAGCCGCTGCCCCACAGGCCGTCGATCGACACCGGCTGCAGCGGCGACTCGACCTTCTCCAAGAGCCATTCGAGGCCGCGCTTGAAGCCGAGGATCTGCCCCGTCCGCGAGATCCCCCCCTCGCAGAAGATGCCGATCACATCGCCGTCGGCGAGGCCCCCCTGGATCGTCTTCAGCGCGGTGCCGATCGACTTCGGCCGCGGATCGAAAAGGATGAACCGCCACTGGTCGGCAAGCGTCCGCAGCAACTTCCCCTTGATGTTGGGACCGTAGACCACCATGCGGACCGGCCGCGGGCTCGCCATCGGCAGCAAAAAGCCGTCGAGCCAGGAGAGATGGTTGGCGACGAGCACGACCGGCCCGGTCGCCGGGATCCGCTCCAGCCCGCGGGACCGAAACCGCCAGATGGCACGCACAAGCGCGGCCACGAACAGCCGCAACGTCGCCCGCGGCGCACACCACACCGCAGCCCCGGCGGCCAGGAGCGAGAGACAGGCGAAGATCGCGAAGATCGCCCGCGCGGAGAGCAGGGGGGTGTCATCCGCGCCCCACGGCGCCCGCAGGCCCCCATAGGCGAGCGATGCCAGGAACATGCCGCTGAAAAGCAGCAGGTTCGTGGCCGCCAGCACGCCGCCGAGCCGGTCGGCAGGACTCTTCTCCTGCAGATAGGTCTCCAGCGGGACGTCGAACATCCCCGCCCCGAAGCCGAGGATCACGAGCCACACGATCGGCCCCCAGGGCAGGGCCGCATCGCCGGCGAGGAACCGGCCGCCGGTCAGGGCCAGGGCGCCGAACGCGACCGTCATGATCAGCCCGCCGAGCGGCACGAACCCGAGATCGACCCGCGGGTCGGCGTTCGCCGGCCGCGAGGCGAGTCGGCCGGTGATCACGCTGCCGGCTCCGATGCCCGCGACCAGCGCGACCAAGAGCGGCACGATGCGGCCCTGCGAGTCCGCGCCCGCCTCGGTCGCGAACTGATCGACGTTCGCCTGGGCCACGGCGCCGATCGCCCAAAAGAAGACGATCCCCGCGGCGGCGGCCGCGAGCTCGCGACGACGCAGCAGCACTTCGAGGTCTGTCCACAGGCGGGAGAGCGCGTTCCAGGCGGGCGGGGCATGCGGATCCGCCGCCGCGAGCCGCGGCAGGAACGCCGCCGCCACCAGCCCCGCCACCGCGGCCCCGCCGAGCAGTGCCGCCGTCGGCCATGCGCGGGCCCAAACGGAAGCGGCAGGATCCAGCGGCGTCGCGTCGGCCACCCAGTTGCCGGCCGCCGTGCCGGCCAGCACGCACACCAGCGACACGAGCGCGAACAGGCCGTTGGCGGCCGCCAGTCGCGCCGGCGGCACGACCTCCGGGATCGCGCCCACGACCGCGGGCGTCATTACCGCCGCCTGCGTGCCGATCGCGATCACGGTGGCCAGCAGCAGCCAGAGGCCGGTCGGGAGGCCGAGCCAGGCGCTCCCTGGGTCGATGCCGAGCCCGAGCACGGCCGCCGCCGCCAGGGCGATCAGCACCTCGGCCCCCTTGCACCAGCGGATGACGGTCGTCTTCGCGTGGCGATCGGCCAGGGCGCCGGCGAGCCAGGAGAAGAGCACGTAGGGGAGTGACAAGCCGACGAGCCCGATCGTGAGCACCAGCGACACGTCGCCGGCATCCACCAGGCGTTTGCCGAGGCCGATGGCCAGCCACTTGAGGGCGTGGTCGGTGACCAGCGCGAGCCCGCGAACGGCCAGGAGCGGCCCGAACCCTCCGGCGGCCGGAGCCATGGTCGGAGCGGATGATGGCCGGGCCATGGTGTCCAAAGTGTCGCCTCGTGGGGGTCGAAGAGGGGCGGTGGGAAGGGGGATTTCAAGGCCCGTGTGGCATGCCGCCTGCCCAGTTTTCACGCCGTGATGGGCAGACTTTGACGGCTGTTTGCACGCGCCGTCAATGCGAACGTATTCTCGTTGGAGAGAAGGCGACCGGCGGCGGCGATTGTCACGCCCCGCGGTTCGTCGCCCGCGAGTCCCGCGTTCGGGACGCTGAAAGGATCGCCATGAGCCGGTTCATTCGCAGCATCCTGTTTGTCGCCGTGGTCGCCGTAGTCGTGACTGCGGCCGCGGAAGCCTCTGCCCAGGTCGTTTACTACCAGGCCTACCGTCCCGTCGTCGCAGCGGCGCCCATGGTCGCGGCGCCCGTCGTCGCCGCGCCGGCTTACGTCGCCAATTACGTGCCGGCCGGCAACTACGCCGCGGTCACCGCCTACTCGCCGCCGGTGTACGCCGCGCCGGCGGAGGTCGCGGTTCGCACCGCCTACGCGCCGGTCATGGCGGCGCCCGTGGCCGTGACCTCCTTCTATGCTCCGGCTCCGGCCTACGCGGCCACCACCGCGTATTACGCGCCGCCGGTGGCGGCCCCGGTGGTCGCCGCACCGGTGACGGCCTACTACGCGCCGGCCGTGGTCGCCCCGGTCTACCGCCGCGGCCTGTTCGGCGCGTACCGGCCCGTGCGGACCGCCTACTACATTCCCTACTGATGCGCGGCATTGCGTCGGCCGTCGCGTTTCGCGGCTGTTTCTTGACCCCCCGTGCCCCCTCCCTATAGTACGGTCGTCCGCGCAAGCCGCGGGTGACGTCGGGCTGACGGAAGGGCGCGGATGACGCGGACGGTCAACATCATTGGTGCCGGGCCCGGCGGCCTCGCCTCCGCCATGCTCCTGGCCCGGGCCGGCGTCCGCGTGCGGGTCTTCGAGCGGCTCGACGTTCCCGGCGGTCGCACGAGCACCATTTCCACGCCGGACGGTTTCCGGTTCGACCTCGGGCCGACGTTCTTCCTCTACCCGCGGGTCCTCGAGGACATCTTCACGGCCTGTGGCTATGACCTCCGCCGCGAGGTCGAGATGGTGCGGCTCGACCCGCAGTATCGCCTCGTCTTCGGGGCCGGCGGCGAACTGCTCGCCACGCCCGACGTGGCCCGGATGGAGGCCGAGGTGTCGCGGCTCTCGCCCGCGGATCGCGGTTCGTTCACCCGGTTCATGGAGGCCACACGCGAGAAGTTCACCCGCTTCGCGCCGTTCCTGGAGCAGCCGTTCGAGAGTTGGATGGACCTCGCCAGCCCCGACCTGCTCAAGCTGATGCCGATCCTCAAGCCGTGGCGGAGCCTCGACGCGGAACTCGGCACCTTCTTCTCCGACGAGCGGATCCGCCTCGCCTTCACGTTCCAGTCGAAGTACCTCGGCATGTCGCCGTTCCGGTGCCCGAGCCTGTTCTCGATCCTCTCGTTCCTCGAGTACGAGCACGGCGTCTATCACCCGATCGGCGGCTGCGGCGCCGTGAGCAACGCCATGGCCCGGATCGCCCAGGCCATGGGCGTGGAGATCCGCTACGGCGAGCCGGTCGAGGGGCTGGAGTTCGCCGGCCGCCGGATCACCGCCGTCCGCACCGCCGCGGGCACGCATCCGGCCGATGCTACGGTCGTCAACGCCGACTTCGCCCGGAGCATGACCCGGCTCGTGCCCGACCGGCTGCGGCGCCGCTGGAGCGACAAGAAGATCGCCTCGCGGCGGTTCTCCTGCTCCACGTTCATGCTCTATCTGG
>Ga0315904_10003780_pt1 | contig 22020 bp, 17 predicted proteins | sample LakEriMetagenome_6_FD_203529 | JGI IMG/M metagenome (GOLD analysis project Ga0315904, IMG submission 203529) | Freshwater fungal communities from buoy surface, Lake Erie, Ohio, United States - Buoy 12 MA120 | ecosystem: Environmental > Aquatic > Freshwater > Lake | place: USA: Lake Erie, Ohio... | reverse complement strand
ACGTACGCGGCGTGTTTCTCGGACGAGCTCAGGTCGGAGCAGACGGTGGTGACGAGCGAGGCGTCGGCCACGTGCACGACGGGCCCGCCGTGGCGGTGGGCGATCTTGATCGCGGTGTGCTCGCGCGAGGTCGTGGCGCCGCCGATGAGCAGCGGCTTGTCGATCCCGGCGCGCTTCAGGGCGTCGGCGACGGCCATCATCTCGTCGAGCGAGGGCGTGATGAGGCCCGAGAGGCCGATGAAGTCGGCCCCCGTCGCCTTGGCCTGCTCGACGATGCGGTCGGTCGGCACCATCACCCCGAGGTCGACCACCTCCCAGTTGTTGCAGGCGAGGACGACCCCGACGATGTTCTTGCCGATGTCGTGCACGTCGCCCTTGACCGTGGCGATGAGGAAGGTGCCGCGCTTGGACCCGGACGACTTCTCCGCGAGGAGGGCCGGCTCAAGGGCGGCCACCGCCTTCTTCATCACGCGGGCGGACTTGACCACCTGGGGAAGGAACATCTTGCCCGCGCCGAAGAGGTCGCCGACCACGCGCATGCCGTCCATCAGCGGGCCCTCGATGACCTGGATCGGCCGGCCCAGCTCGGCCAGGGCCTCGAGGGTGTCGCCCTCGATGTGGGAGTCGTCGCCCTTGACGAGGGCGTGCTTCAGGCGGTCGGGCAGCGGCAGCTCGCGCCAGGCCTGGGCGTCGGAGGGACCCTCCTCGGCCTTCTCCTTCGAGAAGCGGGCCGCCGCGCCGGTGAGGCGCTCGGTCGCGTCCTCGCGGCGGTTGAGGAGCACGTCCTCGACCAGCTCGCGCAGCTCGGGGTCGATTTCCTCGTAGACCTCGAGCATGCCGGCGTTGACGATGGCCATGTCGAGCCCCGCCGCGATGGCGTGGTAGAGGAAGGCCGAGTGCATCGCCTCGCGCACCGGGTTGTTGCCGCGGTAGGAGAAGGAGATGTTGGACAGTCCACCCGAGGTGCGGGCCCCGGGGCAGCGCCGCTTGACCTCGCGCACCGCCTCGATGAAGTCGACCGCGTAGCCCGCGTGCTCCTTGATGCCCGTGCCGACGGTCAGGATGTTGCAGTCGAAGATGATGTCCTCGGGGTCCGTGCCCGCCTGCTCGGTCAGGACCTTGTAGGCGCGCTCGCAGATGCGCACCTTGTCCTCCTTGGTCGCGGCCTGGCCCCTCTCGTCGAAGGCCATCACCACCATGGCCGCGCCGAAGCGCGCGCAGACCCTCGCCTGGCGGACGAGCTCGGCCTCGCCCTCCTTGAGCGAGAGCGAGTTGACGACGGGCTTGCCCTGCACGCAGCGCAGCCCGGCCTCGAGGATCGCCCACTTGGACGAGTCGATCATCACGGGCACCCGGGCGATGTCCGGCTCGACCGCGAGGAGGTTGAGGAAGCGCGTCATCGCCGCCACGCCGTCGAGCAGGCCGTCGTCGAAGTTGACATCGATTACCGCCGCCCCGTTCTCGACCTGCTGCCGGGCCACCTTGAGGGCCTCGGCATAATCGTCGGCGAGGATGAGCTTCTTGAACCGGGGCGAGCCCGTCACGTTGGTCCGCTCGCCGATGTTGACGAACGAGGCGGCGCCCCCCGTGAGGTTGAGCGCCTCGAGGCCCGCCAGGCGCAGGGCGGGCGCGGCCGCCGGCACGGCGCGCGCGGCGAAGCGCCCGGTCCGGCGCCGGATGGCCGCGATGTGCGCGGGCGTCGTGCCGCAGCAGCCGCCGACAAGGTTGACCAGCCCGTCGCGGGCGAAGGTCTCGAGGATCGCCGCGGTGTCCTCCGGACCCTCGGGGAAGCCCGTGGGCGAGAGGGGGTTGGGCAGGCCGGCGTTGGGGTAGCAGGAGACGAAGGTGTCCGCCTTGCGCGCCAGCTCCTCGATGTGCGGGCGCATCTGCTCGCCGCCGAGGGCGCAGTTGAGGCCGATGGTCAGCGGCTTGGCGTGCCGCACGGTGTTCCAGAAGGCCTCGACGGTCTGTCCGGTCAGCGTGCGGCCGGAGGCGTCGGTGATGGTGCCCGAGATGAGCAGGGGCACGCGGCTGCCGCGCGCCTCGAAGGCCTCGTCGATCGCGACCAGCGCGGCCTTCAGGACGAGCGCGTCGAAGACGGTCTCGCACAGGAGGCAGTCCGCGCCGGCGTCGAGCAGGGCGTCGACCTGCTCGCGGTAGGCGTCGCGGACCTGGTCGAAGGTCACGTCCCGCTTGCCAGGGTCGGTGACATCGCGCCCCATCGAGAGCGTCTTGTTCGTCGGGCCGAGGGCGCCGGCGACCAGGCAGACGCGCCCGGGCGAGGCGGCCTCGGCGGCCTTGGCCGCCCGGCGGGCCACCGCCACCGCCGCCGCGTTGATGTCCCTCACCAGGTGGGCCAGCCCGTACTCCTCCTGGGCGATGGACGTGCCGTTGAAGGTGTTGGTCTCGACGATGTCCGAGCCCGCCTCGAAGTAGGCCCGGTGCACCTCCTCGACGACCTCGGGCTTGGTCAGGACGAGGAGGTCGTTGTTGCCCTTGAGGTCGCGCGGATGGTCTTTCAGCAGGTTCCCCCGGTAGTCGGCCTCCGAGAGCTTCCGTTGCTGCAGCATCGTGCCCATCGCGCCGTCCAGGTAGACAATGCGCTCCCGCAGGAGCGCCTCGAGGCGCTCCCCGGCCGGATTGAGCGGCAAACGGGCGGGCATCCCCTCCACCCTGCCCAGCCTCCCGCCACCGTCAAGGAGGGGATGGGACATAGGGGGATGAGGTGGATAGGATAATGGGCTTGGGTAAGGACTGCTCACCGAGACGTTCGACCAAAGGCATGCGGACGCCTCGGTGAGGCGTCCCTACCCATGGAAAACCCACCACAAAAAGATGCGTCGCCCTCAGGGATTTGGATTCGGCGGCTTTTTCGCCCGGACGAGGTCCTGGGCGCGGTAGAGCACGAGGCGCTTCTGGAAGAACTTCTCGTCGCCGCCGAGCAGGGGCTGGAGCTCGAGCGTGTGGCTGGGCTTGATGCCGAGGCCGGCGAACTCCGTCTCGGCGTCGCCGCCCTGCCAGTAAAGGATGCCGTTGGGCAGGGAGTGCTTGGCGCCCTGGCGGACGAGCTGGCGGGTGTGGGCCACGAACTCGGGCATGCTCGCCACGGCGCGGCCGGTGACGAAGTCGTGCTCGTGGCGGAGCGTCTCGGCGCGGGCGTTGCGCACCTCGACGTTCCTGAGGCCGAGCCGCTTGGCGATGTCCTCCACGCAGGCCACCTTCTTGCCCACCGAGTCGACCAGCGTGACGTGCGCCTGGGGGTAGAGCACGGCGAGGATCAGGCCCGGGAAGCCGCCGCCCGTCCCCACGTCGATCACCCGGGCTCCGTTCATCAGCTTGAGGAAGCGGACGGCTGCGACGCAGGGCGCGTAGTGGTGCCACTCGAGGTTCTCGATGTCCTTGCGCGAGACCAGGTTGACCTTCTCGTTCCATTCCCGGTGCAGGGCGGCCATCGCCCTCAGCTTGTCCCATGCCTCGGCGGGCACCTCGGGGAAGATGGGGATCAGGCGGTCCATGGGAGCTAAAGGCTGTGGCGGAGGATACGGAGGTGGCGGAGGAAGAGACGAGGGTCAACCTTGCGCCGACCGCTGGCTCCGGCGCGACCCCTAACTGCGATGCCGAGGCCAGGGAGCCAAGCCTCCTGCTTGGGTTCGCGCTCGCCTCCGCTCCTTCCTTGGATGTTCTCTCTCCCAATCCTCCGCCCCCTCCGCCCCCTCTTCCCACCCAAACCATGCTCTCCCACGTCGTCCTCTTCTGGCTCAAGCCCGACCTCACCGTCGCCCAGCGCGCCGAGTTCGAGACGCGTCTCCGCGCCCTCGGCGCCATCCCGGGCCTGGCCAAGTTCCACGTCGGCACCCCCGCCTCGACCGATCGGTCGGTCATCGACCGCACCTACTCCTTCGGCCTCAACCTCGTCTTCCCCGACATGGCCGCGCACGACGCCTACCAGGTCCACCCGACCCACCAGGCCTTTGTCGACAACTGCAAGGCCTTCTGGACGAAGGTCCTGATCTACGACTTCGACTGAGGCTCAGCTGGCCGACCGGCAGCGCCAGATTCCCACGCCCAGGATAAGTAGGATGCCAAGCGCCAGGCAGGGCGTGCCGACATGGAAGGTGACCAGGTTCATCGCCCCCTTGGCGATGCTCGAGAGGATGTCGCTCACCCAACCCGGCATCTCGACGCTGCTCTTCCCGCCGAGGGAGACCATGGACAGGAAGGTGGCGAGGACTCCCGCCGCCGACCACACGAACCAGCGGGTGCGTCCGAGCACGGCCAGCGCCAGGGTGGCGGCGGCGATGGCGACCAGCACGTATACCCGCGGCTCCGAGACCAGGCTGAAGGTCACCGTCTTCGCCAAGGGGCCGATGCCCACGCTGGCCAGGGGAGCCGTCGCCCCGATGGCCAGCAGCACGGCCCCGACGCCGCCGATGATTCGGGCAAGCTGGTGGTTGCGGTCGGCCGAGGGCGGGAAGGCGAGGGGGCTCATGTCGGGGAGACTGACGCCCTTGCCACCGCTTCGCCAGCCTTGGAATGCGCCGTCGACCGACAAAAAACCCCGCCTTGGGCGGGGTTTGTCGAAAGCCTGGGGCTTTCTCAGATGCCGCAGCTGGCGTTGGCCGTGGGGACGACCTGCACCGAGCGGTGCTCGCGGTCCCACTTCACGATGCCATCCTTGAGCGCGAACAGGGTGTGGTCGCGGCCCATGCCGACGTTGCGGCCCGCGCGCATCTTGGTGCCGCGCTGGCGGAGGAGGATGGAGCCCGCGGAGGCGAACTCGCCGCCGTAGAGCTTCACGCCGAGACGCTTGGAGGTGGAGTCGCGGCCGTTGGAGGAGGTGCCGCCGCCTTTCTTCGTTGCCATGGCAGTTCAGTGAGGGGTTGGGAAGGTTCAGCCCTGGATGGACTCGATCTTGACGACCGAGAGCTCCTGGCGGTGGCCGCGGCGGCGGTAGTAGTTCTTGCGGCGACGGTGCTTGAAGATGCGGATCTTCTCGCCGCGCTTGTTCTCAAGGAGCTTGGCCGTGACCTTGGCGCCCGCGACGGTCGGGGTGCCGACCTTGGCGCCCGCGCCCTCGCCGAGGAAGACCACCTGGTCGAAGGTGATGGTGTCACCCTCCTTCGACTCCGGGAGGAGGTTGATGGTGAGGATGTCGCCTTGCTTGACGGTGAACTGGCGACCGGAGGTTAGAATCGTGGCCTTCATGGCGGGCGGAAGGTCGGAGCAAAGGAACCCCGGCTGGCTTGGCAAGGGGTTTTTTGCCTAGGTTTTCGCCTTGGAGCCCCCGTTGCGGCCTTCACCCTAGGTTCATGAACCCGTTTCAGGCCCCCTTGACCCCTCCGGACGACCTCCGGGCGCGCCTGGACCGCAACCTGGCCAAGGGGCCGGATCTCCATCCCTCAGCCTTTGTCCACCCCCGCGCCGTGGTGGAGGGGGCGGTGACCGTCGGGGCGAAGTCCAGCATCTGGCCCTGCGCGGTCCTGCGGGGGGACATTGAGCCGATCTCGGTCGGGCAGGGCACCAACATCCAGGACGGGGCCGTCGTCCATGTGGCCGACGGGCTGCCCGCCCGCATCGGCGACCGCGTGACGGTCGGGCACCTGGCGATGATCCACGCCTGCGAGGTCGGCGACGAGTGCCTCATCGGCATGCACGCCACCTTGCTCGACGGGTGCAAGGTGGGCGCCCGCTCGATTGTCGGCGCCGGCGCGCTGGTCACCAAGGGCACCGTCATTCCCCCGGGCTCGCTCGTCCTCGGCTCGCCCGCCAAGGTCGTCCGCGCCCTCTCCGCCGAGGAGCAGGCGGCGCTTCCCGGCTGGGCGGAGAAGTACATCGTCGTGGCCGAGCACCACGTGCGGTGGCGCTGATGGCCTCGTCGGCCGAGCTCGCGATTCCAAGGGCCTGCTGGGAGCGGCGCCGCGCCGCCCACCATGCGCGCGTCGACCGTCTCACCGCCGCCCGGCGCGCGCGCGCCGCGGCGGGCCTCGCCCATCCCGTCGAGGACTTCCTCTTCACCTACTATCCCTTCCGGATCGGCGCGCTGCGGCGCTGGTCGCCGGGCTGGGGCGCCGCGCTCGAGGGCGAGTCCGCGCCCGAGGGCGAGGGTTGGTGGTCCCGCGAGGGCGCCGTCCTGCGCGTCGCCGAGGCGGAGCGCGACGCGACCGCGCTCCGCCTCGCCCGCTTCATCCGCGACCTTTGCGCCGCCGTCGCCGCCCGCCCCGCCTTCCACGGCTGCTTCGGCCTGCACGAGTGGGCGATGGTCTACCGCTCGGCCGAGGCCCGCCGCCATGCCGCCTGGCCCCTGCGCCTCGGCGCCGAGGGGACCGACGCCGTGGTGGAGTCGATGCCCGTGCGCTGCGGCCACTTCGACGCCTTCCGGTTCTTCACCCCGGAGGCCCGGCCCCTCAACCGACTCCAGCCCGACCTCGCCGGTCGGCTCGCCAACGAGCAGCCCGGCTGCATCCACGTGAACATGGACCTCTACAAGTGGGCCATGAAGCTGAGGCAGCTGGTCCCCTCCGAGCTGGCCGCCGACGCCTTCGACCTCGCCCTGCGGGCGCGCGAGACCGACATGCGCGCGAGCCCCTACGACCTGCGCGCCCTCGGCCTCGAGCCCATCCGCGTCGAGACGCCCGAGGGCCGCGCCGACTACGAGGCGACCCAGCGCGCCCTGGCCGAGGCCGCCGCGCCGATTCGCGCGCGGCTCCTCGCGGCGTGCGACCTCATCCTGGGGGCCTGAGCCCGCTCAGGGCAGGCGCCGCACCTTGATGTCGCGGTAGTCGATCTTGCACCCCGGGTCGTGCGCCTGCAGCGCGAAGGTGCCGGAGCCGAGCCGCCGGCCTTCCATGCCCGCGGGCGGCTTCCAGCCCTCGGGTTCCGTGAAGTCGGTCGTGGGCTTGCCGTTGATCCAGACGCGGATGCGCCTGCCCTCGACCCGGATGCGGTACTCGAACCACTCGCCGTCCGGCGCGGGCGGCGTGTCCATCACGTCGGCCACCGCGTAGAGGCCTCCGGTCTTGCGCCGGTCCTGGTGGCTGGCGTTGACCTGCGCCTCGTAGCCGGCCGAGGGCCAGCCGCTTTCCTGGTAGCGGGTGTGGAAGTAGATGCCTGAGTTGCCCTTGGGGTGGGTGCGGACCTGGGCCGTCAGCTCGAAGTTGCGGAACTCCGCCTTGCCGTCGGGCCCCACGTAGAAGAGGTGGCCGCGTCCGCCGCGGATCTCGAGCACACCGTCGGCAACCCGGAACGACCCCTTGTCGTCGCCCGAGGCCTTCCAGCCGGCGAGTGACTTGCCGTCGAAAAGGACCTGGGGTTCGGGATCCTCGGCGGCGAGCAGCGGGACGGCGAGGAGGGCGAGGAGGGCTGTGGGGCGCAGCATTCGGCTACTGTTGCCCGGCCGGGCCGCCCTGCAAGCGCTTCTTGAGCGTCGACCGGTTGATGCCGAGGATGCGCGAGGAGCGAAGGTGGTTGTCGCGGGTCTCCGCCAGGGCCCGGTCGATCATGGCCCTCTCGATGACGGAGAGAATGTCCTGGCCGTCGCCTTGCCGCAGCTCGCGGTAGACGCCGTCGAGAAGCGCGCGGAGGTCCGGCTCGGCGGGCGCCGCGACGTGGGCCGCGGGCGCCGGCGACGCCGGGGCGGGGCTGGTTTCGGTCGCGAGGGATCCGGCCGCCGCGCTCGCGCGGCGCGGGGCGAGGAGGTCCGACGGGAGGTCCTTCGCGAGGATGGCCTCGCCCTTGGCCAGCACGCCCGCGCGGTGGATGACGTTCTCCAGCTCGCGCACGTTGCCCGGCCAGTCGTGGCGCATCAGCAGCTCGAGGGCCTCGGGCGAGAGCCGCCGGGCGCGCAGCTTGCGTCCGGCCGCGAGGCGCTGCAGCATGTAGTCGACCAGCAGCGGGATGTCCTCCCTGCGTTCGCGGAGGGCGGGCAGGCGGATGCGGAAGACATTGAGCCGGTAGAAGAGGTCCTCGCGGAACTTGCGCTCGGCGACCATCCCCTCGAGGTCCTTGTTCGTCGCGGCGAGCAGGCGCACGCTGACCTTGATGGTCGCGGTGCCTCCGACGCGCTGGATCTCGCCCTCCTGGATGGCGCGTAGGACCTTCGTCTGGGTGGGCAGCGACATGTCGCCGATCTCGTCGAGGAAGATCGTTCCGCCGTCGCAGAGCTCGAACTTGCCCGGCTTCTGGGCGGTCGCGCCGGTGAAGGCGCCCTTCTCGTGGCCGAAGAGCTCCGACTCGATGAGGTTCTCCGGGATGGCGGCGCAGTTGACCGCCATGAAGGGCCCCTTGGCCCGCAGGGAGTGGCGGTGGATGCTGCGGGCGACCAGCTCCTTGCCCGTGCCCGACTCGCCGGTCACCAGCACGGTCGCCTCCGAGGCCGCAACCTGGCCGATGGATTTCAGGACGGCCTGCATCGGCTCCGAGTTCCCCACGATGCCCTCGGCGAGGTCGGCCGGGTCGATGCGGGCCGCCTTGCCCGTGCCCGCGCTCGCCAGGTCGCGCCCCGCCTGCAGCGCCTTGCCGACCAGCGCGATGAGCTTCGCCTGGTCGAAGGGCTTCATCACATAGTCGAACGCGCCGAACTTCATCGCCTCGATCGCCGTCTGCGTCGTGCCGTAGGCGGTCATCAGGATGACCATCGCGCGGGGAGCCGCGCCCCGGAGCAGCTGGAGCGTCTCGATCCCGCTCATGCCGCCCATCCGGTTGTCCAACAGCACCGCCTGCGGTTGGTCGTGCTTGGCGACCTCAACCCCGCGCTCGCCGCTGTCCGCCTCGAGGACCGTCCACCCCTGTCCCGCCAACGCTCGCTTCAGCGAGTAGCGCAGGTCCTTGTCATCGTCCACGATGAGGATTTTGGGAGCGACCTCGCCTGGGTTGGGCGTTTTCATGCCTGTTAGTCAGCATTTTGGATGCCTAAAGGACGACAATGCCGATTTTGCACAAAAACAGACATTAACAACTCTCGTGAAAGATTGTCTCTTCGATAGCACTGGGTTTAAATGCGTAAAATGTCTAATTTTAGGCGATTTTTCCTGCACGGCGCCTTTGCGGTACTTGGGTTCGGAGCCGGCCTCCTGGCTATTTCCAACCTTTGGATCAACGCCGCGGGCTCCGACAGGTTTCTCTCCGATCCCGGACAAGCACCGGAGGGCGCGGTCGGCATCGTGCTCGGCATATCCGAGTTCTACCCCGACAGCGGTGCGCCAACCGAGGTCTACCACTCGAGGCTCGATGCGGCGGCTCGCCTCGCCTCGGGAGGGCGCCTGTCGGCCCTGGTCGTCTCCGGCACGCCGGAGCAGTCCGAGACCATGCGCGCCGAACTCCTGCGCCGCGGCGTCACCCTTCCCATTCACCGCGATCCCCACGGTCTCCGCACCTTGGATTCCGTCGCCAGGGCCGTGGCTCACTTTCCCGGCCAGCCGCTGGTCTTTGTCTCCCAGGAATGGCATGTGCGGCGGGCGCTCTGGCAGGCGGAGCGGATGGGCTGCCCCTCGCTGGGATTCGCCGCGCCCGAGGGCGAGGGCCTGCGCGCCCGGGTGGGCGGCCCGGCGCGCGATGTGCTCGCCAAGGCCAAGGCGGTGATCGACTGGATCGGCGGCTTCCGGCTCTCGACCGACGTGCCCCCGGGCTCGGGCAACCGCTGAGATCAGGCCTTCTCGTGCCTGCCGTCGAGGCGTCGGCGCAGCCGTCCCTCGAGCTCCATCAGGGTCAGGCCGGCCGCCGCCTCGTCGGCCCCGCAGCCGGCCGCCGCCGCCAGCGTCTCCGCATCATGGACACAGCCGCCGGCGAAGTGGCGCATCAGCTCCGGCTCGGGCTCGTCGCGCTTGCCGCCGGAGGCGCGGCTTGTCGCCACGGGGGACTCGCCCAGCTCCTCCAGGATCTGGTCCGCGCCGGTGACCAGCGTGGCGCCGTCGCGGATCAAGGCGTGGCAACCCCGGCTGGCCGGGCTGTCCGCCCGGCCCGGCACCGCGCAGAGCGTGCGGCCCAGCTCGCCCGCGAAGCGCGCGGTTATCTGGCTTCCGCCGCCCAGGTCGGTCTCCACGACCACGACCGCGCGGCTCAGCCCGGCGACCAGCCGGTTGCGCTGGGGGAAGCTTTGCCGGTCCGGCGGGCGTCCCAGCGGGAATTCCGAAAGCACCGCGCCCGTCTCGGCGATCCGGCGCCGCAGCGCCCGCGCCTCCCGCGGGTGCGTCTGGTCGAGGCCGTGGCCCAGGACCGCGGCGGTCCGGCCGCCGCCCTCCAACGCGCCCTCGTGCGCCGCGCGGTCGATGCCCAGCGCCAGGCCGCTCACCACCCACCAGCCCGCCCGCGCGAGGTCCGCCGCGATCGCGCGCGCCATGCCCTCGCCATAGGGCGTGCAGCGCCGGGTGCCGACGACGGCCACGGCGCGCCGGCAGGGCGCGGAGGGTCCCTCCGCATAGAGGGCGAGGGGCGGATCCCACAGCTCGTCCAGCGCCTCGGGCCATCCTGGCTGCCCGGCCGTCAGGATGCGCAGGCCGAGCCGCGCGGCGCGCTCGCGCTCGCCCCGCCAGTCAAAGCGCGCCGCGCCGAGGGTGTCCGCCGCCGCCGGCCCGATTCCCCTCACGGCGAGCAGCTCCTCGCGCGTGGCGCGCAGCGCGCGGCCGAGGTCGCCGCCAAAGGCCTCGGCCAGGCGACGGGCCGCCACCGGCCCTATCCCGGGCAGGGCGTTGAGGAGGAGGCGTTGGTCGTCGGGGTGCTCGGGCAGGCTCATGCCGGAGCCGAGCCCGGGCCGCCGGTTCGGCGCAAGGCAGGCAAAAGCCCATCGAGCAGCTGGGTGGTTCGCACCACGGTTTCCCCCCGCTCGCTTGCCACCTCGTCGGCCGCGGCGCCATGCCAGGCCGCGGCGGCCGTCACCGCGCCGAGCAGGTCGAGGCCGAGCGTCGCGCGCGCGGCGACCACCGCCGCCACCATGCCCGCCAGCAGGTCGCCGCTGCCGCCGCGGGCGAGCACGGGGCCGCCGTGGGGGATGTGGACGAGCCTTGTCCCGTCGGTCACGCAGGTCAGCGGACCCTTGAGCACGACGACGGAGCGAAGCCGCCGGGCCAGGCGCAAGGCCTCGGCCGGCGTGGCCGCGGCGCCGCCCAGGCGGAGGAATTCGCCGGCGTGCGGCAGCAGCACGCGGGCCTCGGCCTTGCCGGCGGCGCGGACGATTTCGGGGCGGAGCGCGTCCGCGTCGAGCACCGCGACGCCCCGCGCGGCTCGGGCGGCGGCTCGGGCCAGGCCCAGCCCGGAGCGTCCGAGCCCGCTGCCGACGAGCGTGGCGTCGGCGGTGGCGGCCAGCGCGCGCATCCGTCTCGGCGTCGCGCGGGCGCCCTGGGCCATCCACATCGCCTCGGGCAGCGCCAGCGTCGCCGACGCCTGCAGCGCCGCGGGCGCCACGACGCTCACCAGCCCGGCCCCGGCCTCGAGGCAGGCGCGCGCGTTCATCACCACCGCGCCCGGCATGCCCGCGGAGCCGCCGACGATGAGGACCCGGCCTTGGCGGCGCTTCTCGCTGCGCGCGTCGCGGGCGGCGGCCAGCGGCGCGAGGACCTCGGCCGTCGCCGAGCCTTCCGCCGCGCCCGGCAGCGGAAGCCCGAGGTCCGCCACGCGGATCCGCCCGGCCTTCGCCGCCACGCGGGCGCGGAGGAGAGGGCGCTTGAGGCAGCCGAGGGACACGGTCAGGTCCGCCCCGAGGCAGGGGCCGTCGGTGTCGTCGCCGCTGCCGCTGGGCACGTCGACCGCGACCCGCAACCCCCGCAGTCGCCCGGCGGCTTGGATCAGCTTGCGCAGGGCGGGGGCGAGCGGGGCGCGGAAGCCCGAGCCGAGGATGCCGTCCAGCACGAGGTCGGCCCTCGGCTCAGTCCGCAGGGCCTCGCGCCAGCCCACGATGCGCGCGCCGCGTCGGCGCTTGGCCAGGCCGAGCGCGCGCGCGGGCAGGCCGGCCGCCACGCCGTCCTCCGCCAGGGCGACGGTGAGCTTGCCGGAGCGTCCCGCCAGGATGAGGCCGGCCAGCACCGCGTCGGCGCCGTTGCGACCCTTTCCCGCAAGGACGAGCACCGTCCTCGGATTCCGGCCGAGGGCGCGGCGCGCCTCCTCGGCGACCGCCGCGGCCGCCCGCCGCATCAGCGCCCAGTCCCGACCGGGATGGCGGCGCAGCCAGGAGCGCTCCGCCGCCGCCATCTCGGCGCAGCTCATCACGGGAAGCAGCCCGGCCATGCTCAGGAGACGACGGCGGCGGTGGCGAGCGCCATCCCCCCGTCGTGGGAAAGCGAGACGAGGATGCGGCGCCCCCCGCGCGACCGGAGCGTCCGCTCCCCCAGCGCGTCCAGCCGCACCGAGGGCGCGCCCGTCGCGGGATCGGTCACGACCTCGACCGAGGTCAGCCCGAGCTCGGCCCCGATGCCGCAGCCGAGGGCCTTGCTGACGGCCTCCTTCGCCGCCCAGCGCGCGGCAAGGGAGGCGTCGGGATCGCCCCGCCCGAGGCAGTCCGCCTGCTCGGCGGCGGTGAACACCTTGTCGAGGAAGGCCTGGCCGTGCCGCGCGCGCGCGGCGGCCAGCCGCGCCACCGCGCACAGGTCGGCGCCGATGCCGAGGAGGTTGGCGGCCCCGGTTTCCATCTCAGCCGAGGGCCGCGCGCATCTCGGCGACGGCCCCGCGCGCGCCGACCAGGAGCGAGCGGGCCACGATGCTGTGGCCGATGTTGAGCTCGTTGAGGAAGGGCAGGCCGCGGATGATGCGGGCGTTGCGGTAGTTGACGCCGTGACCCGCGTTGACGACCAGCCCGAGGGCGCGCGCCTGCCGCGCGGCCGACTCCAGCCGGGCCAGCTCGGCCTCCGCGGCCGCGGAATCGACCCCGAAGGCCCGCGCCCAGCGGCCGGTGTGGAGCTCGATGACGGGCGCCCCCGCGGCCTTGGCGGCGTCGACCTGCGCCGGGACGGGGTCGATGAAGAGCGAGACCTCGATGCCCGCGGCGGCCAGCGCCGCGGTGGTCGCGCGGACGCGCGGCAGCTGGCCGGCCGCGTCCAGGCCGCCCTCCGTCGTCACTTCCTCGCGCGACTCCGGGACGAGGCAGGCGGCGGCCGGCCGCAGCCGCGCGGCCAGCTCCGCCATCTCGCCCGTGCACGCCATCTCAAGGTTGAGCCGGCACCCGGGCAGGGCGAGCAGGACGGGGAGGTCGGAGTCCTGGAGGTGTCGGCGGTCCTCCCGCAGGTGGACGGTGATGCCGTCGGCGCCGCCGGCGAGCGCCTCGGCCGCGAAGGCGGCGAGGTCGGGCTCGGCGTGGGGCGAGAGATGCTCCCCGCGGTAGCGGGCCTGCCGGACCGTGGCCGCATGGTCCACGTTGACCCCCAGCCGGACGCGGCTCATTGCTTCTTCAGCTTCTCGAGCTTGCGGGCGATCTCCTCTTGGTCGCGCTCCAGGCGGCGGAACCGCTCGACCTGGCCGACGCGCTCGTAGTACTCCTTCATCGCGCCGAGTAGGCCGGAGACGGTCTTCATCCGGAAGACGTCGCCGTCGCCCTCCAGCTTGCGCTTGTAGGTTCGCTCGAGGTCGTTGAGGAAGAAGGTTTCCCGCTCCTTGTCGCCCTTGACCGACAGGTAATAGCCCTCGAGGGCGGCCTTGAAGGTCGGCAGGTGCTCGGCGTGGTCGCGCATCACGTCGCGGTAGAGGTTGCGCACGCGGTCGGCGTGCTCGGGCCCCTTCGCCGTCCAGTGGGCCGCCTGCCGGTGAATCGCCTTCAGGATCAGGTCCATCCGGTCGGGGTGCTCCTTGGCGAGGCGGTAGTACTGCCCGCGCAGGGCGGTGATCGCCTCGTTGTCGGTCCAGGTCGGGGCGATGTGGCGCGCCTCCAGCTCGTCGGCGAGGAGACGCAGGTCGGGCCACTTGTCGAAGGCGGAGCGGATGCCCTTCACCACCGACCTCCACGTGGCGAGGGATGTCTTGGCGTCCGTCTCCTCCAGCGCGGCCGCGTAGGCTTCCCAGGCCGGGAGGAAACGGTCGGCGGTGTCCACCGCCTGGGCGAGGGTCTCGCGGCGCAGCTCATCCTCGGCGCGCTGCCCGTAGAACCCCGAGATGAGGAGGAGCCGGCGCGCGGCGGTGGCGGCGCCGGAGCGCCGCTGCTTGTCGCCGAGGAGCTCGACCATGAACTCCGGCACGGCCTTTCCCGTCTGGGGATCGCCGGTCATGCCGCAGGAGTAGCCGTCGCTGTAGCGTCCGGTGTCCATGTTCCACTCGCCGCGGTCGGAAAGGTAGGCGAACCAGGCGTGGCCGCCGCGGTTGCCCTCGCCTGTCACGTAGGCCGCCGGGATGCCGACGGCGCGCGCGGTGCTGGTGGCGAAGTGGCCTTGGTGCATGCAGATGCCGCCGCACTTGAGGATGTCGGCCAGCGAGCCGTCGGTGTAGTCGGGCCCCATCGGCTTGCCGCCCGTGACGAAGTCCATCCGGTACTTGATCATGCCGTAGGTCGAGCCCCAGCCCTCCTGCTTCAGCCGGCGGAACTCCCTCAGCGCCCAGTCCATCTCCTCCTCGGAGACGTCGGCGGCGACGACCCAGACCAGCTCCTCGGGCGAGAGCTGGGTGAGCCGCGTCTCGAGCCGGTTGGCCTGGTCGTGATCGCGATACCAGCGGTAGCGGCGAAGGGGGTCGATGGGGTTGGCCTCGCGCACCAGGCGCCGCCAATGCATCGGTCGGTCGTAGACCACGGCCATGGCGACCTGCAGGTTGAGGTTGCGCCAGCGGAATTCGGGGCGGTCGTCTTCCCAGAGCCTGGCCCAGGTGCGCAGGCCGGCCGCGACGTCGTCCTGCGGCTTGACCGTGGCGAGCCACGCCTCGAGCGCCTCGGGGCGGGCGGTCAGCTCGCGGAGGAAGTCGGCCGCGGGCTCGTTGTCGCGCGTCAGCTCGCGGAGCTTGTCCGGCCCGGCGCGCCGGATGAACGCGGCCTGCATGGCGCCGAGGGTGAAGTAGGGGCTTTGCCATAGCCGGTCGTAGCGCTTGGCGCCGCTCGACCGGGTGGTCGCCTTGAGGGCGGGCACGAGGCCGCGCTCGAGGCGGGAGGCGTGGACTTCCCAGCGGCCGTCGGCGACGCGCGCGGCGGTGTCGGCCAGCAGCTTTTCCCGCGTCGCCCGGTCGGTCAGGGCGGGGCCGATGAACGAGTAGGCGGTGTCATCCTCCGATGTCTCGGTGTAGGCCGGTCCCGAGTCCTTGGGCTTGGACTCGGCCACCACCGCGGGCTTGGCCTCGGGTGCGGCCGGCTTGGCCGGCTCCGGCGCGACGGCGACCGGTGCGGCAGGCTCGGGCTCCCGGCCGAGCAGGTCGTCGACCAAGCTGTAGGTGCGACCCTCGGTCTTGGCCTCGTTGACGCGTTCCTGATACTCATCCCAGGCCAGGAAGCCCACGATCGCGACCAAGGGGATGAGCAGCAGCGAGGCATAGCCGTCGGCGGAGCCTCCCTCCTTGGGGGCCTGCGGCGGCCGGTAAGGCTGAGGACGGCGCGGCGGGATGCGGCGGGGTGTGGACATGTCGGGCGAGGGTGTGGCGTTCCTCCTGGGCTAGGCGGCGGGTGGAGGTTGTCGGGCTTTATTGTAGACGCTTGGCCCTTGGTTCCAATCCGATTCGGAGGGCGGTGGCCAGCGCGGGCGCCGTCGGGGAGCCCTTTTTTCCGGCCAAGCCCTCGGGCGGGCCTTGGTGCAGCAGGCGCCCGCCCCCGGCGCCGCCCTCGGGGCCGATTTCCACGAGCCAGTCGGCCTCGGCGAGGATGTCGGGATGGTGCTCGATGACGACCACGGTGTGGCCTTGGTCGACCAGCTCGTGGAGCAGGGCGAGGAGCTTGCGGATGTCGGCCGGGTGCAGGCCGATGCTGGGCTCCTCGAGGAGGTAGAGGTTGGGTTGGATCCGGCCCCGCGCGCGCTCGGCGAAGGTGGGCAACCCGCGGATCAGCTCGCTGACCAGCTTCAGGCGCTGCGCCTCGCCGCCCGAGAGCGTCGGGCTGCTTTGACCGAGGGCGAGGTAGCCGAGCCCCGTCCGGGCCATCAGGCCGCACATCTCGCGCAGGCGGATGTCGCTCCCGAGGAAGTCGGCCGCCTCGGCGAAGGTCATCGCGAGGATGTCGGCCGCCGACTTGCCGTTCCAGCGGATGGAGCCCGCCACCGGCCCGAAGCGGCTGCCGCCGCAGGCCTCGCAGGGGACATAGGTCTCCGGCAGGAAGCTCATCTCGAGGCGGGCGCGGCCCGCGCCGGAGCACGCCTCGCAGCGCCCGCCCGGGGTGTTGAACGAGAAGAAGCCCGGCCCGAGGCCGCGCAGCGCCGCCTCGGGCAGCTTGGCCAGCCGCTCGCGCACGAGGTCCCACGCCCCGATGTAGGTGGCGGGCGTCGAGCGCGGCGTCTTGCCGATGGGGTCCTGGTCGACGACCACCAGCTGCCGCAGGCCGCGCAGGCCGCGCAGCTCGCGGAAGGCCCGGTCGCCGAGGCCGAGCGCGGCGCCGTCGGAGGCCTTGGCGCCATCCCTCCCGCGCTGGATGGCCTGCCGGGCAACCGGCGCGAGGAGGTCGGAGAGCAGGGTGGACTTGCCCGCGCCCGAGACGCCCGCCACCACGCAGAGGCGCCCGCGCGGCAGCCGCAGGTCGAAGCCGCGCAGGTTGCGCAGCGCGGCGCCGTCCAGCTCGATCCAGCCCTCCGGGGCCTCCTTGCCGCGCGGGTTCACCGGCCGCCGGGAGCCGCGCATCGGGTGCGCCATCGGCTCCCGCAGCGCCGCGCCGGTCAGCGAGCCCGCGGTTGCCATCACCTCGCGCACCGTGCCTTGGGCGAGGATGCGGCCGCCGTCGCGCCCGGCGCCCGGCCCCATGTCCACCACCCGGTCGGCCGCCCGCATGGTGTCCTCGTCGTGCTCCACGACCAGCACGGTGTTGCCGCGGTCGCGCAGCGCCTTGAGCGAGTCGATCAGCCGGTCGTTGTCCCTCGGGTGCAACCCGATGCTCGGCTCGTCGAGCACGTAGAGCGCGCCCGAGAGGGTGGACCCAAGCTGCGAGGCGAGCCGGATGCGCTGGGCCTCCCCGCCGGAGAGCGTGTCGGCCGGGCGGTCGAGCGCGAGATAGCCCAGGCCCACTCCCGAGAGGAAGTCGAGCCGGGCCGCGATTTCCGGCAGGAGGGCGTCGGCCACCGCCCGCTCGCGCGCGGCCAGCCTCAGCCCGCGCAGGAAGGCGAGCCCCTCCGACGGCGGCAGGGCGAGCAGCCCGGGGAGGGAGAGCGAGCGGGAGCCCTCGCCCAGGCGGATGTTCCTGCCCAGCGGGGCGAGGCGCGCCCCCGAGCAGGCCGGGCAGACGGCCTCGCCCACGCGGTCCGCCAGCGCGTCCTCGTTGAGCGTCTCCGCCTCGTCGGCCGCGAACCGCTCGATGACGCGGCCGTGCCCGCGGCAGGCGGGACACCAGCCGCGGGGGGAGTTCCAGGAGAGGTGCTTTGGGTCGATCTCGGGGTAGGCCTCGCCCGTCGCCGCGTCGACCCGCGCGGTGGAGAGGAGCGCGACCTCGCGGCCGCGGGCGTCGACCAGCGCGACGACGCCCTTCCCGATGCGCAGGGCCTCGCGCGCCGCGGCCCGGAGCGCCCGCTCGCCCTTCCCGGGCTCGGCGCCGGGCCGGGTGACGGCGCCGCGCGGGCCGAGGTCGGCCACCACGGCGTCGACGTCGTGCTCGCGGTAACGGTCCAGGCCCTTGAAGCCGGTCGCGTCGACCAGCTCGCCGTCGCACCTCAGCCGCGACATCCCGTGGTCCAGCGCCCACTCGGCCAGCGGCCGGTGGTGGCCCTTTCGCCCGCGCACAAGCGGGGCGGCCAGGTGAAGGATCCCCTTTGCGCCCGCGGCGAGCTCCGCCAGCCGCCGCACCACCGCGTCCTCGGTCAGGCTCACCAGGGGCTTGCCCGTGGAGGGGCTGTGCGGGGTTCCCGCCCGCGCGTAGAGCACCCGGAGGTACTGGGCCACCTCCGTGACCGTGGCCACGGTGGACTTCGAGGAGCCGCGGGTGACGCGCTGCTCGATCGCGACCGCCGGCGGCAGGCCGCGGAGCGCGTCCAGGTCGGGCTTGGGCAGCTGCTCGACGAACTGGCGCGCATAGGCCGAGACGCACTCGAGGTACCGCCGCTGGCCCTCGGCGAAGAGGATGTCGAAGGCCAGGGTCGACTTGCCCGAGCCGGAGACGCCCGTCAGCACGGTCAGCTGGCCGTGCGGCAGGTCGAGGGAGACATCCCGCAGGTTGTGCTCGCGTCCGCCTCGCAACTCGATCGCCCGGGTTCGGGCCTGCCTCGGCGCCGCCGCGGACGGGGCGAAGGCGTCGGATTCCGAGGCCAGCAGCCGGCCCGTCGGGGTCGTGCCCCGGGCCAAGTCGGCCGGAGTCCCCTCCGCCACGAGCCGCCCGCCCGCCGGTCCCGCCTCGGGGCCGAGCTCGGCGAGCCAGTCGCAGGCGGCCAGCACGTCGCGGTGGTGCTCGACCACGACCAGCGAGTGGCCGCGGCCGGCGAGCCGCTGGAGCAGGCCGAGCAGCCGGTCCACGTCCTCGCGGTGCAGCCCGGTCGTGGGCTCGTCGAGCAGCAGCAGGGCGCCGTCCGGTCGCTTGCCGCGCGCCTTGGCGCCCCGTCCCTTCCGGGCGGGCTCGCGGTCGAGCTCGCCGAGGAAACGGACCAGCTTGAGGCGCTGCGCCTCGCCGCCCGAGAGCGTGGTCAGCGGCTGGCCCAGGCGCAGGTACCCCAGGCCGACCTCCTCGAGAACGGCGAGCTGCCCGGTCGCGGGCGTGCGCGCGCCGAGGAAGGCGCGAGCCTCCGCCACCGTCATGCCGAGCAGGTCCGCGACGGATTGACCGTCCACCTTCAGCCGCAGGATCTCGTCCCGGAACCGCTTGCCCTCGCAGGCGGGGCAGGGGACGGCGACGTCCGACAGGAACTGCATCTCGACCGTCTCCCAGCCCGCGCCGCCGCAGCGCTCGCAGCGGCCCTCGCCCGCGTTGAAGGAGAAGTGCGAGGGCGTGAGACCCTCGGCCTTCGCCGCCTCGCTGTTGCCCAGCCAGTTGCGGATGGCGTCCCAAGCCCCGGTGTAGAGGGCCGGGTTCGAGCGCGGCGTCCGGGTTACCGGCGATTGGTCGACCAGCGCGACCTCCGACACCGCCTGGCCGAGCCGAACCCAGCCCGGGTCCTCGCCTCGCGCCTCGCCCGTCTCCGGGTCGCGGCCGCCCAGCACCTGGTGCAGGAGCGTCGACTTGCCCGACCCGGATACGCCGCAGAGGCCGACCAAACGGCCCATGGGCAGCGACACGCGGAAGTCGCGCAGGTTGTTCGCGGACGCGCCGCGCACCTCGATGCGCGGCGTCGAGGCCGTCACCGGGCGGCCCGCCGACGCGGCCGGCCGGCGCCTGCCCGAGAGCCACTCGCCCGTGGCCGAGCCCTTGGCCCTCGTCACGCCCGCCGGCGGCCCCTCGTAGACGAGCCGGCCGCCCTCGGCGCCGGGGCGCGGCCCGATCTCGATCAGCCAGTCGGCCGACCGCATGACCGACTCGTCGTGCTCGACCACGACCACCGTGTTGCCTTGGTCGACCAGGCTGCGGAGAATCCCGACCATGCGGCCGATGTCCCGCGCGTGCATGCCCACGCTGGGCTCGTCGAGGATGAAGACCGTGTCGGCCAGCGCCGCGCCCAGGCACGAGGTCAGGTTGACCCGCTGGACCTCGCCGCCGGACAGCGTGCGGGAAAGCCGGTCGAGCGCGAGGTAGCCAAGGCCGACCGTCTCGAGGTAGCCCAGCCGCGCGAGGATGGCCTCGTGCGCGTGCTCCGCCGGGTGGCGGGCCTTGGCCGGCCGCCCCGGCTCCAGGCGGGCGCGGAGCTCGGTCACCGTCAGCCGATACAGCTCGGGGAGCGTCGAACCCTCCCATCGCCAGCAGAGCGACTCCGGCTGGAAGCGGGCGCCGGCGCAGCCAGGGCACGTCTCGTAGGCCCGGTAACGCGAGAGGAAGACGCGCACATGCATCTTGTAGGTGGTCGACTCAAGCCAGCGGAAAAAGCCGCGGATGCCGTACCACTTGCTCGACCACTCGCCCGGCTGGTAATCCGGCTGCCCGTCGCGCACGAGGTCGCGCTGGGCCTCGGTCAGCGCCGACCAGGGCCGGTCGACCGGGATTCCCCTGGCGCGGCAGGCGCGCATGAGGTCGCGCTGGCTCTCGCCGTAGACCGAGCCTTGGAAGGGGGCGATCGCGCCCTCGGCCAGCGAGAGCGACGGGTCGGGGATGATCTTGGACCAGTCGAGGCCGATCACCCGCCCGAAGCCGCGGCAGGCGGGACACGCCCCGAGCGGGGAGTTGAAGGAGAAGAGTCCCGGCGTCGCCGGGCGGAAGCGTCGGCCGTCCACCGGCGACTCCAGGTGCTCGGAGACCCGCAGCCGCTCTCCGCCCTCGGACCCGAGCAGCCGGATGCGCCCCCCGCCGAGCCGGAAGGCCGCGCGCGCCGCCTCGTCGAAGCGCCCGCGCTCCCCGTCCGCCAGGCGCAGGCGATCCTGCGCCACGGTGATCTCGGCCAGGCTTTCCGGCAGCGCCTCCTCGCCCAGCCGCGCCCAGCGGTCGCCCGCCCAGGCACGCGTGAAGCCGGCGCGCGCGAATTCGCCCGCCACCGCCTTCCAATCCAGGCCCTCGGGCTTGGCCACCGCGAAGCCGACCACGCACTCGCCGTCGCCGAGGGCCGCCCGCCCCCGCTCCCAGGCCGCCTCGGCGCCCCCGGGGCGGATGACGCGGCCGTCCGCGGGGTCGACCAGCTCCGCGCGGTGGGCGAACCACACCTTGAACCAGTCGCAGAGCTCGGTCATCGTGCCGACGGTCGAGCGCGAGGTGCGCACGGCGTTGCCCTGGCGGATGGCGACCGACGGGCGGATGTTCTCCGCCGAGTCGAGCGCGGGCGCCGGAAGCAGCTCGAGGAACTGGCGCACATAGGGCGAGAAGGTCTCGACGTAGCGCCGCTGCCCCTCGGCGTGCAGCGTGTCGAAGACAAGCGACGACTTGCCCGCCCCGCTCAGGCCGGTGACGACGACCAGCTTCCCGACGGGGATGTCGACGTCCAGGTCCTTCAGGTTGTTCTGGCGCACGCCGCGCAGGCGGATGCTCTCGGGGGTTCGGCGCGACATGGAAACCCGCCAACGGAGGGGAATCGGCCGGCTTGGCAAGCGACCCGCTCAGCCCGCCCGCACCAGGCCGGAGGGCGCGCAAAGCCAGCCAACCCTCCGGTCGTGAGGCTCGGTCGGCACGCGCTCGACCAGCTGGAAGTCGTGGCACCAGCCCACCGTCGCCGTCCCGGCGGGCAGCATCGCGAGCAGGCGGTCGTAATCGCCCCCGCCTTGGCCTAGCCGATTGCCGAGCCGATCAAAGGCGATCCCTGGCGCGAGGACCAGGTCGAGGTCGGCCGCGGCGACCGCGGTCGCCGTCGCCGGCGGCTCAGGTATCCCGTGGGGACCCGCCGCCAGACCCAAGGGGCTGGAAGCCAGCCGGAGCTCCATGCCGGCGGCCCCCTGGCGGGGCAACGCGACCCGCTTGCCCGCCGCAAGCGCGGCGGCGAGCAGGAGGTCCGTCGGGAGCTCCCCGCGCGTCGCCACGTGGAGCGCAACCGCGCGGGCCGAGCGCCAGCAGTCATGGGCGAGCAGCGCCGCGGCCGCGCGCGCCTCCGCCTCCCGCAGCGCGGCCTCCCCGAGCGCCCGGCGGCGGGCGCGCATCTCGGAGCGCAGGGCGGCCTTGTCCATGCTCAGAACATCCGGTCGAGCACGAGCGCCAGCAGGACCAGCGGCAGGTAGAGCAGCGAGAAGAGGAAGAACGGTCGCGCGGCCTCGGCCCGGGTGGCGCCCCGGTGGAAGCGCAGGCCCAGCCGGGCGAAACCGATGCCGGCGAGGATCGCCACCGCCGCGTAGGCGACCAGGGAGGGGTCGAGCAGGACGGGCGCGGCCGAGGCGGCCAAGGTGCCCGCGAGGAAGAGCGAGGATTGCCGGGCGGCCGACTCGCCGCTCGGATCCTCCACCGTC
>Ga0315904_10003776_pt1 | contig 22037 bp, 26 predicted proteins | sample LakEriMetagenome_6_FD_203529 | JGI IMG/M metagenome (GOLD analysis project Ga0315904, IMG submission 203529) | Freshwater fungal communities from buoy surface, Lake Erie, Ohio, United States - Buoy 12 MA120 | ecosystem: Environmental > Aquatic > Freshwater > Lake | place: USA: Lake Erie, Ohio... | reverse complement strand
TCGCGCCTAGCCTAACCGCACCTAACCACGCCGAACCGCGCCTTACCGAACCCCGCCTCGCCTGACCATACCTTGTCTTGGCATGCCATACCTCAAACTATTTGTGACCCAAAGCAATCATCGCCAAACCGACGTTGCCCAGCATGTAACCGAAATACGTGACCGCCATCCATGGCTGTCCATCGCGGTAAAACAAAAGCATCACCACCGCATACTGCACACCGATAAAGGCAATTAACCACGCAGGAACTGTCATTGTGTCGTGAACCCATCTACTGTGCCAATTGAAGACACAGCTAAGCTTAGTAGAAACGGAGAGACTTGTTCCCCGAACGTAATCTCAGAAATCTGATCGGCATCCTCAGGCGTCACCGGGGCACCGAGAAACACAAGCACTTTGCCGTTCTCAAGCGTAATGTAGACGAGTTGAATCTTCTCATCCGGTTTGCGGCCCAAGAGGGCCTGTAAGCCTTCGCCGAAAGTCACCAGCTTGCCTTGTCGTCGCATTCTTTGATGATGTCCGCCACGGTTTTTAGTTGTGGTCGGGAAGGCGACGTGAAGTCTTTGTTCTTAATACCGAGGTCCAAGGACAGTGCTTCGTTTTGACTGCGCAAACGCTGGCAATTCTTGTAAGCACTGTCGAGGTCAGTCTCCATGTGTTGGATATGATCCATGAGCACGCGAATAACGCTACGCCAACCTTCCTGGTTGATGTCGTGGCCCTTGGTCCATGCTTCGGCAAGCTTTTTGGCTTGATCATAAGTCATGTGTTCTTCTCCTTTAGTTTGGCTTCAACATCTCTTGCTACCGCCCTGCCGTTGCACCAAATGTCGTAGCCATAGTCGTCCTCTGTGTTTAGGTCTACGATTTTTTTAACTTCCTCATCCGTCAGCCCAACCCATTCATGTTTACGTTTTGCTGTTTCATCGACACGTTCTTGCGATATGTCGATAGTGTGTACAGGTGCGGTGTCAAAGGTATAGGTGCTATTAAATAATTCACGACCAATTGGGTATTCCTCACCAGCCACACCACGCATGATTAGGTCATCTTCTTTGACTGGCGTGATGCCTTCCCGTGTACTTACATGGGTTTCGCCTTTGCGCTGTTCTCGTACATGAACAACAATTGGCAACTTTACACATGGCTTCCATTCTTCACCAATCGCCACAGGCTCCGGTTCAGGCTGCGCTAGTCGGTTACGCAGGGCTTTGATTGCGTCTTCAATTTTTTGTGCAACTTCTGCTGTTCTACCAGCCAAAGGTTCTATCAAATCCAACGCCATCTGCATTAGTTCACGGTCAGTCATAGCCTAGTACCACCACGATTGTTAGCGCAGGGCCATGCCTGTTTCAAGGCTTGGTTGATAAGAGATTCTGCGGTCTTGTGGCGGATCGACGGGTTGTTGTCTAAATAACCTCTAACCATATCCGACACTTGACCCACGGTTACATTACTTGGGGAACAAAATGTGACGCTTACATACACGTCATAAACGCCTTGAATAAAACCCAAGGCAAGCATCTTGTCACCAAAGTCACCATTCATTTTGGCATACAAATTATTCCCGGTCATGAACTCAGCGTGCGCCATGCATGGGACAAACAATAAACTTGCGATTAATTTTTTCATGCTTTCTCCTTTATTTTTGCTAATGCTCCGTGGGCCTTGTTCCGTAATTGAATGCACAGATCATGACGTTCTTTCAATGTGGTGTCGCTTGGATCTTCGACTGCATTGATCCATTTTAAATAAAGCTCGACCACTTCGACAAGCTCTTTATTAAGACGCTCAAGGCGCTCGAACTCCGGGGTGGAGTGCGTGTAGCCTGTGATCCTAAATGGGGACATGCTTTCCTTTTTGGTGGAGGATGAGGTCTTGGAGCGCGTCAGAGATTTCGAGCCCTGTTTGTCCGAAGTCTGACATCTTGCATAGGACCATGACGTCTTTGATGGCTTGGTTATAGCAAAGTCGCCCATATTCAACCGCCAGACTTTCTGGGAGGTTGTACGTCGCTCCCGTTTGTTTCAATCCGGACGTCATCGCCGCAATGAGGTACTCCTGCATCATCCGTTCGCTGTTCTCGTGCATCTGTTTCTCCAAAAATACGATCAAAGTTATCCCAAAATGTCTCATTGGGAATGTTTTGTGGGCGCCGCTTAGAGCCCTTGCCGCCGTCGCTCATGCCAGCAACAGTGCAACTATGATTCCGGTAATCGCAGCTATCAACATGTTTTTCATTCCTTTACCCTGTAAAATTTTTTAGATCCGATGCGCACTATGTCAGCAATGCCGCCATCAACAAACTTTTTTAAAGTGCGTGCTACTTTGCCTTCGCTTGCAATCCATTCTTTTGCAATCGTCTTGGCCTGAACGGGAGTTTTTGGGTGAGAAATTAAATACTTCCACACCTTTTCTTCAAAGTCAGTCATCTCAATTGCCATTATTTATCTCCTCGCCAAGCTAAAAAGCCGACGACGATAAAAACAAGTACAACAAACCAAGCAAGCTCTTGCGCGGCTTCCGCTGCTTTACCACTACGCACCCAAGCATCTACGACGTAGGGGCTGATACTAGTGCTATTCATGCTTTCTCCTTTCTAAAGTATGCAAATAGATTACTACCGATTTTCGCGCTTGTCAACAAATTCTCTACACCATATGCCTATTAGCATTGCGTCAACCGCAACCTTACGAGCCGTGTTTCGTGCTGCAACAAAATTGCTTTCGCGCAACTCTTTCTGTAGCTGTTTGTGCAACTGCTGAATGCGGATCATTGCCTCAGAATAATCCTGGTCCAAGATGCTCGATGATTCTGTAGTCATTCTGTCTGCGCTCCTTTTCTGCCTTTAGTTTTTCCTTCAACTTTAAAGTCCGGGATGTGGAGGTAAACGGGATTTTCTTCTCCCACATGGGCTCCCAAAATGTTGAACTCGAAGTATTCGATCGCTTCTTCACGTGTCATTCCATCCTTTTCCATTTTTTTAAACATCTTCTCAACATCCAGTACGGCCACCGGCGGCCCCCCGAATCGTTCTCCCACCCCCACAATGCAATCCTCAAAGCCACTCGGGTAAATGATGACTTCAAAGGTCTCATCAATCCACTTTAAGATCTTATCCGCGTACGAGGAACGGGTTCCGTGGTCCGGGGTTATTGATTCGTCGCTCTGGGTCTTTGACAACTTGATGCTGGGTTTCTTGGTTTTTGACTCCAAAATGCCACTCCCATTCTTTCTGTATAAGTTCGTTGAGGATGCTCGCGATTGACCTACGATCGCGAACGGCGATTTGCTTGAGTAGATCGTAAGAATCTACCCTGAGCATTACGGATTTCCATTTGGTAGCGTCGGTCATGTGCTCTCCTGTATTTACAGGATAATAGCACAAAAAGGAGGCGGCGCAAGGCCGCCCCAAAGCTTGAAGAAGCAGCAGCGAGAGAAGGAGGTCACGCTGCTTCGCCCCAGGATGGGCCGCATTCAACGTCCACCTTGGAAGGCACCTCTAATTTAACGCAATCTTGCATCATTTGGGCGAATTTTTTTGCCTCATCGATCGAGGCCACAGACAAGCAAAGCTCGTCGTGGACCTGAAGTAGGGGCAACTTCCCGCCTTGAATGCAGGCCAGCATGGACTTCTTGGTCTGATCGGCGGCGGACCCCTGAATCAGGCGGTTTAGGCCCTTGTAGGTGTACGCTCGCTTGAGCCGTGGTCCGTATTCCAAGACGGCTTGTTCTTTAGGCAATGCCTTGTGCAGGCCAAACTCCATCGGCTCCCACAAATTAAAGCGGCATCGGCGGCCAAGCAGGGTACGAATGGACCCGTTTGAGGCGGGGTGGTCCACCCGTTGCTGGACCGACACGACAAGGCCCTTCATGAATGGGACAAGCTCGTGGAACTTGCCAATAAGCTCGCCAGCTTCCTCTGTGGAGAGGTCAAGCTCGGTGGCCATCTTGCCCTTACCCATGCCATAGAGCAGGCCCAAGCCAATCGTCTTGGCTTGCTTACGACCAATGCCAGCCATGTCAGCTATTGTTTGGTGAAAGTCGGTGTCGGGGTTAGTGATGTAAGCTTCAGCGGCCTTATCCGCACCTCTTAGGTCTTTTAATTTGGCATAATGGACAGCGAGCCGTGGTTCCTGTTGGGAGAAATCGAGGGAGGCCCATATTTCGTCTTGTTCCGGCAGAAAGAGGCTCCTGATGGCAGGGCCGATCTCCGGGTGGCGGGCCGGGATTTGCTGTAGGTTGGGGTTAGCCATGGATAGGCGTCCCGATACAGTGCCCCCATCGTCAGAACGAAGCTGGTTGATGTGCCCATGAATGCGTCCATCGTACTGGGCGTAACTCAAAAGCGCCTCAATGAATGTGCCGTTGGCCTTGTTGTACTCGCGGGCGTCCACAATAGAGGTTGCAATGGGGTGGGCGTGGTGGCTGAGAAAGCTTTTGGTAAACGAAGGAGCGCCCTTTTCTGTCTTGGGGTACTCGATCCCTAGTTTGTCAAAAGCCTTGGCAATGCTGGCAGCGGCCCAAATATCTACCTGAACCCCGGAGAGGCTCTTAATCTTGGCCAGGGCCTCTTTTTCGCGAGTTTGGAACATCTTCTTCGTCTTCTCGGCCCGGTCTTGATCGAGCCTAACCCCACGAAAGGTCATCTCAATTAAATGGGGACAGAGTTCCATCTCAAGATCAAAAATTGGGCTGAGTTCTTGCTTAATCATTTCAATCTTAAAGAACTGCCAAAGCTTCAGCGTCAAAGCGGCGTCTTGCTCAGCGTACTCACCCACGTACAAGGCAGGCAGCTTGTAAAGCTCGCCCTTGGGATCCACGCCAAACTCTTTGGCGGCATCGCGCAGGCCCTGCTCTGACTTGGTTTCCTGCAGGTAATCAAAGCCCAAGGCATTCAGGCTGTAGCTAAATCGATTCTCGTCGATAAGTGCCGCTGCAATCATCGCATCGATAATGCGCCCATTGATCGTAAAGCCCTCGGCTTTCAGCCAGCCCACGTCGTAGGCCGCGTTGAAGAAAATCTTGTCGCAGGGCAAGTCCAAAACAGTTTGGACAAACTTGCGGACTTTCTTCTCGTCTAGGTTGCCTCCGCCCCCGTGGCGGGTCGGGAAATAACCCTTCCAGCCATCTACTGCTAAGGCAAAGCCAACTATGTAGCCATTCTTTGTTGGCCATCCCGGGCCGCTCGTTTTCATTCCTGGATCGCATGTTTCTAAGTCAATTGCAATTGCATCTGCGGAAGACAAATCCGGAAATACTTCCGGCGCCATCCACTCCGTTTTAAGTTGGGGGAACAATGAAATTGTCATAGCCTAAAAGCCTTATATTGGTCCTGAGGGTAAACGATATGTAGGGATTTCCTTGTTCGGGTAAGCCCTACGTAGTACAAGCGGTTGATATCGTCCGGGTTTACTTCTTGTTCGCGAGTAAATTGAGAAGATAGATCTGTGATAATGATAACGTGATCCGCTTCACCACCTTTGGCTCCGTGTATTGTGGAGAGGCGTATCCGTGGAGTTCCTCGAAGTGACTGTCCACGTCTGAGAGCCGCTCGGATATACACTCGGTTAGCGTCGGAGAGTTTTGTAAGACTTTCATACCACGGTCTGTCGTCAGCAACCAATCCGCCTTCTGCTCTAAGTCTTTCAAGGCTGTAGGATTGCTCAGGATCTCCGACAAACTTTCTAAAGCCACGTGCAATTCCTTCTGATCCGAGGTACGTGTATAGTGATTTAAGTTCTTTGCTTCCAATCTCTTTCCCCTTTCTAAGTGCTTCCCAAGCGTACACGGCCTCAATCGGTCCTTCACCAATCGATCGGATGCCATTGCGCTCGAACAAAACTCCCATGCTCTTTAAATGCTCATGCACATTGTTGAGCATGTAATTTGTTGGAGCCAGTATAAGCCACGACCCATCGATTAAATCCACGTCGGTGTAGTGTTGGTAGAAGTGCAACTCACCCTCTTCTGGACGGGAGTCCCAAACCTTGGGCACACGGTACTTCACCCGGTTAATAATTTTGTTGCCGTACTCGTGAACGACTCTTGGGATGCGGTAGGACTGGTTTAAAACAATCTGATCCCCAGGGTACGTAAGCAGGGATCGGACGTCCGCCCCGGCCCAGCCAAAGATGGCCTGATCGTCATCCCCGGCGATGTAGGACTTGGTGGCTCGTTTTATGAGCCTGTCAGCAATCTTCCACTGTAGCGGGCTCAAATCCTGAGCCTCATCTATGATAGCGACTTCGAGCTTGGGGTAATACGTGTCGTCGGCATCGGCGAACATCTCTAGCAGATCGGTGAAGTCGAGCAGGCCTTTATCATTCATGTACTTGCGATACATTTGATACACGTAATAAAAGTGTTGCCACCCAATGTTTAAGTTACTTCTGTTGTATTCGGCCCGGAGGTCAGATCCTTTGAGTCGGGCAAGGTTGAGGACATTGAGAATCGGATGGTCAGCGCGAACTTCCCACGACTCGTCTCCTCGATCGATATTGAGATTAATTTTGGCCAGAGCCGCAAAATCCTTAAAGTTCTCCGGCGTTGCGATACGGGAAGCTTGGATGCCCAGTCTTGCATAAGCAAGGCTATGCAACGTCCTAAAGTTAACGAGATCGTGTTTAAAGTCGAGTTGCTGAAAGCGAGCGTAGGCTCTTTCTTTAGCCTCATGTGCTGCCTTTCTAGTAAAAGCAAAGTATCCAATCAGTGAAGCGGGCGTACCGTTTTGTAAAAGATCGTCAACAACGTTCAACAAATACGTAGTCTTGCCCGTTCCCGGAGGCCCGAATACTTTTGTCACGCTCAAAATGGTGATCCCGTGTTAGGCAAAGTTGCATCAAAGGGAGCGTCTTGTTTTTCGTACGCAGGGATTCGCCAGGTTCGTACGGTCCTATTCTTGACCGTAGTAGAGTATGGACTGCCATTAAGATTACGCAAACGCTGTGCAATCTTGACTGTGCTCATCATAAACTTGTTTCGGCTCAAGAAGTTCTCAAGGTCCTTGATCCGGAAGTATGTTAGTTTCTCTTCCTCATTAGTCCATGGACGGCCCATAAGAATTTCTTCGCGATCCATGGCAGTCTGGAGGTGAGTGCAAAACTCTTCCAGAAGATCATAGAATCGCCCGTCGCTGGAAGTATCCTCCGGCGCTTCCGTAATTGCCTGCGTCTCCACCATCTGTTTAAGTAAACCATTGAGTACTCCTTCCCACTCATGTTTCTTCAACGTCGGCGGCATGACGTTGACTTTGTTCATGCAAACAGCTTGAAACTTAATCTGTTGCTGGAGCTCCTCTGTCGTAAGTTCCAGGCGATGCCCATCCACATCAACAAACCAAAGCGGGGGATCAGAAGCATACTTAGAGAGGGCCGAGATACTTGGCATATCACCAGACTGACCGATACCAAATTTCCTAGTCTTACATAGCGATGCGTTGCAGTGTCCGTTAATCGGCGAATCTTTGCACTTATAACCATATTCCTTCTTCTTAAGTTGTTTAGAAATTAAATTAAGTTCGTTTAGCGGAAGCGGAGGCGACATAAACTTTTGGTTATAAACCATAAGTTCGTTCTCCCACGTATCCGGCTTAGCTTTGCGGAGAAAAACTCCGATGTTGAAAAGTCCATTATTACGTGTGCCTTCCGGAAATCCTTGGGAACAAAGAACCTGTAAGCACGGAGGACCGTCAACGAGGTCTGGAGTAGCCGCAGCGTTATCCGGTTCTTTGATGACGGTTTCTTCAGTAACGGCATAGGTTTCGTAAAGGGAATAAAACTCCTCGAGTGTGGCCGCAGAGCCGTCATCTTTGTACGCGTAACGTGTGCCATTGTCTCCCCCAAAATAGGGCAGGTTTAAAAAGTTACCGGTGTCCCCTCGTTCTACCAAAATCTCCGTTTGCTTTGGAAAAATCTCTGACCCCGAATACCCAAGGTATGCGGCAAACAACTTCAAGTTCTTTTGCATGTAAGCCGCAGTCACCGGCTCCCTAGCAAACATAAATACGTGCAGCCCACCCGACTTAGAACGAAACGCAACTAACGGGAGTTCTAGCCGTCTGATTTTCTTGATAATAGATACGTGATCGATGGGGTACATATCAATGTCGATACAACCCCAGGTGCAAGTGTTATCGGCTCGAATCGGTATGATCCCAAGACTTGGCTCGACGCCTTTGAGATGCTTGATCCAAAGGTCATCCGTGGGAGATTGCCGGACAATGGTGGCTTTCCCGTTTTGCTTTCCATCTTGCCGCTCCTTCTCAATCTTGTACGTTCCGTACGCAATGTCTAGGCCTGCAAAAATTTGTTTAAAACGTGTGATGTCTACTTCCGACATTGGCTTTCTCGGTTCTGTATAAAGGCAACAAAGCCGCCCGCAAGGGGCGGCTTCGCAGGGCTCAATTTAAAACGGCGTTTCAGAAGATGCTTTTGCACCTTCCTCTTGATCATGCTTCACGTTTACTTCGCCTTGTTTAACAGACAACGCAAACGATTTTGCCGAGTGATAAACTGTAGCGTCCTCTACAGGACCAACGCGCTCAACTTCCCAACCGTACCATGTGCCTTTGTCGTTAGACTCTTTGCTGCTCGTGAGCCGATAGACATGGCTATATGACGGAGGAGTGAACGGCCCATTCTTGCCATTCATTTTTAAAGTCATCATCATGCTGTTCCACTTACGCGACTTCTTCAGTTGTGTAGACTTCAGCACAATCAAAGCGGGTGAACAAGTACCGTCGTCGCCAACAATCATCACGTAGTGCTGCGCACTGTTTTCAATGTAATTGCCGTTGTCAAGGTAGTCCTTGCTTTCCCCAGGCTTACGAAAAGTCTTGGTCATGATGTCGCTAGTTGCCGGGTGGACCGCGATCGGTGCTCCGGAACCCGAACCTCTTGGTTGCCATTCGATGTACTTACGCTCGTAGTGACAAGGAATAACCTTGATGCCTTGCGTGCCATCATAGACTTCCCCGGAGACCGTGTTATAAATCATTCCTGCTTTTGCACCCTTGACGTTCTCAATTTCAGGCGAAAGTTGGGATAGAAGCTTCAGGAATGGTAACGCCACATCTTCCGAAGAAATGTTGTCCATACCATCATGGGCGTCTTGCTCAAACATTGTGTTGTCAACTACTGCTAAAGCTGTTTCTTTTTTCTTTGCTAATTGATTCATGATTAAAGTTCCTTTAAGTTATTTAGCACGCTTAATCTTTGCTTTGAAGCCTGTGTAAGCGCCAAAAAGCTCCGTGGGGAAATCCGTGCCTTTTTCCACCATTTCGCGAACCCAAGCTTTAAGGGTTTGGGATTCGATCTTCTCTGCCTGTTCAGGCAAGAGCCCCTGCTTGCGAATTGAATTAATCAAATCGCCCGCTGCATCGTCTTCGCCACGACCAAACTGTACGGAGACGGTGTTTTTGATAATGTCATCGAACCCGTGGGCACGAAGCCATTCGTACGCTTCACCTCGGCGGTCAACCGGAATGCTTGCCGAGTAAAACGGTTTTACTTCTATCTCAGATCCATCGGTCATCTGAAACTTTGACATGCCGATTTCTTTGAGGGCATCGGGGATACGCTCGTCAGTCAAGTTGCGCAGAGATTCTTTCTTCTCTGCTAACGTGGTTTCGAGTTCCTCGATGTCTTTTTCAAGCAAAAGAGCCTGCTTTGCTAAAGCAGCAATAGCCGTTAAAGAGTTATCCTCAACAGTGATTGCGCGTGCGTCTGTTTCAAAATCAATGCTACTCATAACTTTCTCCTTTCTGGTTTAAATCAACTACTATGGGATAGTACTTCATTTCCCGTTTGTCCCACTTCAAGAAGCGGAACTTGCCGTTATTGTACTGCGATGCAATTGCAGCGGCAATACTCATTGCAGCAGGATCTCCAATCAAAAGCAAGTAGTCTTGATCAGTAAAATCCCTAAGCACACGTTTCATGCGATTCACCATTGGTCCTGGTGAGAAGCCGATTTGAACTTGAGGGGGCAGTAAGAACACCAAGTCTCCAAACTGTTGCGCAGGCAACACGTTGTGGCGCATGGTTTCTTGTACAACAAAAACTTTTGCCATTACCTCTTTCTCCTTTCTATAAGTTCGTGTATGCTATCGCAAGGATTTTAGTTTGTCAAGAAAGAGAGAAAGTATGTTGGACTATCGATTCAAGAATGAGCCCTATGCTCATCAATCGGCTTATCTAGCACGTTTTTGGGATAAGCCCGAAGCGGCATTGTTTGCCGACATGGGTACGGGCAAAAGCTTCATGCTCATCAACAACATGTGCATGCTGTACGACAATGGACGAATCAACGGGGCGCTTATCATAGCGCCCAAGGGTGTCTATAGGAACTGGGCAGAACTTGAGATTCCTAAGCACACTCCTGACCATGTCATGTACCGCACCGCACTATGGTCGCCTAATCCCAACAAGGCTCAGGAAATAGCGTTGAACTCTATGTTTGAGCCGGACGACATATTGCATATTTTGATCATGAACGTAGAGGCATTCTCTACTCCAAAAGGCGTGAAATTTGCAGAAAAATTCCTACTTTCCCACAACGCCATAATGTCCGTAGATGAGAGCACCACAATTAAAACAGGGTCAGCCCAAAGGACCAAGAATATTTACAAGCTAGGCCGCTTTGCCAAATATAGGCGGATCCTAACCGGCTCCCCGGTTACTAAAAGCCCGCTAGACCTGTACACACAGTGCGCTTTTCTGTCCCCCGACCTATTGGGCTTTTCAAGCTTTTTTGCCTTTCAGACCCGTTACGCCGTTTTGGTCAAGAAAACCATGGGTCCGAGGTCCTTTAACCAAGTAGTGGGCTACAGGCGGCTGGATGAATTAAGCGAGAAGCTGCATCCCTTTGCCTTTCGGGTGACCAAAGAAGAGTGCGTGGACTTACCCCCAAAGATCTATACCAAGCGGGAGGTATTGCTTACGGACGAGCAGGCGGAGCTTTACAATCAAATGAAGCGCATGGCCCTGGCCATGCTCGAAGACGGGCAGATGACCACCACGGCTACTGCGTTAACTCAACTTCTGCGGCTACATCAAATATGCTGTGGGCATTTAAAGACGGACGATGGTCAAATTCGCGAGATTAAAAACCACCGGCTTGACGCCCTCCTGGACTGTGTTGAGGAGGTCTCAGGGAAAGTCATTATATGGGCGTCCTATACCCACGACATCTTGGCGATCGAACGGGCGCTCTCAAAGGCGTATGGCGGGGGATGTGCGGCTACCTACTATGGGGCCACTGATGGTGAAGAACGACAAAAGATCGTGACCCGGTTCCAAGATCCAGACAGCGATTTGAGGTTCTTTATTGGACAGCCTAAAACCGGAGGATACGGGTTAACCCTAACCGCCGCCAGCACGATGATTTATTACTCGAACAGTTACGATTTGGAAGTTCGCCTGCAGTCCGAGGACCGTGCTCACCGTATTGGGCAAACCAAATCTGTGACGTATATCGACTTAATTACACCCAAATCTGTGGACGAAAAGATCGTCACGGCTTTAAAGAACAAGATCAATATTGCCACCCAGGTGTTGGGAGAGGAGTTAAAAGAATGGCTGATTTAGTTATCAACCAAATAAATCGATACAAGTACGAAACCCTGACCAGGCAAGACTTGCCGGAGGGGCGACGTTATGTCAATAGGCACGGAGAAAAGTTGCCCAGCGTGACTACGATATTAGATAAAACTAAGGACAAAACAAAATTAATAGAGTGGGCCAATCGTGTCGGGGAAGAGCAGGCCGAGAAAATAAAGAGCGATGCAGCGGCAGTGGGGACATGCATGCACGCATACATTGAATCCCACGTCAAGATCCGTCCCCTACAACCAGCAAAGTACGCCTACCAATACAAAGCCTATCGGATGGCCGCCAGTCTTATGGAGGCCTACTTCCCAGAGCTAGACGAAGTTTGGGGCAACGAAGTCATGGTCTACAGGCGTGGTGTATACGCCGGGACTACCGATTTGGTGGGAGTCTACAAAGGCGAACCTTCCATCATAGACTTCAAGCAGGCCAATAAGATGAAGAAACGAGAGTGGATTGACGATTATTTTATACAGCTAACAGCCTATGCTGCAGCACACAACGAAATGTACGGCACAGAGATCCGCCAGGGCGTAGTTCTCATGGCCTCGCAAGACGGGCTTATTAAAGAGTTCATTACTTGCGGGCGAGAGTTTGAAAGTTATCTTGACCACTGGAATGCCAAGGTCAAGGAGTTTTATGCTATTGCGGCTTCCGAATCAACGGAGAAACCACGTCTTGCGGAAACAAAGCCTGATACATAGCATAGTTTGGATCAGCCGGAGGTTGGGACGGCATTCTTTGGATTAAGGGGCTTTTCATTAAAACCGAAGAGGTTGCCGGGGTAGGATACCCAAGACCCATTCTTGGTGGAACAACTCCTTGCTGTTGCAAGGGAGTCAAAGAAGGAACTGGCCTTCTGGCAGGCGCAGGAGAAATAGCCTCCCGGGACACTTGAGCAAAAGGAACTTCCTGCTCCGGTTCAATAGCTTGGACCGCTTCGATACTAGCTACCCTGGGAACATTTTTCAAAAGAGAAGGCAGGTATCCGCCAACTTCCATTGTTAGCTGAGCGGCTTGTTTAAACCCTTTGTCTGTGGAGAGCGGGGCAGAAGCTGCAACCAATCGAGCAGCGTAATCTGGATTGGTCAAAGCATTTAATAAAATTTTATCTGTAATGCTTTGTTGTTGCCTTGTAAAAAAGCGCGATAACAAAGAAACAATAGCGTGTTGTGGGCTGATTTGGCGAATCATTGCCGCACGAGCGGTCGATTCAATCGTACCAACACCCGCACCAACTTTCTCTCGAAGCTTAACGTCAAAGGTCCTAAACGGACTCAATGCACCTTCTGGCCGGTTGACCGCGAATACTCTTTCTTGGATAGCACCCAAAAGCTTTAGGTTATTAAGATGCTCTGGTGTATAGAGCATGTTTAAAGATTTGCCGTAACGAGTCAGGTAATCATTCAGGTACTCTGGGTTAGTTTCATCGCGAAGAGAAGCAACAATCCCCTCCCAAAAATCACGGCGCATGGCCTGAAGTTTTGGCTCTTCTTTGCCTACCGTATTAATTAACTTGCGCATCACTGCCGGGTCGTCCATGGCTTGTTGCACAAGTTGTTTTATATCAGCATCAGGGCGAATAAATTTCTTTATTAAAGCATCTAGTTCTTTGTCTTGCATTGCTTCGACAGAAGCTTTCTGGCTAGCAATATTGTCGGCAAATGCTTGTCCTGTTTTGATTTCGTCGCGTAAGGTCGCCTGCACTGATGGAGGCAAGTCATCCATTACACCAGAACGAGAAAGGCCCGATACAAAACGGTTGTACGCTGGCACATCTATAAGGCCATCTTTACCCACGGCTCCGGCCTGACGAGCTTTAGCCAAAAGCGCTTCTTCTAAGTTTTTAGCGTATGCTGGACTGTCTCCAAAGATTGCATTCATGGAGCGAAGGTTTTCGCGACTCTTTAAAACCTTTTCAATAAATGCTTCGTCGCTCATTTCAAACTCGCCCGTAGGACGTTTACGGGTGGCCATCAATGGGAAAAGGCTATCAAAACCTTTTGTAAACATATCTCGATAGGCAGACTCAAGGTTACCAATGCCTGGAGCATTTTTAAATGCGTTAGAGTTGAAAACAAAATACTCTACATCGCCAAGTAACTCTCGTCCGCTTCGATCAACTTGTTCAGCAAATGCTCGAGGCATTCCAAACTGTAAGTCGTTCTGCGACTTTACAAACATGTAATTGCGGTATTTTTGGGCAGATAACAGCAAATCCACTGCTTCAGGCAATGTAATTTGTGAACCAGCGCTCTTTTCCGCTTCTTCCTGTGCCTTTTTTAAAATTTGTTTATCTTCATCTCTCTTTAAAAAATACGAGGGAGAGCGAGAATCAACTCCGGGAGGAGTTTTTCCGGTAAGAATACGAGAGATAATATTATTTATGGTGTACTCTACTTCTGACTCAGGAAGGGCTTTTATATACCTTTCATCTTTTAGCGAGTCGCGTACAAATTTTTCAACATTTTTAGCAACCGCTCCTTCTTGAGCTTGCTCAAAAATATTGAGTGCTCTTTGGATTTCTTTTGCTGGGCCAGGAACTTCTCCTCCAAACAAACGATTCTCTGGGGTTAACTTATATTTGGCCAGCATGCGCTTGGCAAAAGCATCAAAGTCTGCAACCGGAACGCCTTCAATTGGAACGCCTTCTTGACGAACCGGAGCACGCACACCACCCGGTCTCATCGTAAAACGATCAACCATGTCTTGGAATTTGTACATCATTCCTTCACGAGCGGCTAAAACAGATGAACGCAAAGTGCTGCCTATATCAGCTAAGTTGGTGTCCATGCGATAGCGATTAAGTATCTCATTGGCCTGATCTGCTTTTAATCCTTCGATTTTATTTAATGCATCATTAATTGAGCGTGCCTTTTCTGCGTCATGCAAAACTAATGCTTCGCCCATGCTCATCGAAGAAGAAGGTTTAAACTTTTGGGCGATATTTAAAAAAGATTGAACGTTTTGATCCATGCGAGCATTAATATCTGCCCGTACTGCGGGAGAAGCACTGCGCATGATCTCGTTAAAAGTCTGTCGCAAGGTCGGAATAAGTGTTGCTTCGGGAAGCGAGAACACAAATCTAGCGTCTTCAAAACCTTCTTGTTTAGCAATGTTTTCAATTGCATTGGTCAAAGCAATAGCCTCTTCCGCTTCTAAGCCACCCTCTTTTGCCAACACATCTTGAAGCTGTTTGGAGATAGTACGTTGGGCCCTGGAACCATAATAGTTGCCCATAAACCCAATTGGTCCACGGACGCCAGGAATATTTGGAATTGTTTCAGCAACTGCTGACTGATAGAAATCAAACTTCTCTGTTCCGGGGACCGTGGGTGAAGGTGTGGCGACCGCACGAGCGACGCCAGCGGTTGGGCTTAAGTTAACCAGTTTTTTGCCCAAATCAAATAGTTTGCTTCCAGTAGCAGGGATAGCCGCAGTTACACCAAAGGGAACGGTGGCTTTAAGAATATCTCGTGCTTCTCCGGGCTCGGTGGCCTCAACAACGCCTTGCTCCACCGCTCCATACACCCCACCAAAACCCAAATCAGCCGCAAGTGCGGCCTTAGGGTTTGTACGCATGAAGTCTAAAGTTTCTTTTGCTATTTGTTTGTAGACAGGAGCACTTGGCGAAAGTGGACCAGCTAGTGCCTTGGTCCTTGCAACAACTCCCAATAGTCCAGTGAAAGGAAGAGTTGCTGCAGCGCCTTGCCCAAACGCATTTCCTAAGCGTTCTATTCTATTTTTGGGAGCAGTTTGCCCGGAAACATTCTTATATAAATCTTGAAATTGAAATATTTCTTCCTTCGGTAAACCGGCAGCCTCACCAAAAGCTCTGACAACGGCGTCGGGAGCAGCAAGTAAAGCAGAGTTAAGGCCCCAAGAAACTTGCTTAGCAAGGTCAATTGCCGTTCTAAAGCTTAACTTTCCTTCTGGGTAAATTTCTTCTGGGCGCTCTTGCCGAGCTTCTCTTGGTGTAGCTTTTTCTGCTTCTACTTGCCCAGATACACCTGTGCCAGAGGTGAGGTCAACTTGTCTGCCGTCAGGAAGGGTATAGATCATTGAGCTTGTCCGCGTTGTGCGTTAAATTGTTCCATAAACCGTTTTCCTTCAACTTGGAAAGGCGCAATCTCTTTTCCATTCTCATCTTTACCAGCTACCCAAACCTTAGCGTTAGGTCTGTTTGCAAACACATTTTGTAGCGTAACAGAAACATTTGGTGAGTAGGCTAATGGATCCGTCTTAGTTCCCGTTGGCATACGATCAATTTGCTTTAGAGGTTGCCCAGGATTTAAACGAGCATCGATCATAGCATTTTCGTTTAAAAGCTCTTGCAAGATATTGTTTACAACGGAAGTGTATTCTTCCCAAGAATTAACAATGCTACTAGGATTACCAATAACGTCTTTTATGTTCTTCTGCTCCCAAACTGGTGCTTTGGGGTTACGAAGCTTAGCCTTTACAAGGACATCCTGCAACAACCGGTCTTTGCTTCGCAGTGCCTGGGTTTGGATGTCAGTTAAACCAAGCCCTACGTCACCAGTAATTGGAGCAAAAATGTTTGTTACGCCAGCACGTATTGATGGGCCAAGACCAACTGATTTATTTAAATGGTCCATTGCAGAGTTAATCTGCACTATTAGTTGTTCATTATTGGCTTTTGTTGTAATTAGCCCAGATTTTTCTTCTGTTGTGGCTGGAGTTACAAATGTTTCAGATACTTTTACCAATGGATTAGCTGGATCTAGATAGCCAATTCCATTAGCTGGAGTAGGAGCGGCCCTAGAAAATCCAGGCACTGGTCGTCCTAATGGATCAACTAAGTCTCCTGTTTTATCCGGAACAAGCATTTTGTCATCTATTAATTGAGCCATTCCCACGTATCTATCTACAATCTCAGGATTAGATTGGAGCATGTCTTGGGTTATGCCATCCCTATTCATGTAGTAGTTTGCAGCCCTAATAAGCTTGTCCCTAGCGGGAGCATTTTTAGCCGTTTGTATTGCTACTTGTTGGTTGTATTTAGCCGTGGCTTGAATATCACTTTCAACAGCCGATATTGCAGAAGCGGCAATGGACCGACGTTCTCTATCTGCTTCCGCTCCAAGGGCTGCCATGCCAGCCGGGAATCCTTTAAGGCCTACCGCAAGTCTCTCTCCGGTGCTTCTACCCTTGGACCCAGCCACGTTTAGTGCTGCTTCGGCCAGTAAGAATAGGGCTTGTGCCTTACGCATTTCTGGGTCACTGCCCAAATATTTGTTAAACACACCTAAGCGATCTTGAACGCGTTCGTCATACGTTTTTGCTCGTGGTGGGGCAACAATTTTTTCTCCTTCATCGGCACGGACTTCTGGCGGAATTGGGACTGGGCCGGTGGGAATTGGGACTGGGCCGGTGGGAGTTGGAACAGCAGACTCTTCTCCACCAACATCTACGCCAGCAATTCCAGACTTACCCCGCATTGGGAGTGCGCCTATGTCTGTTGTAGCATCTCCGGTCTTGCCGCGAGCAGGCGTAGGAAGTGGAACGGCCATGTAACGCCCCTGAGCATCTACTCCAGGCACTTCTGAAACAGCAGGCTGGTCAGAAGAGACTTGCTCTCTGCTTCCCATAAAAGGAAGTGCAGTGGCAGTGAGCCCTGTTCCAATTAGAGCGGCGGCTCTTCCTTGGGGAGTGCTCATCAATGTGCGACCGACTTCTCTTGCAAACCCAGGGGCACTACGCATTGCTTCCGCAATGTTAGTGCTAAAACGAGTAGCCAAAGGAATCTGCTGGGGCAATGTTCCAACACGAGAAGCCCCACTCTGTAAGAATTGTGTTGCTTGTGGAGACATGTCTCCGTAACGAATAGCATTTATTGTAGAAGGCGCCATGGATGGGGCTTGTTGCAACACCACATGCGGGACAGGAGTTGCACGGGGAGCCATGGTCCGTGGATCGGGAATCGAGCCCGGTTCCATAAAGCGCATAAATCCAAGTTGACGTCTTCCTGGTGCAACTTCTCCGGTAGGAGGACTACCGGCTTGACGATGAACTATTCCACCGTGAGCCATTTGTACGGGTTGTTCCATGCCAGGTTGTGGCATTTGTTCCATACCGGGTTGTGGCATTGGTTGTTCCATGCCAGGTTCTGCTACTCCCTGCATGATTCCTTGCGGCTGAGCGGCAGGTGGTTGCATGATTCCAGCAATTCCTTGCCCGCTCCCCGCAGCAGGTGGGGGTTGTTGCGGGGATTCTTGCGGCTGCGCAAACTGCGCTTGCATTAAAGCAATTACTTCTTCCGGAGTTTCGAAAGCTGACTCACCGACCATTTGAGCGAGCTCCAGATACCTTTCATCCATTGAACGGATGTCACCACGAAGGTTGTTAGCAATGATTTCAATGTTGTCAGGAGTCCTGTTTTCGTATTCATCTTCTAGTTCCTCATCGTTAAAGCCCGAAATAATTCCTTCAGAGCTGGTTTCAGACATGCCACCGGCAGCCATAAACATCTTACGTTGTGTTACAGGCTTTTTCATAAGTTTTCCTTAGAACAACCCAGCTTTTTTAGCTCCTGCCGCAGCGGACACTCCGGCAACGGTAAGGCCTGCCGCCTGAAGTAAGGGACTTGTGGATGGAGCGCTTTGCGAGGTCAGAGCAATTTGAGTACCGGGCGCACTCTTGTAGATATCCGACAGGAAAGACGTCTGCTGGTACGGGGTAAGCGCCGCTTGCAACCCTGTTGCGCGTGCGGCGTCCAAAGTTGCTTGGTTTTGTTGCTGTTGTAGCTGACCAATGCCCAACAGGCTGTTAACATCTTGCTGGGCCATTTGCTGAGCGCCTTGGCCTAAAGCAGCTTGTTGAACACCAAACTGCCCGTATTGTTGAGCAGCCTGCAGGGCTCGTCCCTGTTGCTGGCCAAATAAATTTTGTGCCTGAGCATAGTTTTGAGCCAAATCTTGTGCAATGCGTTGGCTCATTACATCTTGTAAGCCACGCTCAAGTTCTGCTCTTTGAACACCTTCTCTGGTTCCACCAAAGGCTCCAGCACGTACGGCTTGAGATGCGACGCCTTGCCGTGCAATGTCGCTTTGACGCTGCATTTGTTTAAGCGCTTCTTGCGTAACAAGATCTTGATAAGGGTTTTGGTATTGCTGTAATTGGGCCGTGGTCGGTGCTCCATAGGACTGGCCTAACGTTCCAATTCCCATTTCTAAGGCTTGTTGGCCACTTTGTAGATATGGTTTATAGGCGCCAATACCCTGGTTAACTAAATCACCCGCCTGCTTTTGTGCCTCCGTCAAACCCGCCACTTGATAGGCAGGCATGTTTAAAGGAGTCTCTGAAAGCTTTTTGGCAGATTGTAAAAGGCCTAGTTTATAGGCCTCAATTTGAGGCGCTTCTCGAACTATTTGTTCGGTATATTCGGTAGCCATTATGCTTTCCCTTCAAGCTTTCGCATCATTGCATACATACGTTTTGCACCCTCTCTGCGAGACCCCTTCCCTGCTCCACGCACTGCTTTTGCTGTCATAACAAATTCTCCGTCGGATAGCATAGCTGGAATGTCGTCAGAAGTTCCCGTGCCTGGTCCCGAAATTTCGCCCGTGCGGCGAGGATATGTTTTAGCCATCGACCCAATTCCGCCCGAGGCGTAACCACCTAGTTTAAATTTAGATGGGGCTACTGCTGCAATGCCACCTTGAGCAAACATCTTTCGTGGAGGAGGCTTTCTGTTTGCATAAGGATTACCAAAAGTTATTTGAGGAAGAGCAAACGGGTTTTGTGGATTGTAGTTTAAGTCGGTAGGCAAAGAAGCATATGTAACATTTGCGCCCCCGGGGGTAGTACCATAAATACCGGGTTCGTCACGTATAAGATCAAAGCCCGTTTCCTTGGGAAGAGTTCCAGCAGGCCCTGGCTGCTCTGGCGGTTTAAAAGCTCCTCCAAGATATGCGGCACCAAGACCAATACCGGCTATCGGAGCATAACGAGAAACAATGCCTGGAGCAGATTCGGCTGCTTGTTTTGCAGCAAGTTCTATAGCTTTATCTGGGCTAAGGCCTGGAAATTCAGTCATCAAATCTCTGGCGCTTGCTCTAATCGCGTCTTGCGTTGGCATTCCTCTTTCTGGACTTATGTATTCTCCATAAAAGTTTTTGACTGGGTCAGCAACCGTGTTATAAGCAGACTTAATTTGGTCTAAGGCAGTAGGTTCCGGCTTTAAAAAACTCATATCTGCCCCTTGCGCTGTGGCCATGGGGTTGCCATACGTATTGATGCCAGCCGAGTTCGTGACGCCAACATTACCCGGACCTACGGGGTTGTTGTACATATTGATGCCAGCCGAGCCCGCATCACTAGCAGTAGTAGCAGCGTTTTGAGCAAGATCAACTCCCCCCGCTTGCATTCTAAAATTAGGCTCAAAGCTAAGGGGCTGCGCTTCCAACGTTAAATCAGGACCCACATTTGTACCCAATCTTGCGGCTGCGTCCGGAAGATTAGGGGCATCAATTGATGGCACATTTGCCGAAACACTAGGTTGCTGGCCCGCAAACGCGTCAACTGAATCTACCGAAGATCCTAGTTGTTCTGCAGACACAGGCGACGTTCCTACTACTGAGGGTGGGGGAACTGTGGCGTCGAATCCTTTTACAACGCCCGTAGTTACTCCGGCTAATACCCCGGTAACCAAACCACCTTTAATTGCGTCGCCAACTTTTTGCCCAGAAGCCAAGTTAACCAAAGTACTTCCAGCAAAAGCGTTAACACCTGTAGCCAAAGCGGCATTAGTTATGCCCAAGGTTCCGCTTGCAAGGTTGAGGCCTGCTCCGCCCATGAAATAAATAGCGGCGGCAGTAAGAGCAATTCTACCAATCGGGCTGGCCGCAATCTTTTTTACAACGTTGCCAAGACCTTTAACAACACCTTTAACTGCTTTTGCAGCAGATTTGATGGGTTGGGTCACTGTTTTTACAACTGATTTAACAAGCTTTTTTAAAAACTCAGGTTGTCCAGTGTAGGGATTAATGGTTCCAGATCCACCACGGCGGCGCAACATACGAGCCTCTGCTGGAGTAACATGAGCAATCATCCGATCGCCGCCACGACCCATTTTGGCAAGTTCGGTGGCTATTGGATTTAATGTCATAATTCCACCGCTGGCCATACCTACAGGACCTAGCTGAGCACTTAATTGATCAAGAGCAATGTTCATAGCGGCAAAATATGCCGCATCAAAGGTTGGGGGAAGAATTTCTTCGGGCACGCCTTCTGCAATGAGCTCTGCTCGTACTTCCCCATAGTTTTCCGGGTCTTGCAAAATAAGGTCGATTACGTCCCCTAATGCATCAATAACTTCAGGGGGAAGTTGCATTCCAGCAAGGGCTTGTTTAAATTCAGCCACCATGGCAGGATCGGCAGCTTCCATGCCGCCCATAATATCTTGACCGAACTGGTCGGGTTGCATCCGAGCATAGTCAAAGACTTCCGGGCTAAAATTATTGGGGTCGATTGCGGCTTGAGGCTGCGCCGTCGGTGCCTGCATACCCGCCTGAGGCAGGGCCATGATTCCTTGATCTTCCATTTTTATCCTTTCCAGTTTGTGCCAATAGCCGCATAGGGCCGCGCGTCGGGAAAGGACGCGAGATTAGTCAAAATTATGCCCCAAAACATTAGTTTCTGTCTACTATTAAGGAGCTTACATACGCGTAAACGTTGGGTATGCTACTCGTCAAAACAAGACGGTCTCCTGCCTCTAAGACCAACGCAGCCGACCCCGCTTGAGACATCACATCTAGGTACTGCCCAGGCGTTAGATTTACAACTCCGAGGACCGTGAGCCCAGAAGGAGACCGCTCAACCTCCACAATTATTGCAGGAACCATTGTCGGACTGGGGTTATAAAGCCAAATCGACCTAATAATCATGGTAGAAGCCACAGGCACCGTTAAAACGGTAGTCTGAGTTAGTGCCGGAAGAACTGCAGAATATCGTTTATATAAATTTGCCATGGCTCTGCCTTTTACTAGTATTTGCCAACGCTAAAAACGTTGATAAATACGGTCTCATTCTCCAAAGCCTCAATCTCGTGCCATTCTTTTGCCAAAAGATTTACAGGCTTAGTCATTTTATCGATCAGAAGTTCTTTATTTTCTTTACGAATGATACAAGAACCGGACGTACATAAGGTAGCGTGGGCAAACTCATGCTCGTGCTTTGGCAACCCCTCACCCTTATTGGCGTGGTAAACCCCCACCTGAGCGCCATCGTAAACGAACGTGTGTTTAGGATCTACTCTAATAGTCATAAGTCCTGTAACCCCACGCCTTCAGGTTGCTCCACAGGGGCTTGCTCAATCGGGCGCACCAAGGCTTTGATAGCTTCTTCGTTAGGGATACCACGCTCCAGAGCCTCAAGGCGGTCTGCCCAAGCCGTAGGCATCATGGC
>Ga0315904_10003775_pt1 | contig 22045 bp, 17 predicted proteins | sample LakEriMetagenome_6_FD_203529 | JGI IMG/M metagenome (GOLD analysis project Ga0315904, IMG submission 203529) | Freshwater fungal communities from buoy surface, Lake Erie, Ohio, United States - Buoy 12 MA120 | ecosystem: Environmental > Aquatic > Freshwater > Lake | place: USA: Lake Erie, Ohio... | reverse complement strand
CGCGAGTCGGAGATTCCCACGCGTTACGCGATCACAGCCCGCTTGATGCTCACCGATCTTGAGCCTCTCAAAGAGGATTCGCTCGATGAAGTTGCCCGGATGATGAACAATGTTGAGCGACATTTGGTGCTCGGTCGTACCGGCAAACAGGTTCGCGATCAGGAGCAAGCGATCATCGACAAGTTGGAGAAGATGATCGACCAGTTGGAACAGCAGCAACAGCAGCAACAACAACAGCAGCAGCAAAAACGAAACAGCGGTTCTCAAAACCCTCGCCCGCAACAGGGAAATCCGTTGCAGCAGAGTCAACCTGCCGGAGCCCAGGGGAAGGGCGAGGTGGACGAAAAAGATGTCGGCGATGCGTCGGGATGGGGCAATCTTCCCCCCGCCCAGCGTCAGGAGGCGCTGCAGAGCATTACCAAGGATTTACCGAGCCATTACCGCGAAGTCATCGAAGCCTACTTCAAACGCTTGGCCAATTCTCCCACTCGCCCCTGATCGTTCCTCCGATGACCCGTCCCACCGACGACAGCGATTCAGGCCCATGGTATCGAGGCGGATTATCATTTGAGTGCACGGCTTGTGGGAATTGCTGCAGCGGACCGCAGACCGGACACGTGTGGGTGACCGACCACGAGATCCAAAACATGTCGGAGCGTCTCGGGATGACCGATCCGGAGATCTTCGAGCAGAAGTTTGTTCGCCGCGTGGGAAGCCGCAAGAGTCTTGTCGAGTATTCCGATGGCGACTGTATTTTGTTGGACCCACAATCGCGCCATTGCCTGGTGTATGAATCGCGCCCGTCGCAATGTCGCACCTGGCCTTTCTGGCCGTCCAATCTCGAGTCGCCCCACGCATGGGGCCAAGCGGCCAAGGGTTGCCCAGGTTGCAACCGCGGACGACTTTATACGCTCGAGGAAATCGGTCTGGTGGTACAAGCCAAGTCGCAAACATAGTCAATCTTTCTTCTTCGATATCGCAAGGAGTGACGCGGTGGTAGCAGCATCTTGTTTTTTCTCTTTTCGAGTCACGATCGCGTGTGGACTGGCCCTTTTGGCATCGACTCTCTGCGCGCAATCGCCGTCTGTGCCATCCCTTCTTCCCTCGATGAAGTCGGAGGACTGGCCAGAGCGTCGCCGTGCGATTATCGACGGCATGGAGCGAGTGATGGGAAAGCTTCCTTCGCGTGCACAACTTCCCGAGGTCACTGCCCAGATTCTCTCCCAGGACGATTCTGATCCCGACGTGCGCGTGCAGTCGATTCGCTTTGAAAGCGAGCCAGGCAACTGGGTGCCAGCCTATTTGCTCATCCCCATAAATCCGCCCCGTCGCCCGATGCCCGCAGTCCTCTGTCTGCACCAAACGATTGCGATCGGCAAAGGAGAGCCCGTCGGTTTGGGAGGAAGTCCCAACCTGCATTACGCGATCGAATTGGCGCGACGAGGGTTCCTGATCCTCGCCCCCGATTACCCATCGTTCGGGGACTACAAATACGATTTTGCGAAACATCCGCAGTGGCAAAGCGGCTCGCTCAAGGCGGTTTGGGACAACATGCGAGGTATCGATATGCTCACCCGGCGTCCTGACGTCGATGCGGGTAAGATCGGCTGCATCGGGCACTCCTTGGGAGGGCACAACACCATCTTTACCGCCGTGTTCGATGAACGGATCGGGGTCGCGATATCGAGTTGTGGATTCACGCGGTTCCACAAGTACTACGGCGGGAAATTGCAGGGGTGGACCAGCGATCGGTACATGCCTCGCATCGCTAGCGAGTATGGCTCCAATCCCGACCGGATGCCATTCGATTTTCCTCAGCTGCTAGCCGCCATTGCCCCGCGGGCGTTCTTCAGCAATTCCCCCCAGCGCGATGACAATTTCGATTGCCAGGGGGTTCGCGAAACGGTGGATGCGGCTCGGGAAATCTTCCAACTGCTCGATGCTCCGGATCGTCTGCAGGTTCTCTACCCCGATTGCGAGCATGATTTTCCGGAATCATCGCGTGAAGCTGCGTACCGATTCCTCGAGCAGCACTTGAAGTGAGCCTCCGCGACGGTGCCGAGATCGAGGGAGTCGTCGAGACCGCACATCAACACAGAGGGCGATCTTACGAGACGATCTCCGACAGAATTCGCGCTCCTTCCACTCCACTCAGCCGGAAGTCCAGTCCTTGAAACTTGTACGTGAACACTTCGTGATCGATCCCGAGCTGATGCAGCATCGTTGCATGGAGATCATGCACGGTACAGACGTTCTCCACGGCGGCGTAACCTAATTCATCGGTTGCTCCAAGGACCATCCCTCCTCGAATGCCCGCCCCTGCCATCCACATCGACATGGATCGATTGTGGTGGTCCCGACCGGTGGTTCCCTTGTTGCTTTGCGACATCGGAGTCCGCCCGAATTCGCCGGACCAAACGATGAGCGTATCTTCGAACATTCCCAGCCGTTTGAGATCTCGCACGAGAGCAGCGCTGGCGCGATCGACTTCCGCAGCTCGAAGCGGCAGTTCTTCCCGCAGCAAGCTGTGGTGATCCCAATCCCGATGGTACAGTTGGATGAACCGGACGCCACGTTCCGCAAGCCTTCTGGCTAGGAGGCAGTTGCTGGCAAACGTGCCATCTCCCGGCTGACAACCGTACTCCGCCAGCGTGGACTCGGTTTCGTCGCGCATGGCCATCAAGTCGGGAACGCTGGACTGCATTTCGAAAGCCAACTCGAACTGCGCGATGCGGGTCGCAATCTCGGGATCGTTCGCGATCGATTCCTGCTGACGATTGAGCGCATTGGCAGCCGCGATATCCATGCCTTGCTGCTCCCGCGTGACCCCCGGCGGGTTGCTCAAGTACAAAACCGCGTCGCCCCGGCTGCGCAGTTGAACTCCTTGATGACGGCTCGGGAGGAATCCGCTGCTCCACTGCCGCGCCGCAATGGGTTGAGGCGAGCGGCCTGCGCCGGTCGACACCAGGACGATGAATCCTGGCAAGTTTTCGGATTCGACTCCGAGCCCGTACTGAATCCACGCCCCCATACTCGGGCGCCCTGCGATCTGAGAGCCCGTGTTCATGAACATGTGGGCGGGGTCGTGATTGATGGCATCGGTGGTCATCGAACGGACCAAGCAGATGTCATCCATCATCCCGCCAATGTGTGGCAACAAGGTACTGATTTCCGTCCCGTTCCGGCCGTACCTGGCGAACGGAAACATCGGTCCGAGGCAGTACAGTTTCTCTCCTTGAAGCTGCGCGAGCTGCTGCCCTTGTGTGAAGCTCTCGGGCATCGCCTCGCCATGCATCGCGGCCAATTTCGGTTTGTAGTCGAACAGCTCCAAGTGCGACGGGCCGCCAGCCATGGTCAACCAAATGACCCGCTTGGCTCGCCGAGGGTAGGCAAAGCTTCGGATTGATCCGCCCGTTGGGTCCGCATGCGCATCGCCGCGCAGCAGCACTCCCAGGGCGGCCGCACCCACGGTGCTCCGACCGAGCATGTGCCGTCGACAAATCGGGGTTGCGAGGGAGTTGATTTTCATTGTCATCAATTGCGGGTGATGGTTTCGTGCAGGCACATCAGGACTCTGGCGATATGGGTCCAGGCGGCGAGAGTGACCGGATCGAGGTCCTTGGGGATGGGAGCGATGCCGACCGCCAGTAATTCTGACGCCGCTGCAGGATCGGCTGCGTAACGTTTTTCGTGATGGCCCAGCAGGGGGATCAGGATTTGGATCTCCGATTCGCTGGGGGATCGCTGCAGCGAGCATCGATAGGCCCATGAAATCCGGGATTCGACCGTCTCTCCACCATCGCGAAGCACGCGCGCGGCGAAACTTCGCGCCGCCTCGACGAAACTTGGATCGTTCAGCAGAACAAGCGCCTGTTGCGGGACAGTGGACCGTGTACGCTCGACACAGCACTCTTCGCGACTCGGAGCATCGAATGCCAGCAAGCTGGGATGCAGGAATGTCCGTTGCCACCAGGTGTACACTCCGCGACGATGCTGACCGACTCCGCGATCCTCCACGTAGGTTCGCATCGGAAAGTTTAGGTTTTCCCAGTAGCCACTGGGTTGATACGGCTTTACGCTGGGACCACCGATTTCCGCAACCAACAATCCAGCAACATGGAGCGATTGATCGCGAATCAACTCCGCATCCAACCTCCACGAGGATTGCCTCCCCAGCATCCGGTTGTAAGGGTCGGCCGCGAGTTGTTCGGAGGTTGCCACCGAGGATTGTCGATAGGTTCGGCTGGAGACGATCAGCCGCACCATGTGATTCCAGTCCCATCCTGATTCGATGAATTCACACGCGAGATAATCGAGCAGTTCCGGATGCACTGGCGGTTCGCCTTGGGCACCCAGGTCGTCCAAGACCTTGCTCAATCCGGTCCCAAAGAAATGTTTCCAGAGGCGATTGATCACCACGCGCGCGGTCAAGGGATTTTCTTTGGCGACCAACCATTCAGCCAGATCGAGCCTGGTCCATTCGCGATTCCTCGGTTCCGGTTGGGGAAGATAACTCGGGAATCCTGGTCGCATGATGTCTCCAGACTCATCCATCCAATTGCCTCGCGGCAGGATGCGCACGACCCGTTTCTGGGGGGTGCTCGTGGATACGAGGCACTTGGGGAGTTGACGATAGAAATCGCCGCGGGCTTTCTCCGCTCGTTCCAACGCGAGCCATGCATCGCGATGCAAATGGTTCACGTGTTGACGGAAGAAGCGCTGGATCTCTTTCTTCTGGGCGTTTGACGGTTTCCCGGATCGTATCGCCGACATCACGTTACGGGCGATCTTCTTGTCCGCCTCCTTCGCACTGGAACCAGGCAGCAGAGCGTCGAAGACGTATTCCTGGGTATGGACTGCGTATTCCCAGGCGGTCTGCACGGCATCGATCTCGTCGACGAACGTCTCGAACGCTTCTCTCTTTTGCTCCAAGTCGCGGTCGAGTACGGCCAATTTTTTCTGTTGTTCTTCGGTGGTCACCAACATTCCCTCTTCGCGAGCTGCGACCACGCCTTCCTGGATATCGGCAAAGAATGCTCCTAGCGCATAAAAGTCGCGTGTCGAGAACGGGTCAAACTTATGGTCATGACATTGCGCGCAACCAGTTGTTTGGCCTAACCAGACGGTTCCGATCGCTCGAACGCGATCGGCGAGCATCCTCGCCTCGTAGTCTTTGGGCTGCGCTCCCCCTTCCTCGGTGGACAGGATCAAGCGGTTGAACGCGGACCCGACTCGAGACTCCTGGTCCGAGTCCGGAAGCAGATCTCCCGCGATCTGCTCGAGGGTAAAGCGATCGAAACGTTTGTTGCTGTTGAACGCCCGAATGACCCAGTCGCGATAGGGCCATACATTGCGAGGGTTGTCGCTGTGATAACCAATGGTATCCGCGTAACGAACCGCATCGAGCCAACCCATCGCCATCCGTTCGCCATAGTGTTGGTTTGCCAGGAGTCGATCGACCAGTTTCGTGTAGGCTTCCGGCGAATCATCCGCGATGAACGCCTCGACCTCCTCCGGAGACGGAGGTAGACCGATCAGATCGCTGTACAGACGACGAATCAACGTTCGTCGGTCCGCTTCGGGGGTATGAGACCATCCGAGTTGCTGGAGCCGAAGACCCACGAAGTAATCGATGGGATGCTCCGAGGCAGGGACCGAGGACTTCTTCGGTGTTTCATACGCCCAATGTTTTTGGTACGACGCGCCCTGCGCGATCCACTCGCGCAGGATTTGTTTTTGGTCTTCTCGAAGTTGCTTCTTGACCTCCGGTGGTGGCATGACGATCGATTCGTCGGTGGTTTCGATGCGAGCGATCAGCTCGCTCGTCTCTGGCGAACCGGGGGCCAAAATCCCAAGCTCGGCCAAACCATCGGGGATATCCAGACGCAAGTCGGCACGTCGATGGCCACCGTCGGGTCCGTGGCATGAAAAGCAAAACTCGGACAGGATGGGGCGGATATCCCGATTGAATTGCAAGGGTTCGCGTGTGTCCTCACGGGCGAACCCCCAGGGCCCAATCCAAGCGAAAAAGAAGCTCGCCCACAGAACAACAAGGGGTAACACTCGGTTCAAGACATTTCGATTTTCGAAACGCATTATGGAAACCATGCGAGGGAGTCCGTCGAGGGTATCAATTCGCTAACTTCACGGTATTGCAATACTTTATTGTGATCCATTCGCAGCGTGCCGGAAAGTTGCTGGTGGCCAAGCTCGGGCCAGCAAGGCATTTCGGTCGCCTCGCGCGGGGAAACCTCATGGTACTTGGTTCTCCATGGCTTGGCGACACAACCGCAGGGTGGCTACACTAGGAGCCGCAGAACATCGACATTTATTTCCCAGGAATGTTCCCAAATGAAGCTTATCTCCGTTCTATTCAAGTCTACCTGTGGCCAGCCGAAGCAATCGCCGATACCCGCTTGGCTGGCGATCGTGCCAGCCTTGATTGTGCTCCTCGGAGGATGTTCCGGCAACGAAAGCAAGCCGTCGGTCCAGTCCAAGTCGGGATCGCCGAACGCAGGAGCTGCTTCAACGGGCGATTCCTCCGCGAAGCGAGTTGCCAAACGGATCATTCTGCTCAACAACACCGACTCTCCATTCTGGGATGCCGCTCGGGCTGGGATCAAGAAAGCCCAGGACGATCTCAAGCTTTCCGACGTCGGCTTGTCGGCGAGCATGGACTCCAACGACGGAACCGAGACGGGACAGATTGAAAAACTGCGTCAGTACGGCACGCAAAGCGATATCGTTGCCGTGATCATCTCCCCCATCTCGTCGACCAATCCTGCGATCGCGGACGAATTGAAAAAGCTCAAGGCCAAGGGGGTGACGATCGGTTGTTTCGATAGCGACCTGGATTCCAAGTTCCAGCAGCATCGGGAATTCTACGTCGGTACGAACAACATCGCCGGGGGACAAGTCCTGGGGACGGCCGCCAAGATGCTCAAACCCGACGGCGCTCCCTATGTCCAGTTCGTCGGCGTCGACAGCCAACAAAATGCAATCGAACGGATGAATGGTTTCACCTCTGCGGTGGGAGAAAAGTTCGCACAGAAAGATCGCAAACTGGATGATGCGGACCGAAACCGCGCCCGCGATAACGTCCGCGATGTGATCGCTAAGTATCCGGATCTGTCCCTCTTGGTCGGGATCTGGTCCTACAACGCGCCAGCGATCGTCGACGTGGTCAAGGAAAAAAATGCTCGCGACAAATTCACGATCGTGACCTTTGATGCCGAAGCGATCGCAATTCAACAAATGCAGGAAGGGATGATCGACGCCATGGTGGTCCAAAATCCCTTTGCGATGGGATACGAGTCGGTGCGCTATGCTCTCGCCAAATCGCAGGGCGACGGTGACACGCTCAAGAAAATGTTTCCCAACATGGGGCAACCGGGCGGCGATATCCTCGACACTGGCCTCAAGGTTGTCGTACCAACAGGATCTCCCCTCAAGCCCGAGATGTTTGAATCGTTCGGCAAGAGTGTCGAGTTCTTGGACTTGCCTGCGTTCCAAAACTGGCTCAAGCAATACGATCTGACGAGTTCATGAGCAGCGAATCACCGAGCCTGCTCGGGCGGTTGTGGTCGAGCGTCGAATTCAAGCTGATCGTCTCGTGGTTGTTGGTCGTGATCGCAACCATGATTCTCGACACCAACCATACTTACTGGAACGCATCGGCGGATTCGGCGCAGCTCGTGCTTCGCCAAACGGTGCTCCTCGGTTTCTTTGCTCTCGGGAGCGCGATCATCATCATCTCGGGAGGGATCGACCTGTCGAGCGGCTCGGTCATCGCGATGAGCGCGACGGTCTTTGGATCGCTGATGATCGTTCTCGATCCGGAGGGGTTCAAGGCTGGACATGTTTCCACCACCGCCGTGGTCCTTGGAATCGCAGGAACCCTTCTGGTCGGCGTCCTGGTGGGAACCTTGCACGCGTGGTTGATCACCAGCGTGGGACTGCCACCGTTCGTGGCAACCTTGGCAACCCTGGTCGGCCTGCGCAGTTTCAGTCGTGGGTTGACCCCCACCCTCACCGGCGGCAAATCCCAGATCGATTTTCCAGATGCCAATCTCAGGGATGTTCTCAAAGACGTCACTTCGATTTCGATTGTATTTCTCGTCTTTGCGTGCCTGCTGTGGTTCCTCATGAGTCGAACGGTGACGGGCCGACACTTGCAGGCCATGGGTGGGAATGAACAAGCTGCAAAACTGAGTGGCATCCGAACCGATCGCTTGAAATGGCTGGCATACGTTCTCGGGGCGGTTTCGGCGTCAATCGTTGGAATCATCTCCTTTGCAGACAACGGTTCCGCCAAGCCGGACATTATGGCTCGCGGTTATGAACTCAATGCGATCGCCGCCTCCGTCATCGGCGGATGTTCGCTTCAAGGGGGTATCGGAACGATTCCCGGAACGGTGCTCGGATGCTTGTTCCTTCGTACCATCATCGATGCGGTGCAAAAAATCGTGGGTGCCGGTGCTGATGTTTTCGAAGGAATGATCGTGGGGATCGTGGTGGTGGTCGCGGTAACGTTTAGCCAACGGGGCGGCGGGAAACTGATCGGAAAACGGTACTTCTCGAACGAGATCGGATGGAGTGTCATCCCGGCCTTGGGTCTGCTGTCCGGGCTGGCCTATTTGCTTTTCTTCGGAAAACGCGAATGGTTCGCCCCCTACCAGTCCATGCTCGTCGGAATTTTCGTGATTCTCGCGCTGGGGACGCGCGCGGTGTTGGAATCGCGAGTCAAGTCGAGCGGGCCAGCATGACCTCGCCCATTATCTCCATCGAGAAGATCAGCAAACACTTCGGTGGAACCCGTGCCCTGCACGACGTGTCGTTCGATGTTATGCCCGGCGAACTCCATGCCATCTGCGGTGAGAACGGCGCCGGCAAAAGCACCCTGATGAAGATCCTCTCCGGAGTGATTGCCGACTACGAAGGCTCGTTGGTGATCGACGGGAAAACCGTACAGTTCCAGGGAACAAGAGACGCCGAAGCGATCGGTATCAGTATCATTCACCAGGAATTGAATCTCGTCGAACAGCTCTCGATCGCTGCCAATATTTTTCTCGGTCGCGAACTGCGGATCGGTCGCTTTTTCCGAAATGATCGCGCGATGGAAAAAGCAGCTGCGGATCTTCTCCGATCGCTCGATTGCGATATCCCTACGCATCGGCTTGCTGGTTCGTTGCGGGTCGGAGACCAGCAGTTGATCGAAATCGCCAAGGCTCTCAGCCTGCAAAGCCGGATCCTGGTCATGGATGAGCCGACCAGCGCATTGACGGAGTCCGAAGTAGAACGACTCTATCGCGTGATCGCAAAACTGCGCAGCCAAGGTACGACCATTCTCTACATCTCCCACAAGATGGAGGAGGTGTTTCATCTCGCCGACCGGATCACGGTCCTCCGCGATGGCCAATACATCGCGACGCGAAAAACCCCGGAGACCAACGCGGCTGAAATCACCAAGCTGATGGTCGGACGCGACATCGAATCCCTCGATCTAGGACCTCGAACACCCCGGGGCAGCAAAGTACTCGAAGTTCGAAACCTCTCACTCGCCTGGCCCGGGCACGCGCGAGGATACCGTCTCAAGGACGTATCTCTCGAACTCTACCGAGGCGAGGTTCTCGGCATCGCAGGCTTGATGGGCGCGGGGAGGACCGAATTGCTCGAATGCCTGTTTGGAGCTTCTGCGCTGCCACCGACAGGGGAAATCTTAGTCGACGGCGTTCCGGTAACACCCAGATATCCGTCGGAGGCCAAACGAGCCGGACTGGCGCTCGTTACCGAGGATCGCAAGCGCCTCGGGATCTTCGGCAATCTCAATGTCGGTAGAAACATCTCGGTCTGCGCCATGCACGATGCGGTGAGCGGGTTGGTGGTCAACAGCCGCAAGGAACGAGAATTGAGCGATTCCATGGTCAACAAACTTCGGATCAAAACCGCAGGCCTGACTCCTCCCATCGGTAGTTTGAGCGGTGGGAATCAGCAGAAATGCATCGTCGGCCGTTGGTTGTTGACCCGTCCCAAAGTACTGCTCCTCGACGACCCGACCCGGGGGGTGGATGTCGGCGCAAAGGCAGAGTTGTACCGCGTCATCCGCAGTCTGTGCAGCGAAGGTCTCGGAGTCATCGTAACCAGCAGCGAACTTCCCGAATTGCTCACTCTCAGCGATCGGATCATGGTCCTCAGCGAAGGGCGAAAAACGGCGGAGTTCAACATCCAGGACGCTACCCAGGAAAAGATCATGGAGGCGGCGACTCGGAGTTGGCAGACCTCATGAAAAAAAAGTTCGATCCAGCCTCATCCTGATCCGGGCTTGCAGGAACGGATCCAACCATTTCCCGACTCCACCGCCGAATCGATTAGAAAGCGGGAGTTTCGATTCTGGTCGATGTCGACAGCTCCAGCGGAAATTCCCCCGCTTGCTTGCGTTTCGAAATCGATTGCGCCATACTGCCCCGCAACGTTGGCTCTGTTCCGCAAGTTGCTGACTCCCGGCTACAGTCAAGCAACGGTGGTTGGGCACAGCCAGGGAAATATCATCGCCGCCAACGCCTTGAACGCCGTCGCGGCTCTCCGAGGCAAGGAAGCCATCGCGAACATGCGGGTTGTCGCCGTGGGATCCCCGGTGGTTTTCTGGAGCAACGTAAAAAATGTCCATTCCTTCGGCTTCAAAAACGATGCCGTACCTCTCATGTCATTTGCCATGGGGGAGCATGCAGCGTATGCAGGCGATCGTTGGTATACCGGCCTATCGTCCGTGGAAGATGTTGATACCGAGGAGCCTCTTGAGCTCAAAAGTTCCTATTCGCCGTTCAGTCAATTGACACATACTTATTTTCTCTATATCGCGCGGTACTGGGACGAACTCGTCGCGCTGTTCCCGTAGAAGACCGCATCGCAGCATGCGACGCTATCCTAGCGCACACGAACCTGATGAGGGGTGCGCTCAGGGAAAATCGCGCGGTGGTCCCGGCGGGCGCTGCGATGGGAAATCCGGTCGGAAACCCGAGCGATTCTCTTGCATGCGGCGGATCGCCGCCTCGGCATTTTCCCGCGCTTCCTTGTGGAATTGTTCAGCCCGTTGACGGTCCTCTTCCATCATTTTCTGGATCTCCGCATGGGGCGAGGAAGGAGCAAATCGCGACTCGCCACGTTGCGTCATCGTGCCGTTGCGAGACGGGGGGAACGGTCTCTGGTTGACCTGATTGTCTGCCGCATCGTCTCCTTGCAAAGATGCATTGGCTTGAAGCAGGAAACCTCCGACTCCAAACACGAGCGTCGAAATGACGGCGGCGACAACAGCCAACGCTGCATCGCTTCGACCCCTTCGCGCATACCAGATGATCCCCGCACCGATGAACCCAAGAATCATAGCACCCAGCGGCGCAAACTCGCCCGCACCGGCGAGGCGTCGAAGTTGGAGACCGAACATAGGGAGGATCGCGGCAAGAATAGGAATCACCACTAAGAAGATGCCGGTGGATTGCAGATTGGAATCCGCTTCGGTCAACTCCCGATCCGCGGACTTGCCGTACCGCTGCGCTGGGGGAGCAGACGAAGGCTGCGGGGCGGACTGGTAGGTGGGATACGAGGGTGATGGTATCGAGTCAGAAAGCTCGCCCGACTGCCAAAACGGTGGATTGTTAGCGGGGAAAGGGGCTTCGGAATGGCGGACGTCCGGCAGACTGTTCAACGGAGCCGGCTCGCGTTTCTGGACGGGAACCTCCACGTGCGGCGAGTCCGGAAGGCGGGCGCGGCGTTGGCATTTCGGGCAGGTGACGACATGGCCCCGCAAATCCACGCTGACTTGCAAGGTTGTCTGGCAACCGGGGCATTTGAATCGCAATTGATTTGACATCGGGAGTCGTCTCCCCTTCCCGGAGTTGGCCCAGCAGCCTGCTCGAATCGATGTTTTGAGCTCGACAACCGCGCCCAACCCCATTTCAAGTGTAGCGATTCGCAGGCCGCATTGCCACGTTTGCGATCCGCAATCACGGCAGGGATTTTTTGCGGGAATCGACCGCCACGTTCCACGGCCGAATGCGGTGGGCGTGAACCAACCCATGCTTCACATAGGGATCCCGATCAACAAACGCTTGGACCGGCTCGATGGTTTCGGCCTCAAACACGAGAACGGCTTGATCCACTGGATCGGCCAGGGCGCCCCCGAGCACAAGCATACCTCGCGCGGCATACTCGCGCGCCAACTCGAGATGCTGCTGACGAAGAGGAGTCCGGCGTTCGACGTAGTCGTCGACGACATCGTAAATCAAGAGGTAGAACATCGAATGGTTACTCCACGACCAACCGGATCGGCAGGGTCGTCGGATTGCCATCTACCAACGCTCGCAAATGAAACATTCTTTCTCCGCGCGCAACTACCGGGGATGCCGTGATAAAGACCTCGCGCGTCGACTGGCCAGCGGGGATCAGCAATCCGTTGAGGCCGATGTTTCCGACGAAGCAACCGTGCGGCAGATTCCGTCCGCTATCGTCCCCGCCGAAGGACAAATCTCCCTGCAATTCCCCTCGTTCGATAACCAGCGTTGCCGACACGGTCGTGCCCCTTTGGATCCGAAGTTCCTCGAGCGGTGGGGCATCGGGGGACTCGCCGTTTGCGATCATCTTGAGGGACATCGCGGGTTTGTCGGATAGCTTGACCTTCAACGTGGCTTCTGACTCTGCCGGTATCTCGACCCCGGCGTGCGAAGCGCGGGCGCGGAGGCGCAGTTCGATCTCCGGCCCGAGTTTGGCCAAGGCATCGTCGGTCATGCGCAGTTGCCCGATCGCACGGCCCTGGTTTTGCTCCACGGTCAATCGGCCTGCGTCGACAATCCCCTCGGGCAGGTTCACGAACTCGATGTCGACCGGTCCGTTCAACCCATCGAAGCGTTCGACCGCGACGGAAAACTCGCAGCCGACCTTGGGTCGAAGGGTGATCTCGTTTTGGTCGACTCGGAATTGGAATCGAGGCCGAGGTCGTTCGATACGAAGCTGGTATTTGTAATCCTCGCCGCTTTGACCGCGCGCATCGCGCACACGAATCAAGTACGTGCCATCGCGAGGGGGTTGAAAATGCAACCGCGAGTCCTTGCCGCTGCGGCGAGTGGCATCGTCGTCGTTGGAATAATAAATCGGAAAGATAGGCAGGCCATTCGACTTGGGCTCATGGCCTTCGGGAATTTCTTCCACGGTCCAGGCCGGTTCATTGAGCGCATGGGCCGAGGCGGTCGTATCCCAGTACGTGAATCGATTTCCGTAGCCGGGATAGACCTTGAAGCCTGAGTCGGGACCGCGCGGATACAGCCATAACTTTACCACTTCCCCGGCAGCGTAGAGATATTGGTTGAGTTCCATGTCCTCCCAACGGTGCAATCGAAAGTCATCGATGCTATTCGAGTCCTTGCCTCGGAACGTGAAATACGATTCGCGAACCGCCTGCAGTCGCGTTCGCACCAACGGTTCTCCCTGGAGATCGCAAAGATCGATCAGGCTATCCAAAGGGGAACCGTTGCGGGCAGCGTCGATCGAGATGATCCAATCGTCCCCTTGCTTGGCATCGAATGCATACCAATCGCCGGCGTGGATTCCTCGCATGTCGTCGTTCGAGATCACCGCCGAGACGATCGAAGGAATCGGTATCCGTTGCGATTCCGCAGGGGAGCGTTTGCCTGGCAACTCGTCCAGGTTTTGCGGCGGTTCGCTTGCGGTGATGGCAGAGCCCTCGCTCGAAACTCGAGACGGTTCCGATGCTCGAGCGCCAACGCGTTCGAGTTCCGAACGAACATCGCGCACCAAGACCTGGCCGGAAAGGGTCGTTATTGCCAAGCGATCACCCGTGCGATTCCAGAGCACGGCCGATGCGATGTCCTCCAGCGGTTCGAGCGTTGCAGCCAAATTCCACGAGTCGGTACTCCAAATCTTGACCAGACGGTCTTCCCCCGCCGTCGCGACCCAGCGCCCGTCCGGAGATGGCGACAATTGATTGATCGGTTGCTCATGGGCGAAAACCGACTGCAGCATGGGGCTGACGGTCGGCTTGTCTTTCGACAAAAGTTTCCAGACGCGAACCCGCCGATCGGCACCGGCCGCCATCAGCTTTCCATCCATGCCCTGCCATCGGACCGAGTATTGTTCCGCTTCTCCCTGTCCGAGCGTGTCGAGTCGCTCTCCGGTATCAACGCGCCAGATTTTGATCGTTTCATCCGCGCTGGCGCTGGCCAGTACGGTGCCGCTAGGATCGAAGTCCAAGTCATAAACCGCGCCGTTGTGCCCTTGCAAGGAACGAAGAAGGGTACCGGTCTGAAAATCCCAGAGATGAATGACGCGATCGTAGCCCGCAGTTGCAAGCATCGACCCCGATGGATCAATCGCAACCGCGTAGAGGATATCTTGATGCCCTTCGATGCGCCGCACCACGCGCGGACTCGGGTCACTGCCCGCGATCGACTCGGCATCGACGATGACGGTTTGACCTCCCACTCCAGGAATTCCCGATGCGATGAGGATCCACTTCCCGTCGTGTGAAGATCGGATCTGCGTCACCTTGCCGATAACATCCAGATCGAGTTTGCGTTGATGATCGTCTCGTTGCCACGCGATCGTGCCAGGCCGTCCCAACCACAGTGCTTCGTTTGGACCGACAAAGGCGGCAGCGGTGATCGGCAATTCGCCTGAGAAGACGCTGCTCGATCGGGGAAACTGCCAACGTTCGCTCAGCGGAATCGCAAGGTCGCTTCCAGTTGCTCCTGCCGAAATCCAAGCCTCGATAATTTTCCGTTCGTCGTCCGAGGGCTGAGGCGAATCCTCGGGCGGCATTCTCGGCTCGTCGATACCGCTCATCCGTCGCCACACCAGCGACTCCTCCGGCCTGCCCGGCACGACTGCTACTCCCGAGACCCCTCCGCGGCGCAACGCAGCGAACGAATGCATCTGCAATTCCGCCTCCGGCTCTTGGCGGCTATGGCATCCAACACAATAACGGTTCAGAAGGGGAACAATGTCGGCATTCCACGTCGGCGGAGCTCCCATCCCCATCGGTGTTGCAAAGATCGCAAAAACCAGGGTACAAAGACCGCGGAACGGAATCGGTTTCGACCTAAGCATGGTGTTGTGGGGTGGGACAGGAAGGATTGGGCGAGTCGACGCGATGCCGATCGAGAACACCCCTCATTGTAACGTAACTTTTTCGGGAGTAACTTCATCGGAATCGGTTGGAACTCCCTTGGGGGCGTTTCCAAACTCGTGGGAACAATGCTATTCTTACGGCGTTTTTGCTGCCGTCCTCAAGGACTATCTTTCCCTTTCCCACTTTACCCTTCCAACCCTTGGAGTGATCTACAACCATGGCGCGACCCGTCACCTTGTTCACCGGCCAGTGGGCCGATTTGCCTATCGCCAAAATGGCTCAGTTCACCAAGGATGCAGGGTACGACGGCATTGAGCTGGCATGCTGGGGGGACCACTTCGAAGTCGATAAGGCGCTCGCGGATCCCGGTTACTGCGGCGGCCGGCGAGCGCTGCTCGATGGCCTCGGGTTGCAGTGCCATGCGATCAGCGCCCACTTGGTCGGCCAAGCGGTCCTCGACCCGATCGATATTCGCCACAAGGCGATCCTGCCCGCCTACGTTTGGGGAGACGGCAACCCCGCCGGGGTCAACGAACGAGCCATCGAAGAATTGAAGAAGACCGCGCATGCGGCGAAGCGATTCGGGGTGAAGGTGGTCAACGGTTTTACCGGCTCGAGCATTTGGCATCTGAACTATTCGTTTCCGCCGGTCCCGCAATCGATGATCGACGACGGTTTCAAATTGTTGGCCGAGCGCTTTCATCCCATCCTGGATGAGTTCGCCAAGTGCGGCGTTCGGTTCGCTCTCGAAGTGCACCCGACCGAAATCGCCTTCGATATCTATTCCGCACAGCGCGCTCTCGAAGCCCTCGATCACCGACCCGAGTTCGGATTCAATTTCGACCCCAGCCACTTGCTGTGGCAGGGGGTCGATCCGGTCGAGTTCATCCGCGCATTTCCCGACCGCATCTACCACATGCATGTCAAGGATGCGACCACGAAGCTCAACGGCAAGTCGGGTATCCTGTGCAGCCATCTGAATTTCGGTGATCCGCGGCGAGGATGGGACTTCCGCTCCCCAGGTCGCGGCAGCGTCAATTTTGAAGAGATCATTCGCGCCCTGAACGACATCGGTTACTCCGGTCCGCTGAGCGTCGAATGGGAAGACAGCGGGATGGATCGCGAGTTCGGTGCTCGCGAAGCGGCCTCATTCGTAAGGGGAATCGATTTCTCGCCGAGCGGGCGGGCATTCGACTCCGCATTTGACAAGGAGAGTTCGTGACCAGTTCCAACGCCCGATTGCTGTATGATCCAGGAAATGAATCGCTCCGGTTTCTCCCCGAAGGACCGTACCCTTGTGGCGCCGATCGTTTTTCTTGGGTCGCAATCCAACACGGTTCGTCGGCCAGTAGCGGCTCGCTCAACATCTACGATCTGACAGCTCGTAAGAACACGAGTTACCTGTTGCCTGGTCGGCCGGGATTCGCCTTTGTTACCGACCGTGGGAACTTCGTCGTTGGGTGCGAGCGCAGCGTCGGTATCTACACCCCGCGCGAGGCCGTCTGGACTCCCTTCATCGATCGGATCGACGCGAACGTCACAGGGACGATCATCAACGATGGAATCACCTGGGATGGGAATCTGATCTTTGGTACCAAGGATTTGGAGTTCAAGACCAAGAAGGCCGGCTTGTATCTCTGGCGCCGGTCCGATCGACGATTGTTCCAACTCCGATCCGACCAGATCTGCAGCAATGGAAAATGCGTGGTGCCGATCGATGACGACCGGATCCTGCTCTACGACATCGATTCCCCCACTCGGCAAGTCGTTTCCTACGAAATCGATCTTCGCTCGGGCACCTGCGGGGAGCCACGCATCGCCATCGACCTCCACGGCCAGTCCGGGGTTCCCGACGGCATGACCATGACGCCCGATGGCCGCTCGCTGATCATTTCCCTGTACTGCCCGGACCCCGCCCCGGTCGGACGGACGCTCCAGATTTCGCTGGAGGACGGGCAAATTGAGAAAGAATGGACCCTGGAGGGCAGCCCGCAAGTAACCTGTCCTCAGTGGGTTTCGCTCTACGGAAGAGCTGCATTGGTCATGACCACGGCGGTCGAGCACATGCCATCCTCCCGGCGACGAGAATCCTTAAACGCAGGAAGTCTGTTCATCGTAGAAACCGACCAACCCTGGGCAGACGCGACCTTTGGACGGCTGACGCCGGTTTTCCTAGAATAAAAGGGACGTCGGATCGTCCTGACGATTCGTGCAGAACCTTTGCCGACGGCCCGTGTTTACGGTTACTACCACACACGCTTTTGCGGCACCCTCATTTTGTCCAGCGCGAACGAACCGACTGAAAACGCACGCGTCGATCCCGATGTCGGTCTCATGCTACGAGTGCGCGACGATGACGCAGTCGCATTCGAAATGCTTATCGACCGATACCAACGCAAAATGATTCGCTTCATGAGTGGCTGGACCCGAAACTCGGAACAGGCCGAGGATCTTGCTCAAGATGTTTTTCTTCGTGTCTACAAATCCCGAAAGAATTATCTTCCTACCGCCAAATTCTCCACATGGCTGTACCGTATCGCCCACAATGTCGCTTCCAATTTCGTCCGCGACTCGGGGGTGCGCAAGGAGTTTCAATTGTCGAAAGCGGAGAATAGTTCGACCGCTGGATTGCTGATCGAAAACATTGCGATCGCCCCGAGCGGTTTTCAACCCGTCCGCCGGATGGATCGCGACGAACGATCGCAAATCGTGCTCCAAGCGCTCGAGGCCCTCGGCGAAAGGCAAAAGACAGCAATCCTCTTGAGCAAGTTTGAAGGGATGAGCTACCAAGAAATCGGAGAGACGATGGGGCTGAGCGTGCAAGCCGTGAAATCGCTCTTGATGCGGGCCAGGGTGAATTTAAAGAATCTGCTCGATCCCTATATCCAAAGCGGGATAGCTCCGCAGGAATCGACTCCCTCGGAGAACCAGGAAGAGTCATGAACGAACCTGCTTCGGAACCCCTCGACGAGCTGCTCACCGCCTACTTGGACGGCGAATTGTCTGCATCCGAATCCGCCAGCGTTGAGCAAAAACTCGTATCGGAAGAATCGATCCGTCGACGCTTGGGGGAACTGCGACAAGCCTACGAGTTGCTGGATGAACTACCCGAGACACCGCACAACCAATCTTTCACGCAGAGCACCATCGCCATGGTGGTCGACGATGTGAAACGCTCCTCGCCGGAGCCCGCGCCAAAACGACAAACGCTCTTGGCGGCATCGAGCTGGCTCACGTGGCCATATGTCATGGTCCCAATCCTGGCGATGACTCTCCTCGGAGGCATGCTGGGCGCCGCAGGCACCATGCTGCGAACACGTAACGAACTGTCCAGGCTTGCACTCATGGCAAACCTCCCAGGCATGCAGGATGTCGGGGAGTGGAAAGTCGTTGAGGAACTCGCTAAGGATCGCGAACTGATCGATTACCTTTCCGACCGCTACTCGGATCGACTCGTGCCGCTGATCCCACCGTCTTTGTGGGCCCGGCAATCGTGGGTCCATTCCCTGAATCCTCCTCAACTGGCAAAACTGGAAAACAGCCGCGAACTACTCCTGAAGCTCCCCCGTGAAACCGCTCTGCGCCTCGAAGCGATTCAATCGCAGGTCGATAGCCAACCCGACCCGGATATCTTGAATCGGACCATTCGCGTCGTCGGTCATGTGCTCGACGCATTGCCCAACTCGAAGCGCCAGGATCTGGCGGCAGCCACCTCCGAACAGCGCGCCAAAATACTGCGAGAGCAATTGCATTTTCGAGCCGCTATGTTTTATGCGGCGGAACTGGCACCTGACGACAGCCAGGCACTCGACGATTGGTGCCGCGATGAATTGTTGCCGATCCTGGCGGCAAGCATGCCTTTCCTGCGACGCGAGGTCGATGTGCGAACAATGCTTATGTCCCTGTACTCGCTGCGCCCCATCGAAGAAGGTTTTCGGTTGGATAACCAGGACGAACTGCTCGCCAGCCTTGCTGCAACGATGTCACCCTTCGCGCGAAAGCTTTTGGAAGGGATCGATCGCAACGACCAATTGATGGTCGTCTCGACGTGGATCGTCCCGGATGGAATCAACAACAATCAACGGCTCATCGATACCTACGATCGCTTGCGCCGTGAGAGTCGCGAGGAAATCGATTTGATGGATCCCGCCCAAAGCAAACGGACGCTCCGCGACCGAGCGCGGCGACCCGGCAACGCCAACCGAACTCGCTGACGGGATTTGCATCGCATGCCGCAATCGATCTGGCTGGAATTCGCGCGACGAGCCATGGCATGCCAGTTTGAAATCCTTCTTCACCCCGACCACCCGTCGCATGGCCCGGAGATCGCGGTCCAAGCGTTGGATCTCGTCGGCGACCTCGAACAAACCCTCAGCATTTACATTCCCACCAGCGACCTGAGTCGCCTTAATGCGCGCGCCGCCGATACTCCGGTTACCGTATCGCTCACCACGATGGCAATGTTGCGATTGGCCTTGGAAATCCATCGCGAAACCGCAGGAGCCTTCGACATTACTGCCGCTGCGTTGTCCGAGGCATGGGGTTTTTCAAGCCGGCAAGGAACCCTGCCAACCCAAGAGGCGATCCAAGCAGCGCTCGAGCGAGTAGGATCCGATGCCATCGAACTCGACAACTTCGGCGCATCGGTTTGTTATAAGAAAAGGATCGCCGTCAATCCGGGAGGGATCGGCAAAGGATACGCGATCGACTTGGCGGCGGATCTGCTGCTCGAAAAGGGAGTCGAGGAATTCGTGATCCATGGAGGCAAGAGCAGCGCTCGGGCCCATGGCCGACAGCTTCTCTCGCACGAACAACCGGGTTGGAAAGTTGCCGTGCGACATCCGGAGCAATCCCAGCGCGTGCTCGGTTCCCTCGTTCTTCGCGATAGCGCTTTGGGGACGAGCGGTCCGGCGAACCAGTACTTTTACTTCCGAGGTGTACGCTACGGACATATCATCGATCCCAGAACGGGATGGCCAGCCCAAGGGCCGTTGTCCGTCACCGTCGTGCATCGATCCGCGGCGTGGGCGGATGCGTTGGCGACGGGACTGTATGTCATGGGGCTCGACAAAGCGATCGAATATTGCGAGACGCATCGCGACGTGGGCATGCTCGCCTTGCTACCAGGGAAACGCCAAGGTGATATCGAGGTCGTGACTTGCAACCTCGATGCCGCGCAATGGTCTACCGAAGTGTCCGCGACGAGTCACCAGAACCATGCTGGCGACTCGCGTGGTACCGATTGAAAGCTATCTCTTCGCTACTCAGGTCGCCGCTGCTCAGGCCGATCCGGTCGGCGTGGCCGGCCTTCCCCGGGAGGCCCCTGCGGAGGGCGCGGGCGTCCCAACTCGGGTCCACCGGGTCCACCGGGTCCGCCGGGTCCGCCGGGTCCGCCGGGATGATGCATGGTTTTGGCAAGCTCTAGGAGTTCGCTGCGATCGAGTTTGCCGTCTTTGTCCCGATCGAACTCCATCGCTTTTTCTACCATTTGTTCCGGTGATTCGGGCCGTGGCTCCGGCCCTCCCGGACCACCAAAGCCGGGACCGCGTCCACCAGGCCCACCAGGCCCACCAGGCCCACCAGGGCCACCAGGGCCGCCAGGGCCACCAGGCCCACCAAAGCCGCCAGGGCCACCAAAGCCGCCAGGGCCACCAGGTCCACCAAAGCCGGGACCAGGACCTCCGGGGCCGCCAGGGCCGCCAAAGCCCGGACCAAAGCCAGGTCCGGGTCCGCCTGGACCACCGAAGCCAGGTCCACGTCCTTCGGGTCCACCAGGACCCGGTCCATCAGGACCAGGCCCGCGGCCTCCAGGGCCACCAGGCCCCCGCTCGCCAGGGCCACCCGGGCCGCGTTCACCAGGGCCACCTGGGCCGCGTCCTCCCGGGCCACCCGGGCCGCGACCTTCACGTGGTCCAAAGCCAGGACCTTCAGGGCGCGGTGGCGGAGGAGGCGGTGGCAACTGCCGAGCGACCTCCACGAGTTCTTCGCGGCTCAGTTTGCCATCTCCATCTTTGTCAAATTTCATCGCCATCTCCACAAAGTCCTCGGGCGAATGGATCCCGGGACCAGGGGGCGGCGGAGGTTCAGGGGGTTGAGCCCCGGCAAAGGTACTGCCCGCAGCAAGCATGGCAAGTGTCAAAGCGACATGTTTCATGACTAGCAACTCCAAGAGAGAAAGGTCGATCGACAGCCAACGTAGCTGCCCTTCGCTTCGCCGGTATCTTAGCCGATCAACCTTAAGGGGCCGTGAAGAGGTTTCGAAAAAACCGGGATGGCTCCGATTCCAGTCTCCACCTCACCGGCGCCGATAATCTGGAGTGTCCCCACTCGCTCACACCATCTGCGAATCCTCCTCGAAGGTGCCTGCATGTCCCTCTCCGCCCGAACCATCTCGACGACGATCTTGTTTGGAATGCTAGCAATCACTCCTGTGGATGCGCAGGAGGGGACGCGGAACGGTGCGCTTCTTGGCGGTGCAACTGGAGCAGTGATCGGCGGGATCATCGGGAACAACAAGAACGATCAAACCGCCGAGGGTGCATTGATTGGAGGTGCGGTTGGCGCGGTGACCGGCGGGCTCATTGGCCACCAACGGGACAAAGCGATTGCCGAGCAGCAACGGCAGGCGCGCGCGGCACGTTCGTATTATGCCCCGAGTTATCCTTCGAATTATCCGTATGGGAATTCATCGTCGTACTATCACCGTTTCGCTGGACCAGGCCAACCGACCATTGTCCAGTCGGGCCCGGTCGTGACCCGGTATGGAGTTTCTCGCCCCCCCGCACGTTCGATTCCAATGCCCGCACGACAACCAGTCACCATGGCGGACGTGCTCCACATGACTCGCAGTGGCGTGAGTGATCCAGTCATCGTCTCTCGAATACAGACCAACGGCATGGCGCAGTCGCC
>Ga0315904_10003774_pt1 | contig 22046 bp, 15 predicted proteins | sample LakEriMetagenome_6_FD_203529 | JGI IMG/M metagenome (GOLD analysis project Ga0315904, IMG submission 203529) | Freshwater fungal communities from buoy surface, Lake Erie, Ohio, United States - Buoy 12 MA120 | ecosystem: Environmental > Aquatic > Freshwater > Lake | place: USA: Lake Erie, Ohio... | reverse complement strand
GAGTCTTGGAGGGAACGGAACGACATTCCCCCCGCAATGCCTCGCTTCTTGTCGTGAGGCCAGAAACTTCAAAGCCCTTCAGTGGTCCGAAGCGATTTGCTTGATGCTCCAACACGATCGGCAATGTAACTATTTCGGCCGACGCGGAATAACCAGCCGTCTTCCCAGATGGTGGCGCCGAATCCAGCCGTTCGCCCACAGGGTATCGCGATCAAGGGTTCGTTTACATTCAGATCCCAAATCACCAAATTTCTTTCGAAATCTTGGGAGAGTAAATTGCGATTATCAGGAGACAATTGTATAGCCTCGATGCGATGTTGAGACATCTCCATCGTTGACAGAAGGTCACCTGTGTCTAAGCTCCATTTTCGGATCTTGTTATCATCACACCCGGTAAAGACAGCCTTTCCGTCGCTTGTGAACTGAACACTTGAGATCCCGTTGGGGTGGGTTAGTTCGTTAGTCAGCGTTCCATCAGATAGCTCTCCGATGTAAACCACGGAATTGACGACGACCGCAAATCGTTCATGTTTTGCATCCAATTCGAAATGACGGATCTTCTCATCGGCAAATCTATTCTGAAATTGAAATATTCGTAGCTCTTTTCCAGTGGTCGCATCCAAGAGCCGAACAAATGGTGCCGAAGATACCATTTTAACTGCCAGCAAGTTTTGGTCTGCATCGAAGTCAAAAATACCTTCATCCGCTACCGACGTCGTTTCTAAGTTCCACAATTTCTTGAGCTCCATTCCATCTAATTGCCATGCATGGATCGACCCATCGATGCAGCAGGAAAAAATGCGGTCGGAATGTACGGCATAGCTTCGGGAAACCGAGTTTTCCTTTGACAGTCTGTGGAGATTTCGCGTTCCCATCTGCCAACCCAACACCTCATCGCATTGTTGGGAAAAGAATGGTTTCAAACGTGCCGGAGCATGCGAAACCGTAAATGCATCGTCGATCTTTGACAGCTCTGCGGTACTCGCACTTGCGTGGTCGGATCTCTCATCCGGTTTCCATCGCTTCCATGAACCATCTTCCGCCACAGAATGAAGGCAACCATCTTTCGAAAACGTAAGCTTATGCAATCTGCCTTGGTGAGTCATCCAGTCATTTGGAGACGCCCCGTCGCGGCGTTTTGGATACCCCGAATCATCCAGCTCCACGACACTTATGGTCCCCGTGTGGCTTCCGATTGCAAGGTGCCTACGATCTGGTGACAAGGCCATTGACTTAGCACCGTCGTTCAATTTTACAACCAAAGAAACTGTATGCGGCGCGACGGTATCCTCTCGCCATACGTTTCCCTTTTGGTCGCAAACAAACAGGTACAATTTATCAGTAACAGATAAAACTCCATTTACTTTTTCAGGGGCTCGCACTCCTGTTCTCTCCAGTTTGTGAGTCTCCATATCCCATACGCGATGCGTCGAATCGCGGCTGGCGGAATAGATCTTTCGATTCTTTTCGTCGACGTCCATGGATTCAATGGTACGTTCGTGCCCCGTCAAATCTGCAACATGCTCCCCGGTCTTCCAATTCCATACTCGAATTACAGGATCTCGTCCTCCAGCAACAATCCAATCTGGACCGTAAAAACATGCTTGATGCATCGGTTTTTCGAACGACTTTATTCTCCGTATGAGCGTACCCGTTTGGCTATTCCATAGGCAAACACACCCATCATCTCCAGCGGTCGCAATCAGGGAGTCACTTTCTCGGAAGGCGAGGGAGTTCAATTCCCCTTGGCCTGCGTCCCACTCCTGCAGGAGTTTTTTTGTTTCATAATCGTAGAGTCGAATAACGCCATCTTGACCCACGAGACCTGCTGTTTTTTCATCCTCGGAAAATGCAATGAAGTAGACAGCAGCCTTAGAGACTGGAATGGACTCATGATTGCGGTTCAGTTTGTTCCATATGTACCACCATGCCGTCTCTCGTATGTCCTCTTCCGTCGAGTGTTCGGCATACTTTTCAAGCAACTTCTCGCAACGGCTTAAATCTTTCGCTTCCAGCGATTGCATGGCCGATGTTACATCTTTCACATACAATTGATTCTTCAGAGAGGTTGCCGTTTCTTTCACACGATCGCGTTCCAATTGCAAATCGTTGTTTGCGTCGTAAAGTTGGTTACTGATAGCGACCTGCTTCTCAACCATTTGATTGATCTGAAAAACGTAAACCGCTGTCATGAGAAGAGAAAGGGCAATCAGTGCGGATGTCAAACCAACTAAGGCTGCCATCGCAGGTTGTCTTCTTGTCCACAACCGCAATCGTTCGACCGATGAAAAACGTTTGGCAGAAACAGGTCGTCCTTCTAGAAATCGAGCGAGATCTTCCGAAAGCTCGAGTACTGAAGAGTATCTTTGTTCGGGGGCGTGCATTGTGCTTTTCGAGACGATAGCATCCAAGCTTTGCGGAACTTCCGGTCGAAATCTCCGAGCACTGAACGGCAACTGCGTCGCATCGACAGAAATCTGTGATCGGTAGTTCGCAGAGGATTCGCTCCCATGACACAGCAGCTCCCAAAGAATTAACCCAATCGTATACGCATCGGTATGCGTTCCAATCAGTGCCATTTTTCCAGAAATCTGTTCAGGAGCCATATATGCACGAGTGCCGACGACCATTCCTATTGAGGTCTCGCCGATTGCGGTCTGTTCGTCGCGGTTTGTCAATTCCTTGGAGACACCGAAATCAGTCACTTTGGGAATCCACTTGGTATCACTCTCCTCGAAACCATTCTGTGTGTTTCCGTCGGAAGGTGGAAACAGCAGAACGTTGCTGGGTTTCAAGTCGCGGTGAATGATTCCACGCGTGTGGGCATGGTAGACACCTTCGCAGATTCGCATCGCGATCAGCACAGCCACCTTGATCGGAATTTTTTCGCTGTGAGAGCGGAGCCATTGTTCCAAATTCGGACCTTCGCAATACGGAAAAATGATCGACGGCAACGTCGATGTTTCTTCGGTTGCAAGAATTGGAACAATGTTGGGGTGATCTAGTTTGGCGACGTTTTGCGCTTCACGGAGAAGACGTTGCACTGCTGCATTGGTAAGCAATAAATCTGGCCGTGGTACCTTGATCGCGACCTGTCGTTTCAGGAGCATATCCTCAGCGAGGAACACAACACCGAAACCTCCCTGTCCAACTTTCCGAATCAGTCTATAGCGACTATCCGAATGCAATTTCGGCTCATGAGAGTGATGCGTATCCAGGACACCGCTGACTTGCGAATCGTGATGGCTTGTCTGGGCAACTTGCGTCAATTCATGGATCGCTTCACGGAGCAATTCCAACTTCGCGACCCCTGCTTCATTGAGAGGGTGATCGGTCGTTGGCTGGGTTGTTGAATCGGTACCGTCTACTTGCTCTAGTAGGATGGACAAGATCTCTTCATCGTCCGGCTCTTCGTTATCGAGATTCATCATTGCGCAATGCCTCCGCAAATAGCTCGATGGCACGGTACCAAAGCTGTCGTGCTGCGTCAGGAGACGTGATCATGACAGTTGCGATGGCTTCAAACTTCATCGATTCAAAATGCCGCATGCGGATAATCTTTTGGTAATGTTCCGGCAACTGAGCCATGACAGACATCACTCGGGCTTTCCGTTCTTGTTCGATCGTTCTATCGATGGGGCTTGTTAGGGAATGGTCCTCCAAACGTGAAGGATACAGATCATGATCGAGTCGAACTTCTTTCTGTACCTGGCGCTTTTGAGTGTTTACATGCTTTCGCCATGTGTCTCTCAGATTGTTGATAAGAATCGACTGCAACCAACCATGAAACTCTTTTGGCGTGGAGCCTTGAAACTCCGCGATGGAATTGTGGGCTTCGAGAAACGTATCTTGAACGAGATCCGACGCGGCTTTTTTGGAAAGCAGTGGTAGATCTAATTGGTTTGCCGCGTGACTCCAAAGCGACTGCCAGTAAGCCTGCAGCAACGAGCCCAGCGCCTCTCTGTCGCCGTTCTGCGCATCGGCTAACTTTTGTCGCCATGCGGAAGATGCCTCGGATTCAGTTCCGGACAAAACTGCGCCTCATCAATGATCCAGGGGTATTGAGAAAATTCGTTTATGAAGAAAGGGTGAAGTGCCAGTTCCGTGAACTTTGTGAACATCGTGTCAGAACCGACGATACGCGTCAAGTTACCGAATCACAATTCACAGAAGCCAAAATGTTCTCCCGACTTCGTCGAAGTAACTCTATTTTTCATTTTGAAAAGTCGCCACAAAGCCGTGCGCTTTGCCTTTGGTTTGTTTGCATTCTCAACCGAATGCTATGGCCTGAGATTCCAGTTTGCAGACTCAAGCTGCCGTGCGTCGGAAAAAAACTTTGCAAATCTCAAGATTTCGCTTTCTGTTCTGATGACAAAATTCGCCTAAGGAGAATTGGAGGGTGTCACGCCCGCTCTCCTTTTTTTCTTTCAAGCACCGCGTTAGCTCTGAATCGGACCTTCATTGCTTCTTGTACAGTCGACACAACCGACAAAAGCCAAAGTAGTAGGCACATTCCATTGGACTTCACTCCATTGGACTTCACTTTGAATGCCAGTTGCAATCCACCTGAAATGCAAGCAAATGCTCTAGGGCGGACGGCACGGCGGAGTGTGCCTGCTGCTTTTGTCGGCTGTGTCTGGTTTGCTGGCCAGCCAGTGGCTGCAAAAGATGCCATTGCTGAAGGATTGCGGTATACTAAGCCGAGATTTCGGTTCTCTGTTCCTCTCCTGCATTTTGAAGGTAGATTTCCATGATGAAATATTTCCATCGATACCTGCTCGCCCTTGCTTTTGCATTGCCACTTTCCTTGAGCGTTCACGCCGAAGAACCTACGCTGCGCCCCCTCTTCAATGGCAAAGATTTCACCAACTTTAAGTCGGAGGGAGCTGCAGAGTTCTGGCGAATCGACAAAGAAGTACTTGTTGGGGAGAACAACGCGGAGAAAAAAGGGCACTACCTCTGGACCGAAAAGTCTTACAAAGACTTTGTTCTCGAATTTGACGCACGATGGAAAGCGTCGACCGATCGGGGTGTTGATACAGGTATTGAAATGCGACAACCCAAATTGCAGTTACAGCTTGGCGTGTCGGGTAGCCTTCGTGTGGATATGACGGGTTCATTTTACACGGGTGGAAAACCAGCTTATCCGGAGGTAGGCCAAGCGAAGGAAGCGAAGAGTCTTCTGCGGCCCGAAGGGGAGTGGAACACATTTCGTATTCAAGCGAAAGGAGATACGTTCACTTGTTGGATCAATGGAAAGAAAGCCTCCGAGTTGACGGATCCCAAATTCTCAGGTGCGGCTCCGTTAGGATTGCAAATTCATGGAGGCGTCGAAATGAAATGTGAATACCGCAATCTGAAGATCGCAGAACTGTGATTCACCCGACGATCGATTCCTTGGAACGAGGAAACGATTCGACTTCTCGACGTTTGCGATTACCAATGTTGGGCGATGCGCGTTACCATTGCTCCATATGGAATAATGATTAATCCTTTCACTTCAAAATCCTCGGAGTTCCTGCCGCACTATGAAGTCAGCCGCTGTCGTTAATTTTGCACCACAAAAAGGTTCTGTCGAAATACGTGAATTCGATCTACCGAAGATCGGTGACGAAGACGTCCTACTCGAAGTGATCAATGTCGGTGTCTGCGGTAGCGATCTTCATCAGTGGACAGCGGATCATTCTTGGCCGGTCAACTATCCTGTCGTGCTAGGGCATGAGTTCGGCGGGCGAATCGTTGAGACGGGTTCGCGTGTCGTCGGCTGGGAAGTAGGCGATCGAGTTGTCAGCGAAACTGCCGCGATCATCGACTTGAACAACCCTATGACGCGACAGGGGCGCTACAATCTCGACCCGACCCGCAAAGGGTTTGGGTACGGTGTCGATGGAGCCATGACCAAGTATGTGCGAGTTCCGTCCCGAATTCTTCACCGCGTACCCGACGCGTTGCCCATGGAGCAAGCGTGTTTAACGGAACCATGCTGTGTCGCGTATAACGCCGTGGTGAAGAATGCGCATATCGAACCTGGAGATCGAGTCGTCGTCTTGGGACCTGGTACGATTGGTATTTTATGTGCGGCGATGGCTCGTTTGTGTGGAGCGGAGGTGGCGCTCGTCGGGCTCGAAGCCGACAGGCATCGACTGAATATCGCCGCCCAGGACTATGGTTGTACGGCTATCGTCGGCGATGCCAAAGCCTGGGCTCTGGAACGAGATGGATTGGGAGCTGATGGAGTGATCGACGCGGCTGGAGCCAGTATCACTTTGAAAATTGCATTAGATTTGGTCCGTCCCGCAGGCTGGATTAGCAAAGTTGGCTGGGGGCCACAGCCGTTGGGTTTCAATATCGATCCTCTTGTGCAAAAGAATGTTCGATTGCAGGGAAGCTTCAGTCATCACTGGGCGATCTGGGAGCGAGTCATCGCATTGCTGGCGAGCGGTCAGTTGAATGTAAAGCCTATCATCGGTGGTGTATGGCCCTTGGAAGATTGGCACGAAGCGTTTGAAAAGATGCACACGGGTGCCGTCGTGAAATCGGTTCTACACCCGTAGTACGACACAGCCTACAAAAGTAGCAGGCACGCTTCGTCGTGCCGTCCGCTCCTGGACATTGGCCGGGATCAACATCTGCCGGTACTTTAGGTGGACGGCATATGCTATCGAATTTTAAACAACCATCGCAGAGCCGAGACGAGAGAGTCTCGCTGCTCGTTTTGTGATACATCGCGTATCGATTGCAGCGGTTGATGGAGTATTTTGTTCACGAGCCGGTCAAAGGCATGTTCAATTTCTTGCTGGACTTCTGGACTCGCATTTTGCATCGACTGCTTTCCGAATAGTCGAGACAATTCCGATGTTCGAATCTCGGCAGCCCTATCGCGAAGGGCTCGAATCGTGTCGCCAGAAGCCCGAATCTTCCAATCGGAAACGATTCGCTCCACTTCTTCTTTGATGATACGTTTTGCTTTGGGCAATTGTTGTTCACGAAACGTACGATTTCGATTGCAAACAACCTCCAGATCATCTACCGAATAGAGATAGACGTACGGCAGTCGCCCGATCGAAGCTTCGAAATCGCGAGGAACCGCCAAATCCAACACCACCAGCATCCTGTTGTTTCTGGCGGTTTGCAGTTTTCGGAATCTGGATTCCGTGATGATCGGTTCTGTTGCCCCGGTGGTACTGACGATCAGATCGGCTGCGATGACATTGGCGTCGAGTCGGTCCCAGGGTTCCGATCGCACCCCAAACTCTTCAGCGAGTTTTTGAGCATTTTCCAACGATCGATTGACGATCGTTATCGACTTCGCTCCTTCGTTTATCAGATAGGGAAGTGTTTCTCGTCCCATTTCTCCACTACCGATCACCAGGACTTTCTTGTCGTCAAATCGTTCGAAAACATCCCGAGCCATCTCACTGACTGCGACGCTCGGAACGCTGATGCGTCGAGTGTGAATTTCTGTTTCGTGACCGACTCGCTTTGCGACTCGATTTGCATGTTGAAAGACCGCATGCATCGCTGGACCGGCAAATCCTTGTTTGACCGCGAGCTCGTAGGCTTCATGCACCTGCGCCGCAATTTGCGATTCGCCAACGACAAGCGAATCGATACTGCTGGAGACAGAGAACAGGTGCTCAATAGCTTCCTCTCCGTCTAAACGAGTAAAGTGCTCTTCGTACGACATGGAAGCGAGCTGGTGGAAATCGGCAACAAACTGAATCAACTGACTAGTAGTCGGAAGCTCCACATCGGTCGACGCCCCAACGTAGAGTTCCACTCGATTGCAAGTACTTAGCAGCACCGATTCGCAATCGCTGTATTGATCACGCAGTAGATTCAGCGCTCCCTCTACTTGCTGTTCCGTAAAGGAGAATTTTTCGCGAATCTCGACGGGAGTTGTGTGATGGCTGCAGCCAATCATCCTCAACTTCATGGAACTTTACCTTCCGATAAGGAAGGCTCGACCCGTAAATCGCGATTCACGGATGATTGGCCATTTTCGTCTGGAGCGAACATTTTGTTGCCACCATGTGGTGTGCTTAGAACTAAAGCGACGGCGGCGGCGACAATAAGAAACGAGAGAATGTTCATCCATGCAGTCGCATCTCCGCTTCCTCGTCGAGACAATTGCCATTGAATCGCTGATGCAATGACTAACCAGACGAATAGCCCTGCGGAGAAGAGAATCCCTCGATCGAGCCATTCCACTCGACCGTCGCGAGTCAGGTTCATGATCACGCCCGAGACCATTCCAAATCCGATGGAAGCCGCACTACCGAGTAAGCAATTTCGGCCAAACAATTGCAAGTATTCCAGAGAGGGAAGTTGGAATCGAGATTGAGACGCGCGTTTGTTCTTGAGCCTCCAGGCTTGGAGAAAATACATCGCTGCCATCGCGAAGCCGAGCGAAACGAGCATCGTTCCTACCATCATGGCAAATCCATGAAGCAATCGCCAACCCGTTGCTGAGTTCGCAGACTCCAGTGTTTTGGGAGAAAGGATGATGGAGACGCTGACAAGCATCAATACAAAAGGCAGCACAAAGATCCCAATCCAGTTTTCGCTGCGCTGAATCAGCAACCATACGTAAGCAAGCGCCAGAGTCCAGGCTGATAGAATCCCCCAGTCATGCCACGAAATCGCCCATGTGCTGGTTGTGCCACTGGTGGCCAGAAAGATTCGATCGAGCAAGTAAAGGGTGTGTGTAAAGAGAGACACCGAAGCCGCACCCATGAGAACGACTCTTGTCCACCAGCCGACTTTTCCGGTAGAGGGAAGTCGCCATCGAGCTAACTCAAGGACGAAAACGACCGAATACGCAATGAGGAAGCAAGTTGCGTTTGGCATGTGGTGGTCAACAAGTTGAAAGGAAAAGGCCTCGCAGAATGTCCGCGAGGCCTAGTAGTCATTCATGGAGAAGGCTCGCTGTATTCAACGGTCCTCGGGAATGATGGCGGTCTGGAAAATCGAGACTATCGATCAGTCCCAATCCTCATCGTCTTCATCTTCTTCTTCGTCATCATCGTCATCCCAGTCATCGTCGTCTTCCCAGTCTTCGTCTTCTTCCTCTTCTTCTTCGTCGTCATCTTCTTCGTCGTCATCTTCTTCGTCGTCGACCTCTTCCCATTCATCATCTTCCAGGTCGTCATCCTCGTCTTCTTCGTCCAAATCCTCGTCGTCGTCGGATTCTTCCTCGTCGAATTCTTCGTCGTCTAGCTCTTCGTCATCGTCATCGTCCAGTTCTTCGTCATCTTCCTCTTCAAAGTCGTCATCATCATCTGACATGACAATGTACTGGCCGCTCGTTGAATATTGGCCAATACTGGACTGTTGGTCACTAGCCGACCATTGGCCATCGGGTGACCATTGGCCACTGGGTGACCGTTGACCACTGGGTGACCAAGAGGCAAACTCCCAAGTTAACTGCTCGGATGTTGACATTGTTGACAACTCTCGCGCGGTTAGCGTCATCTTCACAGGTGAACTCCTTATCTATCCGTCGTACGTGAGGTTTTCTGGCAAACTTTCAGGACTATCTTACCGGGCAATTTCTTGTTGGACAGTGAGCCTAAGTAGAGAAATTGCTTTTGTTTTTTCGCAATTCCCTAATCAGGTTCGTCACCCGTCTGCATATCTTGAACAGCTTCGGCTGGGACTGCAAGCCTGGATGCAATTTCGGCTTCCGCCCGGCGAATCTTTTGTGCCCTTGGCAGAGATTCTAAGGATTGCAGACCAAACAATTGCAGGAACCGGCGAGTTGTGCCGTACAGATACGGTCTCCCGAGGTCTTCGTGGCGTCCGACGATCCTAACTAAATCCCGCTGCATCAGTTGCCGCAGAACTTCGTCGGTCGCAACTCCACGAATAGCTTCGATTTCGCTGCGTTGCACGGGTTGGCGATACGCAATAATCGACAATGTTTCAAGCATTCCTTGGCTTAAGATGGTTTCCGGAGGGACCAGTTCCAGTCTTCGAAGCCAGTTCGCGAATTGCGGGCGAGTCAGTAGTTGCAATCCCCCTGCAATCTCTTCAATGCGGAAAGCATAAGCATTCTGATCGTATTCTTCGTTTAGTTTTCGGGCCAAAGTCCTGGCCTCGGTGGGGTCCTCGAGCTCGGCCAAGAGAGCGAGTTTTCTTGCGGAAATTGGCTCGCGGCAAATTATCAATATGGCTTCTACCAACCTGGATTTGTCAGGCGACTTGCCTGTTGTCGTATCCGATGTTTCAGTTTTCTGAATTGAAGCGGGGGCGGCCGCCAGATTGGGAAGCTTCTTTTTCCAAGCCAGAGCGTTCGAACGGGAAGAAAAACTTCGAACGGAGTCGGAAAGGCAAGAAAACGAAGATGGAACCCCAAGTTGCCTTTCCTTCCTCAAAATATCAATCCTTTGGAATGATTTTCGTTCTTCACATCCGGAAAACCGCCAGTCAATTGCGCGTCGCGGATGATGGCCGAGTTCGTGTATACTCAACATTCAGTAATTTCGATCCACGCAATGTAATGATTGATGGCTTCTCAAAGCAAGACACCCTCCAAGGCTTTGCCAGGTAAATTTCGTCTTACTGGCTTTGCCCTCACCCTATTTGGATTGGTGGGCTTACTCGCGCTGTCTCTCTTTTTTCTTATCGGGACTTCCATCCAAGGCGAAGAATTCTCGGCAGCTACTTTTCAGGTCCGAAGTTTCCAATATCGAAGAATTCCAGGAGTCATGCTTCGAATTACGAAAACGGTCTATGGAACTCCCAAGTCTATCGTGTCGGCAAGCATCCTAAAGCACTTGCCGGGGACCGTACCAAACGGTCGTTGGGATGTCGTAACCGTCTCTGAAGCGGCCAATAGCAACGAAAGGCGTGCCTCAATCTTGGTCCGATCGCTTGAAGCCCGCAGTCCAAATCAATCCAGGTTCTGGGAAGAATGGTCGCATCATCATCCCTCCCTTGCAAAAGAGCTTTGGCCTATTGTTCAGGATGCTGCGATTCAAGAAAAGTATTTTTGTATTCCTGAGCTTCTGCAAGTGGCGAGAAAAGCTTCATCTCCGGATGAGCTTGCCACCAAGGGCCGACAAATCTTAGATAATTCAGCTGGGGTTACCGCGCAATGACAAATCGTATTCAAATACCGAGTTACTATCCTATGACGGGAAAGAGTCCACGAAATGCTCCATCACGTCGAAGCTTTCTACGCTCCATGGCGACATGTATGGTGGGTGCAAGCCTGGGACAGAGCCAGAATTTGTTTGCTTCCATCGAGAAAAAGAGGCCATTTCCAATTCATGGTTTCTCGAAACACTTTCAAGAGCTGACTGCGGACGCGTTGGCGGAGTTCGCCTTGAAGTCGCGATGGGATGGAGTCGATTTGACCGTGCGCAAAGGAGGTCACATCGCACCCGATTCTGTCGAGAAAACTCTCCCTGCGTTTGTGAAGACCCTTCGAAACGCTGGGCTCCAAGTGGACATGATTACTACAGATATTCGCGATACAACCTCGCCTCAAAACAAATCAGTACTTCAGACGGCGGCAGAACTTGGAATTCGGTACTATCGCCTCGCTTACTGGACCTACGATGCAAAGATCCCCGTTCTGAAGCAGTTGGACCAAACCAAACGCGAAGTGGAGGCGATTGCCAAAACGAATCGAGAGTTCAAACTTACGGCAGGCGTCCAGAACCATTCCGGCGAAAAGTACATCGGAGCATCCATTTGGGATGCCTGGTATCTTTTGAAGGACATAGACCCTAGCGAAGTCAGCATGTTTTTCGATATTGGGCATGCCGTGATCGAGGGGGGGCTATCTTGGCCAAACGATTTGCGACTGGTGCAATCCCATGTTTCTGCAGTCTATGCAAAAGATTTTGAATGGAAACAAACCAATGGATCAAGTCGTCCAGTGTGGTGTCCCTATGGCAAGGGGATCGTGCCGAATCGATTTTATCAACTGCTGAAGGAGTCCGGCTGGAGCGGTCCGGTATCGTTGCATCACGAATACGATCTTCCGAAAAACATCGCAGAACGACTCACTGTGGTACTTGAAGACACGATCGCTTTCGACAAGGCGGCTTCTTAAGCGACTGAAATTTTGGATTTCGGCGGACGCAATGCTGCGATACAACTCGGTTCCACCTGCCAGTGCGCGAATAGCAGTTCCGACCACGTCATTCGCATCACCCAAGGGAATTTTGGCAACAGCCAAGTTCTATCACTTTGTTCGGACATAACCATGCGTTGATTAATTCTCAAGTCTACAGACTTCGTGAAGCGTCATGGTGCTATTCGCTGGCCGTCGACTTGCTTCCTGCCCGGCCTGCGATGAATGTACCAAGTGGTCCAGCCAGGAATGCAGGTAAGAAGATGAGATTCGAAACCAAGGAGGCAGTCAACAAAGACAAAGTCAGAATACCAAAGCGAAAAGTCGGAACGAACGAGCTTAAAGCAAACACCGCTAGGCCTAAACCGATAACCCCCCAACTCTGCAACATCGCACGACCACATGTCTCATAGGCTAAAAGAATTGCCTGGGAACGATCCAGCCCCTGCTTTGTCCCCCGTCGGAACCATAGTAAGAAGTGGATAGAGTCATCGACCGTTACCCCTAAAGCGACACACGGCGCCATCACCGTACCTATGTCAACAACCCAGTTGCACCAACCCATCAAACCGAAAACCATCGTCATGGGAAAAACGCAGGTCAGGCCCAAAAGTAGACCACTGCTCCAGTTCTTCATCAAAACGATGCCTGCAACCATCACCAAAAAAACATCGGTCCCGAAACCCAGAGTTAATCCATTCAGCAGACTTCTTCGGGCTTTGTAAATAATCGGAACCGCGCCCGTGTAAACCGCCGAAAGCTCTTGCCCACTCTCGGCTCTTTCTCGTTCAAGAATGGGTTCCACTTGCTTTCGAATGAATTGCTGAAACTCGCCATAGTCGAGATCTTCTCCGGCACTGACACGCAGGCTGATTCGCCAACTTTCATCCTCCGGAGTGATCGACAAATAACCAGCTTCGACAAGTCGCGCCCGTGTCTGCTTCAAGCGGACGTTCTCCAATACACGACGGATAGACGGCGGTGCCTGACGAACAGGACGAGCGAATGTTGCACCCGAAAGGCAACCACTCACGCCGTCGATCTGTGCAATGCTATCGTGAATCTCGCGTATAAGTTCCAATCGTTGATAGCTGGCGTTATCGACACCTTTATCCGCATTCGGCTCTTGATTGGTTGCTGGCCTATTCTTGTCCTCAGACTGACTTGGCTCGTCAAATCGGATAACAACTTCCAAGGGAATCATCGCGCACAAATTGCGTTCCAGCCAATCATAATTCGAAATGATGGGTGCATCGTTGGCGAATAATCGCATGATCTGTATCGATGTCTCGATGCGTGCCAAGCCAGCCAATCCAGATATTGCGAGAATCACGTAGAGCGCTACAAACCAAAAATGTCGTTTTGCAATGAGTTGTGCGAACCATTGCCAACCCCAAGCCGAGGTCGCTGGAACTTTTTCAGAAATTGCAGGGGTCGTTTTCGGGAACGATTTTTTGTTCGGCCACATGCACAGTAATGCCGGTAGTCCAATCAACTGCATCGCCAGCGAGAGCAGCACACCGACTGCAGAAAACAAACCGAACATACGAATTGGAGCCAAGTCACTATACCAAAGCGAAACGAGTCCGACCGCAGTAGTAGATGCAGCCAAACTCAATGGCAACTTTGCTTGGCGAATGGCTAAACGTATCGCTTCGTTGGTGTCTGCATGTTCTCGATTCTCCAAGTAGTAGTTGGAAAGATGGATGGCACCGGACATGGCTGCTACATACACCAATGGAACCATCGTTATCAGAATGGCGTTCAGCGGCATTCCACAAAGAGGCACCAATGCCAAACTTAGCAATGCGCTGTAGCCAGAGATTATGAAGACAATAATCGTTAATCGAACTTCTCGAAAACTAAGCCATGCAATCACCAAGCCCACAAACGCGGCCATACCTGCTAAACGCACGAGCGACTGAGAGCTCGCTTTGTCGATAGCGTCGTTCACCACTACCGGACCGCCAAGGTGTACGTCCTCGTCAGGCACGCCGCTCTCTACAGTTGCTTTTCGTATTTCAGACAAAACGTAACGTAAATGCGTTGGCGAGTTTTCGCTCAGCGTGACAACAACGCATGTCTGTTGGAGATCGGGACCAATAATCGTTCCCTGCAATCGATTCAAAGCTTGATTGAGGGAAAGCCCTGCTCCTACACCCGTTAGGTCGTCCACTAATTCCCGACCTGTCATAATCTCGGTGAACAATGGTGGGTTGCCCAGAGATTCCTCGCTGCGAGAGCGCTCCGCGAGAATACTGGATAATTGTTTCAACCGCGCATCTTCAAGAGTACAACCGGGCCAACTCACGATCACAAACTCTTCACTACCGAATCGTTCGCGAAACCATTCGTACTGACCTGTCTCCTTGTAGTGTTTTGGCAACCAATCTCGAACGTCGTTGACGTTGCTGATGATTGCCGTTATCGCCGCCATGATGGTTAGCGGCAAAAGGCACAGTAATAGACAAAACACGGCAATTGCCCATCTCGGTCGAGACGGCTTTCCATCTCCTGATGGCTGCAAGATGTCGACGGCTACACTCTCACTGGAGCCGACGATCGGAGTCTGCTTACCCACCGAGCCCATCCAAATCGGCTGCCGGCTGCACATCATCGTTGTTTATGAAATCGACGACCATCCGATTAATCAATCGTGGGCATTCCAACTGCGGGGCATGGCCGCAATTCGGAATAGAAACATATCTATAATTGGGTAAATCACGTATCGCCTCATGAACGGCGACGGGATCAACAATTCTGTCTTCGCGCCCGCAGATAACCAAGGCGGGGCGATCGATCTGCTTCAACTTATCTACCACCGAATGACTCTTGGTCCCTCGAACCGTTTCAAAGAATGCTTTTCGCCAGTGCTTCATGGCAAATTTTTGAGCATAATAATCCACGATTCGTGGGCTTGCGAAGCGGCGATCATGGAACGTGCTCTCCACAAGGCCCTTGTAGTTTTTGGCTCGAGCCCCATCCAAGACCGGTAACCGTTCCTCCGTCCCAAATCCAGAAGGACACAGTAGTACAAGCTTATTCACTTTGCCAGGATAGCGAGCAGCATACTCCACCGAGATTTGGCCACCCAAGCTACTAGCCACGAGATTGTATGGAGCGGATTGGACAAAACGATCCAGGTATTCCGCTAAACGATTGGTTAGAAACTCGATATTGATGGGTCGTTTTTCAGCGAGTCGCTCTTGAATCACCGGGCCTCCGTATACCAAAACGCCAGGCAAGTGAACTTCGAAGTGTTTTTGCCAAACAAATCGATTGGGGTACCAGCTTTCTTCTTGTTCAGCCAGACCGTTCACGAGAATCAATGGCCGATTCCCGCGCCGGTAGGCATCGAAGGAACCTATCCCCAGAATATTGATCATTTTTTGGAGCATCAAGCTACACAGTCTGTTCAAGCTATTTGTCAAAACAATTCGCGGCAGATTCGCTGTAGCGATCGCAAACCTACCTACAATAACGGACTTCCTAGTATTGTTCGCGCATTCTACGGGTCAATTCCCAGAAAATCTCTTTGGACGGAATTCTCCACGACGGAAAAAGTGGATTCTTGAAGATAGAACTTCCGCTAATCTGCCCGTAATGGGGCGGTTGATGCGATGCTCCCGCCAAAAAGCAGCCTGAGCACTGCGTTTCTGGTGCATGAGCCACACTGCAGTTGGGTCACTGCTGCGTGGCCCGCGAACAAAATGAAACGCCGCAACCTACTACTCAGGAATACCTTACGGCTTTTGCGACAAATTTCAAGTCGCTGCGGCACGAAATGTGTAATGGGAGTTTCCTGTCAACACTGGCCTAACTCGGAGCCAGTCAATCTTTGTGCCAACCCGGATCGATGGACATGAATCAATTATCGCTTCTCGACGAGACGGTTCCACCCTCTCCTAAAACTCAACCCGAAGTCGGCAACTCGGGCACCGAAAACCCCCCTTCGTTGATCGAACGGTTTGTCTCCAGCTTCTTCGAAGAAACCAATATCAAGCGAATGCTGATGATCGGGGCCGCCATCGTTACGGTGTGCTCGTTGAAACTCGTCCACCAGAATTGGGATAGCCTTAACGAGACTATCAAATATCTCTCCATACTTCTCTACGTTAGTGCCGTTTACGGCTTTAGCGAAGCAAGCGATAAACTGCTGGGGCTTAGGTCTACGTCCACGGTGCTTCGCATTTTGACGTTGTTACTGGTTCCGATCAGTTTTTTCTCGCTCGGTTGGCTAACTGAACAGAGTGGGATGAACTTGATTACCTCCATGCCTCTCTTGGCCATCGGTGGTGCAGCATGTTGGTTCTTTACCGACTCCATTTTCAAGAAGTTTTTCTGTGGAAGACAAATCTCCTACCAGTCAGCCTACTTTGCCCTGGCAATGGCATGCGCACTTCCTAAGTTAACCGACTATAGCCTGCTTGCTGGCGGACTGATTTGGCTGATAGGTACCATTGGCATTATCAAAGTCAATCGGCATGTATTTTGGCTTGCGGAGCAACATCGCAAACCAGCTATTTTCGGTTTCTTTCCGATCATTCTGGTGGGAGCGCAAATGATCCTTCTGTTCTCGACCAAATTGAGTTGGATTGACAACACAGACTGGATGGGCTTCGGATTGGTTCTATGTTCGATTCCGATCGCCCTGACGACTCGAACGGCATCCAAAGTCTTCCGTGCTCGCACAGGAGGGATGATTCCGATGCTCCCCGTGGCTATTGCCATCCCCATGTTTGTGGGACTGCTTATCGGTGCTGCCGGCATCGTGCTGTCCTTTCATGGTTTCCGCTGGGGTGGTAACTCGTCGATGGCTGCAGTTCCTACACTGGCGTTGGCATCGGGTCTCGCTTGGTTTGCAGCTCGCGACACTCGACATGCAGGGTTCTCGTGGGTTGCAATTGTTCTCACCGTGGCTGCCTACCAAAGCTTACCTGCCATGTTTTCGGAACTCTCTCGTTCGGTTGTTGCATCCGCTGCCACTTCGCTGTCTGAAGAAAGATTGCCACTCGCTTTCTACGGCTTGACCTATCTGCCGTTGCTGATCGTCTTTGCATTTATCAGTCGTTGGATGAATCGAGTTTCCGATTCGAACCAACTCCAATATGCGTCTCGACCATTGCAATATGCGACAACCACCATGTGTTTGTTTCTCTTGGTACTTTCGGCAACGAACGTCAAAGCGCTGTTTCTCATCCCACTTTTGCACTCTGTGCTATTCGCCGGTTTTGCCTATAGCTGGAATGACCGCCGGTATCTCGCGATCTCGATGTTGACGCTGATCACCGTGTCAGCAACGTGGGTTCCGTATGCTAACGCGATGTTCTCGATGCATCTTCCCGTCGCAGCGATCGTGGTGAGTATGGGAGTCCTCGGGTGTACATTCATAACCGGCCACGTTGACCGATGGTTATCCACGTTTCCCGTTCCTGAGCGAGCTATCTTTCCATGGCCATTACTATCCAGTGGCAAGTTGTTTCCATTGGCCGCTTGGGTAGGAGGAGGCTTGATCGGTTTTGTTGCCGCTGCATGGCTAGTCGATGCTGTACCAAATATCACACAAACCGTTTCTGCTTGGAATTATGCGAAATCTGTGGTCTGCCTTCTCGCATCCTGGATTGCGATCTACCGAACGCGTCATTATCTAGCAGGATTAGCGAATAGTTTGATCATCGCCGTGCTAGCGGTCTCCATCATGTCCTCTATGTCGTTCAGTTTCTTGGTGCAGTTGGACATTGCAAGCTGTGCGTTGGGGGCTGTTTCGTGTGTTGGCTACTCCGCGTGGATGTCTATTCGCAGAACACAGTTGGTTTGTTGGCAAGAGGATCGACAGGCATTAGGCCTGGATATTGGTAATCTTTGCGTGCAACCCAGCAATCCTATCGCAATGCGTCATTCGTTGCTCGGTGCGGTCATTATCCCGATGGCCGATCTTGCTACCTTAGGCGTTGCGGCTTGCCTCTCATTTCAATTCGCTGGCGTTATGCAAGCGGGCTTTCTCTTCAAGCATGAGTTGCTCCGTTGGAGTCTGATCGTATTGATCGGTTGGTTGGTCTATGCGATTGGAATGACACGAAGTCGAATCGCTACGGCTACGTTTGTCGGTCTTTTACCCATAGTCGCGTCTGCATACTTCCAGTCGATACAACTCATCCCGTCAGAACATCGTTTCTCGGTACTGGTTTGGGTCGCTACAGCATGGTTGATGGGGGTGGTGCCCCACTGGCTAGAGCAACAACTGCAACAGTGGAATGGCCACATGCACGATACGATTTCGGATCGTGGCCTACTAACACGGTATGTACCACATGTTGCCGGCGTATGGCTGTTGTTCATCGCACTCGGAGGCGTGATGATCCACACTTGGTCAGTCCAGATCGCTGGCTTAATCGCAATAGCTGGCCTCTTGGTAATGTATCGACGACCCGTTCAGTCCCCGGAGTTTGCTGCAATGTGCATGTGGGGCAACAGTCTCATTCTGATGCTCATCGCTCCGTGGTTATCGGTCTCCGGTCTAATCGTCGAAGCCTTTCGCGGTGGGCAATCCTTCACCACGGCTCCACTCCTCTTGGCAATCCTCGTTGGAAACATCTTCTTGGTCAAGTGGCTTTCATCGCGATTGCATAGCAATGCCGCCAACGTATGGTTAGCCGGTCTCTATGCGTTAACGATAGTGTCGTATGGTCTATGCTTGCGAGTGACAAACGTAGCTATCATTCCAGGATTGGTTACGATAGTTGCAATCCTGTCGCTGGCAACCGAGGAGCTGATGCATGCGGTTCGTTCTCGCAATGAGTATCGAGTCTGGGCAGCCTTTGGAATCGTGGGAGCAGCATTGGTGTTCAGCCTCTGGCATGAGTGGCTCCCGATCACAGGATCCGGATCGTTGATTGCTGTGATCGCCGGACTGTCCCTGCAATGGTTGGGAGCCCGTAGCATGAACAACGAGAAATGGTCTGTTGTTTCCCGTCCGTCGTACATTCTTGGGCGAGTCTTTCCGGTATTTGTCACGCTAGTCGGAGTCGCTGCTCTCTTCGTTTTGCCCGATCCGACGGCAACCGCCTATCTCGCTACCGCTATCTTGCTCGCTGGCATCGCAACTCTATATCGTTCCGCGACACGAAGTAACAAGCTTGATGCCTGGATCGCGATCGTGATGCTGAACATCGGTATCGCACTGGTAACCAGATCGACAGGTTGGTCTGATGTCCAACTTTATCTCGTTCCTATCGGACTATCGATTCTCGGGCTCGTTGAATTGATGAAACAACAGATCCCTTCGCACTTTCACAAATCATTGCGACTGATCGGATCTCTCACGATCCTCGTATCGCCTGTCTATAGCATGATCGTACATGAGAGCTGGTGGCACATGCTATCGCTGCTGGTTCTCTCGGTCTTCGTGATTCTTCTCTCCATTGGAATGCGAGTGAAACTGCCGATGTACACCGGAGTTGCATTTCTTTCCGCGGACCTGCTCGCAATGCTCGTTCGCTCCGCCGTCGAGCTAGAAATGCTATGGGTAAGTGGACTTGGAGTTGGAATTTCGGTGATAGCAGTTGCCGCACTTTGCGAAGTGTATCGAGAAAGGATTCTTTCACGCGTCCGTATGCTAAGTGTGGAATTGGCTACTTGGAACTAACGCATCGAGTGCCGTTGGCTCACGCCCCGTTGCTCTCCTCGTCGGAAGAGCGATGGCTCCGGCATTCTTTACGGTCTTTGATTGAACTTTGGTTAGTGGATTCTTAAGGAAAAAAATTATGGCTTGGTTATCACAGTTCTCTTTGGTTATGCGATCCAGTATCACGGCGCTCCGCGAGCAAATCGAGGATCCAGAACGTATGCTTCATCAGCTCATCATCGACATGCAAGGCGAGCTCGATACGGTGCGATCGAGTGTTGCAGAGGCGGTAGCGGATGAAATCCTCGCGAGGAAACGGATCGCTCGCGAACAGGAGGAGGAGTCCAAATGGCAAGATCGAGCGGGCATCGCGATCAAACGTGGAGACGAAACAACGGCGAGGACCGCTTTGGATCAAAAGCTTGCATGCACCACGCGGATCGAACAATATCAACGAGATCACCTGAAGCAAGCGTCAGAAGTTGATAAACTGAAATCCGCTGTGCGCGATTTGGAAGATAAGATTCGACAGGCCCAGCACAAGAAAACGCTCTTGATCGCTCGCATGGCAAGAGCACGGTCTACAACCAAAATTCATGCTGCGATCGAACGCACGGATCAGCGGTCTGCCTTCGCTCAGTTTCAACGATTGGAGGATCGAGTCGATCGCCAGGAAGCTCGAATTCAAGCTTGGACGGAAATGGATGGGGACCACTTGCCAAACAGCGATGTTGAGAAGGAATTCTTGGAACAGGAACGCAAGGATCGAGTTCAGTCCGAACTTGAGGCGCTTCGCCGTTCCTTACAATAGGACGAGCGAACAATAGGACTAGCGACCCCTCTTCAGGAAAGAAATCGACTGACCGTGGGCATCCTCGCCGAGTGTTTCATGCTGATCCGTGATTGGATTGCTGTTGACCGAATTCGGTTGCCCAAACACACTGGACGTTTGGGAAGCCTGCGAGTGGGCGACCGATTTCTTTATTGCGATTCGGTTTTTCTCGTGGTTTCGAGCGAGATCTTCAGTTCGACTGAGACCGAAACACGAAGCCGTTTGGATTTGATCGATACAGGAGCCTTACCGTTGGCACATTGGGAACTTGTTGTCATTGCAATATCGCAACCGACTATTGCGTTGACTGGAATACTGCGACGCCGAGGAGACTTCACCGGATGTGAAGAGTCTATTACCGATTCAGATATCGTCGTTTTGCAACCCTGCGCAGTTAAGCCGAGCTCTGTGCATGATTGAACGATTCGAGTGGTTTTTGATAGGCTTTTCTGGACTTTTCGAGATCGTATTGCTGTTGCTTTTGTGCCAACCGATCAATCGTTCGCATGTCGCACCCTGGTTGAAATGGTTAGTCGGTGGGGCGTTCCTCTACCATCTCGGGTACTTCCTCCGATTATTGTTTCATCGTGAACGTATGGAAACAGCCGCTTGGCTCGATCAAATCGCGATGCTGCTGCTTTGCTCAGGCATGTTATTGATGCCATCTGCTATGTTGCATGCGGCTATTCGTCTTCGAGGATTAACGTCAGGATCGTTAAAGCCACTGCCGCCAAAAGATTGGCGGTATGGTTTGCTCTATCTGCCATTGCTTTGTCTCGTTCCAGCAATTGGGCTGATATGGTCTGGGCCCGAAGGTGACTTCATGGCGAGCATCGCACCGTTGAGTGCGCTATACGTAGGATGGCTGTTCCTTTCGAATCTCGTTTCCGCGGTACTTTTCTCCATAGTTGCCTATCGGACAGACCTGCCGATGCGACGCTTCTTCTTCGGGTGGATGGCCGTTCTGCTCAGTCTCTTTACGGCGGGAGCATTCTATTACGCGTTGGTTGCTGTCGATACAGAGTATGAGTTGGTTGCTCGATTGGCGGCCGGTGTTGCCCCGCTCGGACCATCGATCTTGTTTGTTTGGTATAGCCTCAAGAGTCGCCTATTACCCGTTGTTTTTGAGCAATCGATTATCTACGGTGGTATCGTGTTGTTTCTTTTGTTTCTGCATCGGCTGATTGTTACCCCGTTCACGATCCAATTGCGTGAGAGTGCTGATATTGATTTTATCGTTCTGGAAGTACTTGCCGTAGCTGCTTTGGTTTGGTGGATTCGCCCGTTAAGAAAGCGAGCCAGCGAGTCGCTTCGATTCTTGATGAGCCCCAGCGCTTTTCGGTTTCGAGACGAGATACGAAACTTGGCATTAGCTATCACGCAAAAGACGAGCGACGACGCGATGAGCCGTTGCCAATGGTTCGCTAACGAGCTGCAAAAGCGTTTCGAAATCAGTTGGGTTCGGGTTTGTCTCGGAGATTCGGATGGCAAATTGAATTTGGATT
>Ga0315904_10003773_pt1 | contig 22047 bp, 21 predicted proteins | sample LakEriMetagenome_6_FD_203529 | JGI IMG/M metagenome (GOLD analysis project Ga0315904, IMG submission 203529) | Freshwater fungal communities from buoy surface, Lake Erie, Ohio, United States - Buoy 12 MA120 | ecosystem: Environmental > Aquatic > Freshwater > Lake | place: USA: Lake Erie, Ohio... | reverse complement strand
GACAAGTGGCAACTCGCCTACGAAGAAGGAGCAGCGGTGGTTCTCGAAGCGGGACGTGGTGACGGCGGCACCGTGTTTGTAGCATCGGCTACATTGCCGCGACGTGCCGACCCCAATCGCGATCTGCGGAGCCCTGGAGAAGGTGGCCCGATGTCTCGTGGAGCAAGACCTTGGAGCGAGGATTCTCCGCCGGTTTTGCCTCAAATGGTGGTGGCCGCAGAACATTACAACCGTTTGGTGCGGATGATCGAAAAAGGGGTTAATCCGCAAATGGAAATCGATATCGAGTCGAGCTACCATCCCGGCGATCCGAACTGTTTCAATGTCATCGCCGAAATTCCTGGGACCGACCTCAAGGATGAAATCGTCATGATCGGAGCCCACTTCGATTCCTGGCACTCCGGCACCGGCGCGACCGACAACGCCATCGGATGCGGCGTGGTGATGGAAGCCATGCGGATCCTGAAAACGATCGGCGTTGCCCCGCGTCGGACAATCCGAGTCGCCCTCTGGACCGGGGAAGAGCAAGGGCTCTTCGGCTCACGCGTCTACGTCGCCGAACATTTCGGAGTCTTGAATACGCCCCGCCGACGGGATCGAGACGATGAGGATGGCGAGCGCAAAACGCCGACGCTCGAGATCAAGCCCGAGTACGAAAAGTTCTCGGCTTACTTCAATCTCGACAATGGGGCTGGAAAAATTCGCGGGATCTACATGCAAGGCAACGAAGCGGTTCGTCCTATCTTCCGCGCATGGCTGAGTCCCTTCGCGGACTTGGGAGCCTCCACCATCACCATCTCCAATACCGGCGGGACCGACCACCAATCCTTCACCGGAATCGGACTCCCCGGATTCCAGTTCATCCAGGACCCGATCGAATACGACACACGCACGCACCACTCGAACATGGACGTCTTTGAACGGGTCATTGAGGACGACGCCAAGCAGGCGTCGGTCATCATGGCCACCTTCGCCTACCAAGCCGCGATGCGAGACGAACGCTTGCCCAGAAAACCGCTTGAGGGGAATCCGACCATCCAACCCGCCGGGACCCCGCCTGTCACGGCGGAAACCCCGGCTCCGGCCAGTCCCGAAAGCGCGGCCGCGGGGAGGTAAAAGCCAGCTTTTTTCGGCGTGGGAGGGGTTCGAGTTGCGGTTGCCGAGAAGGAGCCAAATCGATAAACTTCCCCCACATTGCCCCGTGGTGTAATTGGCAACACAAGGGATTTTGGTTCCTTTATTCTAGGTTCGAGTCCTAGCGGGGTAGTTTTTTAAAAAGTGATCTGCGAGCCCGGCCTGACCCGGGCTCGTTCCGTTTCTGCACCAAGGTTTTCTTAAACATGCCCCAAATCGAAGCATTCCGCGGCCTCCGATACAACCTGGCCCAAGTCGGCTCTCTGTCCCAATGCATCGCCCCTCCGTACGATGTGGTCGACAGCAAGCTCCAGGACCACTTGTACAACCTCTCTCCCTACAATTTTTTGCGGCTCGAACTCAATCGCCGCGAACCCGAGGATGCCGACGAGAACGCGATCTACCAGCGGGCCGCGAGAATCTATCGGGGCTGGCGCAACGAGGGGGTCCTGCAACTCGATCCTGATCCCGCCATCTATGTGTACCACCAGATCTTTGACATGAACGGCCGGACGGTGACTCGCCGCGGATTCATGGCCAGGGTGCGTTTGCAGCGATTCGGCGAAGGCAACATCTATCCCCACGAACAAACACACGCCAAGGCCAAGGACGATCGCCTTCGGCTGACGCGCGCCACCCAAGCCAACTTGTCGCAAATCTTCGGCTTGTATCCCGACCCGGAGAACGCCATTCAGGAAATTCTCGAACGCAAAGTCCTCGGCGTTCATGGCCTGGAAGCGACCGACCATTTAGGCGTCCTGCATCGCATGTGGCCCGTCACCGATATCAAAACCATCCAAGAGGTGACTGCCCTCATCTCCGATCGGGACATGTTCGTCGCCGATGGCCACCATCGCTACGAAACCGCCTGCAACTACCGAGATGAATTGAACGCCCAATCCCCCCTCCCCTCCGACCACCCCGCCAACTTTGTTCTGACCCAACTGATCAGCATGAGCGATCCGGGGTTGGTCGTGTTGCCGACACACCGTCTCCTGCAAGGAGTCCCCGAGTTCACTACCGAGGATCTGCATACGCGACTCAGCCCTTACTTCGATTGCGAGATCGTCGGTCAGGGACCTGAGAACGCTGGGGCGGTATGGGCCGAAATGGATCGCCTCGACGAGCAGTGGATCATGGCCCTTTATTCGCGAGCCTCCGATCAGTGGACTCGCATCTCTGGCCGCCAGGAAGCGGTCGATCGCATGGCCGCCATCGCGTCCGAGCACAGCGCCGACTGGCAAGGCTTGGGGGTCGCTGTACTCCATCGTCTCGTGTTCGAGGATGCGTTGGGACTTCGCGAAATGCCCAAGCCAACCTACGTCCATCAAGTCCAGGAAGTCATCGACGGTCTGCACGGCAAACTCGAAGGGAACTTGACTTATCCTCTCGCCGCCCTGGTCATGCCCGCGACGATTGAACACATTCGCAAAGTTTCGCTGCACCAGGAACGCATGCCCGCCAAGAGCACCTACTTCTACCCAAAGCTCGTCTCGGGGCTCGTCGTCCACCCCCTGACCAAAGTGGACAGGTAACCCCCGGCCACGCCATACAAATCGTCTCCTTCGTTCCAGCCGCCACGGAAATGGTCTGTGCCACCCGTGGCCGATCGGCTTTTCTGACAACTTTTCAACAATTTCCACCAATACCCCATTTGGGGGGGTTACGCGAGGGATTGAGACCGTTAGATTCTTACCACTGTTGCGGGCCGCAAAAATCGCACTTGGTATGTGCGATGTTCAGCCTCCGCGCCGCGGCTCGATTCCACACTCCAGCCCATAGAAAGTGCTGATGTTGCGATGTGCTTGCTGGCCATTCAATATCGCGTGGTTCCTGAAAGTCCCATCCTAGTCGCTGCCAATCGAGAGGAGTTCTTTGACCGAAGATGTAGTTCGCCCGCCATCCAATCCGGTAAGCCGAGAGTCCTTTGCCCGATCGATCAACGAAGCGGCGGGACTTGGTTAGGGGTGAATCAACATGGAGTATTTGTTGGTATTTGCAACCGACGGACGCTCGAACCCTTGGGTTCAAACCGTTCCCGCGGTTTGTTGGTAAAGGAAGCGCTCAAGAGTTCGTCGAGCCGTCAGGCGATCGATCGGGCGCTGGAAGAACTGGGCAAGCATCAATTCGAGGCTTGCAATCTGGTAATCGCCGACCGAGATCAGGCTTTTGCCATCCACCACGAGAGCGAAAATGAAGTGCTCGACCTGCAACCAGGTCTGAACATCATCGGAGCCCGAAACTTGAACGATCCACGCGACGAGCGAGTCCAACTCGCCAATCGACTGTTGACGCTTCAGACTCTGGACTCGCCGGTCAAGTTTCTCGCGGTGGCCAGCCGAGTGTTTGCTCGGTCCCCGAACCCGATGGCGCGGGCGAGTATGGTGATACGCGGGGCGGACTACGGAACGGTTTCCAGTACGCTCATCGCTCTGGGTGCCAAGCCGAGAGATGCGATTTATCAGTACTCCGACGGACCCGCAGACGAATGCCGCTACGACGATTTCTCGCCGTTGCTTCGCGACATCCTCAGTCGTGGTCTGCGAGAGGCCCGCAATCGAGTTGCGGTTGCCGATTGATTCGCTGATTTACCTTCCTGAACCCCCTTCCTCGACCGGCAATGTCTGGTCGGGGTCGGCCGGCGGAAGGTACTTTGGGATCGGCGCTTCGAAATCAGATTCGAGCAGATGAACGTGCGGCTTGAGTTGGATGAGTTCATCCGCCATGAATTCATGTTCGAGCGGCATTTCGCTGTGGAGTAGCCTGTAGCCGATCGCCCCGCGATCTTGGCTGTACCGCATCTCGACAATCTCCGCGATCATCGGGTCGGATTGCATCATGCGCGATGGGACCTCGACCCGATCGCCAATTCGAAACCCCTCGTCGCGCACTTGAAGCCACAGCGAAGGCATGATCCGAACCGATTGATCTCCATATTCGATTCGGTAATACGTCCCGTCGAAATCCGTCCGAATAAAAACACGATCGCTGGGGATCAATCGCTCGGCTAACTCGCGATCGTCCGGGTGAATCGCTTCAAGGCCTTTTTCGGGCCAGGTCAAATAGACACCCATATCTGGCAATGGCGGCCACTCGATACCTTGCATAAGTCCCTCACTTGTCTCCCAAATCGGAGCTTTCAATGTACTGTTTCAGAGTTGCGATGATCCGCTGGAGTCGAGCCTGGGCCAGTGGCAACTGGGATTCGGAGAGGTCCTCCATTTGACGCAGGCTCAGGGAGAGTTCCTGCATGAATTGATCCCAGCGTGAGGCGAGCGCGGGGATAATCTTCACGCGCTGCTCGCACAGAACACGCCGTGCGGTCGCTCGCTCGAGCGCTTTGCGTTGCACCATGCACGATTCCTCGTCGTCCGCTCGACTTCGCGACTGGCATCGGAGCAAATCCTCCCTCGCCTCGTTCCAACGCTTTTGGGCGATACGCAGTTGGTTCGACCAATACTCAGGCATTTCCTTGGTGAGCCAAACGGTCGTTCGCTGGAGTTGCTCCCGCGTATCGTCCGTATTCTTGCGGTTCCCTTCGCACAATCTCGCGATCGCTGACGCGAAATTTTCCAAGCCTTGCAGGTTCTTGACGTTGGCTTCAGCCATGGCCGCGTTGATACTCTTCGATCAATTCGGCTTTTCGAATCAGGTACGGCACATGCCTCTCGCTGGCTTCGATCAAGCGATGGAGCTGCTTCATTTCCTGTTCGAATTCACTTGCGAACTTGGCGTGTTCCTGGTCGCGCCATGAAGCGGCCAGGTGCTGCATCTGTTGAGAGAGCTTGCCCGTCGTGTCGGAGAGCAAACTCGAAAATCGCCTTAGCTGCATCGCGAATTGACGCAGTTGTTCTGGATCTACGATGGCTTGTGTCATGCCATCATTATGCGGCACTGCGCTCGGCGCGGCTACGCTTCTTCTCTTCCATGCTCGCCAAGTCGACGACATTTTTTGCGAGCCCAACGGCTCGGAGAAGGCGGATAACCTGGTAAGTCGAGTCGAACTCCCACCATTTGTGGCCATGCTGAGCCAATCGCGGCAGGGCATGGTGGTTGTTGTGCCAGCCCTCGCCGTGGGCCAAGATGGCTACCCACCATAGATTCCGACTCTCGTCCCGGGTCTGGTAGTTCTTGTATCCCCACATGTGCGAGGCCGAGTTCACAAACCACGTAACATGCAGCAGGAACACCATCCGAAGGCAGACAGCCCAAACCAACCACGAGATCGCCAACGGCATTCCACCCACGAAATACCCGGTGAAGGTAATCGCCGAACCGAATGCAATGTGGATCGGCAAAAACCAACGCTCGAGCGTCATCATGAACGGGTCCTTGATAATGTCGGGAACCCAGTGGCGAACGAAAGCATTCCAATCCCCTCCGTGAGTGGAGAATGCGAGCCAAAATATGTGGGACCACCAAGGGCCATCGTGCGGAGTGTGCGGATCGCCAGGCTGATCGCTGTATGCATGGTGCTTGCGATGATTCGCCGTCCAACTAACCGGCCCCCCTTCGCCCGCCAAAGCCCCAAAAAATGCGAACGTTCGCCGCAACCACTGCGGTATCTCCAACCCGGTGTGGGTCAGCAATCGGTGGTACCCTAAACAGATTCCAAGGCTACCGGTCAGCCAATACAGGAAAATCCCAAGCCCCAGGCCACTCCACGTGAAGGTCCACGGTGCGAACAAGGCCCCAATATGCAGTGCCACCAACCAAAGTGTTGACCCCCACTGAACACTGTAAACCTCGGGAATCCGGGGCATGGACTTGCTTCCCGATTTCACGACCACCGGAACAGCGACGTCGTCCACAACCGGACGGGGAGTTTGCGGTGCGAGGACATTCGCATGATGCTGCTTGGGGGTAGCTGCGGGTGAGGCAGAAGGATTGCTTGGGGATCGCATGGAGAAATCTCTGTCGTAGGCAAGGTTGTCTCGATGACGAACTTGGCCTCATCCTATGCCAAGTCCACTCATGGAATGATAACGTGCCCCAGAGTCCCACGATGTCCACGACAAGTTCCTGCCGTGTCAAAGATTTGTAAAAGCTGTTTTGACAGCATTTTCTTCGATCTGATCAAGGATGGTTTGGGTGGATAAGGCAAGCTCAAGCGATTCTTGCGCCGATGCGAGGGGGGACAACGCGGCGTGCTGGATCATCCAGGATTCCTGCTCGATTCCCTCGCCGATCGTTTCGGCCCGGGCCTTCCCATCTTGACCGTGTACCCAGAATCGGGGTTTGCTGGTGTCCCAGGGCCTAAGAAAATCATCGCAAATGACCGAGCCCTTGCTGCCGGCAATTTCGATCCATTTGCGGCCGGCGGCATCGTATCCGCAATCCCACACTCCGACGGCCCCTCCTTCGAGTCTCGCAATCGTTTGGACCTGGTTCCACGCTCCCCCGGAACTTACCTCCCGACACGTTCCGAAGGCCTTCAATTCCAACGGACGCAATCCCGTGAACCACAGCGTCGCGTAGACGCAGTACCAACCCAGATCAAGCAAACATCCTCCTCCTGCCGCTACCGAAAAGCGATGGTCGGTCTCGCGCTCTGAGACACTGGAAAACGTGCAGGCGACGGTCACACGGCGGATGGTTCCCAACTCACCGCTCTTGATGCATGCCCGCATTGCGTGGCTTCGGGGATGGTGAATAAATCCGGTGGCGTGCAGGAGCGGTGTGGATGATTCGCGGGATGCCTCGATCATGGCGCGGCAATCGTCCGCATGGAGTCCCAACGGCTTCTCACACAAGACTCGTTTGCCCTCCCTCAGCGCTCGGCACGCCCACTCGCGATGAAGGGCGGGTGGCAAGGCAATGTAGATGGCATTCACTTCGGGGGATCGGAGGACGTCCATCAGGTCCAACGTGACCGATTCGACACCGTGGCGCTCGCCCCACACCTTTAATTTGTCGGGATCGCGACCGGCAGCCATGCAAATGCGATGTCCAGGTCGCGAGCGGATTGCAGCGACCATCCGCTCCGTGACTCGCCCAACTCCCAGTATTCCCCAGCGAACATCGATTGTCATGAAATCGAACTACATGATGGCCGGTACGAAAAACCAGACAATCGTCAGCACGGTGCAGATGGTGTAGGCCACGAACAAGCTGGGACGAAAGACTCGCAGCGGAATCTCGTTGTTGGTCTTTTGATACAGCGCGCTTAGCAGGCGATAGTAATAGCCCGCAGCGACAACCGCGTTGATCGCCATCAACACGCCGATCCACAAGCTCCAGGAATCGCTTTGGCGGTCAGCCACCACGCCGACAAAGACCATGAACTTTGCCCAAAACCCAGCGGTTAACGGCAGTCCGATCAAGCTGATCAGGGCAACGGTCAATCCGATCGACGCGGCTGGTCGACGGTAAAACATTCCAGCCAGGTCGCCGACGAGGTGCGAGTTTCCACCTGCGGCTTCGATTTCGCCAAGGCACGCGAACATTCCGAGAGTCATGGCAGCGTACGCCGCCAGATACGAATACAAGATGTTGGCGCTCGCGTCTTGACGAAGCAAGGCGACCACCGCCAAGAGCAAATAGCCTGTGTGGGCAACACTGGAGTAAGCCAGCAGGCGGCGAAGATTATTCTGCGCCGCGGCCATCACGTTTCCAACGCACATGGTCAATCCCGCGCAAACCAGCAGGACCGGAATCACTGTGTCGCCCGCCGCGACGCTGAGCTTCCCGTCGCCGACGATACGGATCAAGGCAACGAACCCTGCGACTTTCGGCAGGTAACTCATGACCCCCGCCATCACGACACTGGTGCCGTCAAAAACGTCCGGCGCGTAAAAATGGAATGGAACTGCGGTGATTCGAAACGCCAAACCGCACATGACCAGGATCAATCCCAGCGACATCAATCGCTTCCCCTCGGCAAATTCCGCTTGGATCGACAACAAGTTCGTCGAGCCGCTCACTCCGTAGAGATAGCTGACGCCGAGCAGAAAAAAACAGGATGCGAATGCGCTCAGCATGAAATACTTCAAGGCCGACTCGTAGCCGCTGTTGTCGGTCTTGACAATCCCCAGCAAAACGTACGTGGGAATGCTGACCAATTCCAACCCCAGGAACAATGACACCAAATCGTTCGAAGCACCGACAATCGGGATCGCGCTGAGCACAATCATCAACGATCCGTAATACTCGGGAAGCCGTTCTTTTGGAGACGTCGACCAGGACATCAGCAGGAGGATCAAGCCTCCGAGAAACGATAGTCGTTCGGCCGCCAACGCCGATGCATCGAATCGAAACAATCCGTTGACTTCCCCGCTCAGCTGCGGAACCCCACGAAGGGCACTGGCAAGGATCGCCGCAACCAAGAGAGCAATCGACAGAACCGCAAAGCGGCTTCGCTGGCCATGGATGTCATGGAAAGTCTTGTCGCTCTTGAAGAGCGAGCAGCACATCAACAACGATCCTCCCAGCAGCAAGATCAGCTCGGGAATCAAGTGGATGGTCGATGTCTTGATTACTTCTATCAGGTCCACGTCAATCTCTCGTTCGTGCTTCAGGTACGGAAATCTCGATCAACGGCTCGCGACGCGCTCGATGCTCGGCAGAGGCAAGCCCTCCGCTGCCAGCGTATCGATATCGGGATGCACACGTTTGACCGCCGGTTCGACCAGCCTGGCCAATCGATCGGTATCGGGTTGAAACAATCTCATGGTCTGTTGCGGAAACAAACCGATCCACAGGCACAGCAACGCAACAATGGCCAAGGGAGCCCACTCGAGCGGAGCCAAGTCGTCGTCTCGACCTGGATGGTGGTGGTGAGCCGCAGTCACTTCGCCTCCGAACAGGAGACGCTGCACGATGCGAAGACCATACCACGCGCCGAGAACCGTACCGAGGACGGAAATCGCGACGATCGTTCCGCAGACTCGCATCATGCCCGACATCGCCAGAACCTCGCCCACGAAACCATTCAGACCGGGCAATCCTGCACCCGCCAATGTGAAAAACACCAAGAGCACGGCCAACTTCGGATAATGAGACGCGAGCCCACGTTCGTCGCTCGTCAAGTGAATTCTCCCCCGTCGCTGCTCGAGCATTGCCAAGATCCAAAACATCGATGCCGTGATGATGCCATGGCTGAACATCTGCAGCGTCGCCCCTCCCATTCCTTCGGAAGTCATGCTCATCAGTCCGACGGTGATGAATCCTACGTGGGATAGGGAACTGTAGGCCAGAATGCTTCGCATCTCGGTCTGCGCCAATGCGCACAGTGCTCCATAGACAATGGCAATCGCTCCCAAGACACCAAACACCATCTGCAAATGCTCTGCCAACGAAATGGGAACCATGGGTATCACCAAGCGGATGATCCCGTAGAGCCCCAGTTTGGCGACCACCGAAGCGATCAATGCGGTGGTGTTCGGATGCGCCGCAACGTACGTCGTCGGAAGCCATGTGTGGAGCGGCAGGATCGCAAGCTTGATCCCAAATCCGAGCATCAACAGAAACAGGATCCACGTCGATTGGGTGCTCACCGTGCTGGACGACGAGGCGACCAAGGACTCCGCTGCATATTGCGACAACTCACTGAGTGAAATCGTCGAGGGTCTGCTGAGCGATTCCAACTCCTTGACCGGCGACATGGCTAAAGCAATCAATCCGATCACCATCGGAATACTGCCGGCTAAGGTGAACAGAAGGAATTTCTTGGACGCTGGACCAGGCTCCTCGCCGTTCCCCCAACCGTGGATGAGCAACACGAGCGGAATCAAAACCGCTTCGAAAAAAACGTAGAAAGAGACCAAGTCCATCGCAAGAAAGACCCCCATCAACATGGCGATCGTCACCAACATCAGGCCGATGTAGTGAGGAAGGGCCCGCTGGATTTGTCGGGTGGCCAAGACAATCGTGATGCATCCGACCAATCCCGTCAGGAGCACCATCAGCGCGGAAATCCCATCGGCTCCAAACTGCCATTGCCACTCGATCGGGTAATTCCCGGATGAAATAGGCAGTTTGAATCGAAAAGCCTCGGGCGCGAAAACAACTCGCGGCGAAACGCCTGCAATGTCGGACGGCAGAGTGCTCACCCGCCCCACTTGGTTCACCAAGAAGATGCTCAGCAACAAGGTCACGACCGATGCACAGACACCCAGCGGAACCAAATCCTTGGCGCGTCGACCGGCCGTCAACAGCGACATCCCGGTCGCCAGTGGAATCAAAATCAACAAAGGGATGATGCTACTCATGATCACCAGGTATTTCTCGTGACTATCCAAATCGCAAGGGCGGCGATTCCGATGGCGGTAATGAAGCTGTAGGTTGGGATTCGACCCGTTTGGAATCGCTGCCCCGCCAGTCCAACCCAACGTGGGCCGTCCGCGACCAATCGCACACAATGATCCACGACACCATCCAACCATCCGCAAAAGCGTGCAAACCATTCCAACGGCGCAACCACAATGCGGTCGTACAACCAATCGATGTAGAGCCGATTCCGCCCCCAATCCGCAAACGCTTTATCCTTCAAGAAGGAAGTCGACGGATCGAGCTTGGAAAGACGGTATCCGATGGCTATCCCCACCACCGCGATCAAGGCAGAGGTCGCCAGGATCCACAGCGGCTCGCGATGCTCCGAGTGATGCATTCCAGGAGTTTCTTCGATGTAGTGTGCCAGCCAACCCGTAGGGCCGAGAGCCATGCCCGCGATCACGGCTCCCACCGCCAGCACCGCCATGGGTGCCAACATGATGGCGGATGCCTCATGAGCATGGTCCCCTGCTGCAGCAGGAACCTTTTCAACTCCATAAAACGTGCGAAAGAACGCCGTCGAGGTATAGATCGCGGTCAGGAACGCGGTCACCAATGCGACGCCGAACAACAACCGAAAATGATTTCCAACCAGGGAGTCGTTCCCGGCGTCGGCCAAGACTCCGAGAATGCTGTCCTTGCTGAAAAATCCAGCCAGTGGCGGCAGACCAGCCAGGGCTGCTGCCCCGATCGCGAACAGAATGTGGGTCTTGGGGAGAATTCGACGCAGTCCCGAAAATTGCCGCATGTCGATGACATCTCCCATCGCATGCATCACGTTCCCGGCTGACAAAAACAGCAAAGCTTTGAAAAAGGCGTGGGTCACCAAATGGAACATCGCGGCGATCACCGCGACGGTCATCAACTCCTTCACTGCACCCGCTCCGAGCGCCATGAACAAATAACCGAGTTGGCTCACCGTCGAATAGGCGAGCACTCGTTTGAGATCTTCCTGGAACATCGCCATCCATGCACCGATAAAGGCGGTGATCCCACCCAGCCACGCGACGGTCGTCAGCACACTCGGCGTCCATTCCGTCAATGGGGACAATCGCGCCATGAGGAAGACCCCAGCGGTCACCATCGTCGCCGCATGGATCAACGCCGATACCGGAGTCGGCCCTTCCATGGCATCGGGCAACCAAACATGAAACGGAAACTGGGCCGATTTTCCAATCGCTCCGATCATCAAACAAAAACCGATAGCGGTCAGAAGTCCGCCATGTTTCTCAGCGAGTACCGGAGCGGCATTGAAGATCGCATCGAAATTCAATCGCGCGAGCCACGACTGCGCGACGCCCACATCGGTTTGACCGACGGCATACCCCAGCAGCAAAATCCCAAACAGGAACGCTGTGTCCGCGATGCGGTTCACCAGAAACGCTTTCGTCGCTGCCCGGGCGGCGCTCGGCTTGCGATACCAGTAGCCGATCAACAGATAGCTGCAGGTGCCAACCCCCTCCCAAAACGCATACATCATCAGCAAGTTATGGGACAGAACCAGCATCGTCATCGAGAACACGAAACCGCAGAACACGGCGAAGTAACGGGCGTAACCCGGATCTCCTCGCATGTAATCGCGCGAATAGATCGCGATCATGGCGGAGATGCAGGTGACAATTGTCAGCAAGGTCAAACACAACGAATCGACCCGCAGCGCGAGATCGATGGTGAGGGTCCCCACCTGCAGGTAGCGATACCCGTCAAAAGTCTGCACGCCTTCCGTACCCGGCGCTCCTGTCAGCAACAACGCTACGGTGCACAAGGCCGAAAGAAGCAAGGAAACGATCGCCGGAACATGAGCCAATTTCGTATCGCCACGAAACGCCAAAACCGTGCAAATCACGCAGCCCAAGAGCGGAAACAAAGGCACCATCCAAGCCATCAAACTAAGCACGAGTGGAGCCCTCCGAGTTTTGGTTTGCGTTCGAACGGGACGCTGTGTCCAAGGCAGCATCCAACGACGATGGCACCGGGTTTGACAAAGGATCCAAACCGGCGGGTACCAGTTTCGGGAACGACAGCTCGGGCTCCAGCGATGATCCATGCATCGAGGGAATGGCATCCTCCGGTTCCTTGGGAATCAGCGTTTCGCTCAGCTCGTCCCAGGCTTCCACATCCAGGGTCGCCTTGCGCCGATAGAGTGATACCACCAAAGCCAGCGCGATTGCCGCCTCGCATGCCGCGACGGTCAAAACCATGATCGCCATGACTTGACCCTGGTAGTTCGAGTGCAGTTTCGAAAAGGCGATCAGGTTGATGCTGACTCCCGAAAGCATCGTCTCCAGAGACAGAAAGAGCAAAATCAGCGATCGCCGAGTCAAGAAGCCGACCAAACCAATCGCGAAAAGCGATCCTCCCAGGATCAAAAGATTTTGGGTGCTGGCGATGTTCATGTCTTCTCCTCCACGGGACGCTGAGCCAAGACGATCGCACCGATGGTCGCAACCAACAAAACGGTGCCAGCCAGCTCGATGGCCATCAAATAATCGGTGTACATCGCCCGTCCCAAGCCAGCGGTTTTCGATGGAGCGAGGAATGTCGTCGAAACGGAATCAGTCGCCGCGCTGTTCGAACGGCTCGCATCCCCCTTCGCTCGCAACAACTCTCCATCGCCGGCAACGCTCCAGGTGATCGCGATCACCAACGCAGCGGCGACCGCGGCCGCGAAAAGAGGGCGAGTCAGTTTGAGATCGTACGCTCTCAGATTCGTTTGCTGGGCAAACATCAAAACAAACAGAAAGATGATGATGGTCGCGCCTGCATACACAATCATTGTCGCGGCCGCCACGAAATACGCCTCTTGCATGAAAAGGACGCCGCAGGACGACAACACAGCCGTTGCGAATCCCAACGCCGCATGGACCGGCTCGCGGGCCACGATAAACGCCAGCCCACCCGAGAGGGCAAGCGTTGAAAAACAAAACCGAATCAGCGCCGTGGAATCGCCCGATGGAGTGGCAATGAACGCGGTGATCACTCCCACCACAAACAATCCTATCCCAATCCAAGTCGCCCGCTTCTCCTTCACAACCCCGTATTGCATCAATGCATAGGCCACCGCGGCGAGGACGATTGATGCGAGCATGAGATTGGAGAAGCTCATCGCCGTGGAGCCTCCGGCTGTATTCGCCAAATTCCCAGGATCGACTCCCTGCTGGCCTAAAAACCAGCTTCCAATCGAAATGCCAAAAGGATCAGTTGTCACGTTGCTCTGTTCTTTCCGATTAGGATCCGATTAAATCAACCTCGACGACCACGCCCCGGAGGCGGTGGCGCTTGCCGGGCTGCAGCGTCCGGTTCCGACGCAGGCCCCAAAACACCGCGATGCGTGCGAACCGGGTCCTTGCCCGACTTGACGGTCTCGTCGAATACCGACAGCAGCTTCTCACGATCGAAGATCATCTCTTCACGCGAGAGACCCGTGAGATCGTAGATGCTGGTCAGTTCAATCGCATCCACCGGGCAAGCTTCTTCGCACATGCCGCAGTAAATGCAGCGCAGTTCGTCGATCGTGAAGGTCGCAGGATACTTGTCTCGATCCTTCCAATGCGGATCGTCCTTGGGCGCAGGGGCCGCGATGATCTCAATGCAATTGGCAGGACATGCGGTCTGGCACATGTAGCAGGCAACGCACTTGACCCGTCCCGCCTCGTCCCGATTCAATCGATGCACCCCGCGATAATTCGGCGGAATCTCCGGCTCGACTTCGGGATACTGACGCGTTGTCGCTTTGCCCGTCACCGCATGGCGGATGGCCGTGGCTACCCCGGAGGCAATCGCCGGCAAATACAACGCTTCGAGGACGCCGAGCCTGGGCTCTTCCCCCCACTTTACGGTCTTGGCTTTCCTGACACTACTCATAACTCACCGCTTGCGCTTTGCGAACACCGCTCGCTGACGCCGACAACTGCGCCATCGATGCATTGAACTTGATCGAACTGTAATAGGCCGCTGCGATCGGAAGACCGGCCGTCAAAATCAACAAATGTTTGGGCAACCCCAGGGTCAACACGATCGCGACACCCACCAAATGGATCAACCCCATCGGAATCAAACCCTTCCAAGCCAGACCCATCAGTTGGTCGAAACGGAATCGTGGAAGGGCCCAACGCAACAACATGATGAAGGCGACTACCACCGCAACCTTGGCGAGCAACACCGATAATCCCAACAACAACGCAAAGGTGGTTCCCCCCGTCGCATTTGGCAGTCCCGGAAAATGCCAACCTCCAAAGAACAGCAGCGCTGTCAGGAAGCTGACCGTCACGATGTGCGTGTACTCAGCAAGGAAGAAAAGAACGAATTTGATACCGCTGTACTCGGTGTGGAAACCGCCCACCAACTCCTGCTCGCATTCGGGCAAATCGAAGGGCAAACGGTTGGTTTCTGCCAACGCGGCGGTGAAGAAGATCAAAAGTGCCAAGGGTTGCCAGCAGACATTCCAATCGAGAATGCCGCCGGACTGAGCTGCGACGATCTTCTCGATGTTCAGCGAACCGGCGATCGCGATCACTCCGACCAACGACAATCCCAGCGGAATTTCGTAGCTGATGAACTGGGCGCAGGATCGAATCGCTCCATAAATCGAGTACTTGTTGTTCGACGCCCATCCGCCGACGATGATCCCGTACGCAGACAACGAACTGATGGCCATCATGAACAAAATGCCGATGTCGTTGCCCGGTTGCACGACAAATCGAAACCCTTCCTTGTAATCCGGGGCAACCGGCCCGAACGGCATGACCACCACGGCGAACATGGCCGTCATCAAGCTCAACGCCGGAGCCAAGAAGTAGAGGGTCGTGTAAACGTGGTCGGGGATCACCTGTTCTTTCAGAAAGATCTTGATTCCGTCCGCGACCGCTTGTAGCAAACCGAACGGTCCAACCCGATTGGGACCGATGCGATCTTGTACGTAGGCAGCGAGTTTGCGCTCGATAAAGGTCATGTACAAACCCATCAGCGGCACTACCGCCAGGATGATGGCGATCGCAGCGAGCGCCGGCCACAATGAAGGCCAAAGTTCCATGATCCATTGCCACATCGTTCAATTCACCTCATCCAGTTCGTTCTGGGTATCGTTTGCCTGGGGTCTAGGTACCAGCCGTCGCGGGTTGTTGGGCGAATCGCGCCAATCGCACACCGTGCTCTCCCAGATCACCCGCCGCCAGGGCCGACAATTCAGGAATCGTGTTGCCGATCTCCTTGCGCATCGCCATCGCATTGAACAATCCGGTCCGTTCTGACAATTCCATCAGCAACCGACCATCGACCCGCGCCTCGGCGGGCGGACGAATGGCGGCATGGGTCGCTTGGGCCAGGCCCGCATGATTGACGTACGTGCCGTCCCGCTCCGCGAACGAAGCAGTCGCAAAGACAAAGTCGGCCCGTTCGCTCAGTGGCGATGGGAAGATGTCCTGGACGATCAGCAGCGACGGTTTGCCCACCGCTCGATCGATCGCATCGACGACCCAGCCCTGCGGATACCCTCCGACAAAGTACCAGGCCCTGGCATCGGGTTGCTTGACCAACGATTCAATGCGGACCACTTGGCCTTCGAAGTACTTGAGCACCGCTTCGACCCCGACGCGGTTGGGACACTTCTCGGCCCGAATCGTGAATTTTTCTTTGCCCGCCGCAGGAGGCTCGCCCTTTGGTCCTTTCGGATAGCGATCGTCGCTACCGAGAACCGGCACTGGTCCGAGTGCGAGGCGTACGCGGCGGTCGAGTCCTTTGAGGTACGAGGCGAGCAGATACGCTTCCTCGACCGTCATGAACGGAGACAGCACGCCTACGAATCCATGCGCGTCGGATTTGATCTCTTCCGCGATTCGCTTGCGGGCCAGCTTCAATGCCTCCGGCCACGGATCCGCGAACCGCAAATCCTCCGGCTTGCCTTTCCCGTTGCCGACGGAACCCTTGGAACCAATCGATGCACCGGAGAATCGCGGACCAGCCAACCGGCGTTCGTCGTGAATGTACTTGAACCCAAACCGTCCTTCGTCGCACATGAAGTGCCCTTGGGCCTGCGGATTCTCGCGTGGCCTCAATCGATAGACTTTGTTTTCCGCCTGGTCGACATGGACGCTGCAGCCGGTCGAGCATCCCGTGCAAACGCTCTCTGCATGCTTCAGCCACCACACTCGCTTCTTGTAGAGGAAGTCCTTGCTGCAAAGCGCGCCGACCGGGCAAAGATCGACCACATTGCCGGCCAACTTGTTGTTGCACGGCTCATCGGGGAAGACATCGATTTCCTCGTGGCTGCCGCGGGCAACGACTTGCAATTCCGAAGTTCCGCTGATTTCGCGAGTGAAGCGGACACAGCGCGTGCACATCACGCAGCGATCGGTGAACAGCGCGATCTGGTCGCCGATATGGTACTTGTCCATCCGCTGGATCTTCGGTTCGTCGAGCCGACTCTGGGCTTTGCCGTACTTGTAGGTGTAGTCCTGCAGGTAGCACTCGCCCGCCTGATCGCAGATCGAGCAATCGAGGGGATGGTTCAGGAGCAGCAGTTCGAGGGTCATCTGCTGCGATGTCTTGACCTTGGCTGTGTCGGTCCGAATGACCGTTCCTTCCTTGATCGGCGTTTGGCAACCAGGCACAAGCTTTGGGCCCATCGCGACGGTGCCATCGGGTTTGGTTTCTCCGACTTCGACCAGGCACATTCGGCACGATGCGACGACCGACAAGGATTCGTGCCAGCAGTAATGAGGGATTTCAAATCCTGCTTTGCGAGCCGCGAGGATGCAGTTGTCCTTGGGATCGGCATCGACTTCGATATCGTTGACCTTGACTTTGACCACGGATCTTCGATTCCAGTGCGTTGAGGGATGAAAAGGACTCAGTGGGCGCCGACGAGCACCGCGCTTTCGCTGCGCCGCCCGCTTCGGATGTATTCTTCGAACTCGCCACGGAACTTGTTGATGGCGGTCTTGATCGGCCAGGCCGCTCCGTCCGCCAACCCGCAAATGGTTGTCCCCGGGATGGTCCCGATGGAGTTGGCGATCTCGAGCAACAGATCGATATCGCTGGGCTTGCCCCGACCATCGCGGATCCGCTCGAGAATCTTGGTCGACCACGCCGTTCCTTCGCGGCACGGGGTGCATTGCCCACACGACTCGTGGGCAAAGAATCGGCATGCGTTGTACAGGACGTCGACCATGCTGGTCGCGTCGTCGATGACGACGACCGCCGCAGTTCCCAATCCCAAGCATCCGACCCGCCCTGGACCATTGAAGTCGAGGGGTGTGTCGAGTTCCGCGTTGGTCATAAATCCCATGCTCAATCCGCCTGGAATCACCGCCTTGGCTTTGCGACCATGCCAAACGCCACCCGCATGCTTGTCGATCAGTTCCCGCGCGGTGACGCCCAGTGGCAGTTCGACCAGCCCGGGCTTGTTAACGTGTCCGCTGATGCAGTACAGCTTGGGGCCGTACGAACCCGCATCGCGAGGATTGTTCGGGTCCTTCGGGACTCCCATGGTTTGAAACCACTCGGGACCGTGCTTGAGAATATGTGGCACACACGCCATGGTCTCAACGTTGTTGACGATGGTCGGTCGGCGAAACGCTCCTTCGATCGCAGGGAACGGAGGCTTGATACGAGGCCACGCGCGCTTTCCTTCGAGGCTTTCGATCAATCCGGTCTCCTCGCCGCAGATGTACGCGCACGCACCGCGGTGCAGGTAGATGTCGAGGTCATAACCCGAGCCGAGAATATTCTTGCCGAGCAAGTTGTTGGCATACATCTCGTCGATGGCCTTCTTCAGAACTCGGTAGCATCGGCCGTATTCGTACCGCAGATAAAAGTACGCCGTCGTCGTGCGGGTCGCAAAACTACTGATGACGATCCCTTCGAGAATCTGATGCGGATCCTCCTCGATCAACACGCGATTGTTGAACGTGCCCGGTTCGCTCTCGTCGCCGTTGATGCAAAGGTAGACCGGACCTTTGACGTCCTTGGGGAGAAACGTCCATTTCAGCCCGGTCGGGAACCCGGCCCCGCCGCGACCTCGCAGTCCAGACGCCTTCACCACTTCGGTGACCTCGGCGTTGGTCATCTTGAGTGCCTTGGCCAAGGCTTCATAACCGCCGTCCGCGCGGTAGCTCGCTAGCGATTGGCTGTCATGCCGACCAACGCGTCCGAGAAGTACTGGCTTGAATTCCGTTTGACTCACGATTCGCCTCGAGGTTTTCAGTAAGTTTGACTAAGGTTTGCCCGCCATGGACTGGACATCGTCGGCAGAGACGCGGAGATGCAACTCGTCTTCGAGCAGGATGCATGGAGCGCCATCGCAGGCGCCCAAACATTCGGCCAACTCCAATGTGACTTTGCCATCGGCGGTCGTCTCGCCCGGTTGAATCCCCCAGCGACGGCACAGCTCGGCCAGCAACTCCTCGCCTCCTCGCAACATGCAGGGCAACGATCGGCAAACCCAAATCCGCTTTTGCCCCAGCGGATTCTCCTCCGTCCGAAAGAACCCGTAGAACGAGAGTGTGTCGTGGATCTGCGCGGGGGAGAGTTCGAGCAAGTCGGCGATTTCGTGGATCGCTTTCTTGCTGACACACCCTTTCTCTTGTTGCACGACATGCAAGGCGGGCAAGGTCACCGCTTGCTTGCTGGGATACCTCGGCAAATGCTCGGCAATGGTCTGCTTGGCCTGTTCGCTCAGTTCGCTCATCGGTCCAACTCCGCTGCGATGATATTGATGCTGCCCAAGACCGCCACCACATCGCTGAGCATGCAGCCCCGGATCATGCGGCCGAACAAGGAAAAATGAAGGATCGAAGGTGGTCGCGTGCGAGCCCGGTACGCGCGGAAATCGCCATCGGAAACGATGTAGTAGCCGAGTTCTCCGTTCGGAGATTCCGTCGCTCCATAGTAGGAATCAACCGGCGAGGGCATCTGCCGATTGGGCATGATGTTCTCGAAGTGATGGATCAAACCCTCGATGCTGCGATAAACTTCCAGCTTGTCCGGAATCCCTTCCTTGCCGGTTCCCGCTGTGAAGACCGGTCCGCTCGGAAGCTTGTCGAGCGCCTGCTCGATGATCTTCAAACTCTCGAGCATCTCCATCATCCGGACTTGGAACCGAGCGTAGCAGTCCCCTTCCTTGGCGCAGCAGACGTCGAAGTCAAGATCGTTGTAGGCCAAATACGGTTCGTCGCGGCGCAGGTCACGAACCACGCCGCTGGCCCGAGCCACCGGCCCGGTCGCGCTCCCGGCGATCGCATCTTCCTTGGTCAAAATACCGACCCCGCGCGTCCGCTCGACGAAGATACGATTCTTCATCACCAGCCCTGCAAAGTCGCGATAGGCTTTCGGGAAGGTCTTGCAGAAATCGCGCACCATCGCGATCCAGTCGTCGGTCACGTCGTAGAGCAGTCCCCCAACTCGCGTGTAGGAGGTATGGAAACGCTGACCGCTGGCCCGTTCGCAGATTTCATAAATCTTCTCACGCTCGTTGAATGCGTACATGAACGCGGTCGCGCCACCCAAGTCCAAGACGCATGTTCCGGTGCACAGCAAGTGGTCGTGGATCCGCATCAGTTCGGCAAAGATCGTCCGAATGTATTTGCATCGAGGAGTCAACTCGATTCCCAGCATCCCTTCCACGGCATGATGCCACGCGATCTCGTTGGCCAGCGGCGAGATGTAGTTCATCCGGTCGACGATCGTCACGTACTGGTTGTAGTCCAGAACCTCGGCCAGCTTTTCGAACCCGCTGTGCAGGAATCCGATATCGGGCTGGGCATCGATCACCATTTCGCCGTCGAGCTGCAACACCAACCGAAGCGTCGTGTGGGTGGCTGGATGCTGAGGACCGAAATTCAGGGTCCACAAGCCTTCGCGCTCGTTGGCGTTCAGCCCAGGGCTATCAAGCAGATCGAGTGGCATTTTTAAATTCCTTTCTCGCGGAGTCGCAACCTAGCTCTCGGCACGCGTGATGATCGGAAAGTTATGGCGCTCGCCCCGTCCCTTGATCGGGTAATCCTTGCGGAGAGGGAACGACTCGAACTCCTCAGGCAACAGCAGTCGCTTCATGTTCGGGTGCCCATCGAACCGGATGCCGAACATGTCGTAGACCTCGCGCTCCAACCAATCCGCCCCGAACCAAATCGGGACCATGGAAGGTAAAGTCAAATGGGGTTCGTTGACGTGCGTTTTGACAATCAGGCGTTCACCCGACTCGGTGTTGAGCAACAGGTAGACGACTTCGAACCGATCGGTCGCGTTCGGATACTCGAGCAAATCGACCGCGGTCACATCGACCAGTTGATCCATCCCGAGGGATCGCAACTCACGCATCACCGACAGAACCAGGCTGTGCGGAACGACCAACCGCTGCTGATCGCGAAACGTCGACCAATGAAGACGAGAATCGTGCACGCGCGATCCCAGTGACTCTCGCAGGTTTTGGCCTTCCGAAGGTGGCTGTTGTTCAGTTCCAGGACTCTGTGTCATGATGTTCTCAGTGGATCGGATCGTACTTGGGATCGTCAAGCTTCAGGCCATTGCGTTCGCGGATACGCAGCAATTCGTCTTCATCGAATCGCTTGGGACCGTCGGGCAAAATTCGGAGGGCGAACTCGCGGGCGTTGTAGGTCCCGGTCTTCTTGATCTTGTCCTGCAAGTCGAGAATCGAACGAATCAACTGCTCGGGTCGCGGCGGGCAACCAGGAACGTAGACGTCGACTGGAATGAAGCGATCGATCCCCTGCACGACGGCATAGGTATCGAACACACCGCCTGAACAAGCGCAGGCACCCATCGAGATGCACCACTTCGGTTCGGGCATCTGCAGCCAAATCCGCTGCAGAACAGGGATCATCTTCATCACCACGCGTCCGGCAACAATCATCAAATCGCATTGCCTAGGCGAGAATCGCATCACCTCGCTCCCAAAACGGGACAAGTCGTGCTTGCTGGCGGCCGTACTCATGAGCTCAATGCCGCAGCAAGCGGTCGCGAACGGCATCGGCCACAAACTGTTGGCGCGAGCCCACGACGCCGCCGCATCGATTTGGGTCAAGAAGATGTTGTCACCGAGTTGTTTGTTTATTTCCGTCGCCAATCGAAAACTCCTTTGCGATACGCCACCAAATAGGCCAAGGCCAGGGTAGCTAACAGGACCAGCAGCACTGCAAGGACGGGTAACCGAAATGCGGTGGGGATCCCATCCGGAGCCAAGAGCGCCACCGCCCACGGATAGAGAAAGATCAACTCGACGTCGAAAACCAAAAACAAGATCGCGATCAAATAGAACTTGATGTCGAACGGTTTCCGGGCGTCCCCAACAGGATCCATCCCCGATTCGTAGGGCATGTCCTTGACCCGGGTCGGCTTTTTGGGAGCAACCACGTGGGGCAGGATCAACGAAACCGCTGCGAATCCGATGACCGCGATGAGATAAATCAAAATCGGCAACTGACTCGCCACGCCTCTGTCTCCCATGCCAAAAAGGGACTTTGTGAAAACTTTCACAATCTCCGCAAAGTATTGTAGGGGTTTGCGACGATTTGTCACCGACCCTTTCTCGAAATTGTTGTGCCTCGTCGTACAGGGAACGAAGTCCCTGGTGCAACTGGAAAAACCGGTTGACACCCCCTATAAATTACAGTTTTGCAATTTTGGCGT
>Ga0315904_10003772_pt1 | contig 22048 bp, 22 predicted proteins | sample LakEriMetagenome_6_FD_203529 | JGI IMG/M metagenome (GOLD analysis project Ga0315904, IMG submission 203529) | Freshwater fungal communities from buoy surface, Lake Erie, Ohio, United States - Buoy 12 MA120 | ecosystem: Environmental > Aquatic > Freshwater > Lake | place: USA: Lake Erie, Ohio... | reverse complement strand
GCCAGACGCCGCTGCAGGTCGAGCAGCACGGCGTCGTCGAGGTCGGCCAGCCCGGCGCGGTGGTCGAGCGGCGCCACGAGGAGGTGGCCGTTGGAATAGGGAAAGCGGTTGACGACGACGACCGCCGTCGCCGTCCGCTCGACGACGCCGAGGTCGCGGTCGAGGGCCGGGGCGGCCGCCGCCGCCCGGCAGAGGAAGCAGGTCGGCTCGGCCCCGGCCCGCCAGTCCGCGGCCGGCACGGCGGCCGGCGGCCCCGCGTCCCGCCCCTGCACGTAGCCCAGCCGCCACGGGGCCCAGAGGGTTTCGATCTGCCGTTGGTGCCGCCCGTCCATAATGCCAGACTACCGGAATCGTTCTCCGGAAGGCAGCCGCCGAGGCAGCGCGTGGAATTCAAGGTCGATCTCGAGGTCTTCGCCGGCCCCCTGGACCTGCTCCTCTATCTCGTGAAGAAGCACGAGGTGGACGTGACCGAGGTGCCGATCGCGCGGATCGCCGCGGAGTTCATCGCCTACCTCGACGTGCTGGAGGAGCTGGCCATCGACCAGGTGGGCGAGTTCGTGGAGCTGGCCAGCGTGCTGCTGGAGATCAAGGCCCGGGCGCTGGTGCCCCGGCCCGAGGAGACGGAGGAGCCGGCGGAGCTCGTCCGCGAGGACCTCGTGCAGCGGCTCCTCGAATACAAGCAGTTCCGCGACGCGGCCGCGATCCTCGAAGACCGGGCGCGGCAGTGGGAGCTGCGGTTCCCGCGGGTGGCCGCCGAGCCCGCCGCCCGGGGCGAGCCGGCGCCGGTGACGATCGCCGACGTGCACGTCTGGGACCTCGTGGGCGCGATGTCGCGGGTGCTCCGCAAGCGGGAGCGGCGGCGGCCGCGGCAGATCATCCACGACGACGTGCCCATCGAACGGCACGTCGAGCGGATCGAGGCCCTCGTGCAGGAGCAGGGCCGGGTGGCGTTCACGACGCTGTTCGACGACGAGATGCCGAAGTCGCGGGTGGTCGGCATCTTCCTGGCGGTGCTGGAGCTCGTCCGCCGCGGCCGGCTCGCCACGCGGCAGGAGCGGCTGTTCGACGAGATCTGGCTGGAGAAGCCGGCGGCCGTCCCGCCGCTCGCCGCCCTGGCGCCGGTGCCCGCATGATCGACAACTCGCCCTTCCGCACGCTCGTCCACAAGGGGATCACCGTCGAGGGCTACTCCCGCGCGGCCGTGCAGAGCTGCTGGCGGATCCCGGAGCTCAAGCTGGGCTTCGACCTGGGGACGCAGCCCTGGGGCTTCATGGCCACGAGCACCTGGTTCGTGACCCACACCCACCTCGACCACATCGCCGCCCTGCCCGTGTACGTGGCCCGGCGGCGGATGATGAAGATGGAGCCGCCCACGATCTACCTGCCGGAGTCGGCCATCGAGCCGATCGAGAAGCTGCTGCGGGCCGTGTCGCGGCTCGACCGGGGCCGGCTGCCCTGCACGCTGCTGCCCGCGCGGCCGGGAGAGGAGATCGAGCTGTCCCGCGAGCACGTGGTGACCGTGTCGCCCACCTGCCACACGCTGCCGAGCGTCGGATTCGTCGTCTGGGAGCGGCGCCGCAAGCTCAAGCACGAGTTCCAGGGGCTGCCCGGGGACAAGATCCGCGACCTGCGGCTCTCGGGCGTGGACGTGACGCACGAGGTGCGGACGCCGCTGGTGGCCTACCTGGGCGACAGCGCCCCGGAGGGGCTCGACCGCTGCCCGGCGATGTTCGAGGCCATGATCCTGATCACGGAGCTGACCTTCGTGGCCCACGCGCACCGCAAGGAGAAGATCCACAAGTTCGGCCACATGCACCTCGACGACCTGCTGGCCCGGCGGGAGCGGTTCCGCAACGAGGTGGTGATCGCCACGCACTTCTCCACCCGCTACACCGACGATCGCATCCGGCGGATCATCGCCAAGAAGCTGCCCGACATGCTCGACGGCCGGCTGCAGATCTGGCTCTGATCCGCATCACACGGGCCCGACGGCGACACCCGTGCGCATCATGCGGGTGCCGGACGAGCCGGCTCTTGGGCGCCGCCGCCGCGTCGGCTATCCTGCCGGGCTCCCGTTTCAACGCCCGCCCCCGGAGACCAGCAGCGATGACTTCGCAGTCCAACCCCGCGGCCTTCCTCGCCACCCTCGGGCGGCCGCCGGCCGGGGCGACGCCCGTGACCGTGGCCTGCGGCGACGGGATCGGCCCGGAGATCATGGAGGCCAGCCTGCGGATCCTCGTGGCGGCCGGGGCACGGCTCGCCTTCGAGCCGATCGACATCGGCGAGCGGGTTTATCTGGCGGGCAACAGCGCGGGGATCGCGCCCGAGGCCTGGGAGAGCCTGCGGCGGACGAAGGTGTTCTTCAAGGCGCCGATCACGACGCCGCAGGGGGGCGGCTTCAAGAGCCTCAACGTCACCGTCCGCAAGACGCTCGGCCTGTACGCCAACGTCCGCCCGTGCGCGGCCTACGCCCCGTTCGTGGCCACGAAGCATCCCGAGATGAACCTGGTGATCGTCCGCGAGAACGAGGAGGATCTGTACGCCGGCATCGAGCACCGCCAGACCAACGAGGTGGTGCAGTGCCTGAAGATCATCAGCCGCCCGGGCTGCGAGAAGATCGTCCGCTACGCGTTCGAATACGCCCGGGCCCACGGCCGCAAGAAGGTGACCTGCTTCACGAAGGACAACATCATGAAGCTCACCGACGGCCTGTTCCACAAGGTGTTCGACGAGATCGGCGCCGAGTACGCCGACCTGGAGAAGGAGCACTGGATCGTCGACATCGGGGCGGCGAAGTTGGCCGACAATCCCGGCCAGTTCGACGTCATCGTGATGCCGAACCTCTACGGCGACATCCTCTCCGACGTGGCGGCCGAGATCGCCGGTTCGGTCGGCCTCGCCGGCTCGGCCAACATCGGCGAGCACTGCGCGATGTTCGAGGCGATCCACGGCTCGGCCCCGCGCCGCGCCGGCCAGAACCTCGCCAACCCGTCGGGCCTGCTCCTCGGCGGCGTGCAGATGCTCGTCCACGTCGGCCAGGCGGACGTGGCCGAGCGGGTCCACAACGCGTGGCTGAAGACGATCGAGGACGGCGTCCACACCTACGACATCTTCGAGGAGGGGGTGTCGAGGCAGAAGGTGGGCACCCGGGAGTTCGCCGACGCGGTGATCGCCCGGGTCGGCCAGCGGCCCACCACGCTCCGGGCCGCCGACTACGCCGACCGGCCGCAGATGAAACTGCCGACGTGGAAGCGGACGCCCGGGCCGAAGAAGGAGACCGTCGGGATCGACGTGTTCGTGGACGCGCCGGGGATCGCGGCCGACGCCCTGGCGGCCAAGGTCAAACCCGAGGCCGGTGCCGGCCTGACGCTCGCCATGATCACCAACCGCGGCGTCAAGGTCTGGCCGGGCGGCCTGCCGGAGACGTTCTGCACCGACCACTGGCGGTGCCGGTTCATGGCGGAGCAGGGCAAGACGCTTTCCCACGCCGCGATCGCCGAACTCCTCGGCCGCCTCGCCAAGGCCGGCGTCGATTTCATCAAGACCGAGCAGCTGTGCACGTTCGACGGCGAGCCCGGCTTCTCGCTGGGGCAGGGGCAGTGAGCTGACGGGGCCGCCGGGCCGGGGCCCCTCTGGCGCTGGCATACTGTCGGCGATGACCGCCCGCTCGGCCTACGTGCACGTGCCCTTCTGCCGGCACCGCTGCGGCTATTGCGACTTCACGCTCGTCGCCGGCCGCGACGACCTCGTCGATCGCTACTTCGCCGCCCTCGCGCGGGAGCTGGAGCGGATTCCGCTGCCGCCGGCGGTGCCTGGTGCTTCGACCGGAGGTGTCGATCCTGCGTGTCTGGAACTGGACACGCTGTACGTCGGCGGCGGCACGCCGTCGCACCTCGGGCCCGACGGCCTGCGGCGGCTGTTCGCCCTCCTCCGCGGGCGGCTCGTGCCCGCGGCGGCCGCCGAGATCACGATCGAGGCCAATCCGCTCGACGTCACCGACGCGCTGGTGGTCGCCCTCGGTGAGTGCGGCGTGACCCGCGTGAGCCTCGGCGGCCAGTCGCTCGACGCCGCCACGCTCCGGGCCCTCGACCGCGACCATGCGGCCGACGACGTGCGGGCCGCGGTCGGCCGGCTCCACGACGCGGGCCTCGCCGTGAACCTCGACCTGATGACGGCCGCACCGGGCCAGTCGCTCGCCGCCGTGGAGCGGGATCTCGACGCGGCCGTGGCCCTGGGCGTGCAGCACGTCTCCGTCTACTGCCTGACGTGGGAACAGGGCACGGCCTTCGAGGCCGCCCGCCGCCGCGGCGCCCTGCGGCCGGCGGCCGAGGACCTCGAGCGGGCGATGTTCGAGACGGCGATCGACCGGCTCGAGGCGGCGGGCTTCGAGCACTACGAGGTCTCGAACTTCGCCCGGCCGGGCTGCCGCTGCCGGCACAACGAGGCCTACTGGGACTGCCGCCCCTGGGAGGCCTTCGGCCCCGGGGCCGCGCGGTTCGACGGCCGCACCCGGATCACGAACCACCGCAGCACGACGACCTGGATCGCCCGCGTGCTGGCCGGTGCGGACGGCACCGGCGACGTCGATGCGATGACCGCCGAGGCGGCGGCCCGCGAGCGGATCGTCGTCGGCCTGCGGCGGCGGGACGGGGTCGAGCGGGAGGCGTTTCGCGCCGCGAGCGGCCACGACCTCGACGCGGTCGCCGGCGGCGCGATCGCCCGCTGGGTCGCGGCCGGGCTCGCCACCGACGACGGGCGGCAGGTGCGGCTCACCCGCGCGGGATTGCTGGTGTCCGACGCCCTGTGGGCCGAAGTCCTGCAGGCCGCCTGATCCGCCAGGATTGCACGGCCCGCCGGCAGGCGACACAATCCCGCCATCCGGTGGGCGGGTCCGCCGGCCCCCCGAGACGTCCGCCATGGATCCGAATCCCTACCACGCTCCCTCCGCGACGGCCGCCGGGCTGCCCCAGTCCCGCCCCGCGTCGCTCGTCGTCTTCGGCGTCATCAACATCCTCTTCGGTGTGATCGGCCTGTGCGGCGCGGCTGCCTCGTCGGCCATGTTCTTCATGGAGATGCCGCAGGATCCGCGGTTTCCCAACCCGGCGATCGACCTGCTCAATACCAATGCGGCGTACCGCACGTACTTGCAGGTGACGGCCGTGATCGGGGCCTTGGCCTCGCTCGTCCTCCTCGTCGCGGGCGTCGGCCTGCTTTTGGCCAAGTCCTGGGGCCGCACGCTCTCGATCGGCTACGGCTGCTTTGCGATCGTGTTCGCGGTCGTGGCCATGATCGGGAATTGGTCGTTCGTCATGCAGCCCATGCTCGCGGCCGCGAAGGAGGCCGGGGGGCCGGCCGCCATGGGAGCCGTCGGCGGCGTGGTCGCGACCATGCTCGGCGGCATCTTGTCGCTCATCTATCCGATCGTGCTGCTCGTCTTCATGAATCGGCCGGCACTGCGGGCCGCGGTCGGGGCGCAGGAATCGCTGCGATGAGCGGTCCGGCCGACGGCCGCTGGCCGGGCGAGGGCGTCAATCCCTACGCCGCGCCGGCCGCCGCGGTCCGCGGTGCGGCAGGGGCCGCCACCGATTCCGCCGCGGGGCCGGGGATGGTGCGGCACGTGCTGCCCGTGGCGATCCTGATGATCGTCCAGGGTGCCCTCGAACTGCTCATCTCCCTGATCTTCCTGGCACTGGTCGTGGCCGTGCCATTGATGATTCCTGACTTGCCCGCCGGCCCGGCGGAAAACTTCGGCGGGCCGCCGCCGCCCGCCTTTCTCAAGCCCATGATGATGGCCGTCTACGGGGTCATGGCCACCGGGGGGCTGCTGGCCGGCGTGATGCACGTCGCGGCGGGCATCTTCGGCCTCCGCTTCCGTCGCCGCATGCTCGGCATCGTGGCCCTGGCCTTGGGCATGGCCAGCGTCACGACCGTCTACTGCGCCCCGACGGCCGTCGGCCTGGCCATCTACGGGCTCATCACCTACTGCAACCCGGCCGTCGTGGCGGCGTTCGCACTCGGGGAGCAGGGCCTGCCGGCCGCGGAGATCCGCTCCCGGTTTGGCGGCTGACCGCGCCCCGCGCGGGCCGCTTACAATCCGGGCGGCCCCGGTTCCCGCCCGCTGTCGCCGCATGCCCGACCACGCCCCGCCGCCGCTCGACACCACGCTCCGGATCGTGAGCCCGGAGAACATCGCCTTCGAGTTCCGGCTCGCGGGGCCGGCGCCGCGGCTGGTGGCCCTGACGATCGACGTGCTCGTGATCGTCGCCGTGGGGATCGCCCTGTTCGTCGCCTTCGCCGTCGCGGGCGTGGTCGGCGAGGCGTTCCTCGGCTTCTTCCTGGTGGCCGTGTTCTGCCTGTGGTGGGGCTACGGGGCCGCGCTCGAGACCTTCAACAACGGCCAGACGCTGGGCAAGCTCGCCCTCGGCCTGCGGACGGTGTCGCAGACCGGCCTGTCGATCAACGTGTCGCAGGCGATCCTGCGGAATCTCCTCCGCGCGGCCGACGTCGCCCCGCCGTTCTTCCCCGGCCTCGTGTCGATGGCCTGCACGCGGCGACTGCAGCGGCTGGGCGACCTGGCGGCGGGCACCGTGGTGGTCCACGACCGCCGCTGGCGGCCGCCACCGCCGCCGGCGACCGGCGGCGGCATCAACTTCGCCGCCGAACTCGTGCCCCGGGGCTTCCGTCCCGACCCCGTGCTCGCCGAGGCGCTGGCCCTGTACGTCGCCCGCCGGTCGATGCTCGCGCCGGCCCGCCGCCACGAGCTCGCCGCCCTGCCCGCGGCCCGCCTCTGCGCCGCCTGGGAGATCCCGCCGGTGTCCGACCCCGACGCCCTCGTGTCGGCCGTCCACGAGCGGACGCTGACGGGAGAGACACGATGAGCGTCGCGGCCTTGATCGAGTCGCGGGCGGCCGAGTGGGCCCAGCTCGCCGCCGACGTCGCCTGGCTCCGCGGCAGCGTGGGACGGCGGATCGACGCCGAGCGGGCCGCCGCCTTCGCCCGGCGGTACCGCGCGGCCTGCAGCGACCTGGCACTGGCCGCGGCCCTGCGGTTTCCGCCCGCCACCCGCGAGCACCTCCAGCAGCTCGTGGCCGACGCCCACACGCAGCTCTACCGGATCGAGTCGTTCAGCCTCCTCGGCTGGCTGCGGTCGCTCCTCGTGGACGTGCCGCGGCGGGTGGTCACCGACCCCTGCTTCTGGATCGCGCTGGCGCTGTTCTGGTCGGTGTTTCTCGGGTCGCTCGCCGCCGCGGCCACGCGTCCCGGCTTCGCCGCCCAGGTGGTGGGCGAAGGGACGCTCGACACGATGGAGGCGATGTACGCCGACAAGCCCGGCGGCCGTCCGTCCGACGCGGGCCGGACCTCGATGACCGGCTTCTACGTCTTCAACAACGCCGGCATCGGCCTGCAGTGCTTCGCCGGCGGCATCCTCTGCGGCATCGGCAGCCTCGTGGTGCTCGCCTTCAACGGTCTGTTCCTCGGCGCCGTGTTCGGCCACATGCTCATGTCGCCGCAGGGCGGGAACTTCACCGACTTCGTCACGGCCCATGGTCCTTTCGAGCTCACGGCGGTCGTGCTCTCGGCGGCCGCCGGCCTGCGGCTCGGCTGGTCGATCCTCGACACCCGCGGGCGCAGCCGGATGGCGGCGCTGCGGCACACGGCGGCGGAAGCCTTGGAGATCGCCGGCCTGGCGACCGTGCTCTTCTTCTTCGCCGCCTTCATCGAGGGCTTCGTCTCGCCGTCGGCGCTGCCCTACGAGGCGAAGACCGCCGTGGCGCTGCTCTCCGCCGCGGCGCTGCTCGCCTACTTCATCGTGCCTTTCGTGATCGGCCGCCGGCCGCGGGCCGCGGCCGGGGAGGTCGGGGCATGAGGCTCGATCGGGTGCAGGTGGCGGTGCGTCCCCGAGGCGTGCTCGAGTGCCTCGACCTCGCCCTCCTCGTCTGCGGCCGCCGGCCGCTGGGCGTGGCGGTCGCGGCCGTCCTCGGCGCGGTGCCGATGATCCTCCTCAACCGGCTCGCCTTCGCCGGCACGGAGAACGCCGACGTGCTGCCGACCTTCGTGCTGCTGACGGCCCTGGAGCTGCCGTGGGCCGCTGCGCCCCTGACGATGTTCCTCGGCCAGGCCGTGTTCAGCGGGCGGTTCACCGCCGCCTCGTGGCGGGAGTGCCTGGGCGCGGCGGTCGCCAGCCTGGGGCCGATGCTGCTCTACCAGACGCTCGCCCGCGGCCTGGCGTTCGTGACCTGCATCGGGGCGGTCGTCTGGGTTCCGGCCGCCTACTACCTCGGCCCCGTGATCCTGCTCGAGCGCGGCCGGGTCGCGGGCATGCCGGGCCGCTGCCTGGCGCTGGCCCGCTGCGGGCTCGACAAGATCCTGATCCTGCTGGTCATCGACGCCCTGCTGCTGGGCGGGGGCTGGATCCTGGGCGCGCGGTTCCTGGAGTCGTTCACGGCACTGTGGCGGGGCGATGCGATCGGCGACGTGCTGCGGGCCGCGTTCGACCCGTTCGCCGAGGACGGCGACGCCGCGATCTCCGCCGTGCAGGCCTTGGTCTCCTGGCCGAGCCAGATCGCGTTCTGGGCTGCGGCCGCCGTCGTGACCGTGTACCGGTTCTTCACCTACCTCGACACCCGCATCCGCCACGAGGGCTGGGACATCGAGCTCGAGTTCCGCGCCCCGCGGACCTACGCCGGCCTGGCGTCGTTGCGGGCCGCGGCCGGCGCCATCCTGGTGGCCGCGAGCCTCGGCGGGGCGGCCGCGGCCGCCCCGGTGGCGGAGGCCGCACCGGCGGAGGCCACACCTGCGGATGCCGCCCGCGACGCGGTGGTGAAGCAGAGGTTTCCCTGGTACGACTCCTCGGCCGACGCCTATCGGCCGCTGGTGCGTCCCGAGCGGCCGGACCTACGGTCTTCCGGCGGGCTCGAGTGGGTGGGCGGGATCGCGAAGTGGACGATGGTCGCCGTCCTCGCGGCCCTGCTCGCCGGGGCGATCTGGCTGCTCGTCCGCTACGGTCTCGATCGTCGCGGCCCGCGTCGCACCCGCCGGGCGGCGGCCGCGGCGGTCCTCGGCACGGAGGCCATCGAGGCCCTGCCGGAGGCGGCCCGCCGCCACGACGGCGACCTGCTCGCGGAGGCGGAGCGGCTCGCCGCGGCGGGCGACTTCGCGGGGGCGATGGTGTTCTTCCACGGCTGGCAGCTGATGACGCTCCACGCCCGCGGCGTGATCGAACTGGCCCGCGGCAAGACGACCCGCCGCTACGCCGCCGAGGTGGCGGCCGCAGCCCCGGGGATCGGCGGCCTGTTTCGCCGCTCGAACCGGCTCTTCGAGGACGCCCTCTTCGGCCGCCTGCCGGTCGCCGCCGCGGACTTCGCGGAGGTGTGGGGCCGCCGCGACGATTTCCGGTCGCCTCCCGCCGCGGAGGCCGCCGCATGACTCCATCGCGCCGCCTTGCCGTCGTCCTGCTCGTCGGCCTCGTCGCCGGCTGCGGCCAGGAGCCCGACGACACTTACGGCACGCTGCGGGGCGCGAGCCTCAACGGCGTGTCGGCCTTCGTGCAGCTGCTCCGCGACACGGGGCATGGCACCGCCACGCGGCGGGCCCTCGCCGAGCGGATGATCGGCCGGCACGACGTGGCGATCGTGTTCACCTCCGCGTTCGACGCCCCGGACGAGGAGGCGCGGCAGCTGCTGGGCCGGTTCCTCGCGGCGGAGGGCGACCAGACGCTGGTGTTCGTGGTCCGCGATTCCGACGCGGCGATCGCCTACTGGCAGGCGGTGGCCGAAACGCCGGGCCTGCCCGCGGCCAAGGCCGAGCGGGCCCGGATCAAGTTGGAAATCGCCGCGTCGGAACTGGAGAGGGACACGCGGGAGGCGTTTCCGGCCGCGCCGAGTGACCGTTCGCCCCTCGCCTACGGCCTCGCAGTCCGCGACGGACCGGTGCCGACGCCGATCGACGTGGCGGTGGCCGGCGAGGCCGCGCCGATCCGGGCGCGGTGGCCGCTCCGCCGGCGGCTCGAGCCGCCGCGCGGCATGCGGCCGGTGTGGACCCACGCCGGCGAGCCGCTCCTGGTCGCCTCCCGGGGCTCCGACCGCACGCTGCTCCTGGCCTCGGCCGCGCCGCTGCTCAACGGCGGGCTCGTCGATCCGGGCAACCGCCGCCTGGCCGCCGCGCTCGTCGCCCAGTTGCCGAAGGGGGCGCGGGTGGTCGTCGTCGGATCGGCACGCATACGGCAGGAAGAAGGCGACGAGCGTCCTTCCGCCTGGCGGCTGCTCACCGTCCAGCCGAATCCCTGGATCTTCGCCCAGGCGGTCGTGGCGCTGGCCCTCTTCTGCTGGTGGAAGGCGCCGATCTTCGGCCGGCCGCGGCGGGAGGAGGCGCGGCCGCCACAGGATTTCGGGCATCATGTGGAGGCGCTCGGGGCGCTGTTGCGGAAGTCGCGGGACGAGGATTTCGCCCGCGGACGGCTGGAGGCCTGGCGGCGGCCGGCCGCGGGCCTGCCCGGGCCCGGCAACGTCCCGGACACGAGGCCGCTCGAGACACCCAGGAGGCAGGCGTGATGGAGACGATGGACGCGGGACAGGCGACGGACGCGGGACGCCTGCACGAGGTGCGGGCCACGATCGACGCGATCCTGGCCGAGGCGGCCAAGATCTACGTCGGCCAGGAGGAGTTCGTGCGGCTGGCCCTGGCCGCGCTGTTCGCCGGCGGCCACGTGCTCATCGAGAGCGTGCCGGGCCTCGGCAAGACGCTGCTCGTGCGGATCCTCGGCGAGGCCCTCGGCTGCCGGTTCGGCCGCATCCAGTTCACCGCCGACCTCATGCCCTCCGACATCACCGGCCAGCCGGTGTTCGACGCCCGCACGCAGGAGTTCCGCTTTCGGCCCGGGCCGGTGTTCACCCACATCCTCCTCGCCGACGAGATCAACCGCTCGCCGGCCAAGACCCATGCGGCGCTCCTCGAGATCATGCAGGAGGGGCGGGTGACGGTGGACGGCACCACGCACCCCATCGAACCCCCGTTCCTCGTCCTGGCCACGCAGAACCCCGTCGAGTCGGAGGGCACCTACGCCCTGCCCGAGGCCCAGCTCGACCGCTTCCTCTTCAAGCTCGTCATCGACTACCCGCGGCCCGCCGAGGAGGACGCCATCCTCCGGCTGCACTGCCGGCCGGACCGGCTGGAGAGGCAGGTGGAGACGGCGATCCGCCCACTGCTCGACCCGGCCCGCGTGGTCGCCATCCAGGATCTCTGCCGCCGCGTCCGGGTGGACGACCGCGTCATCGGCTACACCAGCGCCATCGTCCGCAAGACCCGCGACTGGCCCGCCTTCACGCTGGGCGCGAGCCCGCGGGCGGGCATCGCGCTGGTGAGCGGGGCCCGCGTGCTGGCGGCGTTCGCGGGCCGGCCGTACGTCGTGCCCGACGACGTCACCGACCTCGTGCTGCCGGCGCTGCGGCACCGCGTGATCCTCGCGCCCGAGGCGGAGGTCGCGGGGCAGACGACCGACGGCGAGCTGGCCGCGGTGCTGAAGACGATCGAGGTGCCCAGGCTGTGATCGCCCCCAGCGGCCGCCTCTGCCTGCTCGCGCTGGCGCCCATGGTGCTGTCGCTGGCGCTCTACGTGGCGCCTGCGGGCTGGCCCGGCGTCGTCGCCTTCGACCTGGCGATCCTGGCGGTGGCGATCGGCGACGCCACCACGCTGCCCGGGCGGGCGGCCTTCCGGGCGCGGCGGGAGCTGGGCGGGATCGCCACCCGGGGCGTGCGGCACCCGATCGAGATCGTGATCGAAAACGGCTCGCGGCGGGCCCACGACCTGGAGATCCGCGACGACGTGGGCGGGCTGCTCGAGGAGGCGGAGCCGCCGCCGCCGCTGAAGCTCCTGGGCCGCTCCCGGGGCCGCGTCCGCCACGTGGTGCTGCCGCGGGAGCGGGGCCACTTCGTGCTCGAGCGGGTGTTCGTCCGCTGCCCGAGCCGGCTCGGCCTGTGGCGGGTGCAGCACGCCCTGCCGGCCCGCGACGAGCTGGCCGTCTATCCGGCGCTGGCGCAGATCAGTCGCTACGCGCTCTACGCCCGGCTCAACCGCATGTCGCTCCTCGGCGTCCGCCGCACGCGGCGGGTGGGAACCGACAACGAGTTCGAGCGGCTGCGGGACTATTCGCCCGACGACCAGTTCAAGGCGATCGACTGGCGGGCCACGTCGCGGCGGATGAAGCTCACCGTCCGCGACCACCAGACGAACCAGAGCCAGCGGGTGGTGTTCGCCATCGACTGCGGGCGGATGATGGTCAACCGCACGGCCGGCACCTCCATGCTCGACGCGGCGCTCGACGCGGCGCTGACGCTCTCCTACGTGGCCCTGGCGCACCGTGACGAGGCCGGCCTGCTCTGCTTCGGGGAGCGGATCCTCCGCTGGGTGCCGCCCAAGGGCGGCCGCCGCCAGCTCGACCGGATGATCGCCGCCTGCCACGACGTGGAGGCCGAACTCGTCGAGAGCCGGTTCGACGAGGCCTTGCTCCACCTCCAGCGGCAGTGCCGCAAGCGGACGCTCCTGATCGTGATCACGAACCTGATCGACGACCGCAACGCGGCCAGCCTGCGGCGGCACCTGGCGCCGACGGTGGGCCGCCACCTGCCGCTGGTGGCGTTGCTTCGCGACCCGGCGGTGTGCGATCCGCTGGAGGCGTTCGACGCGGGCCGGGGCGGCCGGGCGGCCGACGACCCGGCGGTCTACCGGGCCGCGGCCGCCGCGGACGTGATGCTCTGGCGGCGGCAGGCGCTCGCCGACCTCGACCATGCCGGCGTGCTCACGCTCGACGCCAAGCCGGCCGGGCTCACCGCCGCGGTCGTCAACGAATATCTCGCCATCAAGGCCCGCCACCTGCTGTGAGGGCCGGGAAGTCGGCGCGGCCGGCGGCCCGGAAGGGGCGGGGGTCGGGCCGGGGACGGCCGCAGGTCAACGGCCTCCTGCTTCCGCTTCGAGGCGCGAGACGGAGCCATCGGCGAATGCGGCGTGACGCACGCCTCCGGGGTGGCCGCCCTGCGTCTCCTCGAGCCGGAGGAGATCCTCGGGGGCCACGGTCAGCTCCTCGGGCTTCGTCCACTCGACCGCGCGATCGGAGGGCGCCTCGACGATCATGATCGTCTCTCTGCTCGGCTTCCCGAGATCCGCCCGCCGCACGCCGCGAACTCCGGCCGCCGCGCCGTCGCCCGGCCGCTGCCGTGCGGTCTCGAAGCCCGCTCCGGGGCCGTCGAGGAGGAGGTAGCGGGTCTTGCCTGCCGGAAGCGGGGCGGTCGGGCAGACGTAGATTTTCGGCATCCGGGGGATCAGGGCCCGGTTGTGCTCGCTGTCCCAGGGCTCGTCGAGGTGGAACTGGCGGAACAGCGCCATCTCCTCGACGTAGGGCAGCAGCGCCACCCGCCAACTGAGCAGCGGCCGGCCCTCGGCGTCGGTGATCGCGGCGGGCAGGATGCCCCGCGCATCGTCGTGGGTGAGCATGCCCCGCGCCATTTCCTTCATGTTGATCATGCACATCTGCCGCCGGCCCGCCTCGCGGGCCGTATTCACGGCGGACATCAGCATCCCTGCCAGCAACGGCGTCGTCAGCAGCGAGAGGCAGGAGAGGATGATGCCCGCGATCGCCAGGCCTCGACCGGCGAGTCGCGGGCCGCCCGCCGTCAGTTCGCTCTGCCCGATGCGGTTGAGCGCCTTGATGCCGCAGACCAGGCCGGGAATGCCGGCGATGATCGAAAGCCCGCAGGAGAGGATGCCGAGCACCAGGCTGGCCACGGCCAGGCCGCTGGTCTCGGTGGGGCCGGACGGCGCGGATGCCGGCTCCGAGAAGGGGTTCGCGGGCAGCGACGGCGGTTCGGGCGAGGGCTCGTTGGCCATGGCAGGCGGCTCCGAGGATGCGGATCGAAAGCGAGGCTAGTCCACCGCTCGCGCGGCGGTCAATCAGCGGGGCGGCCGGTCAGGCGGAAAGCAGCCAGCGGGCGACCAGTGCCGCGTAGCGTGTCGTCGCCAGAATCCCGCCGGCGATCACGAGCCGAAAGATCGTCGTCTCGGCCGTCCAGCGGCCCGGCGGCAGGCCCGCGGCGCAGGCTGTCAGCCAGAGCGTGGCCGCGGCCCCGAGCAGGCCGATCACCGCACCGGCCCAGTTGGTCCGCCAGGCCGCGGCGGGGTCACCGTGCACGAGCAGGGAGACGCTCGTCGTCATCCCGCAGGCGGGGCAGGGCAGGCCCGTGGCGAGGTTCAGCATGCAGGGCGGCAGGCCGAGCTGCCGGTGGGTGCCGTGCGACAGGGGCCGGCCGGCGGCGTCGTAGGGATCGAGCCAGGCGGCCACCGCGAAGGCCGCGAGGCCGAGCAGGGCGAAGCCGCCGGCCGTGCGGCGGTGGGCGGCTGTGGTCGCAGCCGGGCCGGTCATTTCTCGAGCGCCAGGCATCCGCAGATCAGGTCGTGGAGCGTTTGCTTCCGGTCCGTGAACAGCGGCATCAGGTAGCCGATCCCGCAGGTGAGGTTGGAGATGATCTTGGCGAAGAACCGCCCGACGGCCTGGCCGGTCGTGATCGGCCGCCCGTCCAGGTCCGTGACCTTGATGCCCACGATCTGCTTGCCCCACGTGCCCTGCTTGGCGGAGGTCTCGTAGCCCACGAAGTAGAAGGCCGTGATGAGAAAGGTGAGCAGCGACCCAAGCAACGAGCCGAGCCCGATCGCGGCTTCGTCGCCCCCGGACAGCACGCCGAACGCGATCGGCAAGCCGAACTGGAGGATCACGCTGAGAATGCCGCAGAAAATCGCATCGAGCAGCCAGGCTCCGACACGGGGGAAAAACTCGGCGTAGACGATGCCCGTCGCGGCGGGGCCGGAGGCGACCGCCGTCGAGGCCTGGTAGGGGTTCCAATCGGGGCCGACGCCGCGGGCCCCGGCCGCCGGGCCGTCGCGAAAGTCGAAGTCGCCACCCGTACGGCCGGCGGCCTGGCCGGCCGGCGCCAGATCGAGCGGCGGCAGCGTGCCTCCGCCCGGCAGGAGCCCGCGGACCTCGGTGATCGGCACCCATTTCTCGAGCCCCTGTTTCCAGAGCAGGTCGCTGGACACGAGCTGGCCCGCCGCGGCGAGCTGCCGGAGCTGCTCGGTCGTGTAGGGCCCGGTCTTCTGGCCGTTGCGGCCCACGTACCACTGGTCTGCCATGCGTGTGTCCTCCGCTTGCCTACGTGATGGAAGGGTCAGCCTCGCTGCAGGGCCGCTGTCAGGTCGCCGCCAGGATGGCGGCCCGCCCGGCGTGTCGAACCTCGGCTTCGACACCGCCGGCCGTGGCGTAAGCCGGGCCATGGATGGCCGGCGTCGCCCCGACAGCGATCCGTCAGCCTCGCTGCAGGGCCGCTGTCAGGTCAAGCACCGCCTTCTTGCCATCCGCGAAATACATCAGCGTGTTGTCGGCGGCGAACAGTGGGTTGGGGATGCCCGCGAAGCCCGGCGAGAGCGACCGCTTCACCACCACCACGGTCTTCGCCTTGTCGACGTCGAGGATCGGCATCCCGGCGATCGGGCTCTTGGGGTCGGTGCGGGCCGCCGGGTTCACCACGTCGTTGGCGCCGATCACGATCGCCACGTCGGTCTCGGGGAACGTGGGGTTGATGTCGTCCATCTCGCGGAGCTTCTCGTAGGGGATGTCGGCCTCGGCGAGGAGCACGTTCATGTGCCCCGGCATCCGGCCGGCCACGGGATGGATGGCGTACTCGACGGTGCAGCCCCGCTTCTCGAGGGCCTGGGCCAGTTCGCGGACGGCGTGCTGGGCCTGGGCCACGGCCAGGCCGTAGCCGGGAACGATGACCACGCGGTCGGCGTTCTCGAGCACCATCGCCACCTCCTCGGCGCTGGCGCTTTTGATCTTGCCGGCGTAGACGTCGTCGGCGCTCGCCGCGGTCGTCGTGCCCAGGCCCCCGAAGAGCACGCCCACGAGAGAGCGGTTCATGGCCTGGCACATGATCGCCGTGAGGATCAGCCCCGAGGCGCCGACGAGCGAGCCGGCGATCACGAGCACGGAGTTGTCGATGACGAACCCGGCCGCGGCCGCGGCCAGGCCCGAGTAGCTGTTGAGGAGGCAGATCACGACCGGCATGTCGGCCCCGCCGATCGGCAGCGTGAGCGTGCAGCCGAGGATGCTGCCCACCACGACCAGCAGCCAAAACAGCAGATTCGACGTCGGGCACGCGCACAGGCCGCCGAGCAGCAGGAGCGTGGCGACGCCCAGGCCGAGGTTGATCCAATGGCGGTTCGGGTTCGTCCAGGCCTGCTTGAAACGTGGCAGTTCCTCGAGTTTCGCGAAGGCCACCAGGCTGCCCCAGAACGTGACGGCGCCGATCAGGGCGGTGAGGGCCGTGGCGATGGCGAACTGGGTCCAGGGGGCGAGGTCGCGGGCGGCGGCCGTGGCCGCGGCCGTCAGGGCACCCGCCGGATCGACCGCCAGCGCGTCGCCCGTCTTGTTCCACAGCTCGGCCCCGGCGACCAGGGTGGAGGCGGCCCCGCCGAAGCCGTTGAGCAGGGCCACCATCTGCGGCATCCCGGTCATCGGGTACTTCAGCGCCATGACCGTGCCGATCACCGCGCCGACGACGCCCGCCACCGCGACCAGGGCCAGCGGCCAGCCGCCGCGGGCCACGATCGTGTCCATGACCGGGCGTTCGCAGCAGGCGGCCACGAGCGCGATCGCCATCCCGGCGGCGCCGAGGTAGTTGCCGCGGACGGCCGTCCGCGGGCCGGTCATGAGCTTGAACGCCACGATGAACAGCATCGAGGCGGCGAGGTAGGCGATGTTGATCCAGGCTTGGGGCGACATGGGCCTACTTCTTCTTGGGGTGGAACATCTCGAGCATGCGATGGGTGACCACGAACCCGCCCGCCACGTTGATCATCGCGAGCACCACCGCCAGCAGCCCGAGCAGGTTGCCGAAGCGGAAGCCGGCGTGCGTCGCGACCGCCCCCGCCACCACGATCGCCCCCACCGCCGTGATCCCCGAGATGGCGTTGGAGCCGCTCGTCAGTGGCGTGTGCAGCCGCTGCGGCACCTTCGTGATCACCTCGAAGCCGACCCACATCGCCAGCAGGAAGACCGTCAGCAGGCGGATGAACTTCGACGCGGCATCCTCGGGGGCGGCGGCGTCGGCGAGCAGGATCGCGATCTGGGCGAGGGGCATGGCGTGGGTTCCGGTGTCGAGGATGGCGGGGGGGTCAGCCGGCGTCCGTCGCGGGGGCCAGCGGCGGCAGCCCGGCTCGTTCGCGGACCTTGGGGTGGACGAGCTGGCCGCCGGTGGCGACGAGCGTGTCGCGGCAGATCTCGTCGTCGAGGGCCACCCGCGGCAGGCCGGCCTTCACGAGGTGGGAGAGGAACGTGGCCACGTTCCTCGCGTACAGCTGGCTGGTGTGGGCCGGCGCCTCGGCCGGGAGGTTCGTGGGGCCGAGGATCGTCACGCCGCCCACGACGACCGTCTCGTCGGGCCGCGAGCCCGCGCAGTTGCCGCCCCGCTCGGCGGCCATGTCCACGATCACGCTGCCCGGCCGCATCCGCGCCACCATCTCGGCCGTCACCAGCACCGGCGCCTTCTGGCCCGGGATGAGCGCCGTGCAGATGACGACGTCGCTGTCGGCCACCACCTTGCCGAGCAGTTCCCGCTGCTTCGCATAGAACTCCTCGCCCATCGCCTTGGCGTAGCCGCCGGCGGCCTCGCTGGCGCCGGTCTCCAGCGGCAGCTCGACGAACTTCGCGCCCAGGCTCTGCACCTGCTCCTTGACCGCGGGGCGGACGTCGTAGGCGCTCACCTGGGCGCCCAGCCGCTTGGCGGTGGCGATGGCCTGCAGGCCGGCCACGCCGGCGCCCAGCACGAGCACCTTCGCGGGCGTGAGCGTGCCGGCGGCGGTTGTCATCATGGGCAGGATGCGGGGCAGCACGTTGGCCGCGAGGAGCACGGCCCGATAGCCGGCGATGTTGGCCTGGCTGGAGAGCACGTCCATGCTCTGGGCCCGCGTGATCCGCGGCACGAGTTCGAGGGCGAAGAGGGTGGTTCCCTTGTCGGCGGCCTCGCGGCAGGCGTCCGCCGCCGAGAGCGGGTCGCACATCCCGATCAGCACCACGCCCGGACGGAGCCGGTCGCGGTCGGCGCACCAGCCCGCGCCGCAGGCGCCGCCGGTCCGCACGGCGAGCAGGCAGTCGGCCGCGAAGGCCTCGTCCCGCGAGACGATCGCCGCCCCGGCGGCCCGGTAGGCGTCGTCGGAAAAGCCGGCGGCCGCGCCGGCGCCCGACTCGACGGCGACTTCCAGGCCCGACTTGACCAGCGGCGGGATCGCGGCGGGCACGAGGGCCACCCGTCGCTCGCCGGGGAACGTTTCCTTGAGGACGGCGACCTTCATCGGGGCAAGCCTGCGGAGTGGAGGAAAGCCTGGCCTCGGGAAAAGCCGGCGGCGGCCAGGATGGCAAAGTCTGCTGACAATTCGCTTCTCCCGCAACCGCGGCCGGTTTGCCGATGAATCCGAGCGGCCGGCCGGTGGCGGGAAAACCCCGGGTATCGGACGAGGACGCGGCGTTTCCGCGGGCGGCATCCCGGCCGCTTGCCGGTGCCCTGGGGCATTGGTAGTCTCCGGGGCTCCGTGGTCCCGGCGGCCGGCTGGGAACGCGGGCAGGAATCCTGGGAAAGCGTGCGGTTTATGAAGACGTTCATGGCGAAGCCGGGCGAGGTGGAGCAGCGGTGGTGGCTGGTGGACGCCAGCGACAAGGTGGTCGGCCGTCTGGCGAGCGAGATCGCCATGATCCTCATGGGCAAGCATCGCCCGACCTACACCCCCCACGTGGACACCGGCGACTACGTCGTCGTGATCAACGCCGACAAGGTGCAATTCACCGGCAAGAAGTGGCAGCAGAAGACCTACCGCTGGTACACCGGGTACCAGGGCCTGAAGACGGAAACCGCCGAGCACCGCCGCGATCGGCGGCCGGAACTGATCGTCGAAGAGGCCGTCCGCCGGATGCTGCCGAAGACGCGGCTGGGCCGGGTGATGCTCGACAAATTGAAGGTCTACGCGGGCACCGAGCATCCCCATCAGGCCCAGCAGCCCGAGCCCTTGGTTTTGGGAGGAGTGTGAGATGTCGGTCGAGCAGGGAGTGAAATCGGCGCGCCGCGGGAACGACATCATCGCCACAGGCCGGCGCAAGACGGCCGTGGCCCGCGTCCGGCTGCGTCAGGGCTCCGGTGCGATCACGATCAACGGTCGGGAACTCACCGCCTACTTTCCGGCGATCAAGGATCGCGTCCTCGTCGCCGGAACGCTGGAACATGTGGGCAAGCAGTCGGCCGTGAACGTGGACATCACGGTGGACGGTGGCGGGCCGACGGGCCAGGCCGGCGCTTGTCGGCTGGGCATCGCCCGGGCGCTCAAGGTGTTCGAGGCCGAGCTGGCCGAACCGTTGCGGCAGGGCGGGCTTCTGACCCGTGACGGCCGCATGAAGGAGCGGAAGAAATACGGTCTGCGGGGCGCCCGCCGCGGCACGCAGTTCAGCAAGCGGTAGACAAGCGGCCCGCGGTGGTACCGCGGCCCCTACGACCGGCGCCCGCGGAAAATCCGGGCCAGACCCTCGGTTTGCTCCCGGCCTCCGGCCGAAGGCATACTTGAGGGAGTGCACGGTCCGCGTCCTCCCCCCGCAGGAGTCTCCGTCATGGGTCGCTTTCCGGTCGTCGCGTTGCTGGTGGCAGCCGCCGTGGTCGTCTCGTCCGCATCGGCCCGCGAGCCGCGGCAGCGGGTGCCGGCCAAGCCCGTGGAGGCCCACGACCTTCTCGGAGCCGAGGCGGCGGGTCTCGTGACGGTGAAGTACGTCGCCAACGACTCGCGATCGGCGCAGATCGTCGTCACCAACCGCTCCGACCGGCCGCTGTCGCTGCGGATGCCCGAGGTGTTCGCCGGGGTGCCGGTGCTCGCCCAGTTCGGCGTGCCCGGCGGCATGCCCAACAACGGCAACGGCGGTTTCGGCGCGGCGGGCGCCCCGCAGGTGACCGGCGGCGCGCAGCCGATGAACGCCGGCATGGGCATCGGCCAGCCCGCGGGCGGCGGATTCATGTCGCTGCCGCCCGAGAAGACCCGGGTCACCAGGGTGACGACCGTGTGCCTCGAGCACGGCAAGCCCGAGCCGTCGCCGCTGCGGACGTACAAGCTCGTGGAACTCGCCTCCTACTCGGACGACCCGCGGCTGGACGAACTCATGCGGAGCATCGGCCGGGGGGAGATCTCGCAGAAGGTGGCCCAGGCGGCGGCCTGGCACATCGCCAACGGCCTCACCTGGGAGCGGCTCGCCGCCGAGATGATCGACCATGCGGGGGGCGTTCCCGACGAGCCGTACTTCACGCCGGCTGAACTCGAGGCGGCCTTCCAGGCCGTCGGCGTCGTGACGAAGCGGGCCGAGGCCCGCGAGACCCCCGGCGGGTCGGACGCGTATTCGAGCCGCTGACCGGCGGCGATCAGTCGATCGCGGCGTTGATCTCGCCGCCGGCCCGGGTGCACAAGGCCCGGAACACCTCCGGGGACGTTTCCGCCGTGATCAGGCGGCAGGAGCCGTCCAGGTTGAGGAAATTGGTGCCGGCAGAATAGGGGCCGACGAAGCCGCCGGGGCTGCCCTGGAGGCTGGGGGCGGAAGAGCGGACGTGCACGAGCGTGGCCGTGATGGCCGGTCGCCAGTTGAAGCTCGGCTCGGCCGACCGGAACGCCGGCGATTCCGGGGCGTAGACCAGTTCCTGTCCGGGCACCACGCCGACCCAGCTGCTCCGCGTGTGGCGGCTCATCCGCTCGCCGATGCCGATCGTCTTGCTCGTTCCGTCGGTGATGTCGGCCAGCCGCACGCGGCTGTTGCGATGGAAGACCCCGGTGAACGGCTGCTGCTCGTACATCAGCGTCCCCAATGAGCCGGCGTAACTGCAGACGGCCGCCTGGCAGAGAGGGACTGGCGTGGCGGAATTGGAGGGTGGCGAACCGGAGTCGGTGACATCGATGAGCCGGGCCGAGGTGTCGCCCGGATCGATGAACACGGGCACGATCGATTCCCTGGCGGCCTTGTTGGCCGGGTCGGTGATGGGGCGGTCGAAGCGGATGGTGGAGTGGACGGCGGTCTCCTCGAGGTATGGCAGAAGCATCGCGAACAGGCTCCAGCCGGGACCGGATTCGGGGACCGCGTCGTTCGACCCGCCCGGCCACGTTCCGGTGGTCTTCGACCGGAAGCCGGCAGGCAGCGACCCCCGGCTGTCGTGATGCGCCTGCAGTGCGACGCCCATCTGCTTGAGGTTGGCGAGGCTCTGCGTGCGCCGGGCGATCTCGCGGGCGGCCTGAACGCCCTGAACCGTCAGCCCCATCAGCATGCCGAGGATGCCGATCACGACGAGCAGTTCGATCAGCGAGAAGCCCAGGCGCTCGATGGGCCGGCGATTGTGGGGGGCGTGCTTTTCCACAGGGAAAACCTCTAAAAATCTCACGCAAACGAGACTCATTCTCAAGAGAACAGAAGTGTATCTTGTGTCGTGCGGGCGTCAAGGGTTTTTGTGGCGGTCGCGTCCTGGGGCCGACGCAGGTGCGGCCCCCTGCATGCCCGACGGGTATGCGTTACAACCGACTTTGAGCGGTCGCGGCAGATGGTCGCCCGGCCCGCTCAGGGAGCCGCATCCATGGCCGATTCCTTGCCCGCCCGATCCGCTTCCACTCCCGGCGGAGCCCGCGGCGACGTGGTCGTCGAAACCCGCAACCTCTCCAAGACCTACCGCGATTTCTGGGGCCGCAGCAAGAAGGTGGCGCTCAAGCCCCTCGACCTCGAGATCCGTCGCGGCGAGATCTTCGGGCTGCTCGGCCCCAACGGCTCGGGCAAGACGACGACCATGAAGCTGCTCCTGGGGCTCATCTTCCCCACGTCGGGCGAGGCGTTCGTGTTCGGACGTGGGGCGACCGACGTCTCCAAGAACGAGCGGATCGGCTACCTGCCCGAGGAGTCGTATCTCTACAAGTTTCTCGACGCCGAGGAGACGCTCGACTTCTACGG
>Ga0315904_10003763_pt1 | contig 22070 bp, 20 predicted proteins | sample LakEriMetagenome_6_FD_203529 | JGI IMG/M metagenome (GOLD analysis project Ga0315904, IMG submission 203529) | Freshwater fungal communities from buoy surface, Lake Erie, Ohio, United States - Buoy 12 MA120 | ecosystem: Environmental > Aquatic > Freshwater > Lake | place: USA: Lake Erie, Ohio... | reverse complement strand
CCGCGAGCTCGAGGCCTTTGCAAAGTTTGGTTCAGACCTCGACGAAGCCACGAAGGCGGTCCTCGACAAGGGCGAGCGCAACGTGGAAATTCTCAAGCAGGACCAGAACTCGCCGATGCCGGTGGAGGAGCAAATTGCCATCATTTACTGCGGCACGCGTGGCTTGCTGAAGAAGGTTCCGGTGAACCAAGTCCGCGCATTCGAGCGGGAGTTCATCGCGTACTTGCGCGTCAAGCATCCAGCAACCCTCTCGGCTTTGAAGGCGGGCAAATACTCCGATGCGGAAACGGATGTCCTCGAGGCGGCCGCGGCGGAAATGAGCGCGCGCTACAACTGAGCCATGGCCGGTGGACTGAAGGAGGTACGTGAGCGGATTGCATCGGTGCAAAACACGATGCAAATCACCTCCGCCATGAAGATGGTGTCGGCGGCGAAGTTGCGCCGTGCGCAAGACGCCATCACGCGGATGCGTCCTTATGCGGAGAAGCTCCAAGGCGTATTAGCAAACGTCAGCGCCACCCTGGATTCGGCAGAGGGCGTGTATTCTGTGCAGCGTCCTGTGCGCAAAGTGCTGGTGGTGGCTGTGACGTCGAACCGCGGGTTGTGTGGCGGATTCAACAACAACATCCTCAAAGCCACACGTGCCTTTGCCGCGAAGCACCCGGATGTGCAGGTGGAGGTGTTGCCCTTGGGAAAGAAGGCCCACGATGCTTACAAGCGGCGTGATGAGGAGGTGGCGGCGGGGTTCGCAACCGATGCGTGGCGGGTGTTTGATGCACTCGATTTCAACCGTTCACGTAGCATCGCGGATGCGATCCTTCAGCGCTATGCGGCGGGTGAGTACGACAAAGTGGTCGTCATTTACAACCGGTTCGTGAACGCGGCGGTGCAAGAATTGACCGTGGAAGATTTTCTCCCGTTGTTGCCCTTGGAGGGCGCCGGAACCGGAGGCGATTACCTGTTCGAGCCGTCGAAGGAGGACATCGTGGAGCGGGTGGTCCCGAACTCGTTGCGGGTGCAGTTCTACAAGGCATTGCTGGACAGCCACGCCTCGGAGCATGGAGCCCGGATGACCGCGATGCACCAGGCTACGGATAACGCGTCGGAGTTGATTCGGGACCTGAAGATTTCCTACAACAAGGCACGCCAAACGGCGATCACGACGGAAATCCTCGAGATCGTTGCGGGTTCGGAGGCGCTCGACGGCTGATCTGCTGTAGCTTCGGCTGCATGGGTCTGCAGTATCGGATGTTGTGGTCGATGTGGGCACTTGTCGTGCTCGCGCTGGGCTGCACGTTGGTGGTGGCGTATCGCAGAAGTTCGGCCCAAGAAGCGCGGTACAACGAGCAGCGCCTGGAGCGCAAGGAACAGGCCGTCGCGCGGAGTTTGGAGTACATTTTAGGCCCAGAGACGGGCACCTTGGGGGCCGTGGAGCTTTCTCAGCTTTTCTCAGATCGGATTTGTGAGCTCAGCGATGTGCACGGGGTTTCCATTTCGTTGTACACCTTGAGGGGAGAGCTGGCAATCAGTTCGACAGCAGGCGCGCCTTCGGACTCCACGGCCTGGTTGAGGATTCCACCGCAGGTGATGCAGGGAATTTTTGAACGGGCGCCGGGACCGTCGGGTGTGGTGCGGGAGTTCGGGGAGGATGTGGATTTCGGGGCATTTGTGCAGGCCTTTTGGATCTTCGCGGATGCGAACGGAGAGCCGGTGGGCATCGCGAATTTTCGGTACGACAAACGGGGATATGAGGGGGAGGAGTTCGCGGACTTTGCGCGCGGGTTAGCGCCGGTGTATGCGGCGTTGTTGGTGCTGACGACCGGGCTGGCGGTGGTGCTTTCTCGTACGGTGACACGTCCGTTGCGCACGTTGGTAAAGGGCATCCAATCCTTGGAACCGGGATCGGACCCGGCGGAATTGCGGTACAGTGGCCGGGATGCCATCGGCGAGTTGGTAGAGCAGTACAATCAGCTGCATGCGCGTTGGCAGGAGGGCGCGGAAGCTTTGGCCCGCGCAGAGCGCGAAAATGTGTGGAAAACGATGGCGGCGCAGGTGGCGCATGAAGTGAAGAATCCGTTGACTCCCTTGCGGTTAGGGGTGCAGCACCTCGAGCGGGCCTGGAAGGACGAGCGGCCTGACTTCGGAGAGCGGCTGTCGCGCTTTGCGGCGTCTGCGACGCACCAAATCGACGGCCTCACCGCCTTGCTCGACGATTACTCGCTCATGGCGACGGTGGACCCCGAGCGCGACCGCACCCCCGACCTCCGCTGGCCCTTGACGTCTGCGCTGGAGTTGCATGCCGCGGCGCATCCTGAAATCCGGTTCACGGCAGATTTGCCAGAAGAACCGGTGTCGGTGCTCGGCAGTGAGCGCCACTGGTTGCGGGTAGCGAACAACCTGATCAAGAACGGCATAGAAGCAATCCATGCGGCTTCCAAGGTTCCAGGGGAGGTTGCAATCCATGTGGCGGTGGGCGCAGGCCGTTGCACCTTCGAGGTCAGAGACAACGGGGAAGGCATGGACGAGGAGACGCGGTTGCAGATGTTCGAGCCCCGGTTCTCGACGCGCGCACGCGGCTCGGGGCTGGGATTGTCCATGGTTTCGAACGTCGTCACCCAGTGCGGAGGAGCCGTTGCAGCTTCGAGCACCGAAGGCCAGGGCACCCAGGTCCGGGTGACCCTTCCGGTGGTGTAATTCACAACCGGCCGGTGAACAACTCGCCGGAATTTATGATGCCCATGTCAAGGTGTTTCCGGAATATTGGCCGGATGTTAAATCTTCTTAACGGAAGAACTGGAACGGAAACAAGCCTAAATAATTGATTTTCAACCTAAAAATTGTTCAATGAAAGCAAAACTGTTGTTCCTGCTCTCCTTCATGCTGGGCCTGAGTGCCTGGGCCTCAGCCCAGGTGCGGGGGACGGTGAAGGACAAGGCCACGGGCGACCCGCTGCCTGGCGTGGCCGTCCTAGTCGAAGGCAAAACGAAAGGGGTCTTTTCCGATGGAAACGGCGCGTTTTCCATTCAGGCCGATGCGTCGAAGGACGTGCTCGTGTTCAGCTTCGTGGGCTACAACAACGTTCGACTGCCCCTCAACGGCGCGACGAATGTGAATGTATCCATGGAAAGCGGGGTGGCCCTCGATGAAGTGGTGGTCACGGCTCTCGGCGTCTCCCGGGAAAAGAAAGCACTCGGTTATGCGGTGCAGGAGTTGGGCGGAGATGCATTCACGGAAGCCCGCGCAGACAACATTGTGCGTTCGTTGACTGGCAAGATTGCCGGGGTGCAAGTCACTTCGGGAACCTCGATGGGCAGCTCGTCGAAAGTCCTGTTGCGCGGTGCGAGTTCCATCACAGGCAGCAACCAACCGCTGTTCGTGGTAGATGGGGTGCCGATGGACAACTCGGACTACGCTTCTGCGAACGTGCAGCGCGATGCGGGCGGGTACGATTACGGCAACGCCATCCAGGATTTGAACCCGGACGACATCGAGTCGGTGTCTGTGTTGAAAGGTCCTGCTGCAGCTGCTCTGTACGGCGCACGCGCATCGAACGGCGCCATCGTCATCACGACGAAGTCGGGCAAGGGCTTCCAGTCCTCTGGCCGCCGGGGCATCGGCGTGTCGGTGAACACCGGCGTCGCGTTCAACAACGTCTACGTGCTTCCGGATTACCAAAACCGCTACGGCGGAGGTGCAGGCCCGCAGTTCATCGACACCATCGGCGGCTATCCGATCCCGGACTACGGCTACGATGGCTCGTGGGGCCCAGAACTCGACGGAACCCTTGTGCGCCACTGGGACAGCTGGTACAATTACGAGGGGGATGAGTTGTACGGCGTGGCTGAACCTTGGTCGCCGACGTCGAGCGATGTGGACGAGTTTTTCCAAACCGGCGTCACCTACACGAACAACTTCGCGGTGACGGGCGCATCGGACGATGGCTCTTTCCGGCTCTCCTACACGAACCACGACCAAACCGGCGTGTACGAAAACTCCTCGCTGAAGCGGAACACCATCTCGTTCAGCGGTTCGCAACAAGTGTCTGACCGGTTGCGTGCAGACATCAGCGCGAACTACGTGCAAAGCCAGGGACAAGGCCGCCCGCTGACGGGGTACGGCGAATCGGTTATGAGCCAATTCACCCAGTGGGGACAGCGCCAGCTTCGGATGGACCGCCTGCGCAACTACATGAACCCCGACGGAACGCAGCGCACGTGGAACCGCAACAGCGTGGATGACCCGTCACCGCACTACTGGGACAACCCGTTCTGGGAGCGGTACATGAACGTACAGAACGACCAACGCGATCGGATGTTTGGCACAGCTACGCTGAACTACAAGATCAACGATACGTGGAGCTTGATGGGCCGCGCGTTGACGGACTTCTACATCGACCGACGCCAAGAGCGCATCGCGGTCGGAGGGGTGCGCGAATCTTCGTATAGCGAGTACACCCGCCAGCTGCAAGAGACGAACCTTGACGCGTACTTGAACTTCCAAGACGACCTGTCGGATGCCTTGAGCATCAAAGGTTTCATCGGGGTAAACAAGCGGATGAACACGTACCGCCAACTCGGCGCATACACGCTGGGCGGCCTCAATACCGCGGGCTTGTACAACGTTACGAACGGGGTGGACGGCTATATGGTGTCGGATACCGAATCGGAAAAGGTGGTCAACTCGGTGCTGGGAAGTGTGAGCTTCGGCTACAACAGCAGCCTGTACCTCGACCTGACGGGCCGGAACGATTGGAGCTCCACGCTCCCGTCGGAGAACAACAGCTACTTCTACCCGTCTGCCACGGCGAGCTACGTGTTCAGCGAGGTGTTCGACCTCCCTGCGGTGAGCTTCGGCAAGTTGCGCCTCGGTTGGGCACAGGTCGGCAACGACACAAGCCCGTACCAAACCGGCATCACGTACGCCATCAACCCGAACTACGGCAGCAACGGCTCGGCCACCGTCCCGAATGCACAGAACAACCCGAACCTGCGTCCGGAGAAGACCTCCAGCATCGAGATCGGTGCAGAGGTGAACTTCTTCAACGACCGGTTGCGGGTGGATGCTACGTACTACAACTCGACGACGGAGGACCTGATTTTCAACGTGCCGGTTTCTCCCGCATCCGGTTTCAGCAGCACCGTGCTGAACGCGGGCAAGACCTCGAACAAGGGCATCGAGCTCGCCATCGCAGGCACGCCCGTGGCCACCGAGAATTTGACCTGGAACATCGGACTCAACTTCGCGAAGAACCAGAACGAGCTGCTCGAGCTTGCAGACGGCGTGGAAAACATCCGCTACAGCTCGCTCTTCGGCGTGACCTTGGAAGCGCGTCCTGGGCAGCCCCTCGGCACATTCTACGGCTACGACTTCGTGTACGACGATGCTGGCAACAAGCTGGTGGACGACGACGGCTTCTACCTGAGCACCGACGAGGTGGTGCCGCTGGGCAGCATCCTCCCGGACTTCACGGGCGGCGTCTTCACCGACATCACGTGGAAGAACCTCACGCTCTACGCGTTGATTGACTTCCAAAAAGGAGGCTCGCTCCACAGCTACTCGAACCAGTGGGGCAAGTACTCAGGCACTCTGGCAGAAACGGCAGAAGGCGACATCCGCGAGAACGGCATCGTCGTCGACGGCGTATATGCCTCGACCGGTGAACAGAACACCTCGGTGATCGACGTCCAGTCGCACTTCTTCTACAACCAAGGGTATGTCATCCATGCGGCGGACCAGTACGATGCGTCGTTCGTGAAGCTGCGTGAAATGCGCCTCGATTACAACCTGCCGGCGTCGGTTACGAAGGATCTGCCGTTCTCGAATGTGAGCATCGGGGTCTTCGGCCGGAACCTCGCGATTTTGCACAAGAACGTGCCGCACATCGACCCAGAAGTCGCGACTTCGGTGTCGAACATCCAGGGCTTCGAAGGCGGTCAGCTGCCGGCAGAACGCACCATCGGTGTGAACCTGAAGTTCAACCTCTGATCACCCCTTCACAGCAACGCAATGAACAAACACATTCTTCTGGCGACGGGCGTGATCGCAGCCCTCGCCTTCTCGGGATGCCGCAAGGATTTCGAGGAGATCAATACGAACCCGAACCAGCCGACCGACGTGTCGCCGGGCTTCCTGCTGACGTCCGCCCAAAAGTCCATCATGGACGAGACCTACGATGCGTTTTGGGGCAGCCGGGGTCACATGCAGTTGGCTCAGTTTTGGGCCTCGAACCAGTACTCGAACGAGTCGCGCTACGAATTCCGGAACGAGACCACGAACGGAACCTGGCGTGACCTCTACGCAGGCCCCCTCCAAGACCTGCAGCAAATCATCGATTTGAACACCGACCGTCCGGACGATATGGCCGGTTACGGGGCAAATGTGAACCAAATCGCCGTGGCGAAAATCCTGCAAGCGTGGGTGTACCAGCACCTGACGGACAGCTTCGGGGCCATTCCGATGTCGCAAGCGCTGCAAGGCGGCGACGACACTACACCGGCCTATGACACGCAGGAGGAGGTGTACACTCAGCTGCTGGCGCTCGTGAACGACGCCCTCGGTTCGATGGACGTCAGCGCGGCGGGTCCGCAAGGCGACCAAATCTTCGGGGGCAACATGGACGGTTGGCAGAAATTCGGCAACTCGCTGAAGCTGCGGATTGCCATGCGCATGGCGGACGCGAACCCATCGGCGGCCCAAGCCGCAGTTGCCGAAGTGAATGCCAGCGGCGCCTTCATCGCCGCGAATGCAGACAACGCTTTGTTCGCTTACCTCGGCGGCGCGCCGAACAACAACCCCATCAACGAAGACGCAAAGACGCGCAATGACTTCGCGGCGTCGAACGTGATGGTGGACTACCTCGCCGCCCACGAAGACCCGCGGATGGCGGCGTTTTATGCGCCTGCTGCGGCAAGTGGGGCCTATGTCGGTGAAGTGTACGGCTTGAGCGAAGCAAACGCCGCGTTGACGCCGGATGCGGACGTCTCGCAGCGCAGTGAGGCGGTGTTGGCTGCGGACCTGCCGGGGATTTACTTCGACGCGGCCCAAACGCACTTCCTGTTCGCCGAGGCGGCGGAGCGGGGCTGGGCAGCGCCTTTGAGCGCAGCGGGCCACTACGAGGAAGCCATCCGCTTGAGCATGGCGTTCTGGGGGGTGGATGCAGCGGCGGCAGACACGTACCTCGCGCGGACGGATGTGGCCTACACCACTGCCGAAGGCACGTGGAAGGAAAAGATCGGTGCCCAAAAGTGGATCGCCCTCTACATGCAAGGAGCGGAAGCGTGGGCGGAGTACCGCCGTTTGGACTTCGGCATACTTCAGCTCCCGTTCGACGGCGTCCTGAGCGGCTCGGGCATTCCCTCGCGGTTGCGGTACCCGCTGGACGAGCAGACGCTCAACGCCGGGGAATACGCAAACGGCGTGGCCGCAAACGGCGGCGCGGACGCTCTGGACACGAAGCTTTGGTGGGACGTCAACTGACGCCTGCCTCGCACAGAATACGGCAAGGCCCGTTCGCTTCGGCGGACGGGCCTTGTGCGTTCAGAAGCCGTACCCTACCGAGATCCCGAGGCGGTGACCGATGGGCAGCCGCGACGCCCCGAGCTCTTCCACGTTGCGGTCGGTCCACGAGCCCAGCGGCGGGATGCTCCACGCGCTCTCGACGCCGACCACGAAGGCCAAGAAATGCAGGCGGGCCTGCAGCGAGGCATGCTGCGCGGTGAGGATCGAAGCGGCGGACGGAATCACGGCGGACGGGGCGTCGTTGAGGTAGTTGCGGTTGAAGTCTTGGTGGCTGCGCAGGATTTGGGCGGCTGCTGCCGGCGCAAAGCGGTAGTATGCGGCCAAACCGATGAAGGGATTGAGCGGCTTCGTCACCCCGGCTTCGACGTACGGCAGCACCGCCAAATCCCCCACCCGCGGCTCTTCAGGCCAGGACCAATCGTACTCGTCGCGCAACTCGTTGTAGTGGTCCAGGAAACCGCGCACGCGCTCGTCCGTGCTGCTCAACGCCACCTCCGACCCGTCGCGCCGCTCCGCCCGCGCATAGTACGCCACGGGCATCGCCCCGACTCCGAAGGTGAGGCCGACCGGCAACACCCCTTCGCCGGTCCATCCGAAGCGCAGGCCCCGCACGGCTCCGGTCGTTCCGGCTTTCGTCAAGGCTTGCACCCGCGAGGTGTACGAAAACTCCTGCAACCGGTACTGGATTTCGGCGGCAGGCAAATCGGGCCTCGTACGTTCGAACGCTTGGCGCATGACCGAGACGGACTCAGATTGCGAAAACGCAGGCAACTCAGGCGGCATCAGGACCGCCTCGACCGTCCACCGGACATCCTCGCGGGGCGGGTTTGCGTGGAGCCACGCCCGTGCGCCCATCCGGTCAGAACCGGTGGCGCTGGTGTCTCGTGCGTTCAACAGGCTCGCGTCGAGGCGTTGGGCCGTGGCGGGCAGGACACTTCCTGCACCGGCAAGCAGGAGCAGGGCGACGCGCCTCATGGCTGGAACTCGAATTTGCCGCCGTAGCCCGCGACGATGCAGGTGGTCCGCCGGAAGAGGATGGCGCGCTGTTCTTCGACGATGTACTTCGGGTTCACCAGCACATCGAAGTCTGTGTCTTTCAGTGCTTTGTAGATCGCTGCCCGCTTCTCCCGGGTGACCGCACCCGGGCCGAACGGCATCCCGGGAAAATCCGCGGTAGTGCGGTCTCCGAACCGCAACACCCCCAGTACCCACGTCGTCCGTCCTACTCCGGTGAGGGTGCGCGTGGTGTCGACTTGGACGTCGACTTGCACCGGTGCAATGTCGAGGACGAGCGAGCCTTCGGCGAGCTTGACCGATTGCTCAAGCGAGGTGCAGCCGGTCAATGCGGCCACCGCGGCAAGGAGGAGAAAGGAACGGTTCATGGGCGGGCAAAGATGCGGAAAAGAACAGGCCGGCTGGGCACAGCGTCGTTGTCGAGCAGCGCGACCTGCAGGTTGAGCAGGTACACGCCGTCCGCGACGCCCTCCGGCACGTGGATCATCTCGGTGATGGTGGCGTGCCGCCGCGGGGCGTCCGGCACGCGCCAAAAGGCCCGGTGGGCCGCCAGCGCTCCCCCATCCACCTCGCGGTCCACCGACGGCAAATCCAGCAACAGGTGCTCCACACCGCGGTCCGCCAGGCCCTTCGCCGCCGCCGCTTCGAGGTACGGCGGGTTCGAATTCGACCAGTCCCGGCGCCCGCACTCCGGATCCGGCGGCGCGGTGCGCAGGACGCACGCCTTCACCTCGACTGCCCCTTCCGCCCAGCGGTCCCAAGCCGTGCACACGTCGCGGCCGGTCAGCACGCGGTCCTCGCCCCGGACCTCCGTCTGCACCGTAATCACCGCGGCGGGCACGAGGACGGGCGGGAGCGCCTCCGGCAGCCGCTCGCACACGGCCGTGATGTGGCCCAGGCATTCCGTGTGGGTGCCATGGCCGTGGGGATTGAAGTAGACATCTCGGAAGTTGACGCTTCCGCCCTCCGCCACTGACCCGACCCAATCCCCCATCCGGACCGGCTCGAAGCGCGGCGGTCCCACGTACCACGCCCGCGCCCCGCCGTCGGCCTGCACCGGCACGCCGAGTTCGATGGGCTGCGCCGCATCGGCCCGAAACCGTTGGCCGTGCAGGGTAAACTCGATTTCCATGGCGCCAAGTTCGCCTCCCCTTCCCCAGTTTGGTGCACAAAAAAGGGCCGCCCCACGGGGCAGCCCTTTCAGTGCAGCCGAAGCCGCAAATCAGTTGAACAGGTAGCCGATCCGGAGGGTCGACTGGAAGACGTTGCCCAGCTGCGTGTTGCTGAGGTGGCCAGTGTCGTAATCACCCACGATCGCCACCGGGGCGTCTGCGTCCGGTGCTGCGCCGTTCTCGAGGTTCCACGCGACGAGGTCGCTCACTTCGATGGTGAAGTCCGTGACGTTCGTTTTTGCGAAGCCCAGGCCCGCTTCCACACCCATGTACATCGCATCCGTGAAGTAGAAGTCTACACCGGTGACGACCCGCAAGCCGAAGGTGTTCGAACCTTGCGATTCGGTTGCCGTCCAGGTGACGTTCTTCTCGAGCTGACCGACGTTGTCGATGTCATTTGCCCCCCAGTATTCGGTCTCGTAGCTGTTCTTTCCCGTCATGAAGAACGCCTCAACGCCCCAGTAGGGCGAAAGGCGGTCCTGGCCGTCCCAGTGCATTTCATAACCCACTGCCAGACCGAACATCGAAGACTTCTCCGTGTCGTGCAACTGCGGGCTTACGGGATCCGTAGCCGACAAATCGCCTTCTTGCGTGGTCACATACACATCGGTGTTGTTGTCCAGCATGAGGGACACGCGGAAGGCGCGGTTGTCCTCGAGGAAGTTCCGGTATTTGATGACCGTGCCGTCGATGACGCCCGTTCCGAGCGGGGTGAAGCCGAGTTCGATGTTGTGCTCATCGCCCATTTGCTTCTGCGCCTGAGCGCCGAAAGAGACCAGCGACACAAGCGCCAGTGCGAAAACAAGTTTTTTCATGGAGAAAAAGGTTGTGGTTTCAGATTCCGAACCGCCAAGTACGGGAAAATGTCCCCGACCTCCCGGCGCGTCGCGCAGACTTATCCGCGGACGAATTGTTGATAACCTGTTAATAGCCTGAATCAGAGTCACTCCACCGTCACGCTCTTCGCGAGGTTCCGGGGCTGATCCACGTTGCAGCCGCGCATGACGGCGATGTGGTAGCTCAGGAGTTGGAGCGGGATGCAGGTGAGCAGGGGCGCGAGGGCATCGTCGCACCGTGGAATCTCGATGACGTGGTCAGAGAGGCCAGGGACCGTGCGGTCGCCTTCCGTGATGACGGAAATAAGCCGTCCGCCGCGGGCGCGCACTTCTTGGATGTTCGAGACGACCTTGTCGTACACCTCGTCCGCCGTGGCGATGAACACCACCGGCATCTCGCTGTCGATGAGCGCAATGGGGCCGTGTTTCATCTCTGCTGCTGGATAGCCCTCAGCGTGGATGTAGCTGATTTCCTTGAGCTTGAGAGCGCCTTCGAGCGCGACGGGGAAGTTGTATCCGCGGCCGAGGTACAGGGCATTCGTGGCCTTGTGGAACTCCTCGGAGATGGCTTGGATGCGCAGGTCTTGCTCGAGGATGCGCTGCACTTTGTCTGGAATTCCGGACAGCTCTGCGAGCAGGCGGAAGTAGCGTTCTGAGGGGAGCGTGCCCAGCCGGCGGCCGAGGTGCAGGGCGATGAGGGTCAAGACCGCGACTTGGGCGGTGAAGGCCTTCGTCGAGGCCACACCGATTTCTGGGCCGGCGTGGGTGTAGCTGCCGCTGTGGGTTTCGCGGGCGATGCTCGATCCCACGACGTTGCAGACTCCGAAGACGTGGGCGCCTTGGGATTTGGCAAGCCGCAGCGCGGCGAGGGTATCAGCCGTTTCGCCGCTTTGTGAAATCGCGATGATCACGTCGGTCGGCCGTACGATGGGGTTGCGGTAGCGGAATTCACTGGCATACTCGACTTCCACCGGGATGCGCGTGAACTCTTCGAGGAGGTATTCTGCCACAAGGCCCGCGTGCCAACTCGTTCCACAGCCCAGGATGATGATCCGCTCGGCCGCCGCCCAGCGTTCCCAGTGGTCGTCGATGCCGGCCATTTTGATCTCTCCGCGTTGCAAGCTGAGGCGGCCCCGGATGCTGTCCGTGATGGACCGGGGTTGTTCGAAGATTTCTTTGAGCATGAAGTGCTCAAAACCGCCCTTCTCCAGCGCCTCCAGCTGCATCTCGAGGGCATGGATTTCCGGAGTCACCGCGTCGTTTGCGATGGTGCGGATGAGCAGTCCCTCCGTGCGGTGGATGCGGGCAATCTCCTCGTCCTCGAGGTAGATGACGTTCGGCGTGTAGGTCACGATGGGCGTGGCGTCCGAGGCGACGTAGTAGTCGTTGTCCGGGCCTACTCCGATGACCAGGGGGCTGGATTTGCGGGCCGCGATGAGCACGTCTGGCTGGGTGCGGTCCAGGACTGCGATGGCGTAGGCGCCTTGGACTTCGCCGAGGGCGATGCGCACCGCGTCGAAGATGGGAGCGCCGGTCGTGTCCTGCACTTCCTCGATCAGGTGGGCCAGCACTTCCGTGTCCGTCTCGCTGAGGAAGCGGTGTCCACGCTGGCGCAGACCTTCCTTGAGCGTCGCGTAGTTCTCGATGATGCCGTTGTGAATCACGGCGATGCGGCCGGTTCCGCAGGCGTGCGGGTGCGCGTTCACATCGTTCGGCGGTCCGTGCGTGGCCCAGCGGGTGTGCCCGATACCGACCGTTCCCGTGGGGATGCGGCCGTCGATGTGGTGGACCAAATCGGCCACCTTGCCCTTCTTCTTCTCGATGCGCAAGGCGGAGTCCGGCTCGAGCGTGGCGATGCCGGCGCTGTCGTAGCCCCGGTACTCGAGCCGTTGCAATCCCCCGATCAGGATGGGGTAGGCGGGCTTATCGCCCAAATACGCTACGATGCCGCACATGCGCCGAAAGTTAGCGGGATGAATTCAATGCGAATAGGTCAGCACGAGTTTCGTGCGCCTTTCCTCGGTTCCGTTTCCGGGCCCGAGGATTTTCACCCCTTGCAATCCGATTCCGGCACGGGAGGCTACGGCATGCAGCCGCGCCGTTCCGAGTGTTCCGTTGATCCACTGCTGCACGGTGGAAGTGAGGTTGAAGCGGTAGTAGCCCGTGGCGGGGTCGAGGTTGCCGTTGATCGTGATGCCGGGCGCGTTTTGGTCCGGGGTGGAGATGGGCAATCCGTCGGCATCTTCCATCAGCATGAACAGCTGATCGGGGGCCGGAAAACGCGGGTCGATGGCGCTCGAGTCCAGCGGCAGCCAAAGTTCCGCGCGGTTGATGGCGCGCCCTTCGAATGCATTGAATGCTTCGAGGTGGGGGAATCGGATGCGCAGTTTCGCACCTGCACCGGAAATGACCCAACCGTCTCCGGCGATTTCCGGATCCTCCGGGGCATTCAACCCTGTGAGCTCCCCCGACCACGCATGCCGAAACAGGTTCGCGCGACCGCTCAGTGCGTTGAGCACGAAATCGTAAACCAGGGTGTCTTCGGCGTTGTGGTAATGCAAGCGCATGCCACTGAGTCCGCCGGTGAGGTCGAACGCTGCGGCCCCTTCCGATCCGACTTCGGGCGTGACGAGCAGGCCGTGGAAGTATTCCAGCCAAGCGTCGTTCGAACCGAAGACGCCGTCTGCAGCTGCGTCCATCAGCCGGACGGCAAGTTCTTGGTCGAGGCGGATGCGCAGCTCTCCGGTCAGGGTGTCGTCTCCGCTGACGAAGGATGCTTCGGGGTCGAAGCGGACTGCGAGTTGGTCCGCATGCACGAGGTTGTCGCCTGCCGTGTCGAAGATGCGGTTCGAATAGTACGTGGAGTCGATGCGGACCGGTTCAGCGAGTTCCTGGACGAGGAAACGCATGTTCCGTTGCCGGCCAAACGTCGCTCCCGTGTACCGAAACCGCAGGTAGATGCTATCCGCGACAGCGCCCTCGCCGAAGTCCACATCGGGGGCAGACAGCCGAAGTTGACACGCGAAAGACGCTGTATGCCAGCCGGTTCCTGGCAGCTGCATCTGACCGAGGACGGAGGAACTGAGGTTGCCAGTGGCCAAGCTGTCCTCGCGCACGGTGGACAACTCCACTGTGACGGTATCCGTGGTGTAGAGCGCTAACAGGTCGTCCTCCGTTTGGAGGTCGCGGCCCAAATCGGTCTCAGGTTTCTTGCACCCGTGGGCCAGAAAGGCCGCGCCTCCCACACACAACCAGACTGCCGCGCGGAGGCGGACGGAGGCCTTCAGCATGCCGCGAAGTTCCGTTATTCCGCGACAGTCTCAGCTTTTCCCTCGAGAATCTGTTCGTAGTAGGCGTTGATTTCGCCCACATAGCCCTCCTCGCCGGGGAACTTCAAGACCGGCACGGTGGCTGCCGCGATGTGTGCCTGGGTTTCTGCACTCAGATTCTCGGAGCCCACCACGATGCCGTCTGCATGCTGGATGGCCAAAGCATTCAAGGCCTCGAACGTGGGCTGTGCAAGGACAGAAACGTGTTCCGGCGCAATGCCGTCCATGACCATCTTCTCAGCGAGGCGCGCATTCAAGGCGCCGTCGAAGCCCTCATCGTACAAGCTGCACACCACCTTGCTGTCTGCGAAATAGGGGTCCTTGCGGTAGAGGTCCTTCAGGTACACGGGCAAAAGCTGGGTCATCCAACCGTTGCAGTGGATGATGTCCGGTGCCCAGCCGAGTTTCTTGACGGTTTCCAGCACACCGCGCACAAAGAAAATGGCGCGTTCGTCGTTGTCCGGGAAGAACGATCCATCTGTGTCCTCAAAGACAGCTTTGCGCTTGAAGTACGCTTCGTTGTCGATGAAGTATACCTGAATCCGTGCCGTCGGAATCGAGGCGACCTTGATGATCAAAGGATGGTCCGTGTCATCCACCGAGAGGTTCATGCCGGACAACCGGATGACTTCGTGGAGCTGGTGGCGTCGTTCGTTGATTTTCCCGAAGCGGGGGGTGAACACCCGGATCTCACGTCCCTTTTCATGGACCCCCTGTGGCAGATTCCGGCTCACACTGCTCATGTGCGTAGCCGGGAGAAAGGGGACGATGTGCTGAGAGACGTACAGAATCCTTGCTTTGCTCATGACCGCTGCGTTACCGAACGTGCGAAAACAGAGCAAAAGTACGGAATTTGGCGCAAAGTTCCAAGTCGGACCCCCCGCAAAAACCCCTAATTACAGGCATTTCATGGAGAAAGTCAAGGGAAAGAGCGATTTATCTAATTTATTGGTCGAAAAGTTTCCCGTCGAAGGGGGTGGGCGTCCGCTGGGATTCGTTCCGACCATGGGGGCGCTGCACGCTGGGCATATTTCGCTGATGCACAAAGCTCGGGAGGCTTGCCCGGGTGTGGTGGTGAGCATTTTCGTCAACCCGACGCAGTTCAACGATCCCGAAGACCTTCGGAAGTACCCGCGGACGCCGGACGCCGACGCAGCACTTGTGGAATCCGCAGGCGTAGATGTGCTGTGGCTGCCAGAGGTGGTCGATCTCTATGGCGCGTCTTTGGACTGTCCGCGCGTGGACCTGGGCGCGTGCACCGCCGTGCTGGAGGCAGCGCACCGGCCGGGCCACTTCGATGGAGTGGTGGCGGTGGTGGGACGTTTGCTCGAAGCCGTCCGACCGGACGTCTTGTTCTTAGGAGAGAAGGACTTGCAGCAGGTTGCGGTGTTGCGGGCTTGGGCGAAGACCGCTTTCCCGGAGTTGCAGCTCGTGGTGTGCCCGACAGCACGGGATCCGGATGGGTTGGCCATGAGTTCCCGCAACGCTCGGCTGCGGCCGGACCCACGTCGGATTGCGTTGCAGTTGCCCGCTGCGTTGTCCCAGTGCGCGGCCCACGTGCAGGCGGGGATGGACCTTCGAACGGCTCTTGACGCGGCGCGGGCAAGGTTGAAGCGTACGGACGGCCTGGCTTGCGAGTACTTTGAAGCCGTGCATCCAGAGACCTTTTTGCCCGCCGAAGCACAAGCCGAAGGCCCGGTGTATGCGGTGGCTGCGGTGGTGGTGGACGGCGTGCGGTTGATCGACAACGTGCGTTTGGCCTGATTTTTTCACACTTTTTTCACAACGGCGCATTGCCTTGAATAGCAATGCGTTACGCTTGAATCTTCCGGAGTGGGCCGCGCAAGCGTGTCCGCGGAACGCACTTTCGTCGCACCTTGCGCCAAATTTTTTCCGCCATGGGCAAGTTCGGACTCACGGAAATTCTGGTCATCGCATTCGTGGTACTGCTCCTGTTCGGCGGTCGCAAAATCCCTGAACTGATGCGGGGTTTGGGCCAAGGGGTGAAGGAATTCAAAAACGCTTCGAACGGGGAAACCGGCGGTTCGAAGGGTGCTCGGGATAACGAATCGAAGTCGGAATGAGGAAGGCAGCGTTCTTCGTGGCGGCAGCCGTCGCATGGGCAGGGGGTCTCCGGGCAGCAGCTCCGGCAGATTCAAGTGCAACTGCAGATTCGCTGGTGCTTCCGTGGGACGCAGCGTGGTTGACTTGGGTGGCAGAGGCCGATCGGGTTGATTCTTCGGTGTGGAACATCCGCGACCTCTCCCCCGGGGAAATCCCCCCGGTCGACGAGTCCGCGGTGCGCCGGCGGATGGCAGAGCTCGATGCACGCTCGCCCATGGAAATGACATGGAACCCGGTGGTGCATAGCCGCATCGCCTACTTCGCAGAGCGCCGCCGCCGCCACATCGCGGAAATGACAGGGCGGTCTGCGCAGTATTTCCCGCTGTTCGAGGAGGCCCTGGATCGTCACGGTCTACCGCTGGAGTTGAAGTACCTGCCCATCGTAGAGAGTGCGTTGAATCCGAATGCGGTTTCGCCAGCGGGCGCGCAGGGTCTCTGGCAATTCATGTACGGCACAGCGCGGTTGCAAGGCTTGCGGATCGACAGCTACATCGATGAGCGCCGCGATCCGGAGGCCAGTACCGACGCCGCTTGCCGCTACCTGAAGCAGCTGTTCGAGATGTACGGCGATTGGCATTTGGCTCTCGCAGCATACAATGCAGGACCGGGCAACGTCAACAAGGCGATTCGCCGCCACGGAGGCAGGGGCAGCTACTGGTCCATTCGGCCGTTCTTGCCCACCGAAACGCAGGGGTATGTACCGGCGTTCCTTGCCGTGGTTTACATGATGGAATCGTTTGAGGCGCACGGGATTGCACCGTCGAAGCCGGCGCTTGCACATGCCTTGATCGACACCGTGCATGTCGGGAACCAGGTGGATTTGAAGAAGGTGGCTCGCGGCATCGGCATGCCGGAAGAAGAGATTTTAGCGCTGAACCCGATGTACCGCCTCGGGGTGGTGCCGGCCAGCGGCCAGGCATGGCCGGTTCGGTTGCCACTGGCACTTGTGCCGCGCTACATCGCCCTCGAGGCCGACTGGGCAACGGCCGTTCAGGAGGCGGAAGCCGTCGCAGAAGCGGCACCGGTGGCCACACCGGCTCCGCCGGTGGCGAAGAAGCAGGCTCCCATCGTGTACAAGGTGAAACCCGGTGACATGTTAGGCAGCATTGCCCGCAAGCACGGTGTGACGGTGGCGCAGCTGACGAAATGGAACGGCTTGAAAGGCACGACGATCCGACCGGGCCAAAAGCTGACCATCCATGTGGCCCGCGGGAATTGACCGCATCGCCGGGTGGTGTGCAGCTTGTCTGCTGCTGGTTCTGACTGGGTGCGATGAGGGGTCAGGGAAGGGCGTGGCCCTTCCTGGAAAAGTGGGCCCTTCGGGGGAGTTGGTGGTGGTGTGCAGCGATACAGAGTGGTACGGACCTGTCGGCAAACGCATCCGCGAGATCTTCGAAGACCCCTTCCCTCTGTTGCCGCAGCTTGAGCCGTCTTTTGACCTGCACCATTTGGACCGCGAGGCGTTTGACCGGTTCTGGAAGCCGCACCGCAACGTGCTCGTGGTCGACATCGGAGACCGCATCGACACCCAAACGCCGTCGGTGGCCATGTATCGAGACAAGTACGCAAACGGACAGCTCTATGTGCATGCGAAGGCGCGCTCCGAAGATGCGCTTGCAGCGGCGTTGTTGGCCCGACGAGCGGAGTTGTTTAGCGTGTTTTCGGCGGAAGAAGTGGAGCGGTACAGGAAGTTGATTGCCCTCGACGAAAACGAAGTGGCGAAGCGGGAAATCAAGGATTTGCTGGATGTGGAGGTCACGTTGCCGCGGGACAGCCGCGTGGTGAAGACGGGGAAGGACTTTGTTTGGGTCGACCGCCAAATGACCCGGCTGAAAGGCGGCGACAACCACGACGTGCAGCAGGGCTGGTTCATGTATACCGAGCCGTACACTTCGGACCAACAATTCCTGCTCCCGCATCGCCTAAACATGCGGGATTCCTTGCTGCGGCAATGGGTGCCGGGCCCGACGGACGGCTCGTACATGACGACGGAAATGCGGTCGGTTCCGCGCCTTGAAGAACTGTCTTTCAACGGCCAGTATGCGGCGGAAATCCGCGGACTGTGGCGCATGGAGAACGACTACATGGGCGGACCGTTCTGCAGCCTGACGGTGTACGATTCGCTGCGGGCACGGCTGGTGACGGTCGAGGGCTATGCCTACGCGCCGTTTTTCGACAAGCGGGAATATGTGCGCATGACCGAAGCCGTTGTCCGATCGCTGCGCTTGAACCCATGAAGGTTTGGATGCTCGTGGCGGCCTGCTGCGTTGCAGGCTGTGCGCCGCGCCCTTGGACGGGGAATGCATCTGTACGGGCATTGCAAGCGGTGGGGGACCGGGAAGCTTGGTTTGCAGGGTCTCAGGGGGTCTACGGGTGGACGCAGGATGCCGGGCGGACCTGGCATGTGGACAGCTTGAAGGCCGAAGACGGCACGCGTCCGGAGTTTCGTTCCCTCGCGGTCACCTCTGCTGCGACCCACCTCCTCGCGGTCGGTCAGCCGGCGCGCTTGTTCCGGTCGGTGGATCGGGGAGCGAACTGGAAGGTGGTGTACCGCGAGGATGCGGACGGGGTGTTCTACGATGCGATGCGGTTTCTTGACGACCGTGTAGGGCTGGCATGGGGCGACCCGGTCGGCGGATGCATGTCGGTCCTGCGCACGGAAGATGGGGGTGTGACGTGGACGAAGGTGCCCTGCACGGCGTTGCCGCCGGCGCTCCCAGGCGAAGCGGCCTTTGCAGCCAGCAACGGCAACATCGCGGTGCACGGGGATTCGGTGTGGTGCGCTTCTACGGCGCGGGTTTGGATCTCGGGCGACCGGGGGCGTTCCTGGGAGGTGGTCCCTACCCCCATCGCAGCGGCGGCTCCGATGCAAGGACTGTTCGCGCTGGAGTTCTTCGGCGACGGGCGGGGCATCGGAGTGGGCGGCGACTGGGAGCATCCGGACGATGCGACGGCCAGCAAGGTGGTGACGTGGGACGGCGGCCGCACCTGGGCCGTCCTGACTCCGGGGGAGGGACCGGGGTACCGGGACGGGGTGCGGGCGGTGCCGGGCACGACCGGGCCGGAAGTTTGGTCCGTTTCTGCCCGAGCAATCACGCGATCGGCCGACGCCGGCACCACGTGGGAACCGGTGGAAGCCCCGGTCCCCGGCGCCTTCACGGTCGATTTCAGCACGGACGGACGCCGCGCCTACCTCGCCGGCAAAGGATTCGTCCTCAGCATGCAGCGCCCGCGGTAAAGCGTTGTGGACTATTTTCGCGCCATGAACGACATGCCCATCGCCGACGGCCAATACGTCGAAGTCACCTACATCCTCCGCGAGGAGGGCCCCCAAGGAGAAGAACTCGAAGTCTGCGGCGCGGACGATCCGTTCGGATTCATCGTCGGCAACGACGAAGTGCTGCCTGCGTTTGAAGCAATTATGCGCGGGTTGAAGCAGGGCGACACGTTCACCTTCCGGCTCGGCGTGGACGAGGCCTACGGTCCTGAAGAGGAAGAGGCGTTCGTGGAGCTGCCCAAATCCGCCTTCCTCGTGGACGGTGAGCTCGACGAATCCATCTTCGCCGAGGGCGAAGTGGTCCCGATGGAAACGGAAGACGGCGAAGAAGTGCTCGGCATCGTGACCGAGGTGCGCCTGAACACCGTGGTGGTGGACTTCAACCATCCCTTCGCAGGGTTAGACCTGCATTTCGAAGGCACGGTGGTGCGCGTCGGTGAGGCGCCGCCGTCGATGAATTGACACGTCGGTAACGACGAATTCATGCACGGGCCGGAGATTTCGGCACCTTGCACGCTGTACCCATTCCCTCCGTCGTCGCGTTTGACCTCGTCGGGGCCGTTTTAGGCGGTTCCGAGGCGATGGGTCGCGCGTGGGCTGCTGCGTTCCGTGCAGCAGGGCTGCAAATAGATGAAGAATCGGCGGACGATATCCTCGGGATGTGCGATGCCGCAGGCGCCCTTGCGGTGTTTGCGTCCCACCGGTCCGCGCGTACGGCAGCACCGGAGGAAGTGGCGCACGTGTGTGCGGCGTTCCGCAAGGAATGCATCCGGCTGTTCCGCCATGGAAGTGGGCGGCATTTGACACCCGGCTGGGAACGGACGGTGCGGGCTTTGCTGGAACAGGACATCCCGGTGGCTGCGATGACGTACCTCGACCGGGGGACGGCGCTGGAATTGTGCGGCCTGCATGGGCTTTCGGTGCCGCTTGTGTCGATCTCGGATGCTGTGGATGGTCCGCTGGGCGCGGGGCCTTTGTACGCTGCTTGTCAAACACTTGAGGTGGATCCGGCGGCGGCTTGGATGGTGGCAGACAGTCCCGCACTGCTCGCGCAGTATCCAGAAGTACGCGCCATCGGATTGGATACGGGATGGGCGAATCCGCTCGGGTTTACACGCCTTGCACAGGTGGTAGCCGTGGTGGAAGATGTGGATGAGGTGCTCGATGTGCTTTCGCTGCGTCGGCGGCGGGTCGAGATGGAATAGCCCCCTACCTTCGGGGCATGGGCCGAACGGAAATCCAGGAGCTCGGAGAATTCGGGCTGATCCGGCGGGTGACGGCGGATATGCCGCGCCGCCAACCGTCTACGTTGCTGGGTGTCGGCGACGACGGGGCCGTGATCGATGCGGGCAACAAGCGCGTCGTGGTCAGCACGGACATGCTGTGCGAAGGGGTCCATTTCGACTTGTCCTATGTGCCGCTGAAGCATTTGGGGTACAAGGCGGTGGTGGTCAACCTGTCAGACATCTGCGCCATGAATGCGCTACCTACGCAGGTGCTGGTATCGATGGCGCTGTCGAACCGGTTTCCGGTCGAAGCGGTGGACGAGCTGTACAGCGGAATCCGTCGGGCGTGAGAAGTCTACGGGGTGGATCTTGTGGGGGGCGACACGACGTCGAGCAAGGCGGGATTCGTGCTGAGCATCACGGCCATCGGGCTGGGCGATCGGGATGCGCTGGTGACGCGGTCGGGTGCACGGGCGAACGATTTGCTGGTGGTATCGGGCGATTTGGGTGGGGCCTACATGGGCTTGCAGGTGCTCGAACGGGAGAAATCGGTGTTTCTCGAGGCGCCTGCGGTGCAACCAGATCTCGAGGCGCACGCCCTCCTTCTTGAGCGCCAACTGAAGCCAGAAGCCCGGGTCGACGTTGTGCGGGAACTGGCAGAACTGGGTTGCCGGCCGACGTCGATGATCGACGTATCGGATGGGTTGGCCTCTGAGGCCTTGCATTTGGCCACAGCCAGCGGCTGTGGAGTGCACATCTACGAGGACAAACTGCCCATCGATCCGCTCACGTACGAGACGGCGCGCGTGTTCGACCTCGATCCGACGGTGTGCGTGCTGAGCGGCGGGGAGGATTACGAACTGCTGTTTACGGTCGCGCAAGAGGACTATCCGAAGGTGCGGAATCACCCGAAGCTCAGTGTGATAGGGCATATGACGGCGGACGCGACGGAGCGCATTCTGGTCACACGGAACGGGCTGCATGTGCCGCTGACGGCGCAGGGGTGGGACGCGTTGCGCCAGTGAGATGTGCGGGTTTGCTGCACTCTTCGGGCTAGAGTCGCTCGGCGGGCCGGAAGGGGCCAATCGCCGCATGGAGGCCATGCTCGGCGCCCTTGCGCACCGCGGTCCGGACGGAGAGGGGGTGTTTTGCGACGGCGAATGGACGGTGCTGGGCCACCGGCGGCTGAGCATTGTCGATCGGACCGAAGCGGCTGCCCAACCTTTCCGCGATGCGCTCAGCGGCGATGTGTTGGTGTTTACCGGCGAAGTGTTCAACTACAAGGAGTTGCGGAACGAGTTAGCAGGGTCCTGGACGTTTCGGTCAGAAAGCGATACGGAGGTGGTCCTTGCGGCACTCAGGCGGTGGGGGACGGACGCGCTGCACCGGTTCAACGGGATGTGGGGGCTCGCTTGGTGGCAATCCGCGGAGCGGACGCTCTGGGTGGTGCGTGACCGGTTCGGTGAGAAGCCGGTGATATGGGCGGAGGTGGGTTCTTCAGTAGTGGTTGCCAGTGAATTGCGGGCAGTGCTTGCTTCGGGCATGGTCGATCGGCGGCTCGCCACGGACGGGAT
>Ga0315904_10003762_pt1 | contig 22072 bp, 14 predicted proteins | sample LakEriMetagenome_6_FD_203529 | JGI IMG/M metagenome (GOLD analysis project Ga0315904, IMG submission 203529) | Freshwater fungal communities from buoy surface, Lake Erie, Ohio, United States - Buoy 12 MA120 | ecosystem: Environmental > Aquatic > Freshwater > Lake | place: USA: Lake Erie, Ohio... | reverse complement strand
GTATCTTCGACGGCTTTGTCGAACACAGCAAGCGGGTATCCCCGACCTGCCTCGTGAACTTTGACCGTAACCGTTATAGCGTGCCGGCATCGTTTGCGAACCAGCGGGTAAGCCTGCGGATATACCCGAACCGGGTCGTTGTTGTTGCCGAAGGGCAGATCGTGTGCGAGCATGTTCGGATTATTGAGCGCTCGCACCATATGCCAGGCCAAACGGTGTATGACTGGCGCCACTATCTGGCAGTAATCCAACGCAAGCCCGGTGCCTTGCGTAACGGGGCACCATTCACCGAGCTGCCGCAAGCGTTCCGGCAGTTGCAGGGGCTGATCCTCAAGCGGCCTGGCGGCGACAGGGAGATGGCCGAGATACTGGCGCTTGTGCTGCATCATGATGAGCAGGCAGTGCTATGCGCGGTCGAACTTGCTCTTGATGCTGGGGTGGCGACCAAGACCCATGTTCTCAATATCCTGCATCGTTTGACCGATGGCAAAGCGATCCCGCCAACCCCTATAGATGCACCACAGGCTTTGCGCCTTGCGCGCGAGCCTCTAGCCAATGTCGGGCGCTACGATGCCCTCCGGAACAAGGAGGCGCGTCATGCGTCATGATCCCGCCAGCGCCGCGATCGTGGTCATGCTACGCGGCCTCAAGATGTACGGCATGGCTGGCGCCGTCAGCGACCTGATCGAACAGGGTGCCCCTGCGTTCGAAGCGGCTGTGCCGATCCTCTCGCAGCTGCTCAAGGCGGAGATGACCGAACGCGAGGTCAGATCCATCGCTTACCACATCAAGGCAGCCCGGTTCCCGGCCTACAAGGATCTGGCCGGGTTCGACTTTGCAGCCAGCGAGGTGAATGAAGCCCTCATCCGTCAACTCCATCGTGGAGATTTTATAGACGGTGCCGACAATATCGTACTGATCGGCGGTCCCGGGACGGGCAAAAGCCACATGGCTACAGCGCTTGGCGTGCAGGCTGTTGAGCATCACCGCAAAAAGGTCCGGTTCTTCTCCACGGTTGATCTGGTCAATGCGCTGGAACAGGAAAAGGCTATGAATAAAGCTGGCCAGGTTGCCGAGCGCCTGCTGCGCCTTGATCTCGTCATTCTCGACGAGTTAGGCTATCTGCCGTTCAGTCCATCAGGCGGCGCGCTGCTGTTCCATCTGCTCTCCAAGCTTTATGAGCAGACCAGCGTCATCATCACCACCAATCTATCGTTCAGCGAATGGGGCGGTGTGTTCGGTGATGCCAAAATGACCACAGCCCTCCTCGATCGACTTACGCACCACTGCCACATCCTTGAGACCGGGAATGACAGCTTCCGCTTCCGCGCCAGTGCCGCAGCGCCCAAAAACAGAAAGGAAAAACCAACCTCTTGACCCAAAACCCGCAACGCGGGATATGACAACCACCCGGGTCACTTCTCAGTGAAAATAACGGGTCACTTCTCAACGACAATCAACAGGCTGTCCCGATCGATCCGATTGAAATCGCGATCAGTGATCTTAGCCATCCAAAAAAGAGAAAGCGCGTCGCTTCGAAAAGCAGAAACCCAGCAAACAGCGGAGCGAGCGCGATAAATATCCCGCCTGCAAGCCGCAGTAGACCGAAGCTGCCGATGATGCTGCCGACAAACAGCGTCTTGCCCCAGCCAAGCGAGGCATCCTCACTTAATGGAGGCGCAATCGTACTATCGAGCCGCCTTGAAGAAACATCAGTCCTGCCGCTGCCGACCTCCACAAGCGCCATGATGCCGCTGTCGACGGCTGACAACCTAGCAGCAAGGCCTCCTGCTGATCCGGGCAGCGCCGATGCTTTGCCGATTGACGCACTTATTTCGGCAGGACCTTTGAGAACCACATCGTAAACAACGGTTCGATAGGCAGGCCAGCTTGTGGCAAGCGCCATTACGAAACCGACTTTGAGAGCGGTTGCGATCCATTCATCGATCGTCAAGGGTTTAGCGGTCAGGAAGCGGATACCGATGATCGCTATGAAAATCGCAAGTAATGAGGTGAGCGCGAGCGCGACTGGCGAACCGGTGCTCGCCAAAGTCTGGTAGCCAGCTTCACCGATGCTCTGTGCCTGGCAGTCGAAATTGGCAAGCGTTGCTGCCAAAAACCCGGAACCGGTTGGAGGCGCTGCACAGCTCACCGCGCTTGCTCCAGCAGCTTCTGCATCCAGTCATCCTTGCCGCCCGGTTTTGCGCGCAGCTCATCGGCCAGCCGCACAGTTTTCTCACGGCCAGAAAGGATGGTGAGAATGTCAGGCTCGCTGCTCAGATCGAGCCGCACCACTGCGCTCTCTCCACCATGTTTAACAAGGAAGCAGTGCGCGCTGTCAGGCAGAGTGCGGATTAGATCAAGCTCATGGCCGGTAAGGCCAAAACCGGCACAATAATCTTCAGCGTTGGCCTTTGGGTTTACCATGAAGATCTGGGTTGCCGCCTGTTCAATAATCGCGCTGGCAATCTTGGAATCTAGAGCGTCGCGCGCGCTTTGCGTCGCAAAGCCGACAATGCCGTTTCGCTTGCGGATCGTTTTTTCCCAATCCTTGATACGCCGGACAAAGACGTCGTCGTCGAGCGCCTTCCAACCTTCATCAACGACGATGATGGCCGGGCTACCATCCAATCGCTGCTCGACGCGGTGGAACAGGTACATCATCGCGGGCGTGCGCAGCGCCGGATCATCGAGGATCGCAGTCATATCAAAGCCGACTACGCGTGCGTTCAGATCAGTTGCATCCTTGCTGTTATCAAACAGCCAGGCGCGCTCGCCATTGCCCCACCAGGGTTTGAGCCGCGACCAGAGATCGGCCCCGTGTGGACGCGCGCCGCCGCGGAACAGCTCGACCAGATGTTTCAATCGACGGTGCGGCAGAGGCTGAACGAAATTGGCGTCAATCGCATCTTTGATCTGCGCCTGCTCTTCGACGTTGACCCCGCCAGCCAGCAAGGCCACCCAATCGATCAGAAACTGCCGGTTGGTGGGACTATCCTCCAGCTGCAACGGATTGAGGCCCGAAGGTACATCGGGATGCAGCCGGTCGTAACTGCCGCCAACCGCGCGGATAAACAGGTCGCCTCCTCGATCCTTGTCGAAGAAGATGATCCGCGGATCATATTTGCGCGCCTGCGCGAGCAGGAAATTTAGGACTACGGTTTTGCCCGACCCCGACGGCCCAATAACCGTAAAATTGCCCAAATCGCCGTTATGGAAGTTAAAGAAATAAGGCCCGGCAGCCGTTGTTTCGAGCAAGCTCACAGCTTCGCCCCAATGATTGCCCTTAGCCGAACCCACGGCAAAATTATGCCCGCTCGCAAGTCCAGCAAAGTTGCCAGTCGAGATCAGCGCGCGGCGGGCGATGTATTTGAAGTTTGCCGGGAACTGTGCCCAAAAGGCAGGCTCAAGTCCGATATCCTCGCGCACTGCGTTGATACCCAGATCGGAGAGGCTGGCGGTGATATCGGCGACATGGCGGTCGATCTCGTGCAATGTCTCGCCATGCACTGCGACAGTCATATGATGTTCGCCAAAGCCAGCGCGCCCGGCCGCGACCTGATCCTTTGCCTCTGACAGTTCTGCGCGTAAAGATATGGCTTCATCCTCGGCCGAGCGCATCCGGCGCAGCGCGAGGTTCATTTTGCCAAGCGTCGCCGCCCGGTCGACAAAGGCGAAGGACTGGCTGACGGTCATCTCGCACGGCAGCCGCATAATTGCGTCGAACATGCCGGGAGTGGTTTGCGCGGCATAATCTTTTACTGAGACGATAGCGCTGAACTTGCGCGGCAGGTGGCCATTCGCGGAAAGTTCGATCGCATTGCGGCCGAAGCTTATCCGACGCGCAGGGATATGCATCCCCAAATCTTCATAAGGCAATTGCATAGGCGCCAGTTCGCCGTTGAACAGCGCGCCCAAGAACTCAATCGGTTCTGAGTATAATCCGCCCTCGCTTTCATAAACCGAAAGCAATCGCGGGCTGTAATGGCCAAGGGCTGCCATCAATGCTTCGCGCGCTGCATTCAGTTGGTGCACCTCGGTAGCAAAGCTCGCGGCCTTACTATTGTCCGCAGCGCCAAGCCACGCGCGCAGTCGGTCCGCCACGCCCAGCCCACCCTGCAACGGGCGGCGCACTAATGTCAGGTAAAGCTCATTCACATAGAGCTTACGCTCACCCAGTCGCTGGCGCCATTTGTCGTCAAGGGTTTGCGAGAAGCAATCGGGAAAACGTGCCTCTAGCTTCATATCAACCCGCCGCCGGATGATGTGATGATAGAGCGCAAAACGCGACGAGCCTATGGATTGCAGCATCGCATCGCGTAAGCCCTTGCGGTAGTTAAGTTCTTCGTTGTCAGCGGTTTCGAACAGCATTCCGCGTAGCGTGATGCATTGCATCAGCATCCCGTCGCGGGTCTCTATCGTATGGTCGTCACGCTGCGCCGCATAAGGCAAATGCGCGCCCGCCGGCTTCTCACGCGCTGCGATCTCGGCGCGGCTCAGGGGCGATACGAGTTGCATCGCCAGTAATCATGGTTACGCACCCGCCCGCAAAAGCGCAAACGGGTGAGCGATATGTCGATGATCCGAGGTTCCTTGAGGCAATAGAGCGCAGCAATCCCGTGCAGCACAATCGTAGGTATGAGCACCCAGAGCGATTTAAAGATCAGGAACAGTTCAGCTGCCAGCACCGCGTTAATCACGAAAAAACTATAGGTAACGCCTGCAAACATCTGCGGGCGCGTCAGTGCCACGAAAAGCCGGTCCTGCTCCAACCGCGCCACCGGTTCAGCCGCCGCCCGAAAGCGTCGCCGCCGACTGGATCCCCGCTACTATACTTGCAGCACCGAACATGATGAAACAGCCCAAAATCACAACCGCCCCATGACGCCAGTTGATCCGCCCACTCAGCATCAGGAAGCCCACGCAAGCAATCGCAATCACCGCTGCGGCCGTTGCTACCGTCCCCAGCAAAGTCCCCTGCATCCAGCGCATAGCGTTTACGACCACGGCCGAACCTTGGGGGTCGGTGGAGAGTTCTTGCGCAAAGGCTGCGACAGGCATTGTAGCGACAAAAAAGCCCGCGAGCACTAAGACAAGACCTGTAAAGATCCGCATCGCAATTCCTCTTGTTGAACAAATAAATTCCGGCCACATGCCATCTCAGCGGATCAATATAATAAAAATACATTGGCTCGTGCCAATATATTTTTTGATATATATTTAAAATAAAAAACATTAGTTTTTTAAAAAAACAAAAATAAAATTGTTTAAAATAATAAATTTATTTATTTCGCCGGCAGCCAGGCTTGCTCAGTATATTGGAGCCGCCCGCCATTGGCTAAACTGGCATTGGTGGATTGCGGGATGCCATATTCGTTATAGCGGTTGGTCGCGATTGCGCTGCCAGCATTGTCGGTCACCGCGATCACGCTGCCCCGTTCGTCGCTGGTCAGGAAGCGGCGAGTGCCAAGGCCACTGCCTTCATACCAGACGATCGGCTCGTCCACACCGGGATCATGCACATAGCGGCGCAGCACCGTGTTGCTGCCGTCCATCTCGGAAAGCAGCGCGCTGCCGCTATAGTCGAACCGCGTTGTGTTCGCCCCCTGCACTACCTGCCAAAGCCGCCCGCCCAGATCATAGCGCAGCGTCGTGCCGGCACCTGTCGGCGTGACCGTCGCAAGTCTGTTTTCGGTAGTATAGGCATAGGCCGTGCTGCCGCTGGCATTCAGATTGCCGCGCCCATCATAGCCAAGCGTCGCAGAACCTGCCGCCCTCAGCTGGTTGAGGCCATTCGCCGTATAGGGCCGATCGACATTGTAATGGCCAACCCAGGCATAGCTGTCATTGCTCTTGCTTAATGTATCGATCTGGCCTGCGGGGTTATAGGCAAGGCTGGCCGTCTGATCCTGCGCGGTGCCGGCAAGATTGCTGGTCAGCGTTTGCAGCCGCTGGTTGGCGTTGAACCCGTAGGACTGTACCACGCCATTGCCATAGGTCACCGAAGAACGGCGACCCAGATTGTCATATCCATAGCTTGCCAGAACCCCGATGCCAGAGGTTGTGCAATTCTCGTGGATGGCGGTGACCCGGTTGGTTACATCGTAAACATAGTCAATATAGTTGCCATCAGCCCATGACATGCGTGTGCGGCGACCTGCTGCATCATAGCCATGCAATGTGGTCGTATTGCACATTGCCTGAACGGTAAGACGCCCCAAAGCATCATAAGTGAAGTTGTTGGCATGCCCCGGGCTTGTTGTCGCTTTCGTCAACCGACTGAACGGGTAAAACTGATGGCAATTGCCATACGCACAAAACGCTGTTTGCTACATTTTGCGAAACGCTCATGTCGATATTAGCACAAACAATCATAAATAGATTGCCCTTATTGTAAAATAAACTACTTATCCCATATCCGCTTTACAACGTAAATATCATTACTTTCACATACGTTGTTGAAAAATCTTCCTTTCCATTTATTAACATATACAACAGATATATTATCATTATCACTAAATGAAACTGAATTATACAATATTGTTACTATCTGTCCTTCATATTTCTCAAATTCTTTTCTCAAAAGCAAAGTATTACATTTTTCTGGATTTTCTTTTGAATATTTATTTTCAAAATAGAAAACATATTCTAAGTTTAACTTTTTAATATATCCTTTTGCCTGCATGCTTGGATTAGGCAATGTGGTGCAACCTAAAAGAAAAAGGGTGGCAATTGAAAACACCGGTTTTAGTTGCATATACTTCCACCTTTTTTGCCACTGCTTGACGATTTCTGCGCAGCGATCCAAGCAGAAGGATTGAACCCGGCAGGCCACTTACCTGCCACTAATGTCAGATTTAAGCCGCCACCATTCTTCCAAACAACCCAGATATTCGATTTTGTCATGCCAATATTTGGAACGCCGCGCATTGGAATACTGTCATCTTTCCCGCCAGGAATCAATCCTTGACTTCCGTAAGATGATGGATGCGCATGAGCAATTCCGCTGACATCACCCGATTGAATTCCATTTGTGACAGAAGCAGGAAATCCAAAAGCATTCTGTGTGGTTCCGTTGCCACAATTTGTCGAGGACAATTTTTTTAATTTTCCACTGATCCTGACGCCATTTTTGAACAATGCAGAGAAAAATTCAGGGTCATTTTTTGGTATAAAACTAATATAGTCTCTAGGATTGAACGGATTTTTCGAACCAGTTACAATAATGTCCTGAACGAAATAAAGAGCCCAAATAGCAATCCGCTCTTCTTCTGAGTATGATGTTAGAATATTCGAATGGTAAAGTTTCCCATTCCATTCAACGGTCGGATCGATTATTCCGCATCCCACCGCCTTGGCTTGGTCACAATAGCTTTGCTTCAGCCATTGAGGCCAATGCTCCCATCCACAGGGCATATCGCCCGGGCCAGCGCCACAGTCCTCGGAAAGACCACTAGGGTCGTTGGAGTTTATTGGATCAGACCCAACATAATTGTACCAGTTAACACCATCGCCATAACCGATGGGATCAGTCTGCAGGAACCGGCCGAGTGTAGGCGAGTAGATGCGCGCCTTGTAATTGTACATGCCGATTTCCGGTAACCAAGTCTGCCCCGTGTATTGGAACCGGCCGATGTTGGTGGATTGCGGGATGCCATATTCGTCATAGCGGTTGGTCGCGATTGCGCTGCCAGCATTGTCGGTCACCGCGATCACGCTGCCCCGTTCGTCGCTGGTCAGGAAGCGGCGAGTGCCAAGGCCACTGCCTTCATACCAGACGATCGGCTCGTCCACACCGGGACCATGCACATAGCGGCGCAGCACCGTGTTGCTGCCGTCCAACTCGGAAAGCAGCGCACTGCCGCTATAGTCGAACCGCGTTGTGTTCGCCCCCTGCACCACCTGCCACAGTCGCCCGCCCAGATCGTAGCGCAGTGTCGTACCAGCACCTGTCGGCGTGACCGTCGCAAGCCTGTTTTCGCTGGTATAGGTATAGGTCGTGCTGCCGCTCGCATTCAGATTGCCGCGCGCATCATAGGCCAGCGCCGTCGCACCAGCACTTGTCAGCTGGTTGAGGCCGTTTGCCGTATAGGGTCGGTCGACATTATAATGGCCATTCCAGGCATAGGCATCGTTGCTCTTTGTCAGACTGTCGATCTGGCCAGCTGGGTTATAGGCCAATGTTGCAGTCTGGTCCTGCGCGGTACCGGCGAGATTGCTGCTCAGCGTTTGCAGCCGCTGATTGGCGTTGAAAGCATAGCTTTGCAACACACCATTGCCATAGGTCACCGAGGAACGGCGACCCAGATTGTCATATCCATAGCTTGCCAGTACCCCGATGCCAGACGTCGCGCCATTTTCACGGATTGCGGTGACGTTACCGGTTACGTCATAGCCGTAGTTCACCGTCAGCGTGCCACCGGGATAGGCCAGACTGGTCAAACGGCCCGCCGCGTCATAGCCCATCGTCTTGGTCAGGCCATTGGTGCTCTCAGTCTTCGTCCGGCCCAGCGCGTCGTAGGTCAGGCTGGTCGGTACCGAAGATGCATTTGTCATCGAGGTCAGGCGACTGAGCAGGTCATAGCCATAAGTGACATCGAATTCACCTGTGACGATATTGGGTTCGTCCTTGAGCGTCAGCCGGTTGAGATTGTCATAATTGAAACCGATCAGCTGGCCATCGCGCAGGCGGCGCTGCGTAACGTTGCTGTTGGCATCATAGCTCAGTTGCTCATAATCAGCGGTTGAAGCCGCGTTCGATCCCTTGGTCGGCAAGGGATAGCGGGTTTGCGACAGGCGATCATGGCCATCATAGATATAACCGGTGCGGTTATTCTCGGCGTCGATCACATGGGCAACCTGCCCATTTGCCGTATAGGCGGTGGTTACCTCATTCGCCTGATCGAGCGTGCCGAGCGCGGTCTTGACCTGGGTGACACGACCCGCAGCGTCATAGCTGTTCTGGGTAATCCGGTCGGCGCCAAAATCATTGCCGCCGGTGCCAGGCGTACCGAGCGTGCAGGCGCTGGTCGGTAGCGAAGCGAACACCGCAGGGTTCATCCGCTGCGCGATGCAACTCAGGCGGTTGTCGCTGTCATAGGTCATCTGGGTGATCTGGTGTGCGCCGGCTGTTCCCGAAACAGTCTCCCGGATCAGATTGCCATTTGCATCATACAGATAGTCGATCGTCTGCGCGACCGTCATCGCATTCAGCGCCGCCTCGGTCGCTGCCGTTACAGTGCCGGTTTCCGCTTTGGTAAAGCGGCTTTCGGTATCAAAAGTATAGCGCTCGGCAAGACGCGGGCGGGCTCCTGCTCCATCGGGATCGGGACCAATGACGCCGCGCCGTCGGTCCTGCGCATCATAGATGTAAGTCGTGGTATCGTCGCTGCCGGGAAGCGGGCCATCGACGCTGGTCAGGTTGTCGCGTGCGTCATAAGCATAGGCAACCGTCGAGCTGATTGATCCGTCGCCCGCCGCTGTCGTTACGCTGGTGGGCAGCAAATTGGGGTTGTTATAGGCGATGGTGATTTTGGTCTCGTTCGCGCTGCCAGGGCAGGTCGCGGCAACCGAACAGCTGGTCACCTGTGTCAGCTTGGCTTGTGCAGGAAGGCTGGTAAAACCGCCAGTGCCATTTGATTGCTGCGCTGAGAGCATCGAATAAACATAATTGACCTCCGGCCGTGTGCCGCCGTTCGTCGGTGCGGGGAGTTGCACCCGGGTCAGCTCGCCTGTTGTTGCATCATAGGTGTAATCGGTGCGGTTGCCATTGGCGTCGATAGTGAAGTTCGGTTTGTTGCACTTCGCTACGTTGGTACAGCTGGCATCGAAACCGGCGGTGGTAACGATTTGGGCAATGCCACTGCCTGGTTTCGCGACGTTGCGGACCTCGGTGACGTTACCGCGGGCGTCGTAGGTGAAATTTGTATAGTCACCTTCCGGCCGGGTTTCGCGGGTGACGCGGTTGTTGGCATCATAAAGATAGGTTGTGCTGTTCGAGGTACCGTTTATCTTGGCGCTCGGTTGGCCTACTGCTGGGTTTGAAACAGTAGTGCTGGTTTCACCCCCGCCGGTGCTTGTGGCTACCGTAGTCGTGGCCCCGATCGTCCAGTTATAGGTCTTGGTCTCGCCGTTGTTGGTGATCGAGCTTACCCGCCCGCCAGAATAATTCACGATCGTGGTATCGGTCGCCTGGCTAGGACGGCGGATGCGAAACTGGTTTGCAACACTGCTGTCCAGCCTCCACGTTCCGGCAACGTCGTTTGTTATCTGGAATACGCCCGTCGACGGTGTTGAGTAGGTCACCGTCGGCCATGTGCCGGGCGTCGAATTGCAGTTGTTCGCATTGGGATCGCAAAACGCCTGACTGAGATCGAAAAAGCGTAGCGTCGAACGCACAAACCAGCCTGTAGGCGGTGGTCCGGGATTAGAGGGACTTCCCGAAAAGCCTTGGTCGGACTGATATTTGACCTTCATCGCATAGCCCGAATTGCTGCGCACATCGGACAGGCGATATTGCAGGTTGCAAGTTGTTTCATCGCCGAGAATACATTGCTCGGCAATGCCCCACGTCAACGTATATTTGCTGCCGTCCGGATCCGTTTTTTCGGTGGGAACGCCGCAGTTGATGGCATTGCTGCTATTACAGTAACCGGATGGCATCGAGATGGTGGCAGGATTGCCCGACCCAAGCATGGTGGGTGGCGTAAAGGTGATTTGGGTACCGTCCGCGTCCCGGTACGTGAAGAACGTACTTTCCGCCAAAGTCGCTCCGTTCGCCTTTGCTGCGACCCAGACGCTACCCTGTTTCGTAAAGCGCTCTGAAATCTTTCCGAAGGTAATGGTTGCAACCTGGGTTGAGCCCTCCAGCGTTATCCGCAAATCGCCCGACCAATTGTCGCGATAGCCCGATTGGCCGTAATAGCGTACCATCGTAACGCCGCTATTTGCCGGGCCGATGTCGCCTTCCTTCATTTCTATGTTGAAAGTGCCGGTGACAAGGTCGACGCCATGCTCGTCGTTGTTGCGATAGGGCTCCGGCGCGGCCGCGGTTTGCGCAAAAGCAGGCGCAACCAGACCGCTGGCGATCACAGTGCTGGATAACATCATCAAGCGCAACATATGGCGCGCATAAAGAGTCTCCTGCCGCAAGTTCAGCATCGTTATTCTCCGTCACTTTTGAGATATTGAATTAAGTTTTGATCAGAACCGATCAGGGCGGCGGTGCGTTGGGCGATCCGGTGGTCGTTACATTCTTGCGATTGTCAGCCTTGTCATGGCTGTATGTTGTGGTGACGTTGTTGTTGACCGTGCCTGTTCGTTTGACCTCAACCAGGCGTCCCTTGGCGTCATATTTATAAGTGATTGTCTCGGCCGCATCAGCAGCGGTCGCACTGGCAACCATGCCGAATGTGAGTGCAAGCCTTCCCAAGGTTGAAAGTATCATAGCGAAATTCCCCTACCACCCGGGGAAAGAAACAATCTCAATCGCAATCAACCGTCAACATTCAAATAAAAAATCATTTAATCGATGTTATTTGGCCTAATATTAATAAGTTTTTCAGAAGCATAAATCAATTTATGTGAAAAATGCATCTCAGATTTATAGGCTGCAAGCACCGCGATTTGAAAATCGAGCTGAGCAATTGGACGGGAATTATCGTTAGCATGCCAGCTTGAGTGCGTTGGTTGGTCTGGCCGTCGCACCAGATGCTGGTTGAGATCGAGCTTCCCCTCGATGTGATCATCGGCCAGGCTGGGGAAGACGGCCTCGACCGGTGCGCCGAGCAGCGGTAGCTCGAGAGGGGTGGGGTGATCGACGAGGCGCAGCACTGTTCAACGCCCCAGGAGGGCTAGAACATATATAGAACATTGTTGCTATGATTCGTCAATTCATCCCGCGACATGCTTCGTTGGAGATGCCGATTAAGGTTCAGAGGAAATTTGACGCAATGCAGGCTGTTGCCGCGACTGATCACCCTACTATCGATAATATGTTCGATCGAGTGGCCGATTATCTGCTTCTCAGGTTTCGCAGGACGTCCACAAGCTCGTGAACGTCGGTATAGGCGTCCGTCCCGGGCAGGCGACTAAACTGCTGCTTGAGAGCAGTCGCACGCTGCGTCGCAACCGCGAGGTTCGCTTGCGTATCGGCGTAAACACCGTCGTTGCCCTTTTCGTATCCGGCGAGGTGCTTTTTCAACTGGGTCAATGCATCACTCTGGTGCATTGGTGCCATGATGTTCGCAAAGTGAAGGAGCAACCAAAGCTCGAAACAAGGAACACTAACAATCGCCTCAAAAGAAACGCTCTGCTTCTCAGCATTCTTCAGTTTGCCGTTTCGCGATTCCGCCATAGCAATGGCATTGGCATAGGTGCGATGCTCGTCACGGTCGAACACGACATAGATTTTTTCAAAGCCATGCGACTTAGAGAACTCTTCTTCAGCACCTTGCACAATCTGCTGTGGCTCTGTGCCAAGTGGACTGTGAATGACCCGTACGTTCATCATCGGCAGCCGAGCTTCTTGCCGGATCTCCTCGAAGTAGTTTACTTCGGTCTTGGCTCCTTCGCAGACGATCAGTATCCGATCATAGGGAGGACGGTTCGGGGTTTTGCGTTTTAGGTCGCGACCGCTCCGTGCGCGAGAGTGCCTTACCATTACTGGAACCTCGAAGCTCGAAGGATGGGCACTCCACCATATCGTCCCGTAAGATAACCGCGCTCAAGTGCCTCGCCCTTGCGCGGCGAGAAGTCTGACAGCGGATACAAATGCGACGCTTGATCCCGGTCCTTTTCAGCGAACCAGATTTGATCTCGGCGCAACAGGTCTCCGTCCAACAATGACGTGTCGTGCGTCGTGAAAATCAACTGCGCGCCTTTTTGATTTAGGCCTGGGTTTTGAAACATACCGATCAGTTGCCGCACTAGCAATGCGTGCAAGCTTCGGTCGAGTTCATCAACAATCAGCACCTGACCGCGCTCGAGAATTTCAAAAATCGGGCCGGCAAGAGCAAAGAGTTTCTGCGTGCCTTCAGATTCATCATGGAAGTCGAATACTGCCGAACCAGCGCCTGTTCGATGCTCGAATGTCGGGACTGTAATCTCTCTCTGTTCCGAGGAAACGGGCTCAAATTGACCTGTCGCGAGATCGAGCTTCATGCCGCCCATAAAGCCTTGTTGCGTCTTTAGCTGGATGTCCGCAATGCTAATATCTGCAGCAGACAAAAGTTCACGTACGCCATCAGCCTTGTGTCGTGCAATGTGTGAAATGGTATATTCAGGAATGGGTCCACTTCCATTCTCAAATATAACCAAGTCTTTAGTTATAAAGCTGAATATAGGAAGCAGCTGCTCGCTGTTTAGTTGAACGGCTGTCGACAGGAAGAGCGAGTTCTCGCGCGTGGCCTCGCTCCATACCGCTTTGGCGCCAAGAAGTTGAGCGCTGAACTTGTATTGGTATTTCTGAGTGCTCTCGTCAAAGTTACGCTCATACCACGTGGCGGGTTGTGTCGATTTGTAGGCGATAAGCCATTCGCTCAGAATTCTGGTTGGCGTGAGCGTGAAACCGAACTGATACCGAACATTATCCAGCAAGAACGTGATTTCGTATTCGATTGGTTGTTCAGACGTCACAGGATCGAGGCGGAACGGCTGAACGTTGAACGTCTGGCCTGCCTGCAATATTGCTGAGTCATTCACGATGCCGCGCAGCAACTGGATTGCGCGGACGAGGTTGGATTTGCCGCCAGCATTAGCCCCGTAGATTGCAGCAGTACGAAGGAGGCGAGGCAGGGACTTATTCCCCGTTGCCTTGACGTTGCTTGTTTCGTTAGCCTTATCCCGGGATGCGACAAGGTTGAGGACGGCCTCGTCCCGCAGGGATCGGAAATTTTTGACCCTGAACTCCACAAGCATAGCCTGCCCCTCATTTAATCTGCAAAATTCGCGCAATAACCGCTTAAAGTGAATATAAAATAATTTGTCCACCGATTTTATGCGTATGAACCCATCGTGTCGGGCCGTCAATCAACCTCTCCGCTACCCGCTCCGTTCTCGTGGGGCTCCCATTTGAACCTGAAGCCATCGGTATAACGAGCGGTTGGTCTCCATCCGCCATTAGGGGCAGGCGAACCCGGTCTACCGACATGGCGGGTACAATGCTGAAGAGTTTCAGTCGGATTGTCGCGAATGTAGCTCACCACCGCTACTGCAGTTACGAGGCTTCAACCCTTCAACCCTCCACCATCAAATCTCCCGAGCGAACCATCGAACCCTTCCAATGATGTTCACCTCGTCGGCGGTGCGCTGGTAGGCCGAGTAAGTCTTGTTGTCGGAGATGACGTGCATGACCGGCGGATCGCTGTTGGGGATGTGCTCTAGCCGCTTGGCGACGAGACCAATCCCGTCATGCAGCACGAATACGCCCGGAGGGGTTGGGACTGCGCGGCCCATGTCGACCAGGACGATGTCACCATCCCGCAGCGTCGGCTCCATGCTGTCGCCTACGACGTGCATAATCCGCAGCTTGGCGGGATCAGCCCGAAGGCCGTGCGTGATCCAGCTCTTCTGGAAGTGATAGGGCTTGCCGTGGTCAGGCTCGATCTCGACGGTCGCCCCGCCGCCCATTGCCGGCTTCGCCGTTGCATAGGGGACGGCAACGTAGACGTCGTCAGGGTTGGTGAGGGCGGGTTCACCCCTTCGACATCGCCCACGCCATCGCGCAGCCAGTCCCGTCCAACCTTCAGCACTTCGGCAATCCGATCGAGCTTTTCGAGGTTGGGGTTCTCCGATCGACCGCGCAGGATGGCATCCGCCGAAAGCTCTGAGGCCGGATCGGAAGCGCGAGCAGATCGATTGGATGCTGTCAGACTGTGGTGTGACAATCCGGAGAGCCTGCCGGGTTCTGCTGTTAGATACTGCCAATTATCATTACTAGTTCCGCCGCGCTGACCATATCCCGGGTGATGTCATTGTTACTTTTCCCCATGGCTTCGCGAAGTTCGCTGAAAATTCCGCGCAAGATTTCCTCCCGGCCATTGAAAATCCAAGAGATTAATATTGCTCAAATCGTCTTGCATTTGGGGATTTGTTTATATGAAAATAAAATAATGTTGATATTTACGGAATTGATTTCAATATCATATATTGAATTAATAAATCTATATCTTTATATAGTCTAATTATTTCTTTATTTTTGCTTCTTAATTTGTCCTCTTTCAAAGAATTATCAAGATGATTTTTGCATTTTTTTAAATCTATGAGCAAATCTTTTTTATCAAAATTTCTCACAAATCTATATATAATTCCAGGAAGATCTATTTCAATCCTAATTGTTGCTAGATGAAATAAAATTTCTTCACTTTCACTCATGGAGTTAGTATAGTTTATTTGAATTTTATTCAAAAGATTTTCAATTTCTTGTAATTTGGAATTCACATCCATCATCTTGAAATCCTGCTACCTGTTGGAGGTTCTTTTACAGGAATATAACTCACTATTTTCCCATCTTTGTTTTCGTACAAGGTCTCGCCATTGCTTCGAATCCATTTTGTTGACCCACTCCCATCGTAGTCGGCGTACTTCCGAGTGCCGTTTTTGTTGAAATTCTCCGCCTTTCGAAGATATTTCGCAAAGTTCATTCCCGCGCCATGCTTGCCGAAATGATGCTGGAAGCTCGCTCTCAAGCTTGGAAAGCTGCCTTTGTCCCAAAGCCCCACTAGCCTTTTCGCTTCTGAAAGCTTTACTCCCTTGAAGATACCATTAGCAATTGTGAAACCTTTCCCCGCAGGGATCAAAGACATGCCTGCGACGGCTAAGTTTGCTGCTGTGGGATTCTGCACAGCCGCGACAAGGTCACCAACAAAAAAATCTCCAACGGCTTTTATAGCGCTCTCACCACCTTCATAGTCTAGCTCAGGCCCTTTACCGGTGAGCGAATAATTTGCCGCCTCTTGTCCATCCGGATCAGTCTTGTTGACCGGATCATTATCCACATAAGCATACCAGTTAATGCCATCCTTGTAACCGATGGGATCGGTCTGCATGAACCGTCCTAGCGTGGGGGAGTAGAACCGCGCTTTGTAATAATAGAGCCCCACCTCCGGGATCCATGCCTGACCGGTATACATAAACCGTCCGCTGGTGCCGGGCGCGAGTGTGCCCACGCTCGATTGCGGGATGCCATATTCGTCATATCTGTTGGTTGCGATGCTCGCACCGGTCGAGTTGGTCACCGCGATCACGCTGCCGCGCTCATCGGTATGCAGGTAACGCAGCGCAGCGGCGGCGGTGCCCGATCCCTCATACCATGCCACAGGCTCATCATCGCCCGGGCCATGGACATAGCGCCGCAGGATCGTCCCTGCCGAATTGCGCTCGATCACCAGCCTTGGGCCCAGATGTTCGAACTTCGTGGTGTTCGCCCCCTGCGTCAGCCGGGAGAGGCGGCCTGTGGGATCATAATAAAGCGACACCCCGCCTGGCGCGGTCGCAAGCCGGTTTTCCGAGGTGTAGCTATAAGCGCTGCTGCCAGAGCTGGTCAGATTGCCCCGACCATCGTAGCCCAGCGCGGTCGCACCCGCACTGGTGAGCTGGTTGAGACCGTTGGTGCCATAAGCGCGGTTGATGTTGTAATGCCCCGTCCAGGCATAAAGATCGGTCGCATTGGTCCGCGTGATCCCCGTCAGCTGGCTTGCGGCGTTATAGGTGATGCCACTCACCGTCAGGTCGTTCGCCGTGCCGTTCAGGTTCTGCGTATAGCTTGCCAGACGCCCCACCGGATCATAACCGATTGGCGTACTGCTCACGCTGGCGCCCCGTGCCAGATTGGTGCGGCGGCCCAGATTGTCGTAAGTGTAGGCAACAAGGTTGCTAGCCGTCCCCTGCTGGATCGTCGTCAGGTCGCTGGGATATTCATGGTGTCAAAGAGCTATAGGGAGCGGGTGGAAGGTGGCGTTGCAACACGCCGTAATTCGAAAAGCGATCAGCGCAATGGGGGCGGCTCCTCACCAACAAACTTTACACCGATTAGCCCTCTAACCTCTTCCTTAAGCTGTACTTTTTGAATGATCTTTCCGTTCGCATCTTCATAAGTGACTTTTACATTAAATCTCTTAGAGTTCCCAGAATACCCTTGCGCCTCAATCATATTCAACTCTTGAAGGCTTTTCGAGCTAACATCCGTAACCTCTAACTGAAAATCAGGGCATTTCGGATCGAAAGCAGCTAAGTAGTCGGGCCCAATCTGATATAAATAAGCTGCAGCAGTGAAATTTGCTTTTTTGCCTTGGTATTTGCATATTGATGAGATGTCTCTTTCATGGCAGCCAACCGCTGCAAATGAAATAATTAAGGCAATAAAGCTTTTAGTCATCAGGGCTTCCCGCGTTAATTTTGCTTCTGTCTTCGGGGTCAACTTTATTATAAGCATCGTATCGTGCGGCCTCAACTTGAGCGTTCTCGGACATGCCCGGCTTCCAGAGTGGGCGATTTCCTGCGGATTGCCCTTGAACTTGGTCCATAGCCTGTTCGGCACGAGCGCCTCTGTATTCGGTATCATATCTTTGCTGCGGAGTGCTCGCACTTCCAGCGGCCGCACCTCTTTTATGGTCATAAACATGAGCACCTTCATGCGCCACAGCAGACTCGCATGATTTTCCGCCACAATTCGTCGCACCGCCTACGAGAGCAGAGTTTACAGTTACCAAGGATTTACCTTTTACAAGGTCAACAGACATAAGTCGTGCTGACCCAGATTTCACTACGACATTATTTGCAACGCCTTCGGTGCCATACGCAGCAAGGGCTCGTAGCACCCTAGCTCTCTTCGCTGCGTTCTTAATATTTTTGGCCGTTACTTTAGCTTTTTTGAGTGTTTCCGAGAAAAATTTACACTGCGCCTCGGAACCTTTTGCACAGGTCCATAAGCCAGTCGGATCCCGCTGATTAATCGGATCACTATCGACATAGTTATACCAGTTAACCCCATCCTTGTAACCAATAGGATCAGTCTGCATGAACCGGCCGAGGGTGGGGGAGTAGAAGCGGGCCTTGTAATAATAGAGCCCCAGTTCGGGGATATAGGCCTGGCCGGTGTAGAGGAACCGCCCCGCCGCCGCAGAGGTCAGCGCGGCATTGGCTTGCGGGATGCCATATTCATCATATTTGATCGTCGCGATGCTCGTGCCGCTGCTGTTGGTGACCGCGATCACAGAACCGCGTTCGTCGGTGTGCAGATAGCGCAGATTGGCAGCAGCAGTGCCAGCGCCTTCATACCACACCACCGGCTCATCGTCGCCCGGACCATGGACATAGCGCCGCAGGATCGTCCCTGCCGCATTGCGCTCGATCACCAGCCTTGGGCCCAGGTGTTCGAACTTCGTTGTGTTCGCCCCCTGCGTCAGCCGGGAGAGGCGGCCTGTGGGGTCATAATAAAGCGTCACGCCACCCGGCGCGGTCGCAAGCCGGTTTTCCGAGGTGTAGCTATAAGCGCTGCTGCCAGAGCTGGTCAGATTGCCCCGACCATCATAGCCCAGCGCGGTCGCACCCGCACTGGTGAGCTGGTTGAGACCGTTGGTGCCATAAGCGCGGTTGATGTTGTAATGCCCCGTCCAGGCATAAAGATCGGTCGCATTGGTCCGCGTGATCCCCGTCAGCTGGCTTGCGGCGTTATAGGTGATGCCACTCACCGTCAGGTCGTTCGCCGTGCCGTTCAGGTTCTGCGTATAGCTTGCCAGACGCCCCACCGGATCATAACCGATTGGCGTACTGCTCACGCTGGCGCCCCGTGCCAGATTGGTGCGGCGGCCCAGATTGTCGTAAGTGTAGGCAACAAGGTTGCTAGCCGTCCCCTGCTGGATCGTCGTCAGGTCGCTGGTGTTGTAGACATAAGTGAAGAACACCGCATCCGGATGAGTCACCCGCGTCAGACGGCCGATAATGTCATATTGCAGATCGATATTGCCATTGGGGCTCGACTGACGCGTCATCCGCCCCAGCGCATCATAGAGGTGGCCCACGCTGTTCGAAGCCGTATCGTTCACCACCAAAGGGCGGTCGAAATTGTCGTAGGTCGCGGTGGTATCATATTCGCCAGCAACGATATTGGGCACGTCCTTTGCCGTCTGTCGGTTCAGCGCATCATAAGTGAAGTTGACCGACTGTCCGTCGCGCAAGCGGCGTTGCGTCACATTGTCATTGCTGTCGTAAGTCAGCTGCTCATAATCGGTCGTCGAGCTGGCCAGCGCACCCAGCGCTGCCACGGGATAGCGGGTCTTCAGCAAACGGTCATGACCGTCATATTCAAAAGTGGTGGTGTTGTTCTCACCATCGGTGACCGTGGCGAGCTTGCCGTTATTCGTATAAGTGTTGCTCTGGTCATCGGCCTGATCGGCAGTACCAAAGGCGAGGGTGGTTTTGATCAACTGGCCTGCAGCATCATAGGTCAGCTTGGTAATCCGGTCTTGCTCTCCCGATGCACCGACGGTGCCCAAAGTGCAGGCGCTAGCGGGCAGGCTGGTATAGATAGCCGGGTTCATCCGCACCGCTGTGCATTCCAGGCGGCCCGCCAGATCATAGCTCATCTGCGTCATCGTTTGCGTGCCGCCCGTGGTGCCATAGGTCCATTCGCGGATTTTGCGATCGAGCTGGTCATATGCGGTCTCAACCGTCTGGATCGGGGCAAAGGTGGAAAGTGCGGTGGCGCTGTTGTTGGTTGTCGTGCCCTGCTCAACCTTGGTCATCCGCCCTGCAGCATCATAAGTGTTGCGCGTTGCGCGGAACAACAGAGCTCCTGCGCCATCAGGGTCTGGCGCGATTATGCCGATTACACGGCGGCGGGTGTCATATACCCAGCGCGTAGTATCGGCTGTGCCAGACAGCGGGCCATCCTCGGTCAGCTTGTTGCCCAGCGTGTCATAGGTCCATGTGGTTACCGCTGATAGCGACCCATCGCCCGACGCCACGGTGCGCGATATGGGGAGCAGGTTGCTTGGCGTGGTCGCATTGCCCGTTTGATAGGCTATGGTCGTGCGGGTTTCATTCGCGGTGCCAACGCAAGCCGGGGCTACCCCGCTCTTGCACTCCGATATCTGCGTAAGCAGCCAGACCGGATAGGGTGATTGGATAACCGTTCCTGCGCTGTTGCGATACCAGGCGTAAAGCTGGGTATAAGTGTAGCGTTTCTGCGGGCGGTCCGCACCAGCGGATGGAGCAGCGCGGGTTTCAGTCAACATGCCACCATGGGTGGCTGACCAAGTGTAATCGGTGACGATGCCCTTGGCGTCGGTGACCGTCAGGGGTTTGCCACAAATTTTCAGTTGGTAGTTGATACACGCCGTAGTGTCATATGTCGCCGTCTCGACCGTATCGGCAAGACCCGAGCCGGCCTTTGCAATGCGCCGAATTTCAGTGACATTGTTATTGACGCCATATTTGAGTTGGACCTTGTTGCCTTCGGGATCGATGGAGAATTGAAGGTCCCGAACGAGGCAGCGGTTAAACTCGTTCGATGGCAGATTCGCCATCGCATTAGCATCACAGTAATCTTGCGTCGTTGTCCGCCCAAGAGCATCGACAATGCGTGCCGGCCCTGGCGTTACCTGATAAACAATGTCGCCCAGGTTGACTGGCGGAAACGAAGGCTCTCCATTTGCACCGATAACGACGCGCGGAGGTTTGAATGAATTGGGCGTTGCGGGAAAATCATATCTAACCTCGGTCGTTTGATTAAGGGCGTTAATGTAGGCCCCCCCAGCAACCGACTGGTAGCCTGCAAAGCCGCCGCTCCCGTTATCGGTTTGAGGCGTATAGTCATAAAAATAGGAAAAACTGGAACCATCAGCAAAATTCTGCGCCGTCACAATCGGATAGGTCAGGCCATCAGTCGTAAAGTCATATATGTTGTTATTCGTCAGCCAAGGCGTCGATTGCCCCGGCTTGGTGAAAGCCATTTGGAAACTGACACCGGGCTGCACATTTGTGTAAGCAAAAACGTCTATTTGGTTGTCGGGTCCAGTCGCACTGGTCATGAAGCTACCCGAATAGCCATAGGTCGCAGCCTGTGGTGGCGACGCGGGGCAAATATTGTTGGCCGGTTTGGCGGTTGTGCCCAGATTAATGAGGCAGGTTTTAGTGACTTGGCTGCCACCTGCATATTCGAATAATGCCGCATAGCCGCGTGAACTGGTTACGCTTCGAAGACCTGAACTGTCATATTCGAAATCGTATCGGGTCCCGTCCGGTTCAATCACATAAGAGACCTGCGCATTGCTATAACCACCAGGGCTATTGGGAACAAAGATTGGCAAAAACACTGCCACGGTCCCATCGGTCGCTGTGTAGGTAAAAGTCGAATTACCGCCGCCTGCTGGGGTCTCCACCAGCCTAGTGAAGTCGTTTTGCGATTTCTGGCGAAAGCTGGAGTCTTGCAGGTAAAGTTTTTCAAAGGTCTGCGAACGTCCGCCAAAGCTCACATTGGCGAGATAGTCGAACGCATTATACTGCTCGGCCAACGATGATTTGATCGACAGGAATATATCCCAATTGTGGGAAAAATTGCCCATTGGCGCGACGTGACCCAGAACCGGCGTCGGCATGGTTCGTTCAACAGACACCGTCGCGCCACCGCCACCAATAGATACATCGGTCTTCTCATAAGCATAGCGTCCGGTGCGGATATCGACCCCGCCGGAGGTTACGGCGATCTTTTCGGACGATGGCGCGTTCAGGACAGCGGCCTGTTGTGCCTTAACCTGCTGCGGAGCGAGCGACAAAAATGCAATTGCCGCGCCAAAAACTATTCCAAGATACCGCTGCATGACCAACCCTCCCCAATTGCGAACCGTTTCCTGCGAAAAAGATGTCAGGGCGGCGGTGCGTTGGGCGATCCGGTGGTCGTTAGATTCTTGCGATTGTCAGCCTTGTCATGGCTGTATGTTGTGGTGACGTTGTTGTTGACTGTGCCTGTTCGTTTGACCTCGATCAGGCGTCCCTTGGCGTCATATTTATAAGTGATTGTTTCGGCCGCATCAGCAACGGTCGCGCTGGCAACCATGCCAAATGTGAGTGCAAG